>Ga0181573_10002589_pt1 | contig 16691 bp, 8 predicted proteins | sample 101ome_25_FD_148643 | JGI IMG/M metagenome (GOLD analysis project Ga0181573, IMG submission 148643) | Coastal salt marsh microbial communities from the Groves Creek Marsh, Skidaway Island, Georgia - 101409BT metaG (spades assembly) | ecosystem: Environmental > Aquatic > Marine > Intertidal zone... | reverse complement strand
GCCGACATCGATGAACCCAGAGCTTGGGCCGAGGTTCCAACGATCAGCGAGAGCCGAGGCGGCGTCCCCTTCGCTGCCCACGCTGCGCGTCCCTTTCTCTGGGGTGGCGCACGGGAGAGGAGCCGCGAGCGTTGCACCAGTCGCGAGCTCACGGAGAAACCCAAGGAGACGCTCGATGGATCCCTCGGTCATCTCGCCGTAGCCCTCGCTGGAGGCGTTGGGGTCCTCTTCTTCAGAGTATTCCGAACGCGAAGACGCCGGCGACCCAGACGTGGAGGTGCCCAAGGCGGACGGCGCCGAGAACAGGGAGGAGGCGCGACGCTTGCGAGGGCCTTCCACGAGCCAATCCGAGGTGAGACCCCAGTCCAGGAACGTCTTCTTATCGACGTAGCGGTACACGCTCTGAAAGAAAGGGTAAAGGACGGAGCGAAGGTAGACGTTCAGCGATTAACGATCGAAAGAAGCACGCGGAAGTGGGGGATCGATCGATCCCTCGAGCGGAGGGAGGGGGAAAGCTGGACCGATCCTTTCGGGAATTCCCGCGCGTGCGAGGGGGATTCCGAGGGGAGGCGCCATACGCGCCGCACACCTTCACGACGGGGTCGACGCGGACCGTGTTTTTCGCGAACGCCGCGACCGGATGCTTCTGCGGCGAGCCCTCGGGGGAGACTGCCTCTAAGACCGCCGCCGCAGCTTTCTTCGCCGCGTGGGCGACGCCCCCGTCGGGGGAGGCTCTCCTCTTCCGGGACCTGAAGTCGAGCATGACGTTACCGACGGTCGTCGCGCGAAGACGAGCGAACCGTGATGTCCCACGGGCCGAGAGGAAACAGGGGTGTCGACAGCGGCAGGTCGTGTCCACGCGCGCGTAAGGACCGAGCGACGACCGCGCGGGGGCGAGTGGTGCGCCGATCTAGCAATGACAATTTCCGCGCCATTGCAGCTACCTATAGGATCCTATATCTGCTACTGGTAGATCTGCGTACATAAATAACTAGACTAGACTATTAGACTAGTCTAGCTAGACTCTAGTCTACTAATAATACGAGACGAGATACACGAAGGTAAACAGACCTTCACAACGCTACTTTTGTACCTCTCTCTCGTCGCGGCCCTCTCGTTCTAGCGACTATCTGCCCTTCCTCGATCAAGTGCTGCCGTAGGTCTGCTTCGTCACTGTCCGTAAGGGGTGGGATCGTACATGGGCACCATTCGATCGACGGTGGGTTCTGCGAGGAGGACCTCCGGCGGCACGTATGCAGGGGCACCTCCGTACGCGTCTCCACCATGAATGAAATCACTCCCCAAGAGCACATACGTGCCGACGAACAGGACAGAGAAGACGGCGATGAGCGGGCCGAAGGAGATGAATGAGACAAATCCGAGCTTGAGAAGCTCCCCCGCGCGCGTGGGGAAGCCCTCCAGGCCTTCGTTCTGTAACGCACGGCTGCGCCGCAGCTGCTCCGTCTCGACGCCTCGCGCGCCGTCGTCCTTGGCGAACCGGGGAGCGTCGCCGAGATCGTCGCCGCCGCCGGCGGGGCCCCACTTGTCGCCCCACGCCTCCCGCTCTTCGCCGCCGCCGCCGCCGCTCGTCTTCGCGCTCCGCCGACGTTCGAGCTCTTCTGCGAAGGAGGAGGACAGCCCGTCGCCCTCCGCGGGGGCGTCGTCGTCGGAGGCGCCGTCGCCGTCCGAGGCGCGCTGAGAGACGTCGCGAAGGCGCGCGCCACGATCGCGGCGCGCGAACGACAGGGCGGCGCGCGAAGGGGGCGGCTTAGGTAGCCGCGCCACCGAGGCAGAGACACGCCGCGCAGAAGACGCTACGGCCGAAAGACGCGCCGCCATAGGTAGCGAGAGCGACGCCGCGAGAGCCATGGCAGGTGGATACGTTCGATGATATGACCCACAGACTGCGTGTGCGAATGCATAAAAAATAGAAGATGAGAAAATTTTCTCTCGAAAGTATAGGATCCTATATCATACTTTCGAAAGTATGATATTACCAGTAGACTAGACTACTGTAGCTAGACTAGCTACGTAGTCTAGTCTATCATAATTTTGACAACTTTGAACCCCAGCGGTGGGGACGCACGTTGGGACGAGACACGCCTGAAGAGCACACCTTCGCGGCACAACCTCGCCTCCCCGACTTCGTGTTCGAGGATGGACACGATGACGCAGATCCGCAACAGCCGCGCGAACCTCGCGGCGAACGCGAAGGGCAGCAAGGCTAAGTCCGCGAACGGCGTCAGCAACATGACCATGGCGCAGCATTCCGTCGCGCTGCAGGCTCTCAGCAACGGCCACGCCGTGCCGTACCCCGCGTCTTTACGCGTCGTCGTCCACGAGGGAGATCACGCACCCCCGAAACCGACAGAGATGAGTCTCAACCTCGGTGACTAGCCGGGGGGAAAGCCGAGGCGGGGAGAGAGGAATCTGGAGGAGGCGGGGGGCGGCGGAGGGGGAAGGGTCCTGTCGAACGTCCCTCCTGTTCGTTCATTCCTGCCAGCTGAAGGTACGAGCGTACTTTCGTAGACTAGTCTAGTATCCAACCGACGAAGGTAGACTAGACTGTGATTACCTTTGCGCCTCGCACCCCTAGGTACCTGATCCCCTCCCCTAAACCGCTCCACTACTCCTTCCCTCTCCCACCCACACCTCCACGACGGTTTTCCCCTGAGCGTTCGAGTTCACGTCCTCGACCGCCCTGTGCGCTTCGGCGATGTCTTCGAGCGGGAATGTTCTCGCGACGCGTGCTGTGAGTTGCTCCTCGCCCGCAAGCTGCGCCATCTCCGCCATCGCATCTGCGTCCTGGCGCATGACCGCCCAGTGGTACCCAACATCGTCCTGTGCGCGGTGCAATATCTTGCGCCGCGCGAGCTCGGCGCCCGCGGAGAGGCCACCCGCGATCGGTCCCTGGTCGCCCACGAGCGACGCAAGCGATCCGTGCAGCGTGACAAAGCGGCCGACGCCGCGACGGAGCGTTCGGATCGCTGATCGCTCGCCCGAGGGCGTCCCTGGACCGGCGTCCAGGGCGACGTCGAAAGACCCCCAGCCGTTTTCTTTCGCGAACCTTCCGAGCGATGCGGTTGAGCCGGCGGCGCCGGGGGTACCATCGAAGGCCCACGCGCCTTTGACGCATCCAGAGGCAAGCAATCGTTCAACGTCAACCGCGGCGCACGCAGCGTAGACGTCGCACCCGCGCGCGGCGGCGAGCTGCGCGGCGGCGAACCCGACTGAGCCTCCGGCGCCTAGAATGAGAACCTTCTCGCCTGCGGCAAGGCTCGCAGTGGCGAAGAGGGCGCGGTGCGCGGTGAGCGTCGCGAACGGAAGCGCCGCGGCTTCGGCGTGGGAGAGGTTCGGCGGTTTCCCAGCAAGGTGCGCCTCGTTCACGGCGACGTACTCGGCGTGCGAGCCGCGCGGGGTCACGGGGGAGAGGGCCCCGAAGACAGAGGCGCCGAGAGGGAAAGCGCGCGCGTTCGCGCCTCGGGCCACAACCTCGCCGCTGACGTCGCGGCCGAGGACGAGAGGAAGCGTGGGGCGAAACAGCGCGGCGCCGTAGCCGGCGCGGACGCGCGCGTCCAGGGGATTGACGGCCGCCGCGGCCACGCGAACGAGCACGTCGTTCGGGCCGCACCTCGGCGTGGGCGCGTCGCGCACGACCTGAAGCACGTCCGGCCCGCCGAACGAGCGAAGCAGTGCCGCGCGCATCGTCGGGGGCACGCGCGCCATCGATGGCACCGCGACGAGACAAGTGAGATCAGTTAGACTAGTGTCACAGGTACTATCTGTATTGGACGCATGTGGTTAATTTTATGAATACTACCTTATTATTCATATCTATACAGATAGAAGGTAAGCAAGGTTATGCGTTACCCAGTACCGTACGAGTCCTCGCAGTGACGGTGGAACTCCCTCCCCGCCTTCAATGGTTCAATCCATTTTCGGCTAAGGCGCGGATGAGGACATCGATGCGCGCATGACTCTGTTGCGCACAACCCTGGAAGACGCTTTCAAGTAAGGCCTTTCTTGCTAAAGCTCGCTCAAACTCGCCATTCTCTTCACCATCTGCCTCCTCGTTCCCACGTGTAGCAGTCCGCGGTCGGCGCTTTCCCCACGTCAAGCACGTTCCTTATCCCTGCCCTATCCTCGTCGTCCAGCTCGAACGAAAAGAGTGCCTTGTAATCTTCCACGTGCGTTGCGTTCCTCGCCCCAAGGATCACCGCGGGCACGGCGGCGGAGCCCAGCACCCACTTTGTCGCGACGTTGGCAATGGACGCTCCGCCGTGTTTATCCCCGACACGACGCAGCTCCGCGAGGAGGTTTTGGAGCCACCCGTATCCGCCCGCATACCCCAACACGCTTGCATACTTGCGCTTCGAGCTCGTATCGAGGACGACAGTGTCTGCGGGTTTGTTCAAAAATTGGTCCGACAAGAGCCCGCCGGCAACGACGCCATACGGAAGCAGAGCGATGCCGTTCGCGACGCAGTACTTCTCCATCTCGAGCTCGGGCCTTCGATCCAGGAGCGAAAACTGAATCTGGTTGCTCGAGATCTCCGCCCCCGCGTCCACCATCTCTCGGACGCGTTTAGTGTCGAAGTTCGTAAGGCCGACTGCACCGATCCGCCCCGCGGCTTTAGCCTCGGTGAGGAATAACGCGCAGTCGACGTAGTTCTTGGCGCCGTAGTCATTCCAGTACAGTTGGATGAGATCGAGCGAGTCGACACCCAGGCGCCGCATCGGGAGATCCAGCTTCTGACTCACCCAGTCCCTCGTCATGTTCTGCTGCTCTCGCCCGACGCAGCACATCTTGGTGAAAATGTTCACCTCCGAGCGCTTTACGATTCCGCGCTTCAGCGCGTCGCCGATGATCTGCTCGCTTGGGCCATATCCGCACGCCTCGGGACCGGTGTCAAACGTGTCGACTCCGGCGCGCACGAAAGGGGCAAAATCGTCAGACGCCACCGAGCCGCTCGTGCGATCCGTCTTCGGGTCACCCCTGTGCCCGCCGCTGAGCTGCCAGCACCCTTTGATCACCGTCGATGGAGTCACGGTGGAATGTTTTAGCGGCGTGGACGCGGGAGGGACGGAAGTTGCGGCCGCGGCGAAAGCGGTTGGGACGGCGATGATCGGGGACGCGCCGGAGTTGGGCACCGCGACGGACGCCGCCACGGACGAGAGCAAAAGCCGGCGATGAGGTTGAAAGAGACGCGAACAAGTGGCGTGGTCGGTGGTGGGGAGGGAAGTGGAAACGTCATAGGGCGAGTCCTCCCCCGCCGCGCGAGAGACGACGACCGAGCGCGAGGGCGTTCGCCTAGAGTCGGGTCGTCCGCGAAGAAGAGCCTCGACGCCGCCCGCTGACGTGGCGAAGGCGAAGGCGAGGTGAGCCATGACGAACGCGGTGCGCTTGGGTGGGGGGTTCGCGAGGTGAGCCCGTCAGAGGAATCGCGGAGGCGCCCGCGTGGACGACCGAGGCGTTCGCGAGACCGAGAGAGACGCGCGCGCCGTCTGAGTTGTGCGCGGGAAGGAGGTGACGAGCTGAGGGCGCCCGAAACCCTCGTGGCGTTTTTCTTCTGTGAGAGGCGCTATTGCTAAAAACTCCAGTCCGAATCCTCGCGCGTCTCCTCGTTCCCAGTCGCCGCCGCGCTTCTCGCGGCGGCGAGCCATGGCGGAGGACACGATCACGACGCCTTGGTGGGCGGCACCGGCATCGGGCGCCGTCGTCAAGCCGCAACCGGGCCAAGCGTACGCTTCGACCGCCGTGGGGGCGTTCGGGTGCGATGTGCGCTCCGAGAGCGCTGCCAGGCAAGGTTGGCGCGGCGCGCGCCCCGCGCTGGGGTCCACCGCCTCGGCGCCGTCGATCGCGGCGGATGCCGCCGCGCTGCGGGCCGCCATCGTCGCGGCCCCATGCACGTGTGTCAACATCACTGCCTCTTGGTGTCAGCCCTGCGTACGCTTCCACCCTAAGTTCGTTGGCCTGAGCGCATCGTTTCCAAACGTAGCTTTTGTCTCTGTTGACATCAATCACCTCGACAACGAAACCTTGGAGACCCTGGGGGTGGAGACGGTTCCGACGATACTGTTGATGCGTGGCGGCATCGAGGTGACACGCATCGTCGGCGTCGCGCACAAGCGACCGGCGAAGCCACTCGCGGCGGCGATTCGAAGGCATCTGGGAGACGCGTGAGCCGCAAATGTCACCCATCGAAAGACATCGATAGATGATGCATAAAAATAGTCTAGTTCTCGCTTTGAAGCTCGGCTTCGCTTCCCTTGCGCTTCCCTTGCCGCTTCACTCTCGCTATGTTCTCCCTCATTCGTATCGCTTAGGTCTCGCTCATCTGCTCACGGCGCGACGACGACGTGGCTAGACATGGTGAAGCTCAGCACCAACCAGAGGTGCAGCGCAAACCAGTACGCGACGGCGGCGAATCGTACCATTGGATTACCGCGGATGAGCCTGACGCCATGCACGACGAGCTTGTCCGACGCGTCAAAACACGGATTGAGGGGGCCCCTGAACCCGGACGCGCGGCCGAGCACGCGCGAGTCACGCCACGGTCTGAAGGCGCCTGCACCGCTCGTGGGACTGTTTGGATCGCTCCCGTGGCCCTTGAGGTTGCCCTTCACCGCGGAACTCAGCGCCGCCTCCAAATCCCTCGGCGTGCCGTCCGCATTGAGCTCCGACGCGAACGAACCGCCAACCCCGCCCAGATCCCCCCCTCGGATCGCCTTGCGTTTCTGCGACTGCTGCGAAGAGAGCGTCGGTTGCGCCGGTGGGGATGCGAACGGCATCGGGGAGTCCGTTGCAGCGGTGATGATCGCCGCCGACGAAGGGCTTCCAGGCGCAGGAGGCGTCTTTGCCGCCACGCCCTCCGGCACTGGGAGGAGTGCCGCCACAAACGGCCGCGGCGGAGCGTATGCGCCGCCGGGGGCCGGATCGCCGCCCGCTCTTTCGAGGAACCCCGCGGCGAGCTGATTCGCGGTCACCATTAGAGCAGATGGGTCGTGCGCGCCCGAATTCGAGCTCCATGGGGGCAGGGAGCCGCCGCCAATGATGGAGTGAACGAGGGTCGCAAGCGCGAACTCCGTCTCCGCGAGTTTCACCGCGAGCGTCGCGACATCCTCCTCCGTCTCCTTTGCCACGAGCGTCACGCTCACGACCGGGTCAGGCGACGACGACAACGTGAGGGGCGCGAGCGTGGGGATCACAACAGGTGCGGTTGGGGGATCTGTAGGTCCCGTCTGCTGTTGCTGGAGCTTCTCCGATCGCGCTGCGACAAGCGCAAGTTCGCGTTCCAGCGCTGCCGCCTCCTCCTCAGCCTCGGCGACGCGCGCTTCCGCTGCCGCCGCACGTCGCTCGGCCTCAGCGACACGATGATCAGCCGCCTCCAGAGCGGTGGTATGCGCCTTTGACGCGTCATCGTTTTCATCGGTGGCGGCCCGTGGAATGGCGTCGCGCTCGGCTTTGAGTCTCGCGACCTCGGCTTCGAGCTTTTCCACCTCCTCTGCGGCGGCGAGGAGATCATCTGTGGCGTCCTTCTCTGCTGCCTGTGCGGCGGCGATGTCTGCCTCCGCCGCCTCCTCTAGCGCTTTGGTGTCCGCCTCGAGCCGCTCGATCGCACCCCGCGCGGACGCGAGCTCAGCCTCCGCGGTTTCGCGAGCCGCCGCGACGTCGGCGTCGAACCGCGCGCGCATCTCCGCACGAACGCGTTCGAGATCGTTCGCCACTGCTGCCGCGATCGCGCGCTGTTCTGAGGCGTCCCTCTCCGCAGCCTCTGCGCGCGCTATCGCCGCCACCTCCGCGCCGACTTCACCCTCGCGTGACGAGGACAATCTCTTGTGCTCCGCCTCGAGCAGTGCTAGCTTCCTCTCAAGTGTTGCGTGCTTCTCCTCGAGCGCCTTCTTCTCGGACTGGATGCCCTTACCCTTCTCCACGGCTCTGCGAAGCTTCTCCTTGTACGCGGCGAGGTCCGCATCGGCGGCAGCTTTGGCCTCGGCGGCGGCGCTTTTTGCTTCCGCAAGGTCCCCCGCCGCAGCAGCTTCGAAGCCCTCGAACGCGGCGAGTTGCGCGGCGAGCTTCTCAGCGTCCGCCTCCGCGTCACGCGCCGCGTCGGCATTTCGTGCCGCGTCGCGCTTCGCCTCCTCAAGCTCGGCCGCTAGCTGTTTTGCCTCGGCGCGCGCCGCGAGCTTCTCGGCGCGCTCTACCGCCTCCGCCTTCTCCGCGGCTTCCTTCCGCGCCGCGTTCTCGCTGAGGGTTGCCGCGGACTCGTCCGACGAGGCGGAGAGGCGTTCTGCGATCGCCGACTTCACCGCCGCGAGCTCCGTTGCGGCAACGAGCTCTGCGTTGGTCTCCGCGAGCGAACGCTCGAAACCCGAGAGCTTCATCTTCGTCTCGCTCTTCATCGCCGCGAGTTCCTCCGCGAGCGCCTCCGCCTCAGCTTTGACTTTTTCTGCAATTTCGTGTTTGGCGGCAGCCATCATCTTGTACGACCGAGACTCCGCTTTGAACTTCCTCAAATCGTCCGCCACGGAAGCAGCCTCCGCGATCGCACGCTCAGCCTCCTTCTTCCAGACTGCCTCTGTCTCCGCGGACGCACGAGGAGAAGATCCGCGACTCGAGGCGTCCGTCTGCGATTGGAGAGCATCGTTGGAAGCTCGTGCCTCTGACAGCTGAGCCTCCAGCATCGCCAGCTTCCCCTCGAGCGTCGCGTGCTTCTCCTCGAGCATTGCGTGCTTCTCCTCGAGCACCTTCTTCTCGGACTGGATACCCTTGCCCTTCTCCACGGCTCTGCGAAGTTTCTCCTTGTATGCGGCGAGGTCGGCACTTCTAGCCTCAGACGCGATCGCCTTCTCTCGCTTCTCCTCCGCGAGTTCCGCCTCAAGCCTCTGGATTTGCTTCTCGGCGTTGAGCGTTGCTGTGGAGGCGTCGACATTGGCGTCGCTTATCGCCTCTGCACTCTCGAGTTTCGCCGCCCTCTCCTCGAGAGCCTTCAGCGACGCCTCGAGCGCCTTTTTCTCTTTCTCGATCCCCTTACCCTTCTCCACGGCTTTCTTGAACTTCTCCTTTGCGGCAGTCACTTCCGCGTCCTTCGCCCGGAGCTCATCGCTTGCCTTAGCGACGCTTGCCTCCTGTGCCGCCTCGAATCGCGCCTCTGCCTCGACCAGCGTCTCTTTCCGTGCCTCGTCAATGAGCGCCTCGATCCGAGCCTTTTGCTCTTTCTCTGCAGCAGATGCGAGCTCGGCGAGTTTCGTCGCGGAGGTCTCCGCCTCCTCTACCGCCTTCATGCGCTCTGCGAGCCGAGCCTCAAGCGCCTCCTTCTCTGCTGCAAACGCCTCCGTTCGCCGTTCAATCTCGGCGTTCTTCTCAGCGATTTCTTTGTTCGCCGTCTCGAGGTTCTGCTTGAACCCGTTGACAAACTTCTCCGCCTGCGCGTTGAGCTCCTCCAGCTGTTCTACCTTCCTCGCCTTCTCCACGGACGCTTCGCTTTCGACGCGCAATGAGGCGAGTTCAGCGGTCATCGCTTCGAGATCGGACGCGAGCTTCACGTTGCTCTCGCGTAACGTTCGTGTTTCGGACTTTGCCTCGGCAGAGTCCGTCTCGAATGACGCGAGCTGAGCCTCCGCAGCGCTGAGCGCACTCTCGCGCTCCACGAGCGTCGCCTGGAGGGCCTTTTTCTCCTTCTCCACTCCCTTTCCATTTTCGATCGCCTTCTTCAACTTCTCCCGAGCCGCGGCAAGGTCCGCCGACGCGGCTTCGCGCTCGGCTATGATGGCGGCTTCGACAGCGGCGGTCATCTCAGCGCTGTCCTCTGCCTCCGCCGCAGCCTTGGCCGATTCAAGATCCGCCTCGAGCGACGCCTTCTCACGCGCCGCCGCCGCCAGCGCCTCCCTGGCCTCCTCGAGCGCAGCCTCAGCCTTCGACGCCGCAGCCTCGGCGTTCGATAACTTCATCCGCTCCGCTTCAAGCATCCGCCGTGCGGTCGTGGCGTCGTCCTTCAAACTCTTTGCCTCTGCTTCAAGTGCATCGGCGCGAGCGACGGCTGCTTCGCCGCGCGACGCCGCCTCGGCCAAAGCGCGCTCCAAGTCTTGCATGGCCTGTGTCTCCTTCGCCTCGAGCTTCGCCTCCGCCGCGCTCTTCGCCTTCTCAATGCTCTTCCCCTTTTCCACCGCCTTCTTCAGCTTCTCCTTTGCCTCCGCCAGGTCCGCAGACGCCGACTCCCGCGCTGCCTCCAGCTCGTTCGCAAGCTCCTTCTCGCGCGCCTCCGCCGCTGTGAGTTTTGCCGTGAAAGCTTTCTCTGCCTTCTCCACAGCCTTCTTCGACTCTGCCAACGCCTTCTCCTCCGCCAATTTTATCTCCACCGCTGCCGTTTCCTCCGCCATCGCCGCCTTCTTTTCTGCCGCAGCCGCCTTCTCCTCCGCCACCGCCACCTTCTCCTCCGCCACTGATGCCTTCTCCTCTGCCATCGCTGCCGTCTCCGCCACCAACTTTTCCGCCGCTGACGCCTTCTCCTCTGTCTCGTGCACCTGGGAATCCAAGGCGCGTTCCAAACGCTGGATCTCTACCAAGAGCCGCGCGAGTTCAGCGTCGGACGACTTCGCCGCGGCCTTGGTGGCAGCCAATTCTTCTCGAGCCAATTCCTCCGCAGCAAAAAGTTGCTTCTGCGCTGCCTCTTTCTCGGCCAGGAGTTCCTTCCGCGCCGCCTCCTTCGCCGCGAGCGTGGCCTCTTGCGCCTCCGCGAGCGCGGCGCTTGCAGCTTCCTTGACAGAGACTAGCTCTTCTCGCGCCTTGGCCTTTGCCTCAAGAAGCTCTGCGGCTGATGTCTCCTTGACGCGAGCGAGGGCCTCCGCGCTCTCCGCTGCTGCGAGACGCATCGTTTCCTCCTCTCTCGCCTCGAGCTTCGCCTCCGCCGCGCTCTTCGCCTTCTCAATGCTCTTCCCCTTTTCCACCGCCTTCTTCAGCTTCTCCTTTGCCTCCGCCAGGTCCGCAGATGCCGACTCCCGCGCTGCCTCTAGCTCGTTCGCAAGCTCCTTCTCGCGCGCCTCCGCCGCTGTGAGTTTTGCCGTGAAAGCTTTCTCTGCCTTCTCCACAGCCTTCTTCGACTCTGCCAACGCCTTCTCCTCCGCCATTTTTTTCTCTTCAGCCGCCGATTTCTTGAGCACCTCGAGGTCATCGACCGCGGTCTTCGCCGTCTCGAGAGCCTCAACCCTGGAATTTTCGAGCGTTGTCGCGTGCGCGTTTAGCCTCGCCACCTCGCGTTCAAGAGTTTTCACTGCGTCTCTGGCACCAACGACCTCGGCGTCTAGCGCGTTACGCGTCTCCGCGTCCTTCTTCGACGCCGCCTCGAGCTGCTTTACCTCAGACTCGAGCCCCGAGACACGGCGCTCGAGGTCAGATGCGGTGCGTTCCTTATCGCGGCGCTCGGCGACGGCGGTGTCTCGGCGTTCTGCTTCGTTCTTCACCTCCGCGCGGAGTGCCTCAACATCACCACGTAGCTCCTCGAGAGCCGCCTCGCTGGCCTTCTTCTCCGCCTCGATAATCTTGCCCTTCTCCACGGCTTTCTTGAGTTTACCCTTGAGATCGGCGAGCTCCGCGACCCTCGTTTCGATCTGCGCGTTCTTCTCGGCGATGGCCGCGTTCTTTGCGACGTCCAACTCAGCAATGGTGGCCTCAGCGGCAGCGAGGTCTGCGTCGAATTTCTGCCTTGCCGCGTTCCGCTCCTCCTCAAATCCTTCGACACGCGCCTCGAGTGCCGCAAATGCCGCGTCCTTCGCCGCGAGCGCGGCTTCGATCTCTCCTTTGGACTTCTCAGCCTCAGCGTCCTTTGCCGCGAGAGCCGCTTCAAGCTCGCCCTTCGCCCTGGCTGCCTCTGCACGCACCGTTGCGAGTGCCGCCTCAGCATCAGCCAGCGCACCATCCACGCGCGAACGCAGACCCGCGTTATCGTCCGATAGCCGCGTCACCTCTGCCTCAGAAGCGGCCACAGAGCACTCGAGATCCGCCTTGTCGCGCTCCGCTTCGCGCCGCAACGCTTCCGCCTCGGCGACAGCGGATCGAAGTGCGGTTTTTTCCGCGTCAGCGGCAGCGAGGGCTTCTTCGCTCGCCGCCTTCTCCGCCGCCCATTTCGCGGCGGTCGACTCCGCCGCCTCCTTGAACGCCGCGAGCTCGCCGGCAAGGGACTCGATCTTCGCCTCGGCCGCGTCCCGCTGACGCGCAGCCTTGGCTGATGTCTCGATCGCGCTCTTCTCCACCTCCGCGAGTCGCTGCGCCGCGTTCGATTGCTCAGCGGCGACGGTGTCAGACGCTTGCTTTGCACGCGCCTCCGCTGCCTCGAGCGCCTCGGCGAGCCGCATCGCCTCTGCTTCTTGGTCCGCCTTCTCAGCCTCCGCGCGTTTTCCCTTCTTCACCGCTCGCGAGAGCTTGTCCCTCGTCGTTTCGAGCTCCAATTTGAGGTCCACAACCTCAGATTCAACCTTCGCCGCCTCTGATTCGCGCGCTGTCGCAACGGCTTCCTGCTCCGCTGCCACCGACTTCACCGCTGCCAGTCGCGCCTCCAACGCGGCGAGGTCAGCGTCGCGCGCGGCGAGCATCTCGCGCGCGGATCGCTCCGCGGCGACGAGCATCTCCATCTCCGCCTCCCTCTCGGCATCTCCCGCACGATGCGCCGCAAGCTCTCCGCGGAGGCGCGCGAGCTCGGCGTGCTCGCTGCGAAGACGGGCTTGAAGTTCGTGGACGCGATCGAGATCAGCCGTCGGTAGGTGGGCAGAGGAAAGCCCCTGTGAGGGTCGCTCGTGGATCGCGCCCGGGGAAGGGGTCGCGGGAGGTGCGCCGTGGGTGAGATCGCGGGCGGCGGCGATATCCGCACGAGCGGCGTCGAGCTCCGCGCTGAGCTTTATCCCAGCGTGCATCGCCTTCTCGCGTCGTTCGTCGACGCGCGCGTGCTCGGCATCCTCATCGTCGAGCGAGCTCGCAGGGGGGTGCGCGTGGGCCTGGTTCGTGGTGTTCCCCAGCACGGACGCGAGCTTTGCCTCGAGGCGTTCTTGATACTTGCTCCGCGTCGCGTCCGCAGAGCGCGGGGGGGAGGCGAAGGTGCCACCTCGCCCTGACGCAGCATCGCCAGGCGGGGCGACGCCGGAACCCGCCGCGGCAGCCTCGAGCTGCTGCCTCAGCGCCGCACCCTTTGCCTGCTTCTTACGCTTGTACTCCTCGAGCTTCTTCCTGCCGCTCTCGAGGTCCCTCGCCTTGCGGTCCATTGCAAGCTTCGCGGCGGACGGCGAGACAGTCGCGTCCGCAGACCGGCGGTGCCGTCAACGAAAGAGAGGCGCGCCAAGACGGACGCCTCTCGAGATAGCTCCCACGGGAGCGATCGAAGCCGGTTCGCGCGGCCGATTCCACTCGTCGGCGTGCTCGAGGGGTATGTTCAGACGCGTGGGCCCTTCGAGCGTCGCGCGTCGCGGTGTGGGCGGAGGGCGAGTCGGCTGATCAGAGACCAACGTTCGAAAAACCGAGCTTCTATGATACGAAAGTATTTTCGAAAGTATAGTCTTTTATTTGCAAATTTATTCATATCGTTATTAGAGAATTCCTGAGATCATATATCGTTATTTGTATGTAAAATAAGCTATGGTTGGACCTCCCGAGGCAAACCCGCAAAGTGTCGGATGTTCCGAGGCCGCCCGGTAGCTACAAGAGTCGGAGGGGATGTTTGATGTTACCTCCAGGCCATCCGTCGGTCGCCGAAGGCGTCTCACCCGAGGCCATATCCCTCACCCCCGTGACTAGCGTTGCGGAACGCTGTCCGGGGACGGGGGATGGGTCCCCTATTCGCCTCCCGCGCGGATGGTCGGCACTTCCGCCCCGCTGCGCGGTGCCAGCGAGATCGGAACCCGCGGCCCCGCGGTGCTTCTCGCTACACTCTTCTCCTCGCGACTCTCGCGTTCGCGCTGAATCCGGGCGCGCTTAGCGAAAGCGCTGAGGGCGTCGCCTCCACCTCGGTCAAGCTCGCGAGTTCTCCGCCGCGCGGGCCCTCTTTCGCCGTCTACCGCATGCTCGGGAACGACATGTGGCCGCTGCAGGGCGTCGGCCAGATGCGCAAGAACACGGCGTACGCGCTTGCGCACGAGGCCCCGCCCCCCCCCAACATCCCGGTGTTCTGGGTTGTCAACCGTATCGTCAATGCTACAGAGCGTGCCCTTCTCGTCTCCACGCTGAAGGCCGCAGGGCGGGGCGCGGACGTTCTCCACGTCTCCCCCCCCCTGGCGGCGATGCACTGCTTAGAGTCCGACCACGCGCGCTCGCTCTTCGCTCAGGCGCAAAACGCTGTCCGTAACGCCATGCTCGAGCATGCAAGCGCGAACGGGTACGAGTGGGCGATCCCCCTCGATGGCAACCAGTTCTTGCCCGCGGATTTTTACGGCACAATGCGCCGCGTGTTTGTCGAGGCTGACTCGGAGCGTCGCGCCGCGGTTTTGATTCCGATGCTGCGTGTGCACGCGGAGCAGGACGCTGCCGTTCTCAACGAACGCGCAGATTTCCGTACCATCGCCGATGCACACTTCACGGAGGAGAACAAGTTCCACATCAGCGAGCCGCAGTTGGCGTTCCACGTCGAGCGTTCCGCGGCGAGGAAGGCGAGATTTGATACGGGGGCGGCGTATGGCAACGCGAATAAAGCGCGGCTTGTTGGGGGGTTGTGTCGTCTGACCGGGAAAGGTAAAAGCGTCCAGGAGGCGGCATCGTGTTGCGAGCTCGTACAGTGGAGGAAAAAACAAAGCGGGGAGGCGAGGTACACGGGCGGCGAGCTGGACCTGAGACGCCACGTGGAGATGGTGAGGAACGCCCGGGGATCCGAGGGTAAATCATCGGACGCGAGGTCCAAAGATGTGCGCTCGGAGGTTCTGGAGTTGGCGATGCAGTTGGGGGAAAAGTGCGGGGCGACAGTGCGGCTGCACAATTACCCAGCGGTGGAGAATGACGTCGGCGTGGACCAGCGCAAGATCGCGACGAGCGTGATGACGCGATCGAAGTATCGGTACAAGGCGAAGAAGTTCCTCGTGAAGTACATCGAGTCGTACCTCGGTCATACGACGAAGCCGGACGTGTCCGCGTGCGAGGGTCTATCGACACGAATCGAGCTCGTGAAGGAGGACCCGAACGACGTCACTGAGGCGCAGGCGTCGGCGCTTCTGAAGGAGATGGAGATCAAGCGCGAGCAGATCGAGCACGAGCGAGTCTCGGCGGAAAAGATCGCCGCTAGCGAAAAAGACGCCGAGTTCACCGACCAGCCGGGACGAGGCGCGACCCTGGAAGTACCGGAGGAGACGGCGAAGGCGGTTGAGGACAGCGAAGCAGAGGGAGAGACGAGGTCATCTGCCGAGGGAGGTTCCGGCGAACCCGCGGGAATGTCCAGCGCGTCGTCGGCGCATCTGGCGAGAGAAAAGGGCGTCGTGAACGTCGCCGCGTCCCCCGCGACTCGCATGCGCGCGCGCGCGCTGGGAGCGGTCATTGACGGAGGCGCCCAAGAGCAAGGCGGCCGCCGAGTCGACGCAGCACGCAGAGGACACAGCACGACGGATACGGACAATGGCGCGCGGACGTCTTCAGAGGAGCGCTGGACGCTCCTCGGCGCCGGTGCCGCGGGCCTCCTTGGCGTGCAAGCCATCATCGTTGGGTTTTTCATCGCCGCGAGGCGCGTGAGAGCGAAGCGAAAGGGGAAGGCGTGATGAACACAACATTTAATCTCGCTTACACAGAACTAAGGTGAGATTGTTGGCGGGCATCTCGACCACATCCAGCTTTCGGAGCCCGCAATCCTCGCCTATTGCGACGACGGCCTCGACATCCCTGTAACCCCAGTCTGGATTTTGACCGCGAAGACTCTCGTCGAACGTCGCGTTCCCCTCCGACGTGTGTCGTCCGTCGATCTTAAAAGGGCCATAGATGATGAGCTTCCCGCCTGGCCGCAGCGCCTCGGCGGCACCTCGCACGGCGCCAAGAGTGGCGACCCACGGGGAGATGTGCGTTAGGTTGATGATCAGCACGGCGGCGACACCGCCCGCACCCGCAGCTTCCGCGACGCGTAATGCGGGCCAGTTCCGATCCGACGCATCCAGGACGAGCGGCGGGCGGACGTTTGGAAGCCCACCGACGTGATGAGCTACAGCGTCGAACGCTGAGTCGTCCAGGTCCGTGGGCTGGAACACGAGCTCCGGCAAGAGCGGCGCGAAGTGCGCGGCGTGCTGTCCGGTCCCGCACGCGAGCTCGAGGACGATACCAGGGGAGGCGTCCTCGAGGATCGGGACGATCACGCTCGCGATGGGCGCCTTATTGCGCTCCGCCGCGACGCTGCTCGCTGCTTTGTTGAAGCTGCAGAAATCGTTCGGGACACCCTCCCCCGCGCCGGGCGGCCCCATCGCGTCGGAGGAGGTGGGGAGGGAGGCGGAGGACGCGAGCGACGCCCGCCGAAGACGCGAGGACGCGGCGCAGGAACGGAAGCGGGGAGATTCGCGGACAAAAACGGCGGATAGACGACCGAGCGTCACAGTCATGGACGCGACGTGCGCCGCGACGTGCGCCGAAGCCATAAAAGACGCACCGCCGGGCTATTCTAGACTACAGGTGTGATATCCTACGAAAGTACAAGTACTTTCGAGTATGATATTATCATAGATAATACTTTCGAAAGTATTTCATAT
>Ga0181573_10002587_pt1 | contig 16694 bp, 8 predicted proteins | sample 101ome_25_FD_148643 | JGI IMG/M metagenome (GOLD analysis project Ga0181573, IMG submission 148643) | Coastal salt marsh microbial communities from the Groves Creek Marsh, Skidaway Island, Georgia - 101409BT metaG (spades assembly) | ecosystem: Environmental > Aquatic > Marine > Intertidal zone... | reverse complement strand
CTCCGACTCCTGCTCCTGCTCCTGCTCCTGCTCCTGCTCCTGCTCCTCGATCGCCGCGACCGCGAACGCGATCGGCTCGAGTACGACCGCGAGTAGCTCCTTCCGCGACGCCCGCCCCGGCTCCTGCTCCGGCTCCGCTTACGAAAACCGCCGCCGCGTCTGGGCGGAGAGCCGCTCCTCCCGCTCCTGAACCGCCCGGCCGGCGAGCGCGATCGTCGACGACCAAACCCACCCGAGCCGGTCACTCGGCCGTCGCGGTGGTACCCCCGGTCGATGGGTGGACCACCCCCGGGATATCGGGGTCCGCGTCGGTCGAACCGGTCGCGCGACCCGCCGCGCCCGTGAGGTCCGCGGTGGGGGGGACCGCCGCCGGGAGGACCGCCGCGCCATTGATGATCTCGCGGGGGCCCGCGACTGTCGCGTCGACCCCTGGCGGCGTCGGGGCCGCGGTCGTCCCCCCGCTCGCGACCCTTGTCGTCGTGGTGGTCGCCGAAATGGCGCGCGCGGGGTCTGCCGCGGCCGCCGGGCTCGTACCGGTCGCCGCCGCGGCCGCCTCGACCGCGCGAGGCGCCGCCGCCGACGCGATCGCGATCTCGGCGGTCGAAGTTGTGCTCGCCCGGGCGCTGCGCGTCGCGCGGGACGGATCGGATGCGGGTGACCGCCACCTCCTTGCCGTCGATCTGGCCGCCGTCCATGTGGGACATCGCCCTCGCCGCGTCGCCCGTTCTCTCGTACTCGACGAAGCCCGCGCGAAGGTTGGACGAGTCCCCGCCGTTCTCGTCCGCCTTGTCGGGCCTGAACCTCTCGAGCGCGACCCTCTCTACGCGGCCGTAGTGCGCGAATATCTCCTCGAGGTGCTTGTGGTTCACGATCCGAGTGAGGTTGGCGACCCTCACCACGCGCGTCTCTTCGTCGGTCTCGCCGTCCTCGCGCATCGGCGACCCGGATCTCGCCTCGGATTTTTCAGGCGCCCTCGGATCGGACCGCGGTGCCTCGGCCGAGCGAGCGGACCCGTCGGAGCGGGAAGGGGAGCCCATGCTATGGTCAACCATTGATGCTCAATCACCGAGTGGAGAGCGGTGTAGTCGTGCGTCGACGCGTCTCCCGGCGCTGCTGCCGTGTGTCGGATTGGCGCCCAATTCTGCCCTAAAATAACTTCCTCGCCCGTCTCAAGGTTTTCGCGTTCGTCGCCAAAGGTAAAATTCAACCACCGCGGCGCAGTCACCAAAAATTCCCAGTAAACGGCAAACACCAAAAAACCAACCTTGAAGGCAGTACGAGTGGAAATCTCGTTTTTTTTTTTGGAATCGAGATCGGTTTTGTCTTTGGATTCGTCGTACCTTCTGGAACCGATTCTAGTCGTTCACCCCCGCAAACCCTCCGCGAGTTGCCCCCACACTTTTGTCTCACCATTTTTCGTCTATCATACAGCATCGGATCGACAACCCTACTTTTCCGGATCGACGGCATGGAGAAACGTAGGTGGTACGGGATAGTAGTGCCACGGACGGTCACGTTTTCGCAGAGGCGGAGGGCGCGGATTTCCAACGAGACCGGGAACGCGCGGGCGACGGCGCGGTTCAGCCCGGGTCCGTTAGCGCGCTGACGCGTCATGGCATCTAACGGTTCGATTGACGCGACGGCGAAAGAGACCGAAGCCGCGCAGGAGTCCTTCAAGCGCTACGTCGAGCCGGTGCGCAGCCGAAGTTTTCCATCCCCATATCGCCAAAGGCCGCCGTCCGCGCAGGAATGGCGCGCTCCGACCGTCCCCGCGCGCCGCGGAAACCGGTAACTGACCAAACCGTTTCCCCTCACGTAGGTGCGAGTGTACAACACCATCAAGAGCAGGACGCAGAAGAACGTGAGTGTTCCCGCGGGACGCGCGGATCTGCCCCGCGCGAGCCTCGTTTTAGGCGAATTCTCTCGACGACCCCAGCTGGGAACCCAGCGGCGCGCGACATCTGACCACGCCCTCCTCTTTTCCCCGCAGCCGCTCTTTCTCAAGCGCACGGCGAGGTATACCAAGCTTTATGCGAGCAGAAATGGCGCTGACGAGTGCGCCGAACAGTCACGGTGCGTGCCACGATCTCGCGCTCGGGCCCGTCCCAACACAAAATGCTCGCTTGGAGGAGCGCGGAGGGTGTTCCTCCGACGCCCGCGCGCGCTCGGGCGATCCGTTCCCCCGCTCCCACCGAACCACCGTCTTCCCGGCCCTCACCGACGACGATTAATCCTCCGCAGGCTCGAGCTTCGCGTGCGCTGCAGGTATCCCAAGCGCGCCGTCGTCCCCAGGTGAGCCCGACGAACAAACCCGCCGGACCGCAGTGGGAAAAAGCCAACCCGGATCGCCGACCCGACCGGTTAGGTCGACCCGCGCGGCGCCCGCGCCCTCGGACGTCCCCGTCCTTTCGTCTCGTCGGTCTCGTTCACGCGCGCGGAGGGTGGCCGAACCCTCGCGCCCTATCGATCGCGCACCCCCGACCGACCGCAGCGCGCCTCTCCGGCTCCTCGCCGCCCCCGATTTCAAAACAGGCAAAGGGCACCTCGGACAAATCCTTTTTCCCGCCGTCGCCGTCGCCGCCGCCTGACGCGCGCCTCCCCTTTATCTTTTTTCCCCCACGACGCAGCGATGGATCCAACGCGAACAACCCGTCGAACGTCGACGTCGTGTACGCGGTGCTGTGCCGGGAGCGCGACGAGGATCCTTTGGCGGATCCTTCGGCGAATGCGGCGGATCGAGTCGCAAACGCAAACGACGCAAACGACGCAAAGCCGTCGGCTCGGTCGCCGGCCGCGGACCGTTCGGACGATCGCGCGGGTCCCGGTATGGCACCGATCGATGTCCCGCCGTCGGACCCCGACGCCGGCGCCGCGATCGACGGTGGGGACCCCGGCGCGCAATCGACGGCGGGGACCCCGGGGGCTCATCGCGCGTCGTCGCCAATCGGAAACGGCGCCGGTTCGGACACGCGCCGAGATTCCGGTCAGAATGACGTCGCGACCGACGCCGAGGCTATGGCGCTGGCCAAGGGCGAACGCGCGGTTGCCGCGCGTCGACCGGCGAACGAGAAGGCGCGCGTCGCGGAGGAACTCGCCGATCCGGCGCGAGAGGCGAATCGCGTCGGCGGCGGCGGCGGATGTGAACCGGGGTTTCCGTCGGACGCGGCGTCGTCCACGGTGCTCCATCGGACGATGCTCCAGTGCCGCAGGATCAAGGTGGCGCCGGGTGAGGAGTTTGGCGGGACGCCGGATGCGGTTTTCGACCACCCGGAGCTTTCGCGCGAAAAAGCGGCGCTTTTGGCGAAGGTTGGCGACGCCGACGTGGAGCACGGCGCCGGATCTTCGCGGCCGAAGCTGACGGTGGCGTTCGTGACGTGGGACGGCACGAACGGGCTCGGCGGGTTATTGTGCGGGCGTAAATCCGTCGGACGAAACAAGTGCGCGCTGTTTCCGCGAAGTGCGAGCGGGAAGAAGGAGGGCGAAGGGGGCGACGACGTCGGGGGTGACGGGGCGGTGGGGCTCGTTCCCTCGGTCGCGCGAGTGCACCTGGCGCTCGAGGTGTCGCTGGACGATATCCTGCGGGTGCCAACGGAACAACGGGACGGGGCCGTCGTCGAGGGGATCAAGGATCATCGCGCCATCCAGCCGTATCCCCCCGTCGGCGACACTCTTCGGACGCTTCGGACTCTTCGGACCCCCGACGATTCAGGCTCGGGATCGGTCCCCGCGGTCTTCGAGAGCCGCACCGCGGTCTTCGAGGACTTCGAACACCCACGAGCGAACGCGGCGATGGATCCGACGAACAGCCGCGGCAACTCGAGTGACTTGCGAATGTCCGATGCCGACGCGCAGGTGCAACCGTTTGTGGAGTTTGAGCTGAGCTGCTTCGCGCCGGCGCCGCGCGCCGTCGAGCCGACGCCGCAGCTGCCGGGCCAGCCGAGGGTCAAGGGCAGGGTCGTGTTCCACTACCTGTACCACAAGCGGCGGATGCGAAAGACGGAGCTCACCGTGGGTTTCACGTGCCCGTTCTGCAACTGCGTCAACAGGGACTTTGCCGGGCTGTCGCAACACCTGGAGGCGTGCCACGACGCGTTCAACTTTGAGTTTTTACCAAAGGTGCAGAACGAGCCGGACCCGAGGGTGCACGTCGTGTGCAAGAGCGAGGAGGAGGAAGAGGAGGAGGAGAAGGCGGGCGCGCGGGCCGATAAGGACTCGCAGCGACGGCAGGAGTCTGATTGGTTTCACCGTCAAGGCGGGTGGTTCGTGCAGTCTAAGGCGAAGGTGCAGATGACCCACCACGAGCTCAACAATCGGGGAGGAGTCATTCGCAAGGAGGTGTCGCCGGCGTCCGCGGACCGGGAGTTTGTCTACGCGTCCGGCCGGTATCGCATGCCGAGTTGGCTGCGACGGCAGCGATCCACCCATCGGCAGACCGCGCTGGACATCGCCAAGGCGGCGCGGGAGGAGGAGAAGCAACGCCGCAAGGCTCAGAGGAACACGCAAAAACACGCGACGTATCAACAAAGGCTGCTGATGCCCGACACTCTACAGCGCGCGCAACTCGAGCAGATTCAGCGGCAACAGCAGTCCGGGGGGTACAGGCTCGCCGGCGACCTCGGGGGGATACTCAACCCGCAGGTCCACCCCGGCCTGTTGAACCACATCATGCTCAACCAGGCCGGTGGCGGTCACCTGGGAGTCCACCACGGGCTGCACAACCTGCAGGGTCTGCAGGGGCTCGACCTCGGCGGCCAGATCGGCGGGCTCGCGGGGGCTGGATACGGCCTGAACCTCGGCGGACTCGACTATCGCTCGCACCAGCAGCAGCAGCTCCAGCAGCAGCTCCAGCAGCAGCTCCTGCTCCAGAGGCACCAGCAGCAGCAACAACAACAACAACAACAACAACAACAACAACATTTTGGCCGCGACCAAATAATACGAGCTTGGGTCGACGCTCGGCTTCGCGGCGTCGAGCCCGTCTCGCAGCGGAGCAGGCTGGGCATCACGCAGCTCGAGATGGAGGCTGGCGACGAGATGGTACGCAAGCTTCGAGGCGAGTTGTCGGTCATCGCCGCGACGCAGCAACAGCAACAGCAGCAGCAGCAGCAGCAACAACAACAACGTCCCGACCCGGCTTCGCTCGCGATGCCGACGACGAGGTGGCCAGATTCGAGGTTAGCCGCGGCGGCCAAAGTCGAGACCCACGGCCGTCCGTCCCCTCGGACTCTGGGGGACAGCGCGGGCGCACCGATCAACCTGTGCGACGACGACGACCACGACGTGTTCGAGCACGACGATCGGATGAACCACATGCGCAAGATGCGGGACCTGAACGAGGTCACGAGGGCGGCGCCGCGGCGGTACAAGAGGATGGAGAAGTGGTCGCGTGCGGCGGGTGCGCCGACGAAACCCGAGCTGGACGCCGGCTCGAGCGGACTCGATTACCTCACGGAGGCTGCGGAACGCGACGGAAAAAAACGCGACAAAAAACGCGACGGAAAACGCGACGGAACGTTCGGTCCGCCCCTCGGCGACGAGGACGAGCGACCGAAGAACGCCGGTCGGGGTCGACCGAGGGCTCTGACGGGTTCAAAGCGAAGCCGCGACGTCGTCGTCAAATCGGAACGAGACGTCAAATCGCTCCAAGCTTCGAGGGCCCCGGCCAAGCGGGGTAAATCGTGCTCGAGCAAGGGCATCATCGGTGCGTACTACGACCTCGTGGAGGACCCGTCGAAGCCGGCGGAGTTTGGCGGCGTCGGTCCCCCGGGGACGTTCTATCACGCCAAGACGTGCCTCCCGGTTGAGCGAGACAAAAACGTTCCCCCCTATAACTCGGTCGGCTCGGTCGGCTCGGACGCGGACAGCGACGACGACGAGGACCTTCACGCGTGGGCCAAGGAGGATCTGCGGCACCTGTCGGACTTTGAGGACGTCGCGCCGCTGGAGAAGAGGTTCATGCACGACTGGAACGTGTTCGTCAGGAGGTTCAGGCCGTGCGCGGATAAGGAGATTCCCGACTGCCTGTCGGCGTTTGCGCGGTTCAAGGGCAAGGACCTGGCGGGGAACCGGCAGCTGAGGCGGCTGTTCACGCTGCACCTGGTGAACGCGTACGACTTTGGGGTCATCGAGGCGAAGGTCATCGACGACGTGCTCAAGGTTGTGGAGGAGCAGAGGGGAGACGTGAAGCGATGAAGGAGCCGCTCGTAGTCTGTTCACGCGCGCACGACTTGAGAATTGATTTCAACTCATCATGATCTGGACACGACGAACCGACAAATCTTGGAAAACTCGAGACGAGCCCCCACACACGGACGCGGTCGAGATGGACCGTCCGGTGGCTTCAGACTTGCCGCCTCCCGCGCCCGCGCCCGTCGTCGATGATGACTCCGCGTCCATCCCGTGGCACTACATCGACGCGTCCGGCGAGACCAGGGGCCCGGTCAGCTTCCGGGTGATACGGGCCCAACTGCGATGCGCGATGTTGCCCCCCGACGCCATGGTGTGGCGCGAGGGGCTCGACGAGTGGTGCGAGGCTCGCGTCTTTCCCGCGTTCGCGTCGTGCGTCGAAGACGACGCCGGGTCCGGTCGCCTCGACGCGACGTCTCGACCCGCCACCGCGGGGCCCGCGCCGAGGATTCCACCGCGGGCGACGATGCCAAACGCCCCGGCCACCGCGACGCCCGCGCTCGGGGGTTCGCGCTCCCCCGCGCGAACCCTCGCGCCTGCTGCGCTCTTCGCCGACGCCCCGCCGCCGCCGCCGACGACGACGACGACGACGAGCGACGACGCATCCTCCGACGACGCCCCCGCGTGGTTCGCGGTGGACGCGGCGGGGACCCAGGTCGGCCCCGTGGACACCGCGGCGATGCTTAGGCTGGTGTGGCGCGACGGGAGCGGCGTGTTGACCAGGAGCGAGCGAGCGCAGCCCGACTGGATCCCCGCGAGGGACGCGCCCGCGCTCAGGGAGGCGATACGGACGATGGAGTCGGCGCGGGCGGAGTCGGTCAAACGCACGGGCGGAGTGGGTCAAACACACGGGGACGGGGATTGGGACGGGGGCGCGAAGATGAATCTCTCGGCCGAGTCGCTTCGCGTCGAGGCGGCGTCGCTTCGCGCGGCGCTCGAGACAACGCGGGCGAAGCTCCTGGCGAAGGAAGCCGAGGCGGCATCGCTCAGGGAAACGGTGAGACACCTGCGGGTGCGCATCGCGACGGGGGGAAGGTTGACCGTCGCCGGGGACGCGGGCGGATCGACGGACGGATCGAACGGGTTGGGCGTGAACGAGTTGGATCGCGCCGAGTTGGAGGCGGCGGAGCTGGCGAGGGCGAGGCGGGAGCTCGAGGACCGGACCGCGGAGCTGGTGCGGCTCAAAGGGGTTCTCCGCGGTGAGCTCCTGAGGCGGGTGCTGGAGGACGCGGAGACGACGCGGACGAGCCTGGGCAGGCTCGACGTCGCGACGGACTGAACGCGTCGTCGTTAGATTGATGACCGGACCGATCGTTTTATCATGACCGATTGTTAGCACTACTGACGAGACGACATCGATCGCCGGCGGCGTCCACTTCTCCCGCGCACGATACGGACTCGGTGACGCGCGGCGGTCGTGGCCGTCGTCGACGCGGACGGCGTCGGACCCTTGGCTCGCCGACGGGCGCGATGGGCGCGATGAGCCAGATACAAGAACCTCCGCGCGGGTCGTCCGATCTCCGCGAGGCGGCGACGGACGTCTTCGCCGTGGTCTCCCGCGTCGTCCCGTCGGATCCGTCGCTCCGACGCTGCGTGCCCCCCGCGAAGGCCCGGCATCTCGCCGCAGACATCTGCGCGGTGGTGTGCGGCCTGAGACCCGCGTGCATGATCGACTACGCGCCCAAGATTGACGCCGGAGTGGCGCGCGCGGTGCTCGAGACGCTTCGGGCGGATCCGCGTTCGGGGAGGCATCGGGAGGTGCGCGCGCTGGGTGTGCTCCTGGTCGAGGACGTGGTGCTCATCGCGGACGTGGACCGCGTCATGCGCGTCTTCGATGACATCGGCGCGACGGGGGGCGCCGATCGGTTCGTCGCGTTCGATCCAACCTCGAAGCGAAGGATGAGGGGACCCCAACAAATAGGCGGGTACGCGACGTGGACGGATGCGAGGACGTCGTCGCACTGCGCCAGCCTCGCCCGCGTCGTGCCGTGGGGCGACCGACGGGACCCCGACGCGGGTGAGGCCCCGTGTCACGACATCGGCGACGCGTCATCAAGAGAGGCGGGCGATCGTGCGGTCGGCGTGAAGTGCCCGGTGCCTCCCGTCGCGCTCACCGGCCTTTGCCTCGGTTACCCCCGGGTGTACACGTGGACCGAGGACGACGTAAACGGCGCGGCGCTGCTCCGGGTGCTCTCGTCGATGGACCTGACCCTGACCAGACTGCGCGCGAGGTTGGACGTGGAGGGCGCGGACGGCATGGAGCATGTGGTGTCGTCTTGGACCGTCCCTACGCGCGAGGACGGCGGCGAAGACGACGAGGGTGATTTGGAGGATGACGGCCGCCGGGTGGGATCGTTCGCGCTGGCGTGGATGCGTGAGATGGAGGCCGCCATCGACGCGAGCGGCGGGGCGTGGGAAGTGGTCGCGTGGGATACCGAAACGTACCGAGGGCCAGTCGCCCTGTAGCGACGAATCGCCGGACGCGACGGTCGTCGCCGGTTGTAAAAAAGTCAAAACAAAGTCAAAACGACGAACTCGTCATCGCGGCGCCTCCCCCCGGGAACATCCCCGCCGGGGGCACGTCGACGGACATTTTCATCACTCCGACGCCCGCGGATCGTTCGGGCGGTGCGACCGGCGCGACGTCGCCCACCCCGGGCTTCGACGGATCGACCCCCTCGCCACCCCCCTCGCCCCCGCGCGACCCCGCCGCCGCGTCGTTTTCGAAGGGTTCGCGATCCATCACCGACCCCGGCGAGGGCGCGACGCAAACCTCCGACCCGACGGCGTCGCCGTCCGCGGCGTACGCGCACCTCGACGGATCGACGACCACGGCATACTTTTCCGCGTGCGTGCCGTTCACGCGCTCGAAGCACTGCACGCACTCGATGTCGATCGCGGGCGAGTTTCGTCCAATCCACGGATGCGCCGCGGCGTTGCCCCTGAACGCGACTGGTACAGGTACGTCATCTCCGTCGTCGCCTTCGTTCCCATTCCCGCCGTTCAGAACCGCGGTGGCGTCGTGAACGCACAGCCCCCCGCCCCGTGGCGCGCGGTTGTTCTCGAACATGACGTACCCGAACGTCGCGACGCCGCCGCGGACGACGCTAAAGCCGCCGCCCCCGCACGTCATGACCCGTCGCCGCGGGTCCGGGTACCCCCGCACCTCGTTGGCATCGAACCTCGACGTTCGCACCGACGCGTTCGATCCCTCGTCACCCACGAGCACGCCGCCGCCGCCGTCCCAGTAGTCGTCCCACACGCGGTTACCCCGGAAGTCGCACGATTCGAGCGCGACGGTGGCGCCGTGCACGACGGCGACGGCGCCGCCCTCGGATTCGGCGACGTTGTGACGAAACTCGCATCGAACGCACGCGAAGAACCCGCCTTTCACGTACACGCCGCCGCCGTTACCCAGGCTCGAGGAGTAATCGGTGACGGAAGATCCGGACCCGACCTGGGTTCCCGGGTCGATCCCCCACGCCTCGTTCGACGCGAACTCGCAGTCCTCGAACGAGGCGAACGAGCGCGAGCCGAGGAGCGCGACGCCGCCGCCCCGGCCGTGGTTTTGGTTTTGGTTTTGGTTTTGGTTTTGGGCGCCGACGGCGACGCACCGAGCCACCCGCACCCGCCGCATGGTCAACCTCGCGACCGGCCCCTCCTCTCCACAAGTGACCCTGTTTTCATTCGCACCCCGCTCATAGCCGCCGTCCACGACGACGGCGCCCCCCGCGCCGTCCACGTCGTTGCACGCGTCGACGACGTCCACGTCCTCGAGGGTCAAGTCTCCTCCGGCTCGCACGGCGAAGAGCGCGGGGGCGCCGAAGACGCCGCACGACGGTCGACCGTTACGTCCGTTACCCGCGCCTTGCCACCCGGCGCCGCCGTCGATGACGCACCGGGCGTCCTCGCACGCGCCGACGATCGTCATCGGGGCACGGACGACGATGGGAAACGCGTCGCAGTCGTCGTCGCTCGACGCTGTGGTCCTTCGGGTGATATTCGCGAGGAGGGTGACGTGTCGGGCGCCGAGCCGCGTGGCGCCCGCGAGCTCGCACGCGGTACGGACGAAGCACGTGCCCCTGTCGCGGTCGGTGACGCACGTGAAGGAAGCACCCCCGCGCGAGGGTTCGCGCGTCGGAGTCGGGAAGGACGGGGCGAGGGACTGCGGGGGATATAGGTACCCCGGGGGCCCGCTCATACCGGACGCCACCGCGGAGGCGCGGTGGAGTCGCGTCGGGTCGAGCCGGGGGTACACGTCGTCCCCGGCCGAGCCCGCGGCGACGACGGAGGCGAGCGCGACGAGCGCCGCCGCCGCGAGCGACGCGAGGGAGGCGCGCATGACGAGTGAGCCTCACCCTCGTTCGGCACGAACGAGACACGAACCTCGGCAGCGCGACGACGTTGGTACAGAAAATGTGGATATTCAAAAGGTTGGCCACGGCGGCTACTGTCGACGGCGCGTCCTCTCGCTCACTTGGCTTCCTCGTCCCCCGGCGCCGCCTCCTCCTCCTCGCCATCCTCCGGCTTCACGTCCTTGCCCATCCACCCCGCCACGATCGGGGTGAGCGCCACGGTGGGGGGGAACCGCACGGGCGAGAGCGCCTTGTGCGCCGCGTAGGCGATTGCAAACGTGCCAACCTTCTCGGAGGACGCGGACACTCCCAGCCCGATGGCTTCGAGGATGGAGGCGACGTCCACCCCGGCGGATACTAGGACGTAGCAAATGGTGATGGAGACCAGGGATAGGGAGATGGAGGTGATGAGGTAGGCGCTGCCGTATCGCTTGAGGAGCTTCTTTGCGGTGTCCATGCTCGACTTGCCCTCCTCGCCCTCCGCGGGCTTGGACCTAAACGCCTTCCAGAGGCCGGCCTCGAGTCCCCATTTCTTGGTCACCGCCTCGACCTCGTCCTCGGTGGCGTGGACGACGACGACCTTGCGCGCGGGGGCCTCGTTGTCGTGAGCGGGGCCCACCCGGAGCGCGCCCCAACCGGAGCCCCGCCGGCGCGATCTGCTCGGATCGATCGCGCGCCTCGCGGCGCGCGCCTTCCCGACCGATTCGTCGCGCCTGCCCCTGCGCGTCGCGTGTGTGCGAGCCGCGAGCGCGGGGAGCACCTGCGCGGAGAGCGCCATGGACATCTCTCTTGCGGGTTTCGAGCCTTCGAAGGCGCCGCGCGGCGTTGGGGCGCTGAACCCTCCGATTCGGTGTGTTGTCGGGGAACCTCGGTCCGCGCTTTCATTCCCGACGGAATCGCTGCGCCCGTGCGCCTCGGCTCGTCGCACGTTGCCTTCGGAACGCTTCGACGCGTTCCGCTCCAATTCGAATTCGTGACTGTAACTCCATACAGGGAGTCAGTCAAAAATGATGCCAAAGTTTTTTCACGGATGAATTGCCAAAAGACCGCCGATAAGTCTTCAATAAAGCGGCTGGCGGTTGGGAAAAAGCGGCGGGCATTGCGCCCCTTGGATGCACTGTGTGAACCACCCGATACGGGGGGTCACGCAACGCACGAGCGGTTCGCGGCGGTCTCGAGAGGTTCGAGGGCGTTAGGCCGCGCTTCACATCGCCGGGCTCGACTTTAGACGTCGTGCCGAGGGCAGGTCGAGGAGCAGCAGTCGACGCTGCTTTTTGGGTAAAAGCAGAGCGGACGAGGGTTAGTGGAAAAAAATGGTTTCCCTCTCCGTGGCGGGCGCTCGCTCGCTCGCGGGAGCGGCGACGACCCGCGCGCGGTGCGACACGCGCGGACGCGCGACGCCCGGGATCCGAACCGCCGTCCCCGTGCGCGTCGGGACACGGGCGCGGGTTCCCGCCCCCCCCCAGTGGTCGGGACCCGCCGCCGCCGCCCCATCATCCTCGACGTCGACGCGGGCGGCGACGTGGTCCGTTCGCTCGGTCCGGGGCGGTAGCCCGATCGGCGGGCGCCTCGGGTTCCGGATCGGCGGCGGTGCCGCGCGTCCCGTCCCCGTCGTGAGGGCCAAAGCCGACCGTCGCGCCAAGGACGACCTCATCGACGACGACATCCTGCGCAGGGCGATGGACATGGCGGATGACGACTTTGACGACGTCGCGGACGAGGACGAGCTGCGCGCGCTGGACATGCTCGACGAGACGGACGGCGCGATCGTACTCGACGATTCGTACGATGACGACGACGACGCGTCCGTCGCGGGGCTCGGCGACGATTACGAATTTGACGACGACGACGGCGCGGGCGCGGGTGAGGAGCGGGAGGAGGAGCGGGAGGAGGAGGGGGGCGAGGAGGACGAGATGGAGGAGGGCGTGGCGCTGCTCCGCGAGCTGTTCGAGTACGGCGCCGTGGACGTCACGGAGTGGATCGAGCTCGGCGAGGACGAGGACGTGGAGGTGAGCGGCATCGCCAACGACTCGCGGGTGGTACTCGGCGGCGACGTCTTTGTCTGCATCGTCGGCGAGAAGATGGACGGCCACGATTTCGCGCTCGACGCCGTCGCGGCGGGCGCCGTGGCGATCGTTTGCGAGCGGCCCATCGACGGTTTGGGCGTCGACGTCCCGCAGGTGGTCGTGCCCAGCGCGAGGGCGGCGCTGCCCCGTCTGGCGGCGGCTTTCTACGGCAACCCGACCGCGTCGCTGACCACCGTCGGCGTCACCGGCACGAGCGGCAAGACGACGGTGACGCACATGGTGCGCTCCATCTTGGACGCGAACGACGTGAGGTGCGGCGTCATCGGGACCACGGGGTACTCGCTCGACGACGTCAGGCTCACGCCGCACGGCGGAGTGTGGGAACCCGAGGAGAAGGATCCCACGAAGGATCGAGCGGCGACGGCTCCCGGATGGCTCGCGCCCTACCGCGGCAAGTACGACGTGCCCACCGCCTCCCCGGACGCTCTCCAGTGCCAGCAGCTCATGGCGGGCATGCTGGACAACGGCGCGAGGGCCGCGGCGATGGAGGTTAGCTCCCGGGACCTGGCGCAGGGGCGGGTGGACTGCTGCGACTTTGACGTCGCCGTGTTTACCAACCTGCAAATGCGGGACCACCGAGTTGACGTCCACGGGGACACGGCGTCGTACAGGAACGCCAAGGCGGAGCTGTTCCGGCGGCTGACCGACCCTGAGAGGCAGCGCGCGGTCATCAACCTCGACGCCACTAAGGCTGAGAACGGCGAGGAACCGTTTGACGACGCTGCGTACTTCTCCGAGGCGGCGTCCGCCGTGCCCATAGTGACCTACGCCACGCAGGAGGATAAAGCCGACGAGGCGGACGTCTTCGTCGAGCGCGCGGACCTCTCCTTGTTCGAGACCGCCGTGACGATTCGAACCCCGGTGGGAACCTTCGACGCCATCACGGGCCTGGTCGGCGAGGTGAACGTTTCCAACGTAGCCGCCGCCGTCGCCGCCGGGATCGCGCTGGAGATTCCCCTGGACGTCATCGCCGAGGGCGTCGAGGCGATGGAGCCCGCGCCCGGGCGCATGGAGCTCGTGGACGAGGGCCAGCCCTTCTCGGTCGTCGTAGACTACGCGCAAACGCCCGAGGCTCTGAAGCGGGCCATCGAATCCGTTCGCAAAACCGGCGCGAATAACGTCATCACCGTCTTCGGCTGCGGCGGCGACCGAGACGCGTCGAAGCGCGCCGAGATGGGCCGGGTGGCGGACGAGTACTCCGACATCGTCTTCGTCACCAACGACAACCCCCGGACGGAGGATCCGTACAAGATCCTCGACGACATCGTCGCGGGTTTCCGCGATCGCATCTACGAGCTGGAAGCGATCAAGGAGGAGGCGCTCTTCCCGTTCCTGAAGGACATGTACCTGATCCACCCCAACGCGCGGCACGAGACCATGAAGCTGCAGAACATGTGCCGGCGGTACGTCATCGTGGACAGGTTCTACGCCATACGCGCGGCCATCGCGATGGCGGGCGAGGACGACGCGGTGCTCATCTGCGGCAAGGGCCACGAGGATTACATCGTGGTGGGCACGAAGAAGCACTGGTTCGACGACAGGGTCGAGGCGAGGGACGCGCTGCAGAAGATCCCGGGCGTGCAGGAGGCGGGCATCGACACGTCCAACCTGCCGTGGGGCAGACGGGACAGGGCCGGGAGCGGCGCGGGTAACGTCTTGGACGCATAGTCTTGTAAGCACCAATTCTCACACCTCCGTGACTGAAAACGCGTAGCGCGTGTCGATCGGATCGTCTGATTCGACAAATGATTGTGAAATGTGCCTGCGAACCTGTGCGGTGAAAGTCCAATCTGCCAATAAACTATCTGCGAGATTTTTTTTTCAGCCTCGCCTTCGTTCTTCTGGACCCTTGCGGACCAATCGACAGGTCGCCCCACTTCGGAGACACACACGGCGTCGCCATGGCCCAGCTCCTGAGGCTCGGCGAGAAGATCGCCCGTCGCGCGGTCGTGAACCGCGGGGCGGTGCAGTCCTTCGCGCGGCCCTTCGCGGCTAACCCCCTCGCGGTGCACGCGGATGATGACTCTTTCCTGAAGTGGACCACCCCCGAGCCGCAGCAGTTCGTGCACGCGGGGATCCTCGCGGCACCGGAGACCAAGGTGCGTTCGGTGCTGACTGCAAACTCGGCCACCTCCGGTCATGACCCAACCGCCGTTTGAACCCCGATCAGGGCTCGAAAGCCCCCGCGCGTTCGCCCCCGACCGCCCACCCGCGCGATCAAAGGTTACCCTAGAACCACCCCAAAATCCAACGAGCGTCCGCGTGCTGATCGCCCGCCTCTCCAACGTTTTCTTCCCCGCCCCGCGCAGGTCACCACCCTGCCGAACGGCATGCGCGTCGCCACCGAGGCGAGCCCCCACGCGCAGACCGCCACAATCGGCGTGTGGATCGACGCCGGCAGCAGGTACGAGACCGCCGCCAACAACGGCACCGCGCACTTCCTCGAGCACATGGCTTTCAAGGGGACCAAGACGCGCACGACCGCGGGCTTGGAGGAGGAGATTGAGAACATGGGCGCGCACCTCAACGCGTACACGTCGCGGGAGCAGACCACCTACTATGCCAAGGTGTTCAAGAAGGACGTGGCCAATGCTGTGGACGTGCTGTCCGACATCCTCCAGAACTCCTCGCTCGAGCCCGCGCACGTGGAGCGCGAGCGCGGCGTCATCCTGCGCGAGATGGAGGAGGTTGAGAAGGAGGTTGAGGAGGTGCTGTTCGATCACCTCCACGCCACCGCGTTCCAGCAGACCGGCCTCGGGCGGACCATCCTCGGTTCCGCCGAGAACGTCAGGACCATCACCCGGGAGAACCTCGCCGAGTACATCAAGACCCACTACACCGCGCCGCGCATGGTGCTCGTGGGGTCCGGCGCGGTGGACCACGACGAGCTGGTCAAGCTGGCGCAGGGCGCCTTCGCGGGTCTCTCCACGTCGGGCGCCGCCGTGGATAACCTCATCTCCGAAGACCCCGCGCACTTCACGGGATCCGACGTGAGGATCCGCGACGACGACATGACCACCGCGAGCTTCTGCGTCGCGTTTAAGGGTGCGTCCTGGAAGTCCCCGGACGCGGTGCCCCTCATGGTGATGCAGGCGATGCTCGGTTCGTGGGATAAATCCGCCCCCGGCGCGGCGCACGCGGCTTCGCCCCTGGCGCAGTCCGTGCACGCCAACGAGCTCGCCAACAGCTTCATGGCCTTCAACACCAACTACGCGGACACCGGTCTCTTCGGCGTCCACGTCAGCAGCGACGCCACGGACCGACTCGACGACGCCGCCTTTGCCGTCATGCAGGCGCTCCGCGATCTCATCTACGATCCCAAGGTTGAGGACGTGACCCGCGCCAAGCAGGCGCTCAAGTCCTCCCTGCTGCTCCACAGCGAGTCGTCCACGTCAGCCACCGCGGAGGAGATCGGCAGGCAGCTCATCACCTACGGCAGGCGCATCCCGCGCGCCGAGCTCTTCGCCCGCATCGACGCGGTCACCCCCGAGACGGTGAAGGATGTGGCGTGGCGGTACATCCGCGACGAGGACCCCGCCATCGCCGCGATTGGTCCCACGCAGTTCCTGCCGGACTACAACTGGTTCCGCCAGTCCACGTACAGCCAGTTCTACTAAACGGGCGGGTCGCGCGGAGTGGTGACCGATATTTGTAATCGTATTGTTTCGAGTCTCACGATGACGAGATCGACGCGTGTCCCGTCGAACGAGCCCCGTCGCCAGCAGTCCCCTCAAAATTTTTTATCAGACTCTCATAAGAAAGGACGACGGAGCCCATCACAACACGAAAGCCACGACGCCTCGCACACGACCATGAGCCGCGCGTGCGCATCCTGCGGCGGTGACGAGACACCGTGGCGCCGGGGCTGGACGGTCAAGGCCGGCGAGCGGGCGCTGCTTTGCAACGCGTGCGGGCTGCGGTGGAGCGCGGGTCGGCTTCGGCCCCCAGTCCTCTCGGGACCGCCGAGGAAGAAGAGGAGGAGCTCGCTCCCCGCCGCCGCCGCGCCCGTCCCGATCGCCGCGCGCGTTGCGCCGCCGTGTTTTGGCCCGGGCGAGAGCGAACCGAT
>Ga0181573_10002586_pt1 | contig 16695 bp, 12 predicted proteins | sample 101ome_25_FD_148643 | JGI IMG/M metagenome (GOLD analysis project Ga0181573, IMG submission 148643) | Coastal salt marsh microbial communities from the Groves Creek Marsh, Skidaway Island, Georgia - 101409BT metaG (spades assembly) | ecosystem: Environmental > Aquatic > Marine > Intertidal zone... | reverse complement strand
GTCCAGACCTCCTCCGGCTTGAATGCCCGATTTTCCAATAGCACGGATGTGCCACCCAGCATGTGCGGGAACATAAGGCCGAGCCAGCAGCCCGTGCCGTGCATGAGAGGGGGTCCGGACATAGCCACCACGGTGGTATTGGCATCGACCATCTGTCGAGCGGCGGGCCCAAACTGAGCGGCGTCTTCGAATGGAGGTAGGCCAATCATGGGCGGAAATCCACGCATAAAGAACTCTGTGAAACCATCCAGCGGATACATCACACCTTTTGGCATGCCAGTGGTACCGCCTGTGTACAGCATGTAGATCTCATCGCCCTGGGGTTGGGTCTTTGCCGCACCCGAGGCTTGCGAAAGAAACGTGTCATAAGGGATACCATTGGCAGGGCCCATCGAACCATCCTCGGCGGGGCCGTCGTCAACGCAGATCATGGCTTTGAGCATGGGCAGCCGATCGCAGACACGCGCTACCCGGTCGCCGAGCGAACTGTGAAAGACTAGCGCCTCGACATCGGCGTTTTCCAACAGGTAATGCAGCTCGTCGTCGAGGTAGCGGTAGTTGACGTTAATGGGCACGCCGCCGATTTTCATGGCAGCGAAATTGGTCTCTGCGTACTCCGGGGAGTTGTACAGATACATGCCCACTTTGGAGTCGTGCATCAGGCCCGCATCAAGCAGACCCTGTGCAAGGCGCGCGGCGCGGTCCTCGTAGTCGCGCCAGGATATGCGACGTTCGCCCTGAATGAGTGCGATATGCTCCGGTACCGAATCAGCAACGGATTCCCAAATCAGTGAAAAGTGTGGCTGCATGCTAGTGGCCTTGTATTCTTTACTGCTTACTGTGGCAAATCAGTTTAACGATTAGGATGAAAAGGGCAGGAGTCCTCTTTTTCGACTAGATCATAGGCGAACATAAACTTGGCGACCCCCGCCAGAATGCCGCCCACCAACCCCAACTCCAGTATTTCAGCGTCACTGAAGTGCTTGGCGAGCTTCTGGTGCAGTGCCGGATTTAGTGTGCCCTCGGGCTGGGTAAGTGCCAACTGCTCCCCTAGCGCGAGCACCGCTCTCTCGGCATCAGTGAACGGGCCGTTCTCGGGATTATCAAACCCGTCAATCTGTTCTTCAGTGAGGCCTGCCGCCAGCGCGTCGAGACGATTTCCCTGATTGCAAAAGCGACAACCGTGCAGGGTAGAGAGCCTGAGTCTCAGGAGCTCCTTGTAGGGCTGTGCGACGGTGCCGCCGCGAAAGACCTCGCCGTAGAAAGAACCCACATACCAACGGTAAAGATCCGGGTGATTTGCGAATACCTCGAAGAATGTGGCGTCCCCGCGGAGCGCCATCGAGGCCTCCCACGCCGAGGCGATATCCTCGGGCATGTCAGCCGCTTCGATTTGTTTGAGAAGGGGTTGCGGTTTCATCCCGCTACTAGACCATGGCTTTCAACTGTTCGTCGCGATAGCGGCCCAATAAGAGCAGCGCCAGCGAGCAGATGATGAAGCCCCACATGGAGTAATAGAGCGCCTGATCATAGGAGCCGGTGTTGCTGTAAACCGCGCCAAAAGCGGCCGGCCCAAAGCCCGCCCCCAGGCCAAACAGCGCATAAAGCGCGCCGTAGATCCGCGCGTAGCTCCGCACGCCGAAGTAGCGGGATACCAAATACGCCAGCAGGTCATACTCAACGCCTGCCGCCACACCCAACAATACGATGGCAATCACCATCTGACTGTAGCTGGGGTCAGCGCCGGCAAACATCATCATGGAAATCGCTGGCATGATCATCAGAGCGCAGGCAATCGCGGGTGCCCAAATGAAGTCCAACAGGTAGCCTGCAACGAGCCGCCCGGCGTAAACGGAGTACCCCAAAAAGCTTGCCAGTAACACCGCGTCAGCACGTTCGAATCCCTTGGAGCCCATCATGGTTTCAAGATTGGGAATGGGCCCGCCGATGGCAAAGGACAAGGGCAGGAAGATCGCGCCCAACAACCACAGCCGCCAGTCCCGCAGCGCTTGCGCAAAGGTAAAGCCGTATTGCTGGATCATATTGCCAGTCTCCAGACTCAGGCTGGCGAGCCCTTCCGCCCGCTTCGCCACCTTGGGGTCATCGACATCGTGAAAGGCAAAGAGCGCAATCGGCAGGGCGACGATCAGCGGCAAAAAGCCGATGCCCACGTAGGCCATGCGCCAGCCGACGCTATTGATGAGTTCTTCGGCGATGAGTTTGGCCACCGCGCCACCGATGCCTGTCCCGACCAAAGCGATGCCCAGAGCTAACCCGCGCTTTTCAGAAAACCAGCGCGAAATGGCTTTAGTAAAAGTGATGGGTAAGGTGCCCGCGCTCAGTGCGGACAACAGCCCCCAAAGGAACAAGTAAAGCGTATGCGAACCGTTGTTGAGGGAGAACAGCATCATGCCGATCGCGAAAGTGATCATGGAAATAAGCGCGACCTTGCGCACGCCATAGCGGTCCGAAAGATAGCCCGCCATGGGGGCACTGATGACGGTGACGACGCAAAACGGCACCAGCCCAAACATGATCTGGTCGATGCCCCACCCAAACTCTTCTGCGAGGGGTTGGGCGAAAACACCGATCGTGTAGAAAGGCAGGGGAGACATCCCCAAAGAGATGCCAAAGGTTGAGGCCAACACAACCGGCCAGCCGTAGCGGAACTCGCGGAACTGCGACGTATCAAATGCCATAGAATCTTACCGCCTGATTATTATTGTGCAGCGCTCCCAGACAAACGCTGCCTCGTCGAATCATACCGGTGATGGCAAGCTTTACCAGTGTTTGTCGACGGGTCGCGACCGGTGCCAGCGGTTAATTCAGCCATTTGGCAACGTGTCGTGATACGGCAATTTCCCCCTGATCAAAGTAGGCGTCGTGATTTTCCTCGATGCTCTTGAGGTCGTAGAGGTAGTTGACCATGAGTCCGATTGACTGTCGTAACCCCTTGTCGCTCAGGTCAGCTGCCCAGTGAATGGCATGAAGGCTTGCACCATTCCCTAAATGAAACCGTGCGACCGGATCAAGCGCCAGTTCTCCAGAACGCTCCTTGACGAGGTATTGGGCGCAGAGTTTGACGACTGACTCCCATCGTGGGTCTGTCACATTGCCGCCCTGGGTTTTTGCGAGCGTGCGAAGCGCATCAACATCCAGCGCTTGACCGTGCTGATCAGAGGCAAGCCATCGACAGAAGCCGGGTATGGGTGAGAGCGTCACGAATCGTTTGGCCTTGGGGTAGCGCTTGCCTACCTCTTCGACTACCTGTTTGATCAAGAAATTGCCAAAGGAAATACCGGCCAGCCCGGGGTGGCAGTTGCTGATGGAATAGAAGACCACAGTATCGAGATCACGCTCGCTGGCGGGCTCAGCTGTTTTATCGATTAATGGCGCGATGGCGTCGGGTATGCCTGCTGTTAACGCTACCTCGACAAACACGAGCGGGTCATCGGGCATGGCGGGATGGAAAAAAGCGAAGCACATGCGGTTTTCGCGCAGTCTCGAGCGCAAATCTTCCCAGCCCTGAATCGCATGCACGGATTCATATTGGATGATCCGCTCCAGCACCGCTGCGGGCGAGTTCCAGTCGATCACACGCAGTTCGAGAAAGCCGCGATTGAACCAGGAGATGAACTGATGTTTGAGATCTGAATCGACGCTTTTGAGCGTTGGGAGCTCAGTCATTTGGTTGAGCAGGTCGCCGCGCATTTTGACCAGCACAGCGGTTGCATCAGGCGCCATATTCATGCGCCGAAAGAGTTTGACTCGCGGGGCCTCAACACTTTTCGTCAGCAGATTAAGGTGCTCCGGACAGGGGTCGCTTTGGTATTGGTTGGCTGCATCAATGACGGCAGCAGCGTCGACATCAAATTCGCTCGCCAGCGTTTTAAAAAAGAGCGCTCGGTTGGCTCCATCCAGCGTTTGATAGTCCGCGATCACCTCGCAGGCGAGCGCAAGCCCCGAGGCCTCTCCACGGTGATGCAACAACTGCCGACACTTGGCAAGCAAATCTCCCGAGGGTGCTTCGGCCGCCGCTTGCCGTCTGCGCGCGAGGATGTCACGCCCGGCATTGATGACAGAGCCCAAGAGGCCGGCAAGGCCACTCGAGGCGGCTTTGGGCTTGTTTCTAATATGCGGTTGAGCATCTGCGGACATGGCTGATACCCCGGATGGTGGCTCAATGGGACTATAGCCAAGTCGGGGCGCTAACTCACTAGCTCACCAAGGGTTTTAGAGTAAGCTTCGCCGCCGATCTGCAAGCTTGATGAGAGCGCGCAAATCAGTCGAATGGGCCGGGGTTATGCCACCACGATGGGGTGGGCCCAAAATGTAGTTTAATTACAAAAATAGAGCTAAAAATTGAGAAAAACCGCAATATCGGTTATTTTGTTACGAATTTAAGAGCGTTGTCAGCATGCATCCCCAAGTCCTCCGTATCACCCAAGAAATCGCGTCGCGCAGTCGTGCATTGCGTAGCGATTATTTGCGGGAGATCGAACTTATGACCTCCCAGCCGCTGGATCGACGCCAGTTAAGCTGTGGGAATCTGGCTCATGGTGTCGCGGCTTGTTCCGGCGGTGACAAAGAGGTGCTGAAGTTAATGGAGAGCGCCAACGTGGGCATCGTCACGGCCTACAACGACATGCTTTCAGCTCATGCCCCCTATGCGGATTACCCCGCTCAGATCAAAGCGTATTTGCAAGCCGTGGGCTGTACCGCGCAGGTGGCCGGTGGTGTGCCCGCCATGTGTGATGGCGTGACTCAGGGCCAACCCGGCATGGAACTGAGTTTGTTCAGCCGTGATGTGATTGCGCAGGCCACCGCCGTATCGTTGTCACATCAAATGTTTGATGCGGTTTTGATGTTGGGTATTTGCGACAAGATCGTGCCCGGATTGTTGATGGGTGCCTTGCAGTTCGGTCACTTGCCTACGTTATTTGTGCCCGCAGGACCCATGACCAGCGGGCTATCAAACAAGGAGAAGGTGCGGGTTCGGCAACTGTTTGCTGAGGGAAAGGTCGACCGCGCCGCCTTACTTGAAGCAGAAATGGCGTCATACCACAGTCAGGGCACCTGTACCTTCTACGGTACCGCCAATTCGAACCAGATGGTGCTGGAGGCAATGGGCCTACAGTTACCGGGTAGCGCTTTTGTCAATCCGGGAACGCCACTGCGCGACGCCCTAACGCAAGCGGCAGCGGAGCACATCGCCAAGGTTGCCCGCACCGGTCGACAGCCACTGCCACTTGCAGAGGTCGTTGATGAGCGCAGTTTTGTGAATGGAATCGTGGCCCTGTTGGCATCGGGCGGATCCACCAATCTCTGCATCCATTTGATTGCCATGGCGCGTGCGGCAGGGTTGGTGATCACGTGGTCAGATTTCGACGCGCTGTCGAAAGTGACGCCCCTACTGGCAAAGATTTATCCCAACGGGAGTGCCGACATTAACCATTTTCAGGCAGCGGGTGGCACGGGTTATTTGTTTGGAGAGTTGATTGCAGCGGGGTTCATGCACGGAGAAGCCAAAGTGTGTTTTGGCGGTACCCTCGGCGACGCCTGCATAGAGCCGTATCTGGAATCGGGTTCGCTTTGCTGGCGCCCGGCACCCAATCAAAGTCTGGATACCGACGTCATTCGCGCCACGGGTAATGCGTTCTCAGCGGAAGGTGGTATTCGTTTACTTGAGGGCAATCTCGGTCGTAGCTTGATCAAGTCCTCTGCGGTAGCGCCTGAAAAACTGCATATTGAAGCACCCGCGGTTGTCATCTCTCATCAAGATGAGCTCAAGGTGCTCTTTGAGCAAGACGCGTTGGAGAAAGACTGCGTCATCGTTGCTCGCTTTCAGGGCCCCTCCGCCAACGGTATGCCGGAGCTGCATAAGTTGATGCCGATACTGGGCGTGTTGCAGGACAGGGGTCACGCCGTCGCGCTGGTCACAGATGGCCGGTTAAGTGGCGCGTCTGGCAAGGTGCCGGCAGCCATCCACGTCACTCCGGAGGCGGCTAAAGGCGGTGCGATTGGTCTTATCGAGGACGGCGACAGGATTCAGTTGGATGTGGCTAGCGGTGTCCTGAATGTCCTGCTGGATGAGGCCGCTCTGGCTTCTCGAACCATACCTGACTGCCCGACCCAACCGGGCACGGTGGGCCGCGGATTATTTGCCGTGAGCCGGTCGAAGGTGACTGATGCAGAGCAAGGAGGCTGCACCTTATTTGAGGCCGCCAGCACCGCATCCCCCGTGGTGTCTGCCGAACAGCCCGTAATAGGTGCCGTCTTCCATGGCAACTGACAACCCGTCTTCCCAGCGATCTCTGCATTTAGTTGCCGATGTGGGCGGCACCAATGCCCGCTTCGCTTTTGCGGATTCGGGTGATCCGCTGCCGAAACCGATTGCCACTTACGCCGTTACCGAGTTTCCCTCGTTTCAGGATGTCCTGGCGCAATTGCAGCGCGATTGGGCGGAACTGGCTGACCCCGAGAACCGGTTGAGCCGGGTCTGCTTGGCGGTTGCCGCTATTCCTGAATTAGAGGAAATCAGTTTTACGAATAATCCCTGGCGGTTCACTCGAGCCGGCGTTGCGGCACAGCTTGGGTGCTCTGAAGTGCGCATCGTGAACGATTTCGCGGCGGTGGCCCGCTCACTGACCGCCCTTGGCGCCGAGCATCTCGAGGCAATTGGCGGGGGTAGGGTGGTCCCCGGTGCACCCAAAGTGGCGATTGGTCCCGGCACGGGCACGGGTGTCGCAACCCTCGCATTTGATGCGCGGGGCGACGCCATCGTCTTGCCGGGGGAGGGCGGCCATGTCGACTTTGCGCCTATTACCCACGTCGAGGAAAAAATCCTGAGCCGACTGCGCGCGCAGTTTGGCCGAGTCTCGATTGAACGACTGCTTTGTGGCGCGGGCATCATGAATATTTATCGTTGCCTTGCAGAAATACGAGGTGTTGATGCGATTTATCTCGATCCTGAAAGCGTGGGTAATGCCGCTCAGGCAGGTAGCGATGCCCTCGCGGGGGAGGCGATGAATACCTTTTTTTCCGTCTTGGGTGCCGCCGCGGGTAACCTCGCCCTGACACTCGGGGCTCGTGGGGGGGTGTACATCGCCGGTGGCATTGCGCCCCAGTACATTGATCTGCTCCGCAAGAGTGATTTTCGCGCGCGCTTTCTCGCCAAAGGGCGGTTTGCCGATTTTAACGGCCAGATTGCGACGTCTGTGGTGATCCATCCCGATCCGGGTTTGCTCGGCGCTGCGCTTCTCTGCGACGAGGAGAATGGCAGTGCAAACTGATCAGTTTCTTTCTCGTTTGGTGTGCCCCGTCATCCCAGTGATCGTGCTGGACCGAGTCGACCACGCAGTCCCGTTGGCGGAGGCGCTTTTCAGCGGCGGCGTATCAGCACTCGAGCTCACGTTGCGCACTGAGGTCGGCCTTGAATCCATAGCGGCAATTAAAGCTGCATTCCCAGATCAGCTGGTCGGTGCGGGCACGGTTTGTCACAGCGATCAGTTTCGAGAAGCCGTTGAACGGGGCGCGGATTTCATTGTTTCCCCCGGTGCTACCGACAACTTATTTACCACTGCGGCAAAGTATGAACTTCCCTTTCTGCCTGGCGCCGTGACGGGGTCGGAAGTTATGCGGGCCTTGGAATATGGGTATCGCACGCTGAAGTTCTTTCCCGCCGAAACCTCGGGTGGGGCCGCCGCGATCAGTGCGCTGGCGGGGCCATTTGGCGATGTCAGCTTTATGCCAACGGGCGGCATTACCACTGATAACTTGGCCACATATCTCTCGCTTAAGAGCGTTGCCGCGGTGGGCGGCTCGTGGCTGACCCCAAGGGCTTTGTTAAACGAGGCGCGATGGGAAGCGGTTCATCAACTAGCGACAGAGACGGTTGCCGCGTGCCGCGCTTTGAAGAATGAGGGACATCTGTGAGCAAAATTGACCTGGTTATTTTCGGCGCTACTGGCGATCTGTCAGCTCGGAAATTATTTCCCGCTTTGTTTCATCTTGATATGTCGGGGTTGCTCACCAGCGATCTGCGCATTGCCGCAGTGGCGCGACAGGAGCAGGACAGCAGCGCCTTTCAAAGTGAACTGAGATCAAAGATGGCGGGTTATATGCGTCACGAGATCGACGATGACGCGTGGCAAAAGTTCAGTTCGCGCATTGTTTACCTTGCTGCCGATTTTTCTGAGCCGCAGGCATTTGAAGAGCTTAGGGGGTGGCTGGACGACAGCCGACTCAGTTTGTTCTATCTGGCGACACCACCTTCCTTGTTCGCGCCCATTTGCGCGCAGCTCAGTAGTGATGGCTGCCTTACCGGGCCGAGACGTATTGTGCTCGAAAAGCCCATTGGCGAAGACCTTGCTACATCTCGCGAAGTGAACGAGACGATCGGTCGCTTCTTTGATGAGTCGGATATCTACCGCATTGATCATTATTTAGGAAAGGAGACGGTGCAGAACCTGCTGGTGCTGCGTTTCGCCAACCGATTTATCAACTCTCAGTGGGATCAGAGCTGTATCGATCATGTGCAGATTACAGTCGCGGAAAAGGTGGGTATTGAAGGCCGCTGGACTTACTACGATGGTGTAGGGCAACTGCGGGATATGGTGCAGAACCACCTGATGCAACTTTTGTGCTTGGTTGCTATGGAGCCTCCCAATTCCCTCGAAGCCGAGAGCATCCGCGATGAAAAAGTAAAGATTGTGAAAGCACTGCGCCCTATAGATTCGGCGACCATCAAAGATCACGTGGTGCGTGGCCAGTACAGTCAGGGTGTTATCGGTGGAGAGTCTGTGCCCGGTTATCTGGACGAAGAGGGGTGCCAGAGTCCAGACAGCGATACCGAGACGTTTGTAGCGATCAAGGCATATGTCGATAACTGGCGATGGTCTGGCGTGCCTTTTTACTTGCGGACCGGCAAACGCATGCCCGACAAGGTCACCGAAATTATCATTCAGTACAAAGCGTTGCCGCACCATATCTTCGGGGAAGGAGAATCCGCCGAACCCAACAGGCTGGTGATTCGCCTGCAGCCTAACGAGGGGATCGAGATGGCCATGGTCTCCAAGCGGCAAAGCCTCAAAGACAAGTTGTCACTACAAACTCACACACTCAATTTCGATTTTCGCGGGGATGCGGATAGTGATCGCATCCCTGATGCCTATGAACGTTTATTTCTCGATGCGATCAACGGCGACCCCTCGTTGTTCGTGGGGCGTGAAGAAATTGAGGAGAGTTGGCGCTGGTGTGATCAGTTGATTCGGGCGTGTGACGATGCGGGGCTATCGGTGAATAGCTACCAGGCGGGCAGCTGGGGACCCACAAAGTCCGAGTTATTGATTGATCGTGATGGCCGCACCTGGCATGCCTGAGTGGCGTGCACATGCTGATCGGGAGACCTTGGATCAGGCGCTCGCCGAGACGGTTGCCGATTGTTTGAGGGCCGGTATTGCTGATCGCGGTAATGCCTATTTGGTGGTCTCAGGTGGGAGTACACCCGCTAACCTGTTTGCAAAGCTTGCCCGCGCACCCCTAGATTGGAGTCGCGTCCTGGTTACGCTTGCAGATGAGCGATGGGTCGCCACCGACCATGAAGACAGTAACGAACGGCTTGTGCGAGAGACATTGCTGACCGAGCAGGCCAAAGCCGCAGCGTTTCTATCTCTGGTGCAGATACCCAATGACGCAAGCCGTAACCTGTCGCAGGTTTCCGAACCCCTCGCTGCCTTACCCGAGTTCGACGTGGTGTTGCTGGGGATGGGCGAAGACGCACACACTGCGTCATTATTTCCCTGTGCGCCAGAGCTTGAGCGGGGTTTGACCACCGCAGAGAGTATCCTGATCACGCATCCAAAAAATGCGCCTTATGAGCGGATCTCTCTATCCAAACAGCGGTTGTTGCGCACGCGCTGCGGCATGATCCATATCGTGGGCGATAAGAAGAAAGCGGTGTTCGAGGCGGCATCGGCAGTGGGCGACGAGACAACCCATCCCATCAATGCCGTTTTGGGCCCCGCCGGATTTGACTGCTGGTGGGCACCATAAAAAAAGGGGGCGTTAGCCCCCGAAGCACTCACCGGTAGAAAGGTCGCCTTAGGCGGCCACCCCCATGTTCTGTTTAAGCGCGGTTGCGGCCATTGCCAGGCCCGTATCCAGCATGCGATTGGAAAATCCCCACTCGTTGTCGTACCAAGCAAGCACCTTAACCAGCTTGCCCTGCGCTCGCGTGTGGTTGGAATCAAAATTGCTCGAATAGCTGTTGTGATTAAAATCAATCGACACCAATGGTTGGGCGTTATACCCGAGCACACCCGCTACGTCGGCATGTGCGGCCGCGAGCATAATGGCATTGATTTCCTCGACTGAGGTGTTTCGTGCCGCGGTGAAAGTGAGATCGACCAGTGACACATTGAGGGTAGGCACGCGCACCGCCAGTCCGTCCAGCTTGCCGTTTAGTTCGGGCATCACCAAGCCAATGGCTGCAGCGGCGCCTGTCTTGGTCGGGATCATGCTGTGCGCTGCCGCGCGGGCGCGATAGGCATCACTGTGATGCACATCAGCCAGGCTCTGATCGTTAGTGTAAGCGTGTATCGTGGTCATCAGACCCTGCTCAATACCGATCTTCTCGTGCAGTGGTTTTACGATCGGAGCAAGGCAGTTTGTGGTGCACGAGGCATTCGAAACAATCAGGTCGGCCTCGGTGAGGGATTCATGATTGATGCCGTATACCACTGTGGCGTCCATGTTTTTTCCCGGTGCCGAGACAAGCACGCGCTTCGCGCCAGCGAGAAGATGTTTGCGGGCAGATTCGCGGTCGGTGAACAGCCCGGTACACTCAAAGACGATATCCACAGACAGCTCGCCCCAGGGCAACTGTGCGGGGTCACGTTCGGCGAGGATGCGGATGCGGTCGCTTCCCACCACCATATCGCTGCCCTCTGCACTAACGGGATGGGCAAAGCGTCCATGAGTGGTATCGAACTGCGTCAGGTGCGCGTTCATCTCGGGCGAGCCCAGGTCATTGATCGCCACCAGCCGCATGGACTGGCGTAATTCGGGCCGTTCGTAAAAGGCGCGGAGGACGTTGCGACCGATGCGGCCGTATCCGTTGATGGCAACGTTAATCATCGTGTTTATCCCCTCCTAGACGCCTGCTTTGGCAGGTCACGCTGTTGACGGTAGACCGAGACTGCGCTGATTTAGGGGCTATAATGTAGTTTTATTACAAATAAAACAAGTAAATGAAGCCAATTAGAGCTAATAATTTTGTTTTATTACATAAAAAATCGTTAGAATCGGTTCCACCATCCGAAATGCCCACGCAATTTCGCAGGCCGGACAAGGCGCGAGTTGGGAGCGACGCGACGATCATGAATCAGGAAAATAACCTGCTGACACAGTTGAGCGCGGCGCTGCCCGATCTGAATAAATCGGAGGCGAAAGTCGCCAACGCGATTCTTGAGGATCCCGAAGCCGCGACCCGATCCAGCATTGCCGTACTGGCAGCCGCTGCGAACGTCAGTGAACCCAGCGTGAATCGCTTTTGTAAACGATTTGGTGCGTCGGGCTTCCCCGATTTCAAGTTGCGTCTCGCGCGCTCTCTGGTGTCTGGTGTCCGTTATATCAGCCGTGCGGTGGAGATGGATGACGACATTGAAACTTACCCGCGGAAGCTATTCGACAACACCATCACTGCACTCATGCTCGCCCGGGACCAGTTGCCGTTGTCGGCGATAGAGAGGGCGGTCGATTATCTGGCCCAGGCGCGCCACATTTATTTTTTGGGATTAGGGACGTCTGCCGCTGTTGCGCAGGACGCAGAGCATAAGTTTTTTCGTTTTAAAGTGCCGGTCACGACGTGCACAGACCCACTGATGCATCGCATGCTGGCAGCCGGTGGGGGAGTGGGGGACGTCTTTTTCTTTATTTCTCACACGGGTCGAACCGAAATTCTGGTTGAGACAGCAGAGCTGGCCAGAACCACAGAGGCAACCGTGGTGTCTCTCACCGCCGCCGGGTCACCACTGGCGGCTGCCAGCCATTTGAGTATTGGCTTGAGCGTCGCAGAGAACACCGAAGAGTATCTGCCTATGACCTCGAGAATCGTTCAACTGGCTGTGCTCGATGTGTTAGCCACAGGGATGACGTTACGTCGGGGCGAGAGCATTTTGCCGCATCTTGCGCGCATCAAAGACAGTTTGAAATCGACGCGTTACCCCTCCACGGACTGACAAACGAATTCGTTCACAATTTGAGGAAAGACCATGGTCGAGGTGGTCGACACCGCCCCGTTACGCGCTCATGTGCGCTTACTGGGTGACATACTGGGAAATATTATCCGGGATAACGCCGGTCAGGCCTTATTTGATCGGGTGGAGCAGATTCGGCTGAGCTCCAAAGAGGCCCAGGAAAGTGATACCTGGGACTTGCTAGACCAGCTTTTGGCGTCGTTAGAAGAGAGCGAGTTCCTTCTCATTGCCCGCGCGTTCAGTCAGTTTCTCAACCTTGCCAATATTGCCGACCAACAGCACACGACTTCCGTTCATACCGAGAGCCATTTCTCCGCCAGCGCGATCCTGCAAAGAACCTTGAGAGTCTTGCAGACCAAGGCGAAGGACACGGAAATTCAGGAGGCCATCGAAGCGCTCCATATTGATTTGGTCCTCACGGCGCACCCAACTGAAATTACCCGACGGACCCTGATCCACAAGCATCGCGCCCTGAGCGAATGCCTCAATGCACTCGACAGTGCGGCACTGACCGACATGGGTAGACAGCGAACGCAGCGACGCATCGCAGAGCTGATCGCACAGATCTGGCACACCGATGAGTTCAGAACGGAACGACCCACGCCAGTCGACGAGGCCCGGTGGAGTTTTGCCGTGATAGAAAACTCGTTGTGGCATGCCGTCCCTGATTTTCTCAGGCAGGTGGATTACGTCTGCGACCTGTATTCACTCGCGCTCCCAGATCCCACGTGGTGTCCCATCAAAATCTCCAGTTGGATTGGTGGGGACCGCGATGGGAATCCCAATGTCACTGCGAACGTGACGCGCGAGGTGCTTTTGTTGGCCCAGTGGCAGGCCTGCGAACTTTTCATTGGTGATATCGCGCTGCTCCACGAGGAGTTGTCGGCCTCTACGGCAACCGAGGCGTTCAAGGACAGAGCCTCGGGAGCCCGGGAGCCATACCGCGCGGTGCTCAAACCGCTTTTGATGACATTGCGCCGGCAGCAGCAGTTGCTTGAGCAGGCCTTGAATCAGGGCGCTCCCGCGCCGGCACCGCTCGCACCGGCGGTTCTGATCGAGCCGATAGAGTCCTGCTTCGAGAGCTTGATGGCCTCCGGGCTGATTGAGTTAGCGCGCGGCACGCTGACAGATACCATGCGCAGAGCCTACTGCTTCGGCCCTTATCTCATCAGACTCGATATTCGTCAGGAGAGTGGCCGTCACGCGTCCATCCTCGGGGCGATCACACAGATGCTCGAAATGGGCGATTACACGGCATGGCCAGAGTCGCAGCGTGTGGCTTGGTTGCAGCACGAATTGAGTAGCCCGCGGCCACTTATTCCCTGGGACAGCCCTTTTGTGGCGGGAGACCAGGAGGTGCTCGACACCTTCAAAACCATTGCTGCCACGCCCGAGGAGGCACTGGGTGTTTATGTGATCTCCATGGCGTCATCGCCCTCGGATGTGTTGGCAGTGCAGCTGCTGTTGAAGTCCACAGGTTGTTCCGAGCGAATGCAAGTGGTGCCGCTTTTTGAGACTTTGTCCGACCTCGACAATGCTTCGTCAGTGGTGGATACCCTACTGGATGATCCCGCGTACCGGGCGCGTATCGATAACCAGTTAATGGTGATGATTGGCTACTCGGACAGCGCGAAGGACGCCGGCATGTTGGCTGCGGGGTGGGCGCAATACAGCGCGCAGGAAGCCTTGCTGCAAACCTGTGCGCGGCACAACGTGCGCCTGACTTTGTTCCATGGGCGTGGCGGGACCATCGGCCGAGGTGGCGCGCCCGCGCATCAGGCGCTGTTATCCCAGCCGCCCGGTTCATTAGCGCAAGGCCTGCGTGTGACAGAGCAGGGGGAAATGATTCGTACCAAGCTGGGAATGACACCACTGGCAGTCAATACGCTCGGTCAGTATGCGAGTGCCATCTTGCAAGCGAACCTACTCCCGCCCCCCGAACCCAAGGCGAATTGGCGGGAGCTCATGGAGCAGCTTTCAGCGCAGTCCTGCGCCAGTTACCGCGGGTGGGTGCGCGAAGACCCCGAATTCGTGCCCTATTTCAGACAGGCCACGCCGGAACAGGAGCTGGCTTCGCTACCCTTGGGCTCCCGGCCGGCCCGTCGACAGGCAGATGGGGGAATAGAGAGCCTGCGCGCCATCCCTTGGATCTTCGCCTGGATGCAAAATCGGCTCATGTTGCCTGCTTGGCTGGGTGCTGGCGGGGCGCTGCAGGTGTTGCTCGAAGAGGGGCGGTTAAATGTGCTCAAGGAAATGGTGAGCGAGTGGCCTTTCTTCCGCGCCCGTTTATCTATGCTCGAAATGGTGTTTGCCAAATCTGATCACACGCTGTCGGCGCACTATGAGCAACTGTTGGTGGATCCTGAGTTGGCGCCGATCGGAGAGCGTCTGCGCCGGCAGCTGCAAAAAGACATCGAGACGCTCTTGAAGATTATTGATAGCGACGAGCTGTTGGAACACGATCCCTGGGGCCAACAGTCCATTGGCTTACGCAATATCTACACCGCACCACTCAATCTGCTGCAAGCTGAACTGCTGCGCAGAGTGAGGACGGACAGTAAACCCGAGATCCAACAGGCGCTGATGGTGACGATGGCAGGGATCGCCGCGGGCATGCGCAATACCGGTTGATTTTCGGTCGTCGCCAGATTCCCCTCACTCGGATTACGATGGGGTATGGAAGCAGTGTCTCAAACTGTCGAATCGGAGAGCACGCGGATGACCGAGGAAATTCCTCTTCACGTCATATTGTGGGAACCAGAGATTCCGCCCAACACCGGTAACATCATCAGGCTCTGTGCCAACACGGGGTCGGCACTCCATCTCATAGAACCACTCGGATTCGAGTTTGACGATGCTCGTTTACGGCGGGCAGGACTCGATTATCGAGAATTTGCAGACGTGCAGATTTGGCCTGATCTCGAAGCGTATCGTGGAGCCCATCCGGAGCGACGGATTATCGCGATTGAGACCACGGGGCTTAATTCCTACGGGGCCTTTCGTTTTGCGCCGGGCGACGCTTTGCTTTTCGGTTCGGAGACCCGGGGTCTGTCGACTGAGATTCTGGCCACGCTTCCAGTAGATTTCGTACTCAGATTACCCATGATGCCCGGGAGCCGTAGCCTCAACTTATCCAATGCCGCGGCGGTTGTGGTGTACGAAGCTTGGCGCCAACTTGGTTTTTACGGAGCGGTATGACTCTTCACCAGTCGCAGTCGCACTGCAACAAGTACTGAACGCATAGCCATTTAAGAAGCTACCCCAACAACAGGTCGCTGGCGGTTTCCCGCCTGAGAATTCACCCACTCGATTGGTTTGCGTCGCTGTCGGTCCACAACCCATAGATCAGCGCACAGAGCATAAAGGCCATCACCGCGGAGAAAGGCAGCGCACCAATAATCATCACAGAGCGGAGCGCGTCCATGCCGCCAGCAAAGAGCAGTGTGATAATTACTAAGCCCAGTAGCACGCTCCACAGCACGATGTGACGAGGGCGAACGCCGTCGGGTGCACCCCCGGAGACGATTGTATTGATGACCAGCACGGCGGAGTCTGCCGACGTCACTAAATACGTGATCAGGAGCACTACACATAATGCTGCAACGGGTAACAGCCATTCCGCGGAAAAGAGACTGTCCACTGTGGCGAAGAGTTGCGCAGAGAGATCCGCGTCCAAAATTGTGCCTCCGGCAATGCCACGAATTTCTAGATCGAGCGCGGTGCCGCCGACGATACAAAACCAAGTGAAGCACATCAGTGATGGCAGGATTATCGCACCGACCACGTATTCTCTGATGGTTCTGCCGCGGGAGACGCGCGCAAGGAACAACCCCACGAAGGGCGTGAAAGCGATCCACCAGGCCCAATAAAAAACGGTCCACGCGGACTGCCAGCCGCTGAGCGCACGTGCCGTCTCGGTGCCAGTGCTGTCCCAAACCGTAACCGACATGGCAGGGATCGATTTTAGATACTCTATGAGGCCGACGATAAACATTTCCCCTGCAAATGCAGTCGCGCCAAAAAGAACAAAAATAATCAGTAACAACCAGGACAGCGCCATATTGAGATTGGATAGCCAGCGAATGCCACGCCCAATGCCCGACAAAGCTGAGAGCATTGCAGCGAGCGTCAGAAATATCACCGACAAGGACAGCGCGATTAAGCTGGGTTTACCGTCCAAGATGAGCCAGGACCACCCGGTAATTTGGTGGACGCCAAACGTCAGTTGGTTGACGCCGTATCCAATCGTTACGCCGATGCCAATGATTGTTGCGAGTATCGCGGCTGCATCAACGATCCCGCCTACCCGTCTACCCGCCTCGCCGCCCAATACCGCGGTAAATGGAGAACGAATGGTCAGCGGCATGTCTCGTCGGTAGGCAAAATAAGCCAATGACATGCCCACTATCGCATAGCACCCCCAAGGCGTCAGGCCGTA
>Ga0181573_10002584_pt1 | contig 16699 bp, 14 predicted proteins | sample 101ome_25_FD_148643 | JGI IMG/M metagenome (GOLD analysis project Ga0181573, IMG submission 148643) | Coastal salt marsh microbial communities from the Groves Creek Marsh, Skidaway Island, Georgia - 101409BT metaG (spades assembly) | ecosystem: Environmental > Aquatic > Marine > Intertidal zone... | reverse complement strand
GGGGGGGGGGGGGGGGGGGGGCGGGCGCGGCGGTCGAGGGGCATCCAAGACACAGCCGGCAGCGGCGGCGGAGGAGGCGACGCCGGCGGAACAGACGGAGGAAGACGCGGGCGAGGACGCCGACGAGCCGGGCGCCAAACGGACCAAGACGGACGACGCGCCGAAGGATGAACCCGCGGCGGACGTCGAGATGGGAGACGACGCGTGAGTTGGTGACGAGACGATCGGGTTGGCGGGTAACGTTTTCGATTCAAGCGTCTTATTAAGCCTCGAACGAACCCCTCTCTTCTATACACTATACACTCGGTCACGTGTAGCCGGCGCTCCCGCCCGGGCGGGTCTTCTTCTGCATCCTCGCGAGAAGCGATCGTTGGCCCACGATGCCCGCGAACGCGTTGCCGCCGCCCTGCTCCTCGTCCCCGCCCGCCCCGGCACCGACGGGCCTTCCCAGTCCCAGCCCCGGAAGGGGATTGTTGCGCATGGGGGGCAGAGACGACGGCGGAGCCGGCGCGAACCCCCTGTTCATGCTGGGAGCCGGCTGCGGCGGCCTGGGATTGATGCCGCCGTAATCGCCGTAGCTCCCGCCCGCTCCGAACTGCCCGGGTTCCTCCTCCATCTGCCCGGGTCCTCCGCCCTGATCCCCCCATGCAGGGCCGAGGTTACCCGCGCCGCCCCGCTGCATCGCGGCCAAGGGGTTGGTCATCATCCCGCCGGGGGGCTCGACGGCCGGGTACATCTGCCTGGGCTGGCCCATTCCCCCGCCGTTGGCGTAGCTCCCGTTACCGTTGGGGGACGTGGGCATCGAGGAGGAGGGCGACCGCATGGAACCCTGTTGCGTGAACCTGCCGACGCCGTTGGGGGACCCGAGCTCAGGCTTTCGCAGACTGCCGTGCTGCGCCGTCCCCGAGACGAGCTGACCCGCGGCGTTCCGCGTCATCACCCGATCGGGGTGCGGGGAAATTACCGGCGTGTTCATCTCCTGCACCGGAATCTGGTCGTGGTCGTCGTCCTCGTCGCTGTCCTCCTGGGCCTCGATCTGCTCCAGGCACGCCATCAGCTTCTGGCCCTCGGTGATGACGAGTCGCGCGTGCGCCATGGCGTCCTGGAACTCGCCCTTGGCGAACGAATCCATGCCGCCGTTCTTGACGATGCGGGTGTTGCCGAAACCCTGTACCCGCTGCGGTCCCTGCGCGGTCCGCCCGCCGCCGCCGAGGGCGCGCACCGTGCGACCTTGCCTGCTGCCCTTGAGCGTCTCCGTGGTTGTCGCGTGAAACGGGAAATTTTTGTTCAGCTTCCCCTCGGGGTTGTACATGTAGCACAGCACCGATTGGAAAACAAACAGGAAAGTCCAGTCCAGGGCGTTGATGATGAGGAACCTGGTCCACGGCGTGATCGCTGACGCCGCGATGGACATGATGGGCAGACCGAGGAACCACAAGGCCATCGCCATCATGAACTTGTGGTAGAAATGAACCTTGGCGTTGTACTTTTTCACGGTGATCGTGCACGCATTGAGGAACCAGCCGAGGCCGAACAGCCGAAGCGTGAGAAGTATGTAACCGTACGCACTCTGATAAAAGTGCAGGGTGCTCGCGCTGTCGCCGTAGAGATAGTAGTACGTCGGGATGGCGAGCCAGGTGATCGAGTAAACAGTGCCAAAGACGGCAATTTTCACGCGGCCGCGAGCGGAGATCTTGCGGCAGCAGATGGTCCATCCTTTGCCCACCAGGATCAACAGGAGCAGGAAGACCGTCTCGGACGCGCCCTGGATCAAGCGGCCGACGTATATGAACCCGACCCACCCGATGCCGTCGTAGGCGAACCAGATGTAGTGAATCAGGATCACGCCGTGCGCAAACCACGCGAGGAAGATTGACGCCCCGAGCATCTTAACCGTGTGGTGGTTCTTGTGTATCGACTTCAGCAGCTTGCGCACGTACAAGAAATACCCGATGAGCAGCGTCTGGAGGCAGACGAACGTGATCATCGTCTCCATGACGCCGATCTCGTCCGCGCTGAAGTGCTTATCGCTGAACTTGTACCCGTTGGTAAACTGAAAGTTGTACGAGATGTCGATGGGCCCGTCGCATTTCTCGGCCATGCAATAGTTCTCGGCATCGGCCACCTCCAGACCGGCCGGCGGCGGCGGGAGGCAGTTGGCGCCCGCGAGGAAGAAGAACCTCGCGCGGTCTCCGACGTAGAACGTGTTGCGGATGATCTCGACGTACCCGTTCTGGTGGATGCGAAGCCGCGCCGACGTGGGGAGCGCGTCGCCCGTGTAGGAATCCTTGGAGTTGGAGTGGGTTATGTCGATCAGGCCGCTGCCGTCGTCGGATAACGACGTGCCGGTCATCGTCTGGTCCACCGTGATCCTCTGTCCGTTGATGTCGTACGTCCACCCGCCTTTCGTGCCGTTGGTCGCGGCGAGCTCGCGCCGATCGGAATGGACTCCAGTCGACGTAGTCCAGTCGATTGGCGCGGGCGCGAAGAGGGCGCCGCCGGCGGCGTCGTTCAGGCCCGAATCGTACAGATCGATCTCCTCGACCCAGCCGCCGTCGTCAACGCCCCGTTCCTCGAGGAGCTTGCGCCTCTTGGACCCCGTCGCGGCGCGCGCGAGCTTGGCTAGGAAAAACGGGTGCGCCATCTTGACGGCCATGCGCTCGCTGCACGTGCCGTCCCCCTCGTACACCTCGTCCCACCCCTCGATCGCGGCGGTGCTGTCCTTCGAGCCGCTTCCCGTGCGCTCCATCTGGGAGTAGTGCATCAGGGTGAAGTCCGAGTTGATTTTGAACTGCGATGACGGCGGGAAGGGGGCGGAAGGGGTGAGCGAGGGGATCGACGTCGTGGTCGGTGTCGGTTTTCTCGACCGTGGGTGAATGGAGAGAATCACGGGAGCGCGACGCGACGCACCTTGACGGCGGTGTACATCATGCCCTGCACTTTGTCCGCGAGGCCGTTTTTCTGCGCGGGTAGGAAGCAGAACTTGGCCAGGAACGCCCACGACACCGGCTTGCGCAGGGTTTCGATGAAGCGCGCCCCCTCGGCAACCCGGGGCTGCGCGAGAAGGAGCACCGCGAGAGTCAGCGCGAGCCGGGCCCATCGCGAGGCGCTCCTCGTCTGCCGCGCCATGGCGATACTCGGGCGCGGGGGCGCGAGCGTAGAAGAATGTGCAGTCGCGGGGGGGCTTCGATCGAGTTCCCGTGCCGCGACGTTCGCCCCGAGAGCGTCGATGGTGCGCGCGCTGTGCACGCCAGTCTTATTTATTCCCTTTGCGACCCCCCGAGGGCTGTGCGGTCTTTTCGGACCTTTTCCGTTGACGACGTTTTGGACTTTTGACTCCCTGTCAAAAAACTGTATGTGTTTCGTGGTGAGGGGGGAGTCAAATTTTGTTTCGGGAAACTCCCTCTTCAAATTCGCGCCAGCAGTTGACCGGCAGTCTTGGCAAACGGCCTATCTCGAAATGTCCTCATCACAAAATACACCCGCTGGATGGAAGAAATCCTTCCCTGGGCGAGTTTTTAGTCGACGGGACGGGTGCCCTCCGCGTCGTCGACTCCCCCCGCTCCCCTATCGACGCTTCTTCCCCTATCGACGCTTCTTCCCCTCCGGTCCCCCCTGCGCCTCCTCCCGCGTCGACCCCCCGACGCGCCCCCCCCGAGGTGCAGCGCCTCCGAGGTGCACGCACGCCGCGAGCACCGCGCCCGGCCACGCCACGCACCACGCCAGCGGCAGGACGTGGACGCGTCGCCCCCAGGCGACGTGCGATACCGCCGCGTCGCCCAACGCGGTCCACGCTTCCGTCCCGAGCGCCGCGCACGACGTCGCGACGAGCAGGACCGGCGCCGCGACGAGCGTGAGCGCCGCGCGGGCCCGCGGCGGTATCGCCCCGCCGACGCCCCCGTGCGCGGCGAGCTGAAGCGGCGCGAGCGGAGCCGTGACGGCGACGGCGAGCGCAAAGTTGAAAAAAGTCAGCGCGCCGAGCGACGCCACCTGGACGCTCAGCGTGACAACCTTGAGCGCCGCCCACGGGGGTTCGATCGGGGCCCTCGTCACCGCCCCATCGCCCTCGTCACCGTCGCCCTCATCGCCGTCGAAGGTATTACTTTTTTCTCCCATTCCCGCCATACCCGCGCCGGACCACGTCGCCGACGCCGCCGCAGCCGTCACGAGCGCGCCCGCGTACGCCGCCGCCAGCTGTGCCGCCGTCGACGCCGTCCGCGTCGCGACGAGCAGTGCGCACCAGCCGGCGACGTGCGCGAGGAGCGCGAGCGCGAGCGCGGAGGACCAATCGTGCGTGGGGGCGTTCGCGGCCTCCTTCCCGCGCCTCTTCCCGCGCCTCTTCTCGTCGAGAGAGACGGGTTCAGACCGCCCCGTCGATGTCGACGTCCCGATCACGGCGAGCGCGATCGCCGTGACGAGGGACGACGCCAGCATCAGCCCCTGCGGCGCGACGTACTCGGCTATGGACAAGAACCGATCGTCGTCGACCATGACGTAGTAAAACATCGAGTGGTGCAGCGTCTCCAGAAGGTTGTTGGAGCATCGCACCGCGCTCTCCGCGAACGTTCCCAACCGCAAAAACGCGTCCTCGCCGCTGACACCGCGCCCGGGGTCGCCACGCCGGTGGGCACCCCCGGTGGGCACCCCGGTGGGCACCCCCCCGCCGCTCACTCGCACCGTCACCGCGTCGACGGCGTACGACTTGAACGACGCGTGCGACCCGGTGGGGGTTCCGCGAGCCAAAGCCAGCGCGAACCCAGCGACCCGGCGAAGATCCGCGGCGAAACCCGAAGATCCGACGACCGCGCCGAGCGCGTCGAACAAGTCGCCTCCTTTGACGCGTCCTCGCCCGCCGTCTCCATCGCCCTTATTACCCCCGCCCGTCCCGGCTCTCGAAGAATCCGCGAAGATCCCGGCGCTCGGGAACCCCGCGAGCTTCGCGAGCTGCACGGGCACGTTGACGAGATCCTGGTTGGGCAGCGCCCCGTTAAATCCGACGACGTTGATCGACGCGACGTCGGCGACGGCTCCCTCGGGAAGCTCGACGACGTACGCCTGCTGCAGCGCGCCGATCCGGCCAAACGGCGCGAGGGAGGAGGGCGACGGCGTCATCGCGACAGCCGTGCTTCGACGCCCGGTACGATGCCCGGTACGATGCCCGGTACGATGCCCGGTACCACGCGCGCCGCTCGATCCCGGGGCGTGGTACTCGCGGAGCCACGCGTCGGTCGCGGCGATGCCGTGATCGCCCGGTCCCCACCGCGCGTCCGCGACGAGCCACGCGACGTCTTTTGCGAGCCACGGCGCGGTCGCGATGGTTCGCATGACGACGAGGCCGAGGGCGAGCGCGGCGGCGTCGGCCTCGAGCGTCGCGCCGGGCGCGCCGATCGGGGTGGCGAGGACGATGCCTTCCCTTCCGTTGCCCCGCGCGGCCCTCGCGACGGCGTGGACGTTCACTCCGTGCGTCGCGTTGTCGTTGGAAGCGTCGGATGATCTTCCCCGATCGTCGCCGCGCGTCCAGCTGTGTCCATCGAGCGCGAACGTCTGTCGGTACCGCTCCATCCCCAGCGCGTCCAGCTCGTCCTCCAGCCATGATCTCAACGCGTCCGAACGATGCACGTCCCCCGGCGATGTCCTCGCGGCGTCGATCGCCGCCCGGTAACGCTCCAAGGCGTCGCGAGCGTCGCGCCGATCGAACCCGACGGTGGTCTGCGCCACGAGGAAGGCGTTCTCGTCTATGAAGGTGCGTCTCGCGAGGGCGGGGTAAAGCGCCGCGGCGAGGACGCCGAGGAGGTAGAGCGCCGTGGACGCCGCGACGTGGTGCCGGATCACGCGCCGTAAACCCGCGACGATGGCGTCGCGAGGCCTCATCGCTTCGCGCTCGCGACGGCGAATCTGACGACGACGCACTTCTCTCGGACGGGAGGAACGTGTCTCACTTGCTTGTTGCGTGTGCTGTTCAGGTGATATTAATAACGGCGGGCGGGCGAGGGGACTGTCGTACTTCGGTGGGTGTCATCGACGCGGGACCCACGGAATCAGATCTGGGCCTGGGTGAAGTCCTGCAGGATCCAGAACCCGTCCGTGGTCTCCGCGTCCTCGTCCGTCTGGATCGCCAGGAAGTGCAGCCCGTTCACCGCCGCCTTCACCTCCTCCCACTCCCTCGCCTCCTTCGTCAGCTCCTTCGTCTGGCGAAACCGGGCGTACTGCCAGGAGTCGCTCACCCCCGTGTCCAGCAGCAGCGTGCCCATGTCGAAATCCACGCTGATACCGCCGAGCTCCAGGCCCTTGGTCCACCCCGCCAGCGCGGCGGCGCGACGCGTGTACACCGCGATGCCCGGGATGAGCGCGTCATCCTCCAGCGTCGGGTCGATCTCCAGCAGGTCGCCGAACACCCTGTTGGCGCGAACCTGCTCAGCCTCCTCCTTGACGCCGACGAGGGGAAGCGCCACGAACGCCCACGACTCGCCCCTGAGCGCGTCCGGCAGGGGCCTCGGGCCGCCGCCGCCCTCGAAGCCCATGTTCGGCGCCGCGGAGCCGTCGTACCCGGGGTGCGTCTTGTACACCGTCTCCAGCCTCTCGTCGAGCCACCTGGACATGGTCTGGCATCGGCGCGAGGGTAGCGGGTTGACGCCCACCTCGCCGCAGGCGCGGGTGATGATGGTCTGCATCTGCGAGCGGAAGAACTTGAACCGCCTCGGTCGTTCGCCGCGGGCGACGAAGACCCGGTCGATGGCCTTGGCGAGCTCCACCGAGTTGATCCGGTTGTTCGGGAAGAACTCGGAGTGCTCGAACGATCGAGTCTCGTCGCAGATGAGGAGCTCCCACATCTTCTTCCCGCGCTCGTCCTTCATGGGGCGGCTGCAGAAGTCCAGCTGCCAGTCCTGCGCGATGTCTTTCACCTCGCCGGGAGCGGCCCGCGTCGCGACGCCCGCGCCCGCGCCGGGGCCCTCGATGGCGGCGACGATGGGGGTCACGGAGCGGCGGGGCGCGAGGGGCGCGAGGGCGCGGCGCGTGGGAGCCCTTCGCGCGTTGGGCGACGCGGCGACGCGCGCTGAGAGCACCGCGGGGGAGGTAATCGATGCGGACATGGCGTGCGTCGGCGTCGAATGGACGCGAGAGTGGCCCGATGACGACGAGATAAGACGAGGCGCAATGGGCCTCAGAACCGAGATCAGGAGATCTCGCATGGACTCGCAGTTTGGATCACAATTTACCGTTAGGTTTCAAGTTTCGACGAGCCTAGCTGGGTGAAAAGTCATAGGGAGATAAAAGTTACAAATACGAAATACACGCCGACGAACCCTCCAATCACCCGATCATGGACCGCTTTCGTCCCCTCATCCGCACCTCCGCGAACTTGTTGAAGCTCGAGCTCCACTGGCCGCTGGCCCGTCTGTACGCCGTCATCACGTGCTCGAACAGCGCCTGGCTGGAGTGCGTCACCGTGATGGCCCTCTCCAGGACGTACAGGTCCACGCCCTTGTCCTCCGCGATGATGGAGTTGCTCGCGAGACCGAAGTCGATGATCACCACCGTGCGCTCGTCGTCGTCCCTGACGAGGATGTTGCTCGTCGTGAGATCGCCGTGGATCAAGCCGCCGTCGTGCATCTTGGCGACGGCCTTCCCCACCTGAGCGCCTATGTCCTCCATGTCCTTCTCGGACATGGAATCCTCGCGGATGAGCTCCTTGAGAGACTTGCCGGGCACCTTCTCCATGTATATGGCGCTCTGCTGCTGATCGACGTAGTACAGCGTGGGCGTCACGACGCCGAGTTTTCTGGCGCGCATCATGGATCGCGCCTCCATGCCCAGCCGCGAGCGCGTGAGCTTGGCGTCCAAGGTGGGATGCCGGTAGGTTTTCTTGAACCTCTGCTTGACGATGGTGTCTCGGCCGCAGAACTTGACCGCGAACACGCGCCCCTCCGCGCCCTGGCTGACGAGATTATCGTAGCCGCCGAGCTTCTCGATTATGTCAACCCGCTTCTGCGGCTTCTCCGCCCCGGAGGCGTTGTGCTTGTCGACGAACCCTTTCTTCCCCATCGGCGGTGGATCGGGAGGATTTGTTACTTTTCGTCGGCGGTTGGTTGGGAAGGAAGGGCGGTCAAGCGCGCCTCGTTCTGAGCGATGACGCGGGCGGGGGTTCGGTCGGACGTATCGGATCCCGACACGAGGTCGCGGGGGTTTCGCGAGGCGCGAACCCGGCTGCGTGCGCGCGCGTGCGGGACTGGGTCGGGGCAGGCACCGTCGGCGGCTCCGTTTCCACGCGGTTTCGCGGGGAAGGCCACACTTTGGAAAAATCTCGGCGGATCTCGGAATATAGCACTAAAGGCGAGCCGGAGCCCCCACGCCCACACCCACCGTCGACCTCCCACGAGGACGGCTTCCAAACGCGATGGCCTCCGCGACGGCCTCCCCATGGGTCCAGGGTATCGCCGCGGGTCGATCCCTCGCCCGCTCGGCGCGTCACCGCCCCGCGCCCGTGCGAACCCGTCGACCCTCGCCCGCGCGATGGAGGATAACGACGAGCGCCGGGCTGCTGGACGCGCTCGAGGTGAAGGTCCCGAAGTCCTCCACCGCGGAGGACGTCGACGAGAAGAACGAGTTCAGGTCGCTCATGGAGAAGGCGGGGGTGAAGCACCAGGTCCGGCTCGCCTCGGGCGCCCGGGGCCGGGGGCTGTTCCCCACCGGCCCGGTCGGATGGACCGAGTCCGCGGTGCTCCTCTCCGTGCCCCTCGACGTGTGCATCTGCGCGCCCTTCGGAGACGATGACGCCGTGGCGAACGAGCTCGGACTCAACGACGGATACAAGGACACGTGCACCATCCTCCGCAGGGCGTGGCAGCGCCGCAACGGCGCCAAGGTGCCCGAAGCCATCGTGTCCCTCCTCGACTCGGGATCGGGCGACGATCGCGAGCTCGGCGCGGCGCTGTGGGTGCTGTGGGCGTGCGAGAACGGGGGCGAGGTGTGGGAGGCGTACGCGCGTTGGCTGCCGAAACCCGACGGCCAAATGCCCAGCCTGTTGCTCGCCAACGAACGCGAGCTGACGCAGCTCCAGGACCCGACGCTGGCCGGGGAGGCGCGGCGGCTGCACGAGGCGATGGCGGCGGCGCACGAAAAGATCGCGACGGCCAACGCCGAGGCGAGGTCGATGAACGGTCGGACGGTGCGGGAGTTCACCCTCGAGGAGCTGCGGTGGGGGTTCGCGCTCGTGGCGAGCCGCGCGGTGGCGTCCCCCGTCGGGGACGGGGGCGCGGCCGCCGCGATCATGGTCCCGTTCTTCGACATGGCCAATCACGACGACGGGTCTCTGGTGTCGGCGATAAAGTCGGTCAGGGGCACCGAGGACGGAGACGTGGAGAACGGGATGCGCGTCGCGGTGGAGAGGGCGATCAACCAGGGCGTCGGGGGACCGCGCGTGGTGCTGGAGACCACGCGAGGGTTGCAGAGCGCCGACGACGAGATTGTCATTCAGTACGATCCATCCGCCGATAACCGCGAGCTCATGCTCCGATACGGCTTCTCGCTTCGGGGGAACAGGAACGAGAAGCTTCCACGGCCGAACGACGGGTCCCCGGCGTCCACGTGCGCGCTCACCCCGGGCGCGTTAAAGCTCGCGTTAGAGGCGAAGGGGCTGATGCGGGAGACGACGCCGCCGGAGGAACGCCGGCGACTGATATCCGTCGTCGGCAACGCGTGTCTGGGTTTGGGCGGACCCGGGGAGGACGACTCCTGGGAACTGGACGAGGACGCGTGCGCCAAGGAGGCCATGGACGCGGTGGCGCTTCGAATGCACTGGCAACAAACGCTGGACGCGTTCGAGACGAGCGCGGTGGAGGACGAGTCGCTGTTGACCGCGGCCGAGGCGGGGGTTTTGCCGGGTGCCACCGCCAACGTGGTGTGCGCGGTCGAGTACCGGTTGGAGCGGAAGAAGGCGCTGGCCACCGGGATCAAGGCGCTGGACGCGTACGTGGAGTGGCTCAGCGAAGACGACGGGGAGGATGAGGATGGAGATGGGGAGGATGAGGAGGATGGGGGTGAGGACGGCGGAGCGGAGGTGGAGGCGGGTGGCGAATTCCCGGGGTTTGAGGACCAGAGGTGATATCATCTACCGCGTCGTGTTAACATCAACCGAGTCGACGCGTCTCTTCCCTCGGACCCGCCGAGACATCTAAGTCTATCTTCGCGTATCGAGCGACACGCGATCCACGAGGACGCAGAGTCCGTCCGCGCGCACGCGCGTCTGGGCGAAGATATCTCATGACCTTCGGGGACCTCCTTCGGGGAGCGGAGGCGGACGAGCGCCGAGCCCGCGAGGCGCTCGAGGCCACGGAGATCGCCGTGCCCGTGGACGTGCGTTCGCTGCCCCGTCCCCTCCGCGCGCGCCCTTCGCTGACCCACGAAACGTTCTTCCTCTCCCTCTCCCAGCGGAAAGAAGAAGACGCGAGCGAGGAGCGCGCGCCGCCGCTGCGTCAGGTGCTCCTTCCCGTCGACGGGACCGCGCAGTCCGAGTACATGGTCGACTGGGCGCTCGCCAACTTCTGCAGGGAAGGGGACCAGGTCAACATCCTCCACGTCATACCCAAGTGAGCCCCTCCACGTCATACCCGTCGTCTTCCCCGAGGAAACACTCGTCTCCCTCTCCCATCTCGGAAAAACCAAAAACAAACGTCCAACTTTTTGGTCCAGGCGATACGAGACGGCAGTCTACGCCGGGTTCGACGACTTCATCCCGGACCTGCCCGACCCCGAACAGGCGAGTACCCCATCGGTGTAAACGACGCGCCTGACCCGGCCCGGCCCCGCCCCGACACACCGCCCAGTCTCAAGCAAACCTCGAGGACGACGTCGATCGACCGCGGTCCGCTGACGTATTTGTCGGAACCCCGCGATCCCGTCGAGCAGGAGGCGCAGTGGCGCGCGGACGCCGAACAATACCTCGCGCAGGCCATCTTCCCCACCATCGACGCCGCGCGGCTGCGGTACACCGCGGAGATCGTCGCGTACGAGACGGATAACCAGTCCATCGGGGAGATTGTCTGCGAACGCGCGGCGGATCTGGAAGCCGCCGCGGTGATCATGGCGGCGTCGGGCAAGGGACGCGTGAAGGAGTTCTTCATAGGGAGCGTCACCAACTACTGCCTGCACAGGTGCAAGCGACCGGTGGTGATATACAGGTCGCCGCCGGTCGTGCGGCCGGGCGCGAGTTCACGCGGCGGGAAGGAGGTCAATGAGACGAACGGGGCACACGCGCACGCGGAGTGATTCCTAAATGCGTCTTCACGAGGTCGTCCCGGGAGCTGAATTGCCTGTTGGCGTTCAATGTTATCGCCTTCAATGTGAACACGACACCAGACAGATGCAGACGAGCAGCAGGTGAAATTTGTGGTTCACGTGTCTTTTCCAGGTATCGATCATGTGACACTCACCAATCAGCTTTGGGTTTCACCTGCTCCCAGGAAAGTAACTGTCCAAAACACGCATCTGTCTGGTGCCGTGTGTCTCACAGGGCAGCTCTCGGGACCGACCCCTACACGACCACAGATTCGCTCGGCGAGGCGAGACGCGCCGGGATCGAACCACGCGCGAGTCTCGAGTTTAATTGTCGCGCCACAAATGTGAAAAAAAATGTTTCGCACTAAGTCTCTTAAAAGTCCCGTCGCCGTCCGACTTCGCGGGCGAACCCCCGCGCGTCAATCTCATCCGCCCGGCGCCGTCTCGCGATGCGATCGATCGTGAGAGAGTTTACGGCGCCGGCATCACGGGTGACGCGCGGGTGGTTCATCCGCGAGCCGTCCTCCTCGCCAAAAGTCACTTTCCTCGGCTAAAAGTCACTCACTTGTTCGCGACAGCCTCGCACGCGGCGAGAACCTCCTCCGGCGGCGCCGCCACGCCAAAGTCCTTCTCGAAGTGCTCGTAGTGGATCCCCGCCTTGGACACCACGTACAACCCGCCCTTGATGGCTCCCTCGCCCTCCAGGTTATGATCCGTGACGTCGTTTTTGATCTTCGCGTATCGCTTCCAGAAGCCGGCGAAGGGCAGAAACGACGAGAGGCCGCCCCTGCGCAGCTTGCCGCCGCCGAGCGCCCGAAAGAACGCCATGTCGTTGTCCAGATACAGCGGCGTATCCGCGCCCCAGAACTCGCCCTGTTTTCCCGAGCCGGCGAGGAACGACTCCACCTGCTCGGGTATGTTCTCCTTCAGAAGGCACACGAGATTGCACCCCAACGCGTCAAACTTGGGCTTGAGCGCGTGCAGTCTCATGGCTTCCGAACGGCACATGATTCACCCGGGCCTGCGCAGCACGAGGACCACGGCGGGTCGCTCCTGCCAGAGGGTCTCGGCCCTGACGACGCCGGGGGCGGCGCCGTCGGCGAGGGGCAGCCGCGTCAGCGACGCGCCGGCGAGGTCGCGAAGGGAGCTCCGGATGACGGAGCCCGCGAAGCCGACGGTGGCGACGCTCGCCATCCCGCGCTCTCAGGAACCGTCGCCCTGCGCCCTGGCCTGCGGAACGACGAAGGCGCCGACGACGAGAAGGGACGTGAACGTCCCTACCGTGACTGGACTGACGAGCGCCGGATTGTCGCGTATGGCGCGGCCCAGCGCGCGCCACATACTGGCGCTCCACGCGCTTTTTCTCGTCTCGATAGCAAAAGTCGCCACGTGTGTGGCTGCGGTGATGGGTCCCAGCCTTTGAGTCACAGACCCTCAAATTCGCCCAGTCACGGGTGGCATCGCCCGTGCGTGTGCTGGCCTGTCGCCCGGCTGCCAATTGCCGCTGCTCCAACTGTCATCGCACTCGACGGAGCACCGGCCGAGGGATACCTCATCGACGTGGTACCCGCGCGACCGCCGTCTCTCTCTCGCGACACCATGGCGTTCAGCGCAGTCACCGCCGCCGTCTCGCTCCGCGCGCCGCTCGCGACGCCCCGCGCCCCCGTCGCGTCATCGCGCGCCATCCCCATCGCCGCGACCGCGTCTCGCCCTTCCGGGTCGTCGGCGACGCGTCTCGCTCGGCGCGCCGCGATGAGCGGCGAGGGCTCACTCGCGCTGAGGCTCTCTTCGAAGACGCCCGGCGCGGCCGTCCGCGGGAAGAACGTGGCGGCGGTCAGGGCGATGGCCAAGGACGAGGACTCCACCGCGGGAATCTCCAAGAAGGTTGCGAGAACCTCGCAGGCGTGCAAGACCCTCGGCCGGTGGGGTTTCTGGGGGCAGCTCATCCTCTCCACCGTCTCCGCGGTGATCCTGGTGTTCTCCTTCCTCTTCAAGGGCATCACCAAGGTGCGCGTTCGTTCGAGCCGTTCGCCCCGTCGTTCCCCGAGACGCGCGCGGATCCCTAAATTCATTCGTCGTCGATTTGACGCGCTCCGATAGCTAACAATCCGATCCCGATCCCTCCGTACACCGCCGAACGTCAGGCCACCGACGCGGGCCTCTACTTCATCCTCTTCGGCATCGTCACCGCCTACTTCACCACCTTCTGGTCCCTCGGCATCGGCAAGCTCGGCGATAAGCTCCGCAAGGCTGTCGACCAGCTGGACCTCGTGCCGCCCCGAACCGAGGTGGTTCGTCAGCTCTCCACCGGCTTGGCGGTGAACTTTGTCGGCCTCGGCGCCACCATCGTCGGCATCCAGGCCACCACCGGCCTGCTCTTCGCCAAGTCCCTGAGCGCCGCCGCCGCCTCGCCGTTCACACCGGGGTACACCGGCCCGGTGCTGGCGCTGGACATATTCCTCATCCAGGCGGGCGCGAACGTGATGCTGGCGCACTGGATCGGAGCCGCGGTGTCGCTGTGGCTGCTGCGAACCGTCAACCTGCCGACGCCGCAGCGGTGAGGTGCTAGCGGGGTACCCGATGCGCGTCAGCGGCGAACGGATTGTGCGTATCTCCGACGGGTTGAAAGTATCTCGAGTGTGTATCGTATTCTGCGTCAATCTTGCGTGTGTATTAATCGTACGCCATCGACGGCGGTGAAACCGCCGCCGTTGGCTCTGTCGCCGCCGACGCGTCGCCGTCGCCGTCGCCGTCGCCGTCGCCGTCGCCGTCGCCGTCGCCGTCGCCGCCGCGCGCCTCGCCCTCGATCCTCCCCCCCGCCGCCGCCGACTCCTCGACCGCGGGCGATCCACCCGCGCCTCCTCTCTCGCCCCCCGCGACCTCGGCGAGCCACGGGTGCGTCAGCATCTCCCCCGCGGTGGCCCTGTGCTCGGGGGAAAAGTCCAGCATGGGCATCAGAAAGTCCGACATCGCCGCGGCGTCGGCGTCGGCGAAGCCGTACTTTTCCGTGAGCACGTCCTTGAGGGGCCAAAACTTGAGCGATCGAATGTGCCTGAGCTCGCCGTTCCTGGTGAAGAAATCGCGGCAGTACTTGCCGTTGGTGGCGATCCGCTTGGGCATCCGACCGATGAGCTCCATCATCAGCGCGAGGTGGTCCTCGTCGCGGTCGTAATCCTTGCCGCTCCTCGGGTCGAAGAGGAGGTCGCCGGTGGCGAGCTCGAACGCCATGCAAGCCAGGGACCAAACATCCGCGGGTGTCGAGTACTTGGCACCCAGGATAACCTCGGGGCACCGGTACTGCCGGGTCTGGATGTCTTGCGTGAACTGCTTGTACGTCCAGCACGCGTTACCGAGGTCGACGATGACCGACTGCATGTTCTCGAGGTCCTCGGTCGACGGCGGCGGGCCCCGGCGCTTCCTACCCTTCGCCTTTTTCCGCTTCTCCTCCTCCTCCTCCTCGTCGCCAGCTGTGTCGCCCTTATTCGACGAGCCCCCCTTCGAGACGTTGGCGTCGCCGTTGGACTCCGCAACCTTCTTGGCCTTCTTCTTGGCCTTCTTCTTCTGGTTCTTGGTGAGTTCCTTACCGCCGTTCGCGTCGGCGTCGCCGTTGAGGTGAATCGCGGCGAGCTCCGGAGTCATCGCCGCCTCACCCGGAACCTGTCCGGAAGCCCCTCCCCCATCGACCCTCGCCTCACCCGACGCGCCATCCCCGTCCACGTCCATGTCCCGCGCGGTCTCGGTCTCGGGCACGGTCTCGGTCTCGGGCTCGGGCTTGGGCAGCGGCTTCCTCAGCAGCACGTTCTCGGGCTTGAGATCGGTGTGGATGATCTTCTTGCGGCTGTGGAGGTAGTCCAGACCCATCAGGACGTCCCTGCAGATGGCCTTCACCGCGCGCATCGGGATACCGCGGTAATCGTACCGCTTGATGAGCGCGAGGAGGTTATCGCCGAGCACCTCGAAGCACATGCACACGTGCGTGCCGTTCGGTCCCTTGTGCTCGAACGAGTCCACCAGCCTGACCACCTTGCTCGAACCCGGGTGCGGCGGCGGAGGATCACGATTCCGATTCGCGGCGCCGCCATCCGCCGTTTCGCCCCTCGTCTCTCCCGCCGCCGCCCGCCTCTCCGCGTCCTTGCGCTCGCCCGTCTTCCCCTTGCGACCGTGAGGCGGCGGACGTTCGCCGTCGTCCACCTCGTTCACGCGCGCGATCTTGTCGAGGATGGTGATCTCGTCCCTCGCCGCCTCGGTGTAGTGCGACGCGCTCTTTTGCACCTTGAGCGCCACCTTCGTGCCCGGATGCTGCACGTCGTCGCATATCCACACGGTGGAGAAGTGGCCCCACCCCAGCTTCTCCCGGACGACGTACCGCCCGTCCTTGTAGGTATCGCCCACGGCGACGGGGTGGTACCCGCCCTTCCGGTACCCCTCCGCGCCCTCGTCCTCGGACTCGTCTTGGGACGAGTTCGCCTCGCCGCCGGAGTCGGACGAGTCGCCGTCGTCGCGGCCGCCGTCGCCGCCGCGCTTGCCCCCCGCGTGCGCCTTGGCGCCCTTCGCGGCGGGCGCGCCCCCGGCGTTCGATCCCCCCGACGCGGGTTTGGCCGGGGCCTTGCCGCGCTTGCCTCGCTTGCGGGGCTTGGCGGCGACGTGCGGTGGGGGTGGGACGGTCGGCGCCTTCTCCATGCTTCCCTCGTTCGTCGAAAACGCCCTCTTGACGAGCGCGGACGACTGGCGCGGGGCGACGCGGACGGCGCTCCGCTCGACCGCGCCGCGGGTCGGATCGCGCCGATGGATGCACCCCTCACGCGCGCGTTGCCGATCGCGTTCGGGGGGTTTCGCCGCGGCTTCGCCTTCTGCCCGCGCGTTCGCCGTAGTGACGAACGTGATCCCGCCGCCGCTCACAGCCTCGGTGTCCGCGGCGAGTCTCTGGGCCTGACAGACGGACAGTCTCATCAGACGGTGGACACAGCTGGAGCGCCGCGCGCCGAGACGTGTCGCGCGATGGTGTTCCTGGGCCTCACCCGCCCCACCCCCGCGTCTCGCCGCGTCGCCATGGACCACGGCGCGTCGCGCGGGTACAACTACCCCGAACCCCACGTCGGCGCCACGCGGCGCGCCCCGCACGCGCCCGCGAACGACGGCGTCGGCGGATGGCGAATCGCCGACGGCCCGCTGGCGTCCATGCCGTACGCGCGGGACGCCACCTTCGTCGAGATCGGTCGAGGCGCGGGGGATTACGCCAGGGCCAAGGGGATGATGCGGCGGTGGGGGCACTTCCAGCTGGGATGGTCCGAGGTGGCCCCGGACACCGGCGTCAAGGAGGGCGATCTCGTGTGCGTCTGCGCCAACGTCGCGGGGGTGTGGATCCGTAACCCGCTGCGGGTGGTGTACGCGGAGGAGGCCGGGCCGGGCCGGCGGGGCGGCGGGG
>Ga0181573_10002582_pt1 | contig 16703 bp, 15 predicted proteins | sample 101ome_25_FD_148643 | JGI IMG/M metagenome (GOLD analysis project Ga0181573, IMG submission 148643) | Coastal salt marsh microbial communities from the Groves Creek Marsh, Skidaway Island, Georgia - 101409BT metaG (spades assembly) | ecosystem: Environmental > Aquatic > Marine > Intertidal zone... | reverse complement strand
ATTTGCAGTCAACGCCGATGGCGAGGTCACTGTGGCCGCGCCAGATTTTACCGAAGGCCTATTTTGGGTCCAGGCACAGCGCACTGTGGACGGCGTGCGGCTTGAGCCCGGCGAGATCAGTTCACCCTTGACTGATACGGCAGCGGTTTGGGAAGCCTTGGTTCTTGGCGTGCGCGATTATGTTGATAAAAACAACTTCCCGGGCGTCGTGTTGGGGCTCTCCGGCGGTATTGATTCTGCGGTGACTTTAGCGGTAGCGGTCGATGCGCTGGGCGCGGATCGCGTCTCAGCGGTCATGATGCCATTTCGCTACACCGCGACCATGAGTCTCGAAGATGCCGAGGCCGAAGCCAAGACATTGGGCGTCGCCTACGATGTCCTATCGATCGAGCCGATTTACGACGCTTTCATGACGGCTCTCGAACAGCCATTTGCAGGGCTGCCAGCCAATATCACGGAGGAAAACTTGCAAGCGCGCGCACGCGGAGTGTTGTTGATGTCATTGTCAAACAAAAAGAATTGGCTGGTTCTGACGACCGGTAATAAAAGCGAGCTTGCCGTCGGCTATTCAACGCTTTATGGCGACATGGCGGGCGGATTTGATGTGCTGAAAGATTGTCCAAAGATGTTGGTATACGCGTTGGCGGAGTATCGTAATTCGCTGTCACACTGTATTCCCGAGCGGGTTATCACGCGGCCGCCATCGGCGGAGTTGGCGCCAGATCAAAAAGACGAAGACAGTTTGCCGCCCTATCCAGTACTCGATGCGATTATTGAGCGCTATGTCGAATTTGATCAAAGCGCTGCAGATATTGTTGCAGCGGGATTTGCTCTGGCAGATGTCAACCGTGTGACACGACTTATTGATTTGAATGAATATAAGCGCCGTCAAGCGCCAGTGGGTGTTCGGCTATCGCAGCGCGGTTTTGGACGCGACCGTCGCTACCCAATCACTTGGGCTTGGCGTCGGGACGGCTCGTGAGTCAGCGCGCCTCAGGGCAGGTAGTTAAACTGAGGCGGTTCCGGCGGATCGAACAGGCCAAAGCTCATTTCGTTAATGAATGACCGCTGCAAGCCATCGAGTGTGTAGACACTGTCAAACTCACAGTTGGCATTCAAATTTGGATGTTGCGGGTAGTTCGCACAGAGCACGGCGATCGAGTCCATCGCCAAATCGTTCATCTCTAACAGCAAATAAGCTTGTGCCATGATTGCGAGCCCATCGGCAACGCTGGGTGTTTCTGACATATGCTCGACCACCCAACGGCCTCTGTTGAGAGCGGCCATGTACGCCCCACGGCGGAAATAATAATTAGCGACGTGTATTTCGTGCTGCGCAATCATATTGCGCATATACACCATGCGGGCCTGCGCATCGGCAGCGTAACTACTGTCTGGGAACCGCGACAGTAATTGCGCAAACTCTGCGAAGGATTGCCGTACTTGGGTGATGTCGCGCTTGCTGTCATCTGTCGGCAACAAGGTGCTGAAAAAGTCATCTTCTAAATCGTAGGTGGCGATACCTTTCATATAGAAGGCATAGTCAACATTGGGATGTTGTGGGTGTAGTCGAATAAAACGATCCGCGGCTTCAATGGCTGCGGCGGAGTCATAGGCACTATAGTGCGCAAAAACAAGTTCTAGCTGAGCTTGTTCAGCATAGCGTCCAAACGGGTAGCGGCTTTCAAGAAGTTGGAGCGATCTGACCGCGAGATCAAAATTCTTTGTGTCCATGTAGCGCTGTGCTTCGCGATAGATCTGCTGCTCGCCGGAGTTTTCCGCGACATCGATTTCATCGTCACTAAACCAAGAGCAGCCGGTGAGCATTATCGCGAGTGGTAGAGTCAGCAACCAAGTGCGGCATCGCGCGCTGCGAGAGATTAAATTCAGCAAAGCTTGAGCTTCCGTCGTGCTAGGATGGACTGGCATTGTAAACGACATCTTTCCATTCGGACAGCATCTAGCAGGTAACCGTCATCGATTTGTCGATCGAACAACACAGCGTTCCGGAAGCGCTACATGGCGCGCGTCTCGATCAGGCCGCGGTGGTGATCTTTCCCGATTACTCACGATCGCGCTTGTCTGCGTGGATCAAGTCTGGGCGTCTCACGGTCAACGGAGAAACGGGTCGGCCCAAAGACAAGGTGGCTGTGGGAGATCAATTGGCGCTGCGGCCCGAAGCGGAACCAGCGGTGTCTTGGTCGGCCCAGGCCATGCCGCTGGCGATCGTGTATGAAGATGACGATGTGATCGTTGTAAATAAACCTGCGGGTTTAGTTGTGCATCCAGCGGCTGGCCACGCCGATGGCACGTTGGTCAATGCATTGCTTGCGCACGAGCCTTATCTCGACAAGTTACCAAGAGCGGGCATCGTCCACCGCTTGGACAAGGATACCTCGGGGATTATGTTTGTCGCCCGGTCAGAGAGAGCGCATAAGTCGTTGGTCTCACAACTCTCTAAACGCACAGTGAGTCGTCACTATTTGGCGGTGTGTCAGGGCGCACTGACTGCTGGAGGGATGATCGACGCGCCCATGTCACGCCACCCGACCCAGCGTACCAAGATGGCGGTGGTCAGAGACGGCAAGCCCGCCGTGACGCATTATCGGATTCGACAGCGGTTTGCGCATTTCACCGCGCTCGATGTTCAGCTTGAAACGGGTCGGACACATCAGATACGAGTCCACATGGCGTATCGGAAAATGCCGTTACTGGGTGATCCACTCTATGGTGGTCGACTGCGTATGCCCCCTGGTGCGAGCACCGAATTAGCGACTGCGCTGCAAGGATGGAAGCGTCAGGCGTTACATGCTTACCATTTGATGTTTCAACATCCGGCAACGTTGCAGACGGTCGATTTTACTGTGCCTATTCCCGATGATCTCGCGCAGCTCTTAGCTGTGTTGTCCGCTCACGACATCTTAGAAGATGCCTGATAACTGGATTGAGGCCAGTGGTTTGCCGGTAGGTGTGAGGGCCTTGACCACCCTGCGTGAGGGCGGCGTGAGTGATGGGGCTTTTCACAGTTGGAATCTGGCGAGTCATGTGGGTGATGCATCGCAAGCTGTCGCGCAAAACCGCGAGCGGTTGCAGGCGTTCCTGCCCCATACAGCAACGTTGCATTGGCTCAATCAGGTCCACGGTACTCGATGTGTTGATCTTGATACTCTCGTTGATCCTGTTGCGGATGTGCCCGAGGCAGACGCGCTGATTACTCGGCGTGCCAATCGAGTGATTGCGGTGTTGACCGCCGACTGCCTGCCAGTCGTCCTCGCTGGGATCGGTACCCCGACTGTGGCGATTGCCCACGCCGGATGGCGGGGTCTATCCGCAGGTGTGTTGTCTTCGGTTGTGCGGCAATGTGGTGAGGATGTGAGAGGATTTGCCGCCTGGATTGGTCCCAGTATTTCCCAGAATGCTTTTGAGGTCGGGCCTGAGGTGCGTGCGCAAATGGCGGAGGAGCTCGGTCAGCAGGTACTCGAGTTCTTTCGTCAGGGGCGTGATGATCGTTGGTGGGCTGACTTGCAGGGCATCGCAAGGTCGGAGTTGAACCGGTTGGGCGTTGAACGCGTCGTCACAAGTCCGATATGCACGGTGACGGACAGACGCTGTTTTTCCTACCGGCGCGATGGCACGACTGGACGCATGGCGACGGTCGTTTGGCGCGAGTCGAACAGCGAATCCAATAACCCCTAAATTTTTCTGGTTTTACCTTGAAATGGGTTGGCCAAGAACCCATATCGTCTTCTAAGCAGCTCAGTACAGGGCGATCATCGGGTCGCCGTTGAGCAGGAGGAGACGATGATGCGAATGGATAAATTGACACACCAACTTCAGACGGCGCTTGCCGATGCTCAGTCGCTCGCTGTGGGTCGCGATCACTCACAAATCGAACCGATCCACATTCTCAAAGCCATGATTGATCAGGCGGGTGGCGCGGCACGGCCGCTGCTCATAAAAGCGGGCGCGCAAATGGCGCAGTTGGCGTCAGCGATTGATCGGACCCTGATGGGTTTACCGACTGTGGCGAACAATACTGGGGATATTCAGATCTCTCAGGACGCGGCGCGACTGATTAATCGGGCGGACAAAGGCGCTCAACAACGTGGCGATGCCTACATCTCTGCCGACGTCGTGTTGTTTGCAATGGCTGACAACACGCCCGTGGTTAGCGAGTTATTAAAAGCCGAAGGTGTGACACCTGCTGGGCTCGGTGCGGCTATCGATGCTGTGCGCGGTGGCGAGTTAGCGGCTTCACCCGAGGCCGAATCGGCGCGGCAGGCACTTGATCAGTATACGGTTGATCTCACAGCGCGCGCCGAGGCAGGGAAGCTCGATCCGGTGATCGGACGTGACGATGAAATTCGGCGCACGATCCAAGTGCTCCAGCGACGCACCAAAAATAATCCGGTATTGATTGGTGAGCCAGGCGTCGGCAAAACCGCGATTATTGAGGGCTTGGCACAACGGGTCGTGAATGGTGAGGTTCCCGAGGGGTTGAAGAACAAGCGGATTTTGTCGCTCGACTTGGGTGCGCTGCTGGCGGGCGCAAAGTTTCGTGGCGATTTTGAAGAGCGTCTTAAGTCGGTGCTCAATGCGCTCGCGAAGGAGGAGGGCAACGTCATTTTGTTTGTCGATGAGTTGCACACTATGGTCGGTGCGGGCAAGGCCGAGGGGTCGATGGATGCTGGGAATATGCTGAAGCCGGCCCTAGCACGGGGAGAACTTCATTGTGTCGGTGCCACGACGCTCAATGAGTACCGCCAGTACGTCGAAAAAGATGCGGCGCTGGAGCGTCGCTTTCAGAAGGTGCTCGTCGATGAGCCTTCGGAGGAAGATACCATCGCCATTCTGCGTGGACTCAAGGAACGGTACGAGGTGCACCACAGTGTTGATATCACCGACAGTGCCATTATCGCCGCGGCTCGATTGAGTCAGCGCTACATTACAGATCGCCAGTTACCCGATAAGGCCATCGATCTAATCGATGAGGCTGCAAGCCGGATCCGTATGGAGATTGATTCAAAGCCCGAGGCAATGGACCGACTAGAGCGACGTCTTATTCAGCTGAAGATTGAGCGTGAGGCCGTACGGAAGGATCGATCGGCAACGAAGCAGGTGGCTTTGCTCGATGAACAGATCGAAGTCATCGAGCGAGAGTTTTCCGACCTTGAGGAGGTGTGGAAAGCTGAAAAAGCGGCGGTTCAGGGAGCGGCGCAGATCAAAAGTGAGATTGAGCAAGCGAAGCTCGATTTGGAGGGCGCTCGTCGCGCGGGCGATCTGTCAAGGATGTCAGAGATTCAGTACGGCCGGCTTCCCGATTTAGAAAAGCAGTTGGAATCTGCGGTAGCAGCAGAGGCGGCCGCACCCACGTTGCTTCGCTCTCGCGTGACCGACGAGGAAGTCGCAGAAGTGGTTTCTCGCTGGACCGGTATTCCCATCGCTAAAATGCTTGAGGGCGACCGAGAGAAATTGCTGCGCATGGAGCAGAGCTTGCACGAACGGGTCGTTGGTCAAGATGAAGCCGTGGTGGCGGTCGCTAACGCTGTTCGCCGTGCCCGTGCGGGCCTCTCTGACCCAAAGCGACCCAACGGTTCTTTCTTGTTTTTGGGTCCCACAGGTGTTGGTAAAACCGAATTGTGTAAATCGTTGGCCGAGTACCTTTTCGATAGTGAGCAGGCCATGCTTCGAATCGATATGTCCGAGTTCATGGAAAAGCATGCCGTCGCACGTTTAATCGGTGCGCCGCCCGGCTACGTGGGTTATGAAGAGGGTGGTTACCTGACGGAGGCGGTGCGCAGACGGCCCTATTCGCTGCTGCTTTTGGATGAGGTCGAAAAGGCACATCCCGACGTCTTCAACATCCTTTTGCAGGTGCTTGAGGATGGTCGTCTGACGGACGGACAGGGGCGCACAGTGGATTTTCGAAACACGGTGATTGTCATGACATCAAATCTGGGTTCGCATCAGATCCAAGCGCTCACGGCCAAAAAGTCGCCTTACGCCGATATTGTGAACGCGGTCATGGAGGAGGTCGGTCAGCATTTTCGTCCTGAGTTGATCAACCGGATTGATGAGACGGTGGTGTTTCATCCGCTGGCGTCGGATCAAATTCGGCAGATCGCGGCGATTCAACTGGCAGGTCTTCGGGCGAGGCTTGCCGATCGCGAGCTACGACTTGAACTGTCCGAGCCTGTGTTTGATTTTCTAGCGGAAGTGGGCTTTGATCCTGTTTATGGCGCGCGACCGCTGAAGCGGGCCATTCAACGCCGGATTGAGAACCCATTAGCGCAGGCCTTGCTTGCGGGTGATTTTTCGCCGGGAGAGGTGATTGAGGTTGACCTAGCGGGCGATCAGATCATCTTTCGATCGCCGGTAGTTCGCGCCGCATAACTGCAAAATGATTTGGGCACCTTCGGTGCCCAGTCATCCGAGCAAGTCGAATTCCATCCTTAAACGGCGCGGGTCTGTCGCGCACGTCTAAAGCGATCTACATTTTTTCCAAACCGCAAGCGCGCAAAGGGAGATCGATCGTGGCGAGGAGAATATACGGGACACCAACGATAAGCGACGGTTCGATTCGGCTGCCGTCTGGGGGTTTTTCCTTGATCGAGTTGCTCGTGGTACTGGCGGTGGTGGGTATCTTGACGACAATTGCATTACCCTCCTACAGCCACTACAGGGTGCGAGCTATACAGAACCAGGCTGTGGTGGCGTTGGAAATGCTGGCGACACGTCAGGCACGTTATCGCCTCGTCAATGGTTATTTCGGCGAGGCAGATGCGATCAATGCACAGGCGCTTGTCAGCGCAGATTTGCGGCAACATTATGACCTCGCAGTTGACTTGATTGATGAAGGCCGCGGTTATGAGATGCGTCTGAGTCCCAAGTCGGTCCACCGAAACACCCCGATTTTACGCATTGATCATACCGGTTGGCGTGACCCCGTCGGAGCTTGGCAACGTTAGGTGGTTGCCATTGATTATCTGGTCGCAGCGGCGGTTGCGATGGTCGGCTCGTTGGCGTTAGTGCAGACCACGCAACAAAGTTTGGCATTGGCTGGTGAGGTTCATCGTGATGTCGCGGTCGATAATCTACTGTCGGACACCTCAGTACAGCTACAGATCGTTAGCAGCTTGCATCGAACCATGGAGCCAAGTGAGCGGTGGCTTGATCTCGTTGGCTATCCGCTGTGTGATGACCCTCATATGCCGCAGTCACAATGGTGCGATCGACATCGGGTCCTTGATACTCTGCTTGGCAATTGGGTGGTTTGTTTAGAGCGTACAAGCGCCGGCTGGTTAGTTACCCTCCTCTGGCCCGCGCACATCTGCGATTCTGAAAGTGTCCGCCGCCAGCGAGCGATCAGACCGCTGTGAAGACAATGCCGTCGAGCAGCCGTGGCTTCACATTGATTGAGGTCATGCTGTTTTTGGCCCTGTCGTTAATCATGATCAGTACCTGGGTGTCAGCCATTGCCATTCTCTGGCAAGAGTCACGAGCGGGTGTGAGCAAAGCGTTGGTCGCAGTTAATGCACAGCACACAATGAATTGGCTTACGGCACAATTGACGACGTCGGGTGCGCTCGGGAAGTCGGTGATGCTCGCAACGCCGGTGCAGTTGGTCAATGCGCCCTCGGTCGATGAGAGTGCGGGGCATGAAACGGCGCAAGCCACATTGGCGCCGGAGGCATTGCATGGGCTGGGCTGCTCATGGCCGGATCCAAGTCGGGCGTATCAGCGATGGCAATCGTGGTGGGTTGTCACTCCATCCCAGCTGCCCTGTGTGTCTCTCGATGGCTGGGTACCTGACTCGCCGGTGTTGATCATCGATCAGCTCAGGCCCTGTGACGCCCGCGACTGTCCATCGCGCCACAATCCAAGCTTGCTCTGGTGGTCCAGCGATTGCGCCCTCGCTGAACCCATCCTGCTGGGCCAGTGGCAGCGAGTCGACGTAGCACAATATCCGGCGCAGTGTCAGCATGGTGAAACCGTGGGCGTATGGGATCGCTTGCTGGTGTATTGGCGGCGCGACGCTTACACCTCGGGTGATGATTTGGGCGCGCTGATGGTTAAGGCGGTTCGAGCTATTGACCCGATGACGTATCAAAGGGCCAATATGCTCGTCGCGGGTGTTGCGCAGTTTTCGGCTCGGGAGGTTTTTGTGACGACGGCTGATCGCTGCGATGAGGCCCTGCGTGACTGCGCCCCTATTTTTCCGCGACTGCTAGAAATAAATCTTGTACTCCAGAGCGATCAAGAGGCAGTGCATGGCAACCCGTCGAAACTGAGCGTTTCGCTCCAGCGTCAATTGATTCCCGGAGGCTGGTGAGTGTTGGTGCCGTTAAAGCGTGAAACAAGCTGCACAGTCGTTCGCAGACAAACTGGGTTTATTGCGACTGCAATTATGGCGCTGTTGCTTATCATCTTGACACTACTGGTGTTGTCGGATCTGCAGCTGATCCGCGCATTGTGGGTTGCCACTACTCAGGAGCCCGCAGTTCGTTAGCAAGCAATCGTCCTCCCGCCTTTGGAGTCCGCCGCCGCGCTATGTCCCGTGTTGATGGGGCGGTTCGATCCATCAATCCTACAGATCAACTCATCTAATTCTTCGAGGTTTACCCTATACACTTCTCGAAATGGAGGGCGTAGACTGCCCCTTGACGCCAAGACGATGTCGTTGCAAAATGCGAATCATTTTTCTTAAAATGCAACGACGTCTGTGGCGGGTCAAAGCCACCAGGGAGTGTCTATGACGGTAACAAGTGAAAAAGCGCGAGCAATACGGCCGGCTAGGCCTCTAGGTGTTGCGAAGCGGCGAACCAGTGGCTTTACACTGATTGAGCTGATGGTTGCTGTGGCCATTGTCGGTATTTTGGCGGGGATTGCTTACCCGTCCTATATGGATCACGTCCGAAAAGGGAATCGCGCCGCTGCGCAGGCCTTTATGATGGAGGCGGCAGGCGCGCAGCAGCGCTATTTGATGAATAACAGGAGTTATGCGTCAGATCTCGCGACTCTGGGTTACAGCCTGCCCAGTGATGTCAGCGGCAAGTACACGGCAAGTTTTACCGTCACTAGTTCACCTCCCGCTTTTACTCTGACGCTGACGCCCGTCGCTGGCAGTGTCCAGGCCGACGACGGCTCGCTCTGCCTCGCTAACACAGGTGCTCGCACGCGCCGCTGTGAAGGGGCTTCCCCGGAGGCTTGGTAGTCGTGGGGTGTCCGCGCGCTCGAGGATTTACGCTAGTGGAATTGTTGGTCGCTATTGCGGTGCTCGGCGTGCTCATCTCGCTGGCAGCCCCTTCTTTTACACAAACCATAGCGCAGCAGCGTTTGCGCGCTGTAGCTTCAGAATTACGTTTATCCTTAACGTTGGCGCGGTCCGAGGCTGTCAAGCGCGCCGAAACAACCACCATGAGTCCCAGAGGTACCAATTGGGGGTCGGGCTGGGTCGTCACAGCGAACGACGGTGAAGCGCTGAGCGAGTATGTCATGCCCGCAGGGGTGACCTTGTCAGACGAACCCGCTGGGGCGTTGAGTTTTAATCGCTGGGGTCGCACCAGCAGTTGTCCTGCCTTTGAACTCGCGACGGATGCTGGGAGTAATACCTGTCAAATCTGTCTGCAGGTCACAACCGATGGCCGTGTCTTGACCTCGGCTGGGACCTGTCCTGCAAGTTGCGCGACCAGCAACAGCGAACACCCTTGGACCGGCGCCTGCCCATGAGCCTGAGTTTGCGTAGTCGGTCGTTGTCACGCAGTGCGATGGGGGCATCGCAGCGCGGGTTCACCTTGATTGAAGTATTGATCAGTTTTTTGATCGTGACCCTCGGACTTTTGGGTCTGGCGGCGTTGCAGACGCAGACTGTGAATGAGCAGTTTGAATCGTTGCAACATGCTCAGGCAACACTGTTGGTGGACAATATGGCGAATCGGATCCGCGCCAATGCCGCGGGCGTCACCGCGGGCGGCTACAGTAGTGGATCAGATTACGGACTTCAGGATGTCCCAGGTGGTGGGTGTTCTGGATCGGGTGCGGCACTGGATTTGTGTGAGTGGAATGCGCTGATTGCAGGCGCTGCAGCATCGTCAGGGGGGGCGAGTCTATCTGCGCCCATCGGCGCAAGAGGATGCCTATCTCCCGGGACCAGCAGTGGCTCCGGTGAGACGGTGGTGCGTGTCGCCATCGCTTGGCAGGGGATCGTCACCTCGGCACCGCCATCGGTGTCTTGTGGTTTGGGTGCTTTTGGCTCGGAGGGGCTACGTCGCGTGGTGTTTCGCGATGTGGTCATCCGTTAAGGTATGGTGATGCAGAGACCGGTCAGTCGACATCGCTATCATCACGGATTCAGCTTGGTTGAGCTGATGATTGCGACGACCCTTGGCATCATTTTGACGCTGGGGATCGCACAGATTTTTGCAGGCTCGAGTCGGGCGATGATGGATGTGACCAATGCCGGCCGGCAGATTGATAGCGCGCTTTACGGCTTGGAGATGATCGGCCAGGATTTACAGCTAGCGGGGTATTGGGGTGAGGCGAGACTGCCTGTTTCACCCGCTGTTGATATTTTTCGTAGTGGCGAAACCCCGGATTCCGCGCCCGTGAGTTACTCGCTGCCCCCGGTCATTTGTTTGGGTACACGGGCGGATCCAACACCCAAGACCGACTTGGCTTATGGCATGGCGTTTCCGGTCATGGGCGGCGGCGGCGCTCAGCTGAATGCGGAAATGGGTGCTAGCGCAAATTGTCAGTTGGCGGATCCCGTTCCCTCAGCGAACTCAGATATTGTCGTCGTTCGGCGCGCTGCAACCTGCGCTTCCGGGACTGCCGGGTGTTTTTCCTTCGATAGTCAGTTTCACGTGCAGACCAATGGCTGTGTCGATAATAACTTGGGCCTAACAGGCGGCGAGATAAAGCTGTACAACAGCTCCGCTGCGCTGACCTACCATCGCTACCACCCAACCGATTGTGATTCTGCGGCTTTGGCTCCAATGTATCGCTATTTGTCGCGGGTGTATTACGTGGATAGTGACGATCGGTTGATTCGCTTGAGCTATGCCGCGAGCGCCTATACGGCTGAGATTCTGGTCGATGGGGTTGAGCGGTTAAAAGTCGAGTGGGGCATCGATAGTAGCGGCGATGGCTTCGTGGATGCTTGGCGTGCCTACGATGGGGCGGATGTGACCCCGGGTGCCGTGGGCGGTTTTACACCGACAGATTGGCAAAATGTGGTCGGTGCTAAGTTGTGGATGATCGTCCGTAGCCCAGTCAAAGATGTGAGCTTCACGGATACCGCGACCTATGTTTTGGCCGGAACCACTTATGAAGTGCCTTCAGATGTTCTATCCTATCGACGCACACTGCAATCGACGACCGTCGATTTGGTGAATGTTGCGTTGTCGCGTCGTTGAGGAGTGAGGGTCGTGAGCATACCTGCTAGATTGACATCACGAGACACCGCTGAGCGCGGCATCGTGTTGGTGATCAGTTTGATCATGTTGATTATCGTGACCCTGTTGGGCACGTCTTCGGCGAACCTCGTGCGCGGTAATCTCAAAGTCGTCGAGAATATTGAAGCGCGCGCGGCGGTCCGTAATGCAGCGCTCGGTGCGATCGAGGAGGCCGTGGCCTATGGGCAGTTGCTCGATGTAACCACCCCGGCCTTCACTGCGACCTGCGGCGGCTCTCGCAGCAAGTGCGTCGATGCCACGGGCGATGGCACGGTGAGTAGCGCTTCGGATATTCAGGTCACCTTGAACACCCCTGTGTGCGTAGCGGTGACGCCAGTAAAGAACTCAAGTTTGAATGTCTTTAGTTCGACATCCGACGCGAGTTGTTTCTCGCCCGGTGTCTTTTCGCTCTGTGCTGATACCCTGTGGGAGGTGACTGCGGTAGCGGTCGATCCAGTCACCGGTGCTTCGGTAACTATTCGCGAGGGCATCGAATCACGAACAACACTCAACGCAGTGGCTGCGGCGTGTCCATGACCTGCGCAGTACTGAGGAGGAAGTCACTTTGAGGCGGCGTTTACTGTTGTTGGGGTGGTTGACCAGTTTCATGGTCACCTGTCTGCCAGTTTGGGCGGAGGATATTGATCTCTTTGCAAATAATTTATCCGCGGCTGCGCGCTCAGCACCCAGTGTGCTGTTTGTGCTGGATAACACCTCGAACTGGTCTCGTGCGAGTCAGCAATGGCCGGAGCGAGAGGGTCAGAGTGAGGTACAGGGTCAAGCCGAGGTGGCAGCGATCAAAGCTGCGTTAGAGGCTGTGGGCAACGATATTCGCGTTGGTGTTTTGGAGTTTGTCACCGAGGGTAATGCGGGCGATGACGGCGGTTTTGTGCGCTTTGACATGCAGCTCATTACCACCGATCCGGCGGGGGATGCCTCAGCGCTGGCAGCGAAAACGGCGTTATTCGCAGAACTCGATACGATTTATACCGATTATGACGATCCCAGTGAAAAACGTAATTCCAATACAGCGTATGGGAATCTCATTTACGACGTTTACAACTACCTCGCAGGCGGCAATCAGGTCCAGAGCGGCGATGGTACGCCCGCATCTTTGGCTGATACCGATGGTTATAGTGCGAACTACGCGACATTCTCCTCGCCACTGACTTCGGCGAACAGCTGCTCACCCGTTTATGTGGTGTTTATCAGCAATCCGAATGCCTCAGGTCCGTCTGGAGATGACAGCGATAACACGACGGCACTGAATGCTTTGTTCGCCGGCGTTGGTGCCTCTGCACCGGAAGGATTGGCGGGCGAGTCGGGTGATGGTGTGCTCATGCAGGCCTTTTCAGAGGATGCCGGAGCGGGTTCAGGTAGCTACGGTTACACCTATCAGTGTTATGAGTCGGAGTCTGATTGCGACTATGCGATCAATAGCGATTGGACGACCGCTAACTCAAGCGATGCTGACTATGAGACGAGTAGCATCGCTGCCGGTTGCGCAAGCGGTGGCACTTGTGAATGCACGAATACATCGAGTACCTGGCGCCAAGGTATCAGCACCGGGCCCAGTAGAGAGAGCTGTCCTGTACTTCAGGGGGCGTGCATTGCTTACAAGGGCAATGGAGAGTGTAAAACCTATGCCGAAACACAAACGTATAGCTTTTCAGTTGAGGATTCAGCCTCCTCTAGTGGTGCGCTGACCGCCACCGGTAATTTCACCGAGGCGGGTATCGACTACAACTTCGATGACTGGACCTACTTTTTGCAGAACTATGGTGTGCCCCTCGATGTGGGGGACGGCAGTCCGGTCGTGCGCGTGCCGGTGACCACCTATACCGTCGATGTATTTAATGCCCAGCCGAACACTGAGCACGCAGCTTTGATGGATAGCGCGGCACGACGCGGTGGCGGGCGTCGCCTAGAGGCGACGTCTTATGCCGAGTTGGCGGCGCTGTTGACGCAAGTCTTGGATGATATTTTGGCTGTGAACACCTCATTTGCGGCTGTAACGTTGCCTTTGAGCGCGACCAACCGCGCGCAGCAGGAAAACAAAGTGTTTGTTGGTATGTTCCGGCCGTCGACGCAGCGCAAGCCACGCTGGTTCGGCAATCTGAAGCAATATCAGCTCGCTAAATTTGACGGCGAACTGCAGTTGGCGGATGCACGACTGTATCGGGCAATTAACAGTGAAACAGGGTTTGCCTCATCTTGTGCAGTGAGCTTTTGGACTACTGACACCAGTGATGTGCAGAAAGATGCAGGCGGGACGACAGGGCCGTATTTCGAGTCATTGGGTATCGATCCGCCGCCTGTGGGCGACTGCTCACGTGCGAGCCTGACCGACGGCGGCGATTTATCTGATCTGCCCGATGGTCCTCACGTGGAAAAGGGAGGTGTTGCGCAGCAGTTGCGAGAATTGGCCAGCCGAAGTATCTATCAGGTGAGTACGACTGCAGGCGGATCGCGCACGGCGTTGTCAGAGCCTTCGGCGCCATCATCCGATGCCGCGCGTTACGACCAGTATCTATTTGGTGGTAACTCGGGTCTGGTTGGTGGTAATTGCGTCGACAATAGCAGTGGCACCTGCGATACCGATGGCGATGCGGCGACCACGGAGGTCGCAGAGGTCATGCCCTATACAGGGCGCAGGCCGACGATTCACGGTGATGTGGTGCATTCTCGGCCCATTACGGTGACTTACGGCACCACGACAGTGAACAGCCAGAGTGTTAGCAACTTCCGCGTTTTCTATGGTTCCAATGACGGGCTCTTTAGGCAGGTCAATCCAGTGACCGGTGTCGAGGAGTGGGCGTTGATCGCTGCAGAACACGCAGATCTGATTGAGCGACAGTATCGCAACACACCAACAATTGCGTTTGAGGGTTTGCCCGATGCTTTGTCTGCCGATATCAATGCAGAGGCTAAAGACTACTTTTTTGACGGGTCGGCTGCCGCGTTCACCCAATACGACGGCGCTGATCTGGAGACTGCTTATTTATTCCTGACGATGCGTCGCGGCGGTGGGACGATGTATGCGCTCGATATCAGTCCCGCAAGTGCTGGTGGCAATCCACCTGCGGCACCTGATGTGATGTGGGCAAAGACGTATAACAATGTCAGCGAGATGTGGTCGACGCCGGTGGCTGGATACATTTCAACCTACAATAGCGGCGCGACGCCGGTGATCGCCATGGGTGGTGGTTGGGACAGCTGTCTCGACAATAAGGGCACTTACAGCTCTGCGCTCAGCAGTTGTGTTGATGGCAAAAAGATCCTCATCATCGACGCGACGGATGGGTCTTTGATTAAATCCTACACAACGAGCGCGCCGGTCGTGGGGGAGGTGACTCCGCTCGATTTCGACGGCGACGGCGATTGGGACTTTCTCTATGCGCTAGATGCTTCCGGAAGTCTTTATCGCATCAGCTTCTCCACGGTCGATAGCTTGAATGACTTGCTGCCCGACGCTATCGGCACCGATGAAGAGGATTGGACCTCCACGCGCTTGAGTACGGTATCCGCGGGCCAGATGCGATTTATGAACAAGCCGGTCGTGGGACAGCTCGGTGGCTATGTCTTCGTGACATTCGGCAGTGGCGATCGTGAGCGACCCCTAGAGGCTGATCCACCTTACGACGACACTATTCAAAATTATTTCTTCACACTGATTGACATCCCGTCAGACACCGAAACGGACGTCAATTTGTTGGGAAGCGATCTGTATAACCTCGCCTCGGGATCGCTTTCTGGGGATGCCTTGCTCGATTACAGCGGCTGGCGTATGTCACTCGCGACGCGCGGGGAGCAAATTGTGAATCCCAGTGCCATCGCTGGCGGTAAAGTCTACTTTAATAGCTTCCACCCGATCAGTCCGGGCGGCGCGAGTTGCGGGACACTCGGCACCGCGACCGCCTACAACGTGAACCTGTTCGCGCCGGAGGCCGATGTCGGCGAGGTGATTGATGGCGGGGGTATCCCGATTCCGCCCATTATCGCCACGGTTGATCTCGACGCGACGACCGCCACTTGCACTGGCGACGATTGTGGCACTGGTGTGATCGACGATTCAGTGGTAACCGTATGTATTGGCTGTAAGGGGTTTGAGCCGATTGAAGTCACGCCAAATCCTGCGGTGGGCATCTTGCCAACCTATCGTATTGAGGATATCGATACGCAGTAGTTCGCTGTAGGCGCTAGCAATTGGCTTGCTCTACCGCCCGCGCAGTATTGAGACGTTCGGCGCGTTCTTGATCGGTGAGAAAACGCACCGTGCCATCGGCATCGGTCGCTCGGATGCGCGGAAAGGTTTCAAGCTTGAAAATGTTGTCGCGCGCACGCTCACACAGTTCGGGTTTCTTCTCGATCACGACTTGGGCGCCGGCAAAGGTCGGCGTTGCCGTGGCTTGTAAGCTTGACGCAGAAGATTCATTCGACGGCTCCGGTCTACGCCGAAGCGATTGGCTGTTTTGATTCAGCGGGTCGACGAGGGTGTAAGCGGTTCCAGCGGGTGGGGGACGGTCACTGAGCACGGGCGTGCCATTGGCATCGATCCAGCGGAACATCTTGTCTCGTGCCATTGCCGGGCTGGCGCCCGCCAGCGCTGCGATCAATATGATGCCTATCGCCGTGTTGCTTCCAATACTCATCAGTTGTGCCTGCTGCCGCTCGTTGAGATTGATTTGACGTGCGAATGCCTCTAATAGAGACAAAGCGTCAACTTCGATGCGCTTTCACCTCAGTAAACTACAGCGACACGCGGTTTGAGGCAATATCACCATTTTTGCGCCTTTCATGCTTGACTTGCGTTGGCCTTGATCGATAATCACCTTCGTCGCGCGAACGGCAACGGCTATTGGTGAGTACCCTCATCCGCTGGCCTACCCTCTCAACGGGATAGTTGTTTGGGCTGTTTGCGGGTTCCGTCAGATGCGTTGAAGACGCATCACTCGGGCTCGACACTGCGCTACCTCGCAGGTCACCGATACACGGGTTCGTGATCGATGTGCCGGCTATGGTGGACCGGATCGATCCGGCCAGTGGTTCGTGGGACAGGTAGCGGTGCGAGCGCGGAGTTCTCTCTGGTTCCCATCGTTTGTTCAACAACACAGGTGGGAGCGATTCTCATGACGATGTTATCTGGCGGCGATATGTTGGTGCGCGCGCTCGAGGACGAGGGTGTCGAGTACATCTTTGGTTATCCGGGTGGTGCGGCGCTACACATTTACGACGCGATTTTTAAAGCGA
>Ga0181573_10002581_pt1 | contig 16703 bp, 15 predicted proteins | sample 101ome_25_FD_148643 | JGI IMG/M metagenome (GOLD analysis project Ga0181573, IMG submission 148643) | Coastal salt marsh microbial communities from the Groves Creek Marsh, Skidaway Island, Georgia - 101409BT metaG (spades assembly) | ecosystem: Environmental > Aquatic > Marine > Intertidal zone... | reverse complement strand
CACGCGGGCGCCATCGGGCAGGCCCAGACGCTCCTGTGCCCGGCGAAGGCTGCGCTCCACCAGGGCATCGATGGGCTCCTCGGGCCGCTGGTGCAGCGGCTCGGGGATGACGCCCCACTCGAGCGCGAGATGGCGGGCCACCTCGGCATCGCTGCACAGGGCCAGGATGGGACGGCGCGGGCGGAAGCGGGCGGCCGCGCGGGCGGAGCCGCCGGTCTCGGTGGGGATGACGAGCGCCTCGGCCTTGATCTCGCGCGCCAGCAGCACTGCAGCGCGCATGACGGACTCACCGGTGGTGCGTCCCTCCTCGCGCGAGCCGCCCTCGACGATCAGCGGCGTGACGCCGTCCTGGGCGTCCAGGGCGATGGCCGCCATCTGCTGGATGGTCTCGACCGGGTAGCGCCCCACGGCCGTCTCACCGGACAGCATCACGCACGAGGTTCCGTCGATCACGGCGTTGGCGACATCCGACGCCTCCGCGCGCGTGGGCTCGGGCGCGGCGATCATCGACTCCAGCATCTGCGTGGCGGTGATCACCATCTTCCCGCGCTCGTTGGCCGCCTGGATGATGCGCTTCTGCAGCAGCGGAACGCGCGACACGCCTGCTTCCACGCCCAGGTCGCCGCGGGCCACCATCAGCGCGTCCGCGGCGTCGGCGATCTCCTCCAGGTGCTCGATGGCCGACAGCGTCTCGATCTTGGCGATGATGCGCGCCGGCGACCCCAGGATCTCGCCCCGGAGCTCACGGATGTCGTCTGCGCCGTTCACGAACGACAGGGCGATGAAGTCGGCGCCGGCATCGAGCGCCGTGCGGACGTCCTCGCGATCCTTGTCGGTAAGCGCCATGCGGCCCACCTGCGCGTGCGTGAGGAAGGCCCCCTTGCGCGGCAGGGCGATACCCGGGATGACGCAGGTACCCATCAGCGCGCCCTTGGCGCGCTCGGCGATGGCGATGCGCGGCGCGCCATCTCCGATCACCAACTCGGAGGTGCCGGGGTCGGCGGCGTCCACCACCCCGGGCCAATCCACCACCAGCGATCCCGTGGCCCCCCTCGCCTTCGGGTCGCCGACGATCCGCACCTGGTCACCCTCATCCAGGTCAGCGCGGCGCGATGCCTCGTGCAGGCGGATCTTCGGCCCCTGCAGGTCGAACATGATGGCCACGTGCCGGCCCGCGGTGGCCGCGGCGTCACGCGCCTGCCACGCACGGCGGATGAAGTCGTTGCGCGTGCCGTGCGAGCAGTTGATGCGCACGCCATCCACCCCGGCACGCACCATGGCGACCAGGGCGCCCTGGTCGTCGGTGGCGGGCCCGAGGGTGGCCACGATCTTGGTGCGGCGGAGCGCGTTCATGGGGGGCGGGATGCTAGTCCCGCGCGGTGAGATGGGCGTTGCGGGTGCCGTGCCCGTTACCGCCTACGCGAACTTCGCCCCCGCGAGGCTGGTGCCCGAGTGGGTGGGCGGACCGCCGTTCGGCTCCACCGAGATGTCCACCGCCGCGTAGTTGGCGGGGGCGGGAAGCGGCAACGTCAGGTCCACATCAGGTGACGACGGGGTGAACGACCCCACCGAGGTCATTTCGGTGGACCCCTTCTCCAGCACCCACACCTCGTAGTGGTGGCCCGACGGTGGCGGCGGCACGTCGCGCAGGGCCACCTCGACGGCACCACCCACTTGGTCGGCCGCGTACAGCGACGCCGTGCCGGACACCCCATCGCCTCCCTGCGCCACCACGGCGGTGCTGGCGGTGAGCGGACCGGGGTTATCGCCCCCGCCCGTGAGGGAGGCGGTCACGCCCACGGCGATCGCGGCCGCGCAGGCCGCCGCGGCGATAGACGCAAGGACGGTGCGTCGGCGTGCCCGGCGGGAGTCGAGGCTGATCACCGGCGCGAGCGGTGCCGCGCCATCTTCCTCCGCCGCGACCGCCGCGGCGATGCGGTCGCCCAGGTCCGGCGGTGGCGGAACGGGCGGCAACGCGCCGCGCAGGGCGCGCATGGTGGACTCGTCTTCAGGTGTCAGGTGATCGTTCATCAGTCATGCCTCCAGGCCGAGATCCCTGGCGACGTCCCGCATACGCCCGAGGGCGAGTCGCATGCGGCTCTTCACGGTGCCAAGCGGCAATCCCAGCCGATCGGCGATCTCCGATTGGGACAAGCCGTCGAAGTACCCCAATTGCAGCACGTCGAGCTGCTCCTGTGGCAGTCGTGCCATGGCCTCCCCCACGCGCACCGCGGCATCGGCATCGGCCACCACGTCTGCGGTGTCGGGCGCGGCGCCCGCGGGCTGGACCTCCTCCTGCGGCATCGGACGCCGCGACTGCCCGCGCAAGGCATCAAGCGCCCGGTTCCGCGCGATCGCGCACAGCCAGGTGCTGGGCTGCGCACGCCCGGGGTCGAACGTGCGGGCCGTGCGCCATGCCGCGAGGAAGGCGTCCTGCGTGCACTCCTCGGCCGCCTGCGCGTCCCCCGTGATGCGGAAGGCGATGGCATGGAGCATCCGCCCGTATCGCCCGTAGAGGTCGCTGAGCGCCGCCTGGTCGCCCGCGGCCATGCGGGCGAGGAGCCGGGCATCTATCGTGCCGGCGTCCGGGGAATCCACGGAAGTGCTCTCCACGCGACCATGGTAGGCCGCGCGGGCGCGTGCCCGGCGCGCGGGCAGGTCGGCGATGACGGCCGTCATGGCCTGCGCGCCGGGCATTCCCACTACCTCAGGGCCGGCGGGATCAGCACGTTGTTGATCACGTGAATCACACCGTTGCTGGCCATCACGTTGGCCTTCTTGACCACCGCGTTGTTGTTCAGCCGCACCACGCCCTTCTTCGTGCGGACCTTGATGCCGCTCCCCTCCAGGCTGCGCACCGCGTAGAACTTGGTGATCTGCGGCGCGAGCACCTGCTTGGGCAGCACGTGGTAGGTGAGTACGGCCTTCAGCTGATCGGGGTTGGCCTTGAGGGCCGCGAGCGTCTCGGCCGGCACCTTCTTGAATGCGGCGTTGGTGGGCGCAAACACCGTGTAAGGGCCCTTGGCCGAGAGCGCGTCGACCAGACCAGCTTCCTTCACCAGCGACACCAGCGTCGAGAACTGCGGGTTAGACGATGCCACCTGCACGATGTTCTGCTTGGGCTTGGCGGGCACGCTGTCGTGCGTCTGCGCCATGGCCGGTGCTGCCGCCACGGCTGCAGCGGCGGCAACGGCGCCAAGGGCGGGAAGAAGGCGGGTACGCGTGGACATCAATGGTCCTCCTCGGTCGGGGCCCGATTTCATCGGGCCGTTCGACCGTGGTACGACCGCCACCGAGGATCGGATCACCCACCCGGCGGAGGATGTTCCGCCGGAACCCGCCGGGGTCCTACGGGCGGGCAGCCCCCATGTAGTCGTGCATGCGGTTGGCCAGCGGGAAGATGCTGACCACCTTGCCGGTGCGCGGTGCATGGATCACGTTGCCGCCACCCATGTAGATGCCCATGTGGCCGAGGTTCCGGAAGAAGACCAGGTCGCCGGCGGCCAGCTGCTCGAAGGGCACCTTGGGCAGCGCGGCCCAGATGTCCCACGTGCTGCGCGGGATCGACTTGCCGATCTGCTTGTACGAGAACATCGAGAAACCCGAGCAGTCGAAGCCCGCGGGTGTGGCCCCGCCATAGCGGTAGGGAACGCCCAGGTACTGGGTGGCCACCTGCACCACGCCGGCGTTCGGCTCAGCCGGTGGCAGCGGGCCGGTGGCCGCGGCCACCCCGCGCATCTTGATGCCGATGGCGGAGAGGAACCGGGCGTCCACGATCAGGTTGGGCTTCATGCGCAGCTTGCGCTGCAGGCGCTTGGTGGCCTTCTGCGTTGCGCGGTCCCAGCGGCCCGTGACGCGGATGCGCTGCCCCTTGGAGCGAAGCTTGCGCTGGTACTTCTTCATGAACGAAGAGCGCGTGCGGGGGCCCACCAGGGATACCGGACCGGTGGGGACGGTGACCGCAGGCGTCGCCGGCGTGGCGCCGTCAGCGGGCGGAGCGGGGGCGGGAGCCTGCGAGGCGACCGGCGGAGCCGAAGCCGTGCTGGTTCCTGGCAGCGTGTCGGGGAGGGGCGTCGCCGAGAGCGTCGCGCCACCCGCGAGCGGGAGCGTCAGTCCGAGGAGGATGGCCGCAGTGCGAAGGCGCACGACGGGGGTCCTCACGTTCTGGCGTGCCGCGATAACTGGGGCTCCTGTTCGATTACGAGGGCATCGTGCCGACGCGCGTGCTCAGCGCCGTAGGTCGTTCACACGATGAGAGGACCGTAGGCAGCCCTTGCCGCCGGCACAAGCCTTCCCGGTGCCTGCCATCCGCCAAAAACGTGCCGGGATTCGCTCTTTTCCCCATGCACATGGGGAATCCGATACGGACGTGCGTCAGGGGGTATTTACATTCATAAATGCGCTCTATGCGGGAAAGAAGCAACCCGCAGCACCGGGGCACGCGAGGCGTGCCCGGGGGGCCATCACCCCACCTTCGTGATGGCCGGCGGTACCCAGGTGGACGTCATCGAGCCGTCCGGGGGCGGCAGGATGCTCGCCGCCGTGTTGCTGCCGGGCGTGGGGTAGTAGATGCGCAGCATCGGGCGGATCTGCGGGGTGGGCAGGGTGCGCCCGTACACCGTCTGCAGGTAGGCGGTGGAGGGCGTGGGCAGCCAGTTGGTGGCGGGAGCGCCCGCGGGCAGGGATGGCCCGATCCACAGGGTCACCGACCCGTCAGCGTTCCGCGCCAGGCGCCCTGAGGTCAGCTGCTGCGACCCCAACTGCGACACCGGCTGCACGGCTCCCCACCACAGGTCGCCGCTGCCCGGCTGCAGGTCCACCACCGGGCCCGGCGTGCCGTCGGGCCCCTGCTCCGGCACACCACCTCCGGCCTGCCCGCCGGACGGCGTGGGCGACACCACCTGCTGCCACGTGGACGAAACCGAGAACGTGTAGGTGGCCTTCGCCCCCGACCCCTTCACCACCGGGGTGCTGGCCACGTAATAGGGGGTGTTGGCCATGAGCCCGTAGGCCTCCGCGCCGCGCCCGAACATGATCGCGGTACTGGCCACCGGGGCACCGCCCCATGTGGGCATGCCCACGGTGACCGTGTTAGCCGTCGCGTCCACGGCCCGCACGCGTGTGTTGGCCGATGAGTACGCGGTGTTCAGCACGCTGGCCTGCGTGATGTAGGGCGCCGCCGACTGGCTGGGGTCGGTCTGGTACACGTGCACCGACCAGAACCCGCGCGGGTTGCCCGACCGGTTGTTGACCGTCGGGGGGATGGTGCCGTTGGCCGGCAGGGGCTGCCCCTGCGCCCAAGCCGCGGGGAAGGTGATGGCGTAGGTGCCGTCACCGGTCAGTTGCGTGGCGCTGGTGCCGTCGGTGTTGTTGATCTGCGCGTATACGGCGTCCAGCGGAACGTTGGCCGACCCGCCTGCCTGCACCACGACCGACCGGAACAGGTACCCCACGAACGTGTTGGGGTAGGTGCCGATGTCGTCGTTGAGGAACGTCCAGTAGTTGGTGGATGCATTCGCGCCGATGACCGACTGCAGGGCCGCCACGGCCGCCGCGCCCTTCTGGTACCCAACCTGGAGGGCGGCGATCTGGTCCTGCCCCCAGTTCGACGGCACGCGGTAGCCGGCGGCCGTGAGCCCCAGGGGACGGAACCGTGCGAGCGCCCGGGCCTGACCCCAGGAGGGGTTCTCATAGCGGCGGCGTGCGTTTGCCTGCGGCACCACCCACGCGGGCAGCGCGCGCAGCGACGTGCCGCCGATCCCCGTGGTGCGGGCGGGCAGGGGGTTCAGCGCCAGCGACCGCCCTGCCTGCGCGAAGAAGGCCAGCGCGCTGGTGGGGGCGTTCTTCCACTTCTTTGCGCGCTGCGACTCGGCCGCCGTGGGCGGGTACGAGAACGTGGTCGGGTACACGGGCGCGTTGCCGTTAGCCTGAAACTGGTCCAGCGTGTTCAGCGCGAAGCGCCTCACCGTGCGCTGGTACACGCGCGCCGTGGAGTTGCGGTTGCCCGGGGGCACCAGGGAGTCAGCCCGGATGCGGATGAGCAGCCAGTTGTAGTTGGTGTCGGTGGGCAGCACCCGATAGGTGAAGCCATTGATGCGGGCGGCCCGCTTGCCCGCGTACTGCGACGTGGGCCCGGCGATGAGGTAGCTCTGTGACCTCGACGACGGTGTGGTGCGCGTGCCGATGCTGCCGATGGAATTGACGAAGGCGTCCAGCAGGTTGGCCACGTAGTAGTCGCCGCGCGATGGCGGCACGGTCAGCACCAACTCCTTCGTGGCGCCATTGGGCGTGCCCGCGATTTTCCGGCCGCTCAGGTCGATCATCGCGTTCAGGTACAGAACCGACGCGTCACCCGCGTTGGTGGCCAGGTTGTTCCAGGCAGCGGGCAGTTGGCCCTTGCCGCCCAGCACGTTCACGGGCGCGGTGTGCAGTCCGTTGTACTTCAGGAACCGGTAGACGAACTCCGGCGCCAGCGCCCACGTGTAGGCGTCGGCGGCGAGTGCGGTGATGGCCGTGGGATCGGTGAGCGACGACGCCGGTCCCCGCGGGGCCGCACTGGCCGTCGCCGCCGGAATTACCACGCCGAGCGCCGCGCATGCCGCGGCCGTCACCATTCCCCTGCGCCCCATCGTGCCCCCTCGTCGGTCGGAGGCCGACGCTAGCCGATCGGGCGGCGCCCCCCGGGTCGGCTGCCGGTGCCGCGGGGCGGCCCGCCCGGCCCGCGGTCGCGACGCACGGTGACCTTGCGGCCCTTCAGGGAGCCTCCGCGCAGGGCCTGGATGACCGTGTCGGCCACGCCGTCGGGCACGTCCACCAGCGAGAAGCGGTCGGCGATCTGGATGGCCCCGATCTCGCGGCCGGCGATCTTTGCCTCGTTGGCGATGGCGCCCACCAGGTCCTGCGGCCGGATGCCCGCGATGCGACCGGCGCCCACGAAGATGCGCGCCATGCCCTCCGGCGGCGGGCGCCCGGGCCCGGCGCGTTCCGCGCGACGCGGCGCGCCACTGCGCCTGGCACTTGGCGCCCCGCTCTTCCCCCGCGCGGGGCGATCCTCGCGCATGCGCGCCTCGGGGATCTCCTCCTCATCGTCCCCGCTCCGCGACGCCTGGTGCGCCAGCTTAACCGCGGCGGCAGCGATGTCCAGAACGTCGAACTCATCGGCCAGCGACTCCACCACCACGCGGAAGGAGTCGAGATCTCCCTCGAGGATGTCCTCGCGCAGGGTGGCGGTGGTGATGTCCAGCCGCCGCGCGCGCAGGTCGGCCACCGTGGGCAGCGACTGCTGCGGGATGCGCCGTCCCGTGACGCGCTCGATGTTGCGCAGCATGCGGTGCTCACGCGGCTCGGCCAGGGTGATGGCCACCCCCTCGCGCCCGGCGCGGCCCACGCGGCCGATGCGGTGCACGTACTGGGCAGGGGCCGACGGCACGTCGAAGTTGATCACGTGGGTGAGCTGGTCCACGTCCAGCCCGCGCGCCGCAACATCGGTGGCCACCAGAAGGTCGGCCGTGCCGGCGCGCAGGCGGCCCATCACGCGGTCCCGCTGCTCCTGGGTCATGCCCCCGTGCAGGGCCTCCGCATGGTGGCCACGGCCATTCAGCGTCTCCACCAACTGCTCCACCTCCACGCGCGTGCGGCAGAACACGATGGCCGCGGTGGGCTCCTCGGCGTCCAGCAGCCGCACCAGGGCCGCTGGCTTGTACGCGCGTTGCACCACGTAGGCAGCCTGGCGCACGCGGGGCGCCTCACCCTCCGTGGCCGGGGCATCGTCGATCTGCACCCGCACCGGGTCGGTCAGGTGGTCGTTGGCGATGGCGCGGATTCGCGGCGGCATGGTGGCCGAGAACAGCATCGTCTGGCGGTCCCCGGGGGTGACATCCAGGATGGCGCCGATGTCCTCGGCGAACCCCATGTCGAGCATCTCGTCGGCCTCGTCCAGCACCACCACGGCCACCTGCCCCAGGTCGAGGGTGCCGCGGGCCAGGTGGTCACGGGCCCGGCCCGGTGTGGCCACCACGACGTCCACCCCGCGCTCGAGAGCCTTCACCTGCCGGTAGATGGGCTGGCCGCCGTACACCGGCAGCACACGCGCCCCCAGGCCGCGGCCGTACTTGTGCATGGCCTCCGACACCTGCATGGCCAGTTCACGCGTGGGCACCAGCACCAGGGCGCGCGGCCCATCCCCGCGGCCCACGCCCTCCATGCCATTGAGCAGCGGCAAGGCGAAGGCCGCGGTCTTGCCCGTGCCGGTCGCGGCGTTGCCCAGCAGGTCGCGGCCCGCGATCAGGGGCGGAATGGCCTCCGACTGGATGGGCGTGGGCTCCTCATAGCCGAGTTCGGCCAGGGCGGCGAGCAGTTCGTCGCGCAACCCCAGGTCGCGGAAGGTGGATCGCTCGATCGTGGGCCGACTAGCCGAACGTGGTGAGGTCGGTGTGGTGGTGGGTCATGCGCCAGCGGCCGCCCTCGAGCCGGAAGGCGCTGGTGAACCGATGGCGCACGTCGGTGCGGGTGCCGTTCACCACGTTGTGCCCCTGCTCCACCCCCAGGGCGTAGCCCACGTCGATTCCCTGGACCACGCGCACATCCACCGGGCCGATATGTCCGGTCATGCCCGTCTCCACCAGTTCCCCAAACTGGCCGAGCACCGCGTCGCGGCCCACGAGGCAGCCGCCGAACGGGCCCCTGAGGGTGATGTCATCACGCGCCGACCACACCTCGCGCATCGGTGCGGCGTCGCCACCGAAGGCGGCGTTCAGGGCCGCGTAGAAGCCGTCGTTCGCGGCGCTCACATCGCTCATCCGGCGGGAGCATAGCCATGCCGGCACGGCGGTCGGAGCAGCCGGTGACCCATGGCGCCTGGACGTACCGGCAACGGCGGCACACCACAAAAGCGGGACAGCTCCCGACACGGGGACTCACCCCGCACCGGGAGATGGGTCACCACCAGCCGAGGCGGCGCTGGATGGCCTGAAGCACGGCGAGCAGGCCAACAAGAATCGCGGCGATGGACAGGCCGGCGATCGCGGCAACGATGCGGTCCTCATCGGTGTAGTAGCGCCCGCTCATGGGTGGAATCCTTTTCGTGCTCCAGGGTGCAAGTCCACGCTATTCGACGCAGCCGACGTCACGCTCCAACGAAAGGACCGCCGCCTCCATGGGCGTGTTGAAATCCGAGAAGGGTCCCTCGTGGTAGGTCGCCATCATGCCGTCTCCACCGGCAGCGGCGCAAAGAAAACAGACTGCTCAACTGCTCATTTGACTACGCGCCACCCGGATACCGACCCGGCCGCCGCGACCGGGTCGGCGCGGAAGGACTGGGGGTCGAATCCCTGGGCGCCGCCGCGATCTCATCGCCCGGAACCTCACGGTCCGGGATGCTGAACACCTTGCCGGCGTGGAAGTGGAATTCCCCGAAGCGGCGAGGGTCGGGCGTGAATATGACGCCACGCGGCCGAGCTACGGGCGTACGAGCACGGACTCCAGGTTCAGGGCGCCCAGCACGGCATCCTGGATCGGCTGGGTGGCCTGGTTCATCTCGTTCACGCCGAAGTCCGGACCGACCACCGTGCGCGTTGGCCGCTCACCGGATGCCGCGTCGGCAAGCGCGAGGTAGGCATCCACCACCAGCTGGTTGTCGGGGGCTTCGTCGCTCTGGAGCCAGTCGCCGAAGTACGCCAGCATCTGCGAAGGCACGGCGGCGATCTCACCGTACTCCTCGAGCACCTCTGTGCGCGCTTCGGGACTCACCGACGCGATGAGGCTCGTCGGGAAGGGCCCGGGCTCCACGAGAGCCACGTCCACGCCGAAGGGCGCCATCTCGAACCGCAGGGCCTGGGAGTACGCCTCCACCGCGAACTTGGTCGCCGAATATGTGCCCATGTACGGCCAGGAGACCCGGCCTGCGACCGACGAGTTGTTGATGATCAGCCCGGCGGCTGCCCGGCGCATGTGCGGCAGCACAGCTTGGGTCACCCGGATCATCCCGTAGTAGTTGACATCCATCTGCCGGTGGGCCTGCTCAACGCTGTAGGCCTCCGTGTGGCCCACATACATGATGCCCGCGTTGTTGATGAGCACGTCGACATTGCCGTCCTCACCGATGATCGTGTCGGTCGCACGGTCAACAGACCCTGCGTCGGTCACGTCCATATCGACGACCCGAACCGCATCTGACATCGCCTCGAGCTCTTGCGCTCGCCCGGCGTTCTTTGTGGCGGTATTTCTCATCGTTGCCCAAACCCGGTACCCGCGCTCGGCGAAGGCGCCCGCCGCCAAGTAGCCGAACCCGCTGCTGCTCCCGGTGATCACGACGTTCTGCATAACTGATATCCCTCTATCGCCCTCATTCCGTACCGCACGGTACGCACAAACCAGGCAGACTGCTCGCATGAGCCGCGACGGCACGCAGAATCACGAGGGGTCCGGGCGCCGGCTCGGGCGACCGCGCTCATTTGACCGCGACGCCACGATCGATGCGGCCACCGCCTGCTATCGGCGAGAGGGCCCGCACGGAATCTCACTGAATGAGGTGTGCCGGCGGGTAAGCGTTTCGAAGCCGGGGATCTACCGTGAGTTCGGTGGCGGTGATGGCCTGCTCGCAGCCGTCATCGATCGCTACCGCGACCGGGTCGTCCTGCCGCTGCTCGACCTGCTGGCCTCAGGCCTGCCCTTCGACGATGTTCTCCGGGCGATCATTGCCGCGGCGACCAGCAAGCGCGACGGCCCGATGGGCGGGCTCATCGCAGAGGCGCGCCTGGAGCGGCACCGACTCGGACCCCTCGCCGCGGATCGCCTCGATGCGGTGAGCAAGGAGGTGCTCAGCGCCTACGAGGCCAGGTGCAGACGTGCAGTAGCGGACGGCCAGGCAAATAGGGAACTCGAGCCGGCCTTCGCCGCCTCATACCTCGACGCCCAATTCAGAATGCTGCTCATTCGGTTCCACCGCGGGGAGGATCCCGAGACGGTCGCGCGTCACGCCTGGCTCGCTCTACAGGTGCTGCTCGCGCCGGACCAGCGTGCCGGATAGCCCGCGAACGCAGGAGGGGCCCAGGAGGGCCCCTCCTTGACGCGCCTGTCGCAGAACGTGAGACCTCACATCAGCTGCAGCCCGAGGTGCTCCCGCAGTTCATGCACTTGTAGCAACTGCCCGAGCGCACCATGGTCCAGCCGCAGGAGCCGCAGATGGAACCGTCCTGGTCAAGCTGCACCGACAGGCCGGCGCTCTGGGCCAGGCCCAAGTCCAGCGAGGTCTGCTCCTTGGGCGCAGCCGCCTCGGCCGGCGCGGTCTCGGTGACCACGGCGCCCTGGGCGCTGCCCTCGATTGCCACCGGCTCCTGACCCTCGGACACCTGTCCCTCCAGCTCGGCACGCATGCTCTCAGTGATGATGCCCACCGAGCGCTTCTCCTCCTCAGTGAGGAACTTGGCCGAGAGCCAGCGAACCAGGTAGTCCACGATCGACTTGGCGCTGGGGATCTCCGAGTTGCCGGTGAAGCCCGACGGGTCGAACCGCATGTGGCTGAGCTTGTTGGCCAGCGTGCTGAGCGGCACGCCGTATTGCAGGGCAAGGCTCATGCAGATAGCCAGCGAGTCCATGAGCCCGGAGACTGTGGAGCCCTGCTTGGCCATCTTCATGAAGACCTCGCCCGGGCTGCCGTCCTCGTACATCCCGACGGTGATGTAGCCGTCGTGGTCGAGGATGCGGAAGTGGTGCGTGATGGCCTGGCGCTCGTCCGGCAGGCGGCGCCGCTGCAACTTGGCGGGCGCGGCACCGGCCTCGTTGGCCGCCTTCATGTCTGCGGGTGAGTCCTTGCCGGTGGAGAGCGGCTGGGTGCGCTTGCTGCCGTCGCGGTAGATGGCGAGCGCCTTCACGCCCTCCTTCCACGCCAGCACGTAGGCGGCCGCGATGTCCTCGGGCGTGGCCTCGTTCGGCATGTTGACGGTCTTGCTGATGGCGCCCGAGATGAAGGGCTGCACGGCGCCCATCATCTTGATATGGCCGCGGTAGTGGATGCTGCGCTCGCCGTTGGCCGGCGTGAACGCGCAGTCGAACACCGGCAGGTGCTCCTCCTTCAGGCCCGGCGCGCCCTCGATGGTCTCATGCTCGTCGATGTGGGCCACGATCTGCTTGATGGCCTCCTCGTGGTACCCCAGCTTCTCGAGGGCCGGGGGCACGGTGTTGTTGACCATCTTCAGCACGCCACCGCCCACCAGGCGCTTGTACTTGACCAGCGCGATGTCGGGCTCGACGCCCGTGGTGTCGCAATCCATCATGAAGCCGATGGTGCCCGTGGGGGCCAGCACCGACGCCTGCGAGTTGCGGTAGCCGAACACCTCGCCGCGGTCCACGGCGGTGTCCCACTCATCGCGGGCGGCCTGCAGCAGGTCCTCGTCGTGCACGCGGCCATCGGGGATGTCCTGCGCCGCGCGCCGGTGGCTGCGGATCACCCCGTTCATGGCCTTGGCGTTGGGCTCGTAGCCCTCGAACGGCCCCATGCGCTCAGCCAGGCGCGTGCTCATGGCATACGCGCGACCGGTCATGAGCGCGGTGATGGCCGATGCGTAGCCGCGGCCCTCATCGCTGTCGTATGGCAGGCCGTGGCTCATGAGCAAGGCGCCGAGGTTGGCGTAGCCCAGGCCCAGTTGGCGGTACTTGCGGGCGTTCTCGCCGATCATCTCGGTGGGGTACCCGGAGCGCGCCACGATGATGTCCATGGCCGTGATGACCACGTCCACCGCCTGGCGGAAGTCGTCCAGTTGGAACACGCCGTCCTCGTCCACGAACTTCATGAGGTTGAACGAGGCCAGGTTGCACGCGGAGTCGTCCAGGTGCATGTACTCGCTGCACGGGTTGGAACCGTTGATGCGGCCCGACGCCGGGCAGGTGTGCCAGCGGTTGATGGTGCTGTCGAACTGCATGCCGGGGTCACCGCACACCCACGCGGCCTCGGCGATCTCCTTCATGAGCTCGCGGGCCTTCATGGTGTCCACCACCTCGCCGGTGGTGACCGCCGTGGTGTGCCAATCGCCACCGGCCTCGTAGGCGTACATGAACTCGTCGGTCATGCGCACGGAGTTGTTGGCGTTCTGGAACTGGATGCTGTTCCAGGCCTCGCCGTTCAGCCCCATGTCGTAGCCCATCTCGCCGAGGGCCCAGGCCTTCTTCTCCTCCGTGGCCTTGCAGTTCACGAAGTCGCGGATGTCCGGGTGGTCCACGTTGAGGATGACCATCTTCGCGGCGCGGCGCGTGGTGCCGCCGCTCTTGATGGCGCCGGCGCAGCTGTCGGCGCCGCGCATGAACGACACCGGGCCCGAGGCCTCGCCGCCGCCCGACAGGCGCTCCTTCGACGAGCGGATGGCCGACAGGTTGATGCCGCTGCCGGACCCGCCCTTGAAGATGATGCCCTCCTTGCCGATCCAGGACAGGATGGAATCCATGGTGTCCTCGACGGAGAGGATGAAGCAGGCCGAGCACTGCGGGTTCTCGCGCATTCCGACGTTGAACCACACGGGCGAGTTGAACGCGGCCATCTGGTGCACCAGCAGGTGCGCCAGTTCGTACTCGAACACCTCGGCCTCGTCCTTGGTGGCGAAGTAGCCCTCCTCGACACCCCACGCCTTGAGCGTGAGCACCACGCGGTCGATGAGCTGCTTCACCGAGTACTCGCGCTCTGGCGAGCCCATCGCCCCGCGGAAGTACTTGGACGCCACCACGTTGGTGGCCAACTGCGACCACGCGGCCGGCACCTCGATGTTGTCCTGCTCGAACACGCTGGTGCCGTCACCCGACGAGATGCCCGCGCTGCGGCGCTCCCACTCGATGAGGTCGTAGGGGTGCTTGCCCTTCTTGGTGAAGTGGCGCTTGAGCCCCAGTGCGTACTGGCGCTTCCCCTTGCCGGACTTTGTCGACTGCGTGCCGACGACCTCAGTCGCCATCAGGTGCCTCCTCGGGCGTGGTGTTGGTGGTGTCATCCTCGACCCCGAGCCCGCCGGCCAGGGCGCGCAGGCGTCGGCGCGGAGTGCGCTCGACAGGTGCGGCCTCGGCGAGGAGCTCGAACATCTGGTCGTCGAGCGGGCGCTGCCCACGGGGCAGCGGGGGCTCCCGCTCCAGGCGGGTGAGCTCATCTGCGAACTCGTCGGTGTCCTCGAACTGCCGGTAGACGGACGCGAACCGCACGTAGGCGACGGTGTCGACATCCTTCAGCCGCCGCAGGGCCAGCTCGCCGATGGCGTTGCTGGACACCTCCTGCTTCAGGCGGTTGCGCAGGCTCACCTCGATGTCGCGCACGGCGGCCTCCAGGTGGGCGGTGGGCACGGAGCGCTTGTGGCACGCCCTCTGCAGGCCCGACAGCAGCTTGTCGCGATCGAATGGCTCACGATCACCATTGCTCTTGATCACGATCAGCGGCATCTCCTCCACGCGCTCGTACGTGGTGAAGCGCCTGCCACATGCCTGGCACTCCCGGCGCCTGCGGATGGCGTCCTTCGTGTCGGGAACACGGGATTCCATGACGCGATGCTCAGAACCGTCGCAATACGGGCAGATCATGCGCGGTTTTCCATTCCGGACACTAGGGGTGGGGTCACTGGCATGAGGGGGCACACTACATCCAGTGTTGCGCACGATGCAAGACGCCACTTCGCGCCAATTGTTGCGAAGTGCCCGGAAAATGCGCGAAAACCCGGGGAAGGGGTGCGGGGGCACCGAAATGCGCGTGTGAGCGCCGCGGGGGCGCCCCACTCAGTCGAGGAAGCGCACCCTCTGGATGGGCCAGTAGATGAGCTCCGCCTGGCCGATCACGTTGTCCATCGGCGTGAACTCGGCGTCGCGCTCGATCCACACGTGGGCGTCGCATGATCCGGGGCGGTTGTCGCCAAGCACCAGCACCTGGCCCTCGGGCACGGTGGGGAAGGCCACCTCGTAGTCGGGCGTGATGGCGTCGTCGATCACCAGTGGGCGCGCCGTGGAGGCGCCCGGCTCCTGCACGTAGGTCACGTAGGTGTCGTCACCCTCGCCCAGGGTCTCCTCACGCGCCCCGTCGGGCCCGAACGAGTTGGGCTCGGCCACCCGGCGCACGGCCAGTTCCCCACCCGGCCGCAGCGCGGGATCGGGGTTGGACGCCGAGATGGTGACGCGGCGCACGCTGACGGTGTCGCCGGGCAGGCCCACCACGCGCTTGACGAACGGCACGTCGCCGGGCTCGCTGCATGCCGCGCGCGCACCCGCGGTGGGGTCGAACACCACCACGTCGCCCCGCGAGATATCGCGCAGCTTGTAGATGACCCGGTTGGCGATGACCCGGTCGGGCGCACGGTCGCCGGTGGAGTTGGCGCCCTGGATGGCCGGGTACATCGAGTTGGTGGGAATCTCATACGGCTTGGCGATGGATGCCTGGATCACGAACGCCAGGGTGATCGCCACCGCCACGGGGAGGATGAGGTCCTTGACGAACTTCCTCATGCGTCGCCGTTGCCGCGGCCCCGGCGCATCACCACCAGGTACACCACGAAGGCCACGAGGGCCAGTCCGGCGGCCACCAGGATGGCGATCACCACCGGGGGCAGGGCGTCGCCCTCCAGATCGTCCGCCACCCCATCGGCGCCGGTGGTAGAGGTGCCATCCGCGCCGGTGACGTCCGACGATACCGCGGCAGCGGACGTGCCACCGCAGGCCTCACCGGGCCGGCGGATGTTGGTGAGCTGCGCCTGGCGGATGACATCCACGGCCGCGCCGTACTGCTGCTGGTCGGGACGGATCTGCTTCAGGGCCTCTTCGTAGTCGGCCAGCGTGTAGCAGCCGTCGATCTGCCCGTTGTCCTCGTAGTCGGCCAGCACCTGCTGGCCGCTTCCGAACGCGGGCACGGCCATGAGCCCCATTGCGAGCGCGATGAGGAAGGTCACGACTACGCTGCGACGGATGGCGGCGGGGATCAACTCGGCGAGCGTAGCCGGTAACGGGGGCACCCGCTGAGCGGCGGGGTACGCCGCGAGCGCGCGGCGCTGGTCGGCGGCGTGGTGCTGCTGGCCTGCTGGACCGTGCTGACGGTGCTGAGCGGCGGCATCGACCTGGGCGACGGCCTCGCAACCCGCGGGGCCACCTCGGCCATGCTGGCCGCGCTGGTGGCGGCGCCCTTCGCCGCGTGGGCACTGATGCGCGCACGGGGGCAGGCGGCGCCACGGTCGGGCCCCGCGCTCCTGGCCATCGGCGGCGTGGCCGGCCTGGCGGTGTGGGCGGGAATCTCCATCCTGTGGGCACTGGCCGGGGACCTGGCGTGGACCGAGGCCAACCGCATCGCGCTCGCGGGGCTTGCGCTGGTGATCGGCATCGGGTTGGCGGCGGTGCTGCCGCGTGCGCCCGAGCGGTTCGCGGTGGGGCTCACCATCGCCGCCGCGCCGGTCGTGCTGTGGGCGCTGCTGGCACGCGGGCTCCCCACCGTGTTCGGCAGCGACTTCGAGCCGTCACGGCTGCAGGCCCCCGTCGGGTACTGGAACGCCCTCGCGCTTGTGGCAGTGATCGCCGTGCCCGGGCTGCTGTGGTGGGCGGGACGGCGCGGCGGGGACGACGCCGATGTGGGGGGCGCGGCCGCAGCGCTGTCGGTGCTGTTCACCACGATCCTCCTCACCTACTCGCGCGGCGGACTGCTGGCACTGCTGCTGGTGCTGGTGATCGTGGTGGGGCTCACCCCCGGGCGCCTGCGGCAGGCC
>Ga0181573_10002578_pt1 | contig 16712 bp, 14 predicted proteins | sample 101ome_25_FD_148643 | JGI IMG/M metagenome (GOLD analysis project Ga0181573, IMG submission 148643) | Coastal salt marsh microbial communities from the Groves Creek Marsh, Skidaway Island, Georgia - 101409BT metaG (spades assembly) | ecosystem: Environmental > Aquatic > Marine > Intertidal zone... | reverse complement strand
AACCAGTATGCTTGCCCATCAGCCACTTCAAGCCTCAGCGGGGTCGCTAAAACTGAGGCATCGGCAGGCTCTGTCGCCGCAATGCCCAGCGCTGAGAGTTGTTCAATGCTCTTGGCGGGCTTGAGACCCACATCAAACAAGGACGATTGAGGCTGATGCACTTGCGCTCCCAACACCACCGGTTGCCCGGGGCGCCAGCCGTGCACTTTCAGATAGTTGCCCACACTGCTGATTGCGTCAGCCGGGTCAGTCCAAATGTCAGGCGCACTCTCCCCGTCGAAAGCCTTTGCGTAAGCTCGATAGCTTGACGGCATGAACTGCCCGTACCCCATGGCTCCCGCATAGGAGCCCTTCAAGGTCAGCGGGTCCTTACCGGACTCCCAAGCCAAAATCAAAAAGGCCTCCAGCTCTCCGGTAAAAAATGGAGACCGCTTGGGATAGTCGAAGGCCAAGGTGGCGAGCGCGTCGACGACACGGTAGCTACCCGTGATCCGGCCGTAGAAGGTTTCCACGCCGATGATGGCAACGATCACCTCGGCGGGAACACCCGTGCGCTGCGAGACGACGTCGAGGACACTCTTGTATTCAAGCCAAAACGCGACACCCTCGCGAATTCGGCGCTCGGTCAGAAAAATCGCGCGATATTCATACCATGGCTTGGTTTTTTCGGCAGGTCGCGCAATGGCATCCAGAATACTCTGCTGTCGCTCCGCCGATACCAATACGTTCTTGGCCCAAAGCGGGTCCACGCCGTTTGCCTCCGCGGCCGAGATCACCTCGGTAATCTCTGCTCGATCAGCGTAATCGCCCGCGCCTGCTGCGGAGACCCACATGGTTGCGAGCAACGCAAACCGGCACCACCGCGCAAATGCCTTCCCGGTCGGCAGACGGCCATTATCCTTCATTGAGACATAATCCTTTTCTCGGTGCTGATGGCAGTCAGGATACCGAACCCCAGCATCAACGTGACAATCGCCGTCCCCCCGAAACTGACAAAGGGTAGTGGCACGCCCACTACCGGCAAGAGCCCCGCTACCATACCCATGTTGACGATAACGTAAACGCAAAATGTCAGCGTGATCGCACTGGCAAGCAAACGACCGTAACTCGTCTGCGCCGTCAAACTGATCCAAAACCCACGAGCAACAACCGCGCTGTACAGCGCGAGCAACACCAGCACCCCCCTAAAACCCCACTCCTCTGCCAGAACAGCGATGATGAAATCCGTATTCCGCTCAGGCAGGAAATCGAGATGCGATTGAGTGCCCTGTAACCATCCCTTACCGGACCACCCTCCCGACCCGATAGCGGTTTTGGATTGAATGATATTCCAGCCGGCTCCCAGCCGGTCGGCCTCGGGATCAAACAAGGTGAGGACCCGTTGCTTTTGGTAATCCTTTAGCAAAAACAGCCAGGCCGGCCAGATTGCCGCGATAGCAGCCATCATTCCCGCCGCAATCTGCCACCAACTGATTCCTGCCATGAACACCACAAACGCCCCACTGGCTGCAACCAAGATCGCAGTCCCTAAATCGGGCTGCAGCGCAATCGCCAGTGACGGCATGAGAATGATAGCTAAGCACACCAGAGTCGTGTCGATGCGGGGCGGCAAACCGCGACGAACCACCCAAGCGGCAACCGCCAGCGGCATCGCTATCTTCATGATTTCAGAGGGCTGAAAGCGAATGAAACCCAAACTGAGCCAACGCTGTGCACCTTTGGCACCAACACCAAACACCAGCACAAGGCACAGCAATAGCAGCGCAAAGACATACAATGCGCCACTCCAGCGCTGAATGGTATCGATACGCAATTGTGCGGTGATGAGCAACACGAGCCACCCAACCCCGAAGTTACGGGCCTGCCGCGTCACGGCGTCCCAGTCTTCGCCCGAGGCGCTATAGAGAATGACCAATCCTAGCGCCATGACCAACGTAACAGGCAAGAGCAAAGACAAATCCAGATGCAACCACTCAGCCGGGCCCTTTTGTCTCGCAAAGGCCTGCTGGGAGCCCTCCAGAAACCGACTGTACTCAGCCATGATCTGCGTCCATCAACCAGGCATCCATCACTTGGCGTGCAATGGGCGAAGCCGCGCCGCTCCCCCCGCCATTCTCAGCAATCACGGCGACCACAATGCGAGGGTTTTCAAGGGGAGCGAAGGCGATAAACAAGCCATGGTTACGGTTACGCTCGCTGACATTGTCTTCCTCATAGACGGCATCCTGAGCAATGCTGATGACCTGAGAAGTGCCTGTCTTGCCGGCCATCTGATAAGTCATTCCTCTCGCAATCTGAGCAGCCGTGCCCCGCGGAGCATGCACGACATCAACCATACCCTCAATCACAGACTGCCAGTCTGCGTCTCGCTCAACCAGAGATTCCCGTCGGGTACCGCCCACAATGAGATCGTCAATACGATTCACCAATGTCGGCACGTAGCTAACACCTCGGTTAGCCAACACCATGGTCGCCTGAGCTAATTGCAGTGGCGTCGCCAACATGTATCCCTGCCCTATTCCCGCGCTGAGTGTTTCTCCCGGGAACCACGCCTCCCCGAGCGCCTGACGCTTCCATTTTGTACTGGGGAGGATTCCCGCCTGCTCGCCTGTGGTGTCGATGCCGGTTCTTTGACCGAGACCAAAGGGCGCCAGAACCTCAGCCAACACATCTATTCCCATACGGTAAGCTAGGTCGTAGTAATACGTATCGCAGGATTCAGCGATCGCCATCCTCAGATCGACTAGGTCGGCATGCCCCCCGCCGCGCACGCGCAACGTCCAATCGCGATAGCGTCGGTCATCACCGGGAATCCGATACCAACCCGGATCCCGCACCGTGGTCTCGCTGGTAATAAAATCCCGCTCGAGCGCGCCCAGCGCCAAAAGGGGTTTGACCGTCGAACCCGGGGGATACTGCCCTTGCACCGCCCTGTTCAGTAGAGGCGTGTCAAGCGACCCGCGCAGCTCAGCAAAATCTTTGTAGCTGATTCCCTCTACAAAAAGGTTTGGGTCGTAACTGGGATTCGAAACCATGGCCAGAATACCGCCGTTGGTCGGATCCAGCGCAACCACCGCGCCGCGTTGCTCACCCAGCGCGTCTGCGGCGACTCTCTGCAAATCTAAGTCCAGAAAAAGGCGCAACTGCTTGCCAGACTGGGGGGGCTGCTTTTCCAAAACCCGAAGCAACCGCCCATGCGCGTTGGTCTCAACGTGCCGGAATCCCGGCTGACCGTGTAACAAAGACTCGTAGCGTTTTTCCAGACCCACCTTCCCCGTGTGGAGCGTGGCGCGATAGCGCTCCGGGTCCAATTGCTCCAGATCATCACTACTGATCCGGCCGACGTAGCCCAACACGTGACTCAACAATTCAGCATAAGGGTAATAACGCGTCAGCTGAGCCTCGACCACGACACCCGGTAACTGAAATAAATCGACGGCAACGGTAGCGAGCGCAGCATCATCCAGTCCAACTTTTAGGGGCACGGCCTCAAAGGGTTGTCGTCGATTGGCGCGTTCCACGTAGGCCTGAATTTCCGCCTCGGTCAGGGATAATCGCTGCTGTAATTCCTCGAGCAAGGTGGGCAGATCATTGGTTCGCTCAGCCACGATCCCCACTACATAGGCCGGCTGGTTTGCAGCCAACACCCTGCCCTTGCGATCCACTATCTGGCCGCGCGTTGGCGGGACGACCTCCACCCGAATACGGTTGCGATCCGACTGGGTCAAAAACGCTTCATGCTGGCTGATTTGCAGGGAGTAATAACGATAGATGAGTACGAGCAGGAGGGTGACAACAACCAACAGCGCGGCGATCAATCGGGCGCGATTAATATCCCACTCTCGACGCGTATCACGCAGTGAGTCGAGGGGACCCAGCATCAGTTGGCTCGATGATAGGGGTGCCCGGTTTGCACCGACCAAGCACGATAAATCTGCTCCGAGAGAATCACCCTGACGAGAGGATGCGGCATCGTGATCCGCCCAAAAGACCACTGCTCTTGCGATGCCTTCAGAATACTGTCATGGAGACCATCTGGTCCGCCGATCACAATGCCGACCCGCCGACCATCCATCTGCCACTGACCGAACCGCTCGGCAATCATTTCGGTGCTCACCTCTCGCCCCTGCACGTCCAGCGTGACGAGGTAATCGTCCCCCAGCTTTGCCCGCAAGGCCTCTGCCTCCAGCTCCAGATAACGCAGGGCGGCCGCACGGCCTCGCTTCGCAGCGGGGATATCCATCCACTCCACATTGAATTCTCGAGGGATTCTCCGCGCGTATTCAGCGACACCTTCATCGACCCACGCCGGCATTTTATTGCCCACCGCCAATATGCGCAGTCGCATCAAATTTCCTGCGGTTGATCGGCCTGCACAGACCACAAACGCTCGAGGTCATAAAAACTTCGTGTGGCAGGCTGCATAACGTGCACCACCACATCGCCAAAGTCGACCAGCACCCAATCCCCAGTACGCTCACCCTCTACACCGAGGGGTCGAACGCCGGAAGCTTTGGCTTTCATCAGCACGTTCTCGGCGAGGGATTTCACATGCCGGCTGGACGTTCCACTGGCAACCAGAAGGTAATCCGTCACCGAGCTCAGCTCACGCACATCTAGCGTGACTGGTTCTAACGCTTTCAGATCATCGAGCGCATCTTTCGCTATAGAGAGGACAGCCTCTCCGGTGAGGTCGCCCTCAGGGTGCGGATCAGCGGTCATTTTGCGAGAGGAGCAAACAAATCATGGCGAGCAATATACTCCATTACGGCCTCCGGGAGCAGAAAACGAGGGCTCTTGCCCGACGCAATCAGCTCGCGGATAGCCGATGATGCAATATCCAAAAGAGGCTGCTGCAACATGAGCACGCCACCCGATGGATGATTCAACAACCAATCCGCGGAGGCTTGGTGACGCTCGAGCCATAGACCCACCGCCGCCGGCATGGGAGCCGCTCCGGGCCGATCCATGACCACAATGTGAGCAAGCTCCAGCAACTGCTCCCATCTCGACCAATTGGGTAACGTGGCCAGTCCGTCGCTCCCCATGATCCAAATAATCGGTCGACCCGCTTCTGACTCCTCTCGAATGGCTGTCAGCGAGTCAATCGTGAAGGAAGGTCCTGGCCGATCAAGCTCTCGGGAATCAATGCCAAGACCGGGCACGTCGCATACCGCGGCCTCCAGCATCGCCAGTCGATGCACAGCGTCGAGATGCGCTGAATCTTTCAGAGGAGATTGCGCCGCGGGTAGCAGATCGACACGTTGCAGACCCAAGTGGTCCAGTACGGCCATCGCACCCCGCAAGTGGCCTATGTGAACGGGGTCGAAGGCGCCGCCGAGCACACCTATCGCCCAAGAAGGCTTAGCCATGGATCACGGCCTTACTGGCGAATGTGCCCATCGCCCCTGACGATGTATTTGCGAGAAGTCAGGCCCTCAAGCCCCACGGGTCCTCTGGCATGCAATTTATCAGTGGAGATGCCAATTTCGGCACCCAATCCGTATTCGAATCCATCAGCAAACCGGGTCGACGCGTTGTGCATGACAGAGCTCGAGTCCACCTCACGCAGGAACCGCGCGGCAGTCGCCGTGTTTTCCGTGACAATACTCTCGGTATGGTCTGATCCGTACCGAGCAATATGCGCGATGGCTTCCTCCACACCCTCCACGACGCGCACGGATAAAATGGGTGCAAGGTACTCCGTCGACCAATCGACCTCAAGCGCATCAACGGCAATAGCGGGTGCGGCCTCCCGCGCTTCTGCACAACCCCTGACTTCTACTCCTTTGGCCTGAAGCGCCTCAACCAGCTTGGGTAATAGCGCAACCTGCTGGCGCGCCACGAGTAAGGTCTCCATCGTGTTGCAGGTCCCATATCGTTGCGTCTTCGCGTTCAGTGCAATAGCAAATGCCTTTTCGGCATCCGCATCGGAGTCGATGTATACGTGACAGATTCCGTCCAAATGTTTGAGGACCGGCACTCGGCTCTCGGCCGATACCCGCTCAATCAAGCCTTTGCCGCCTCGGGGTACAACCAGATCGATGTACTCCGGTAACCCGAGTAGCGCACCCACTGCTTCGCGGTCAACGACCGGCACCACTTGCGCGGCTGCGGCGGGCAGTCCCGCTGCGGTCAAACCGTTGGCGAGCAACTCACCGAGTTGGGTATTGGAGTGAATCGCCTCGGAGCCGCCTCTGAGTATCACGGCATTTCCTGCCTTCAGGCACAGTGCAGCCGCTTCGACCGTCACGTTGGGTCGTGACTCGTAGATGATTCCGATGACGCCCAACGGCACTCTCATGGTGCCTACTTCGATCCCCGAGGGCATTTTAGTCAGACCCTGAATGTCGCCAATGGGATCGGGCAACTCGGCAACCTGATTCAACCCTGCCTCAAGCGCTTTGAGTCGCGGCTCATCGAGGGCCAAACGATCGAGCAGCGCGTCATCGAGCCCGCTCTCCACACCCGCCTGAAGGTCTGCCTGATTCGCCTCCAATATGAGTGCGTGGTTACTCTCCACCGCTTCGCGAATCTGGTGCAAGGCCTCGTTTCGTTGCTCAACAGAAGCTTTAGCAAGGGTGCCAGCGGCCTGTTTGGCCGCGCGCGCCATCTCCCGAATGTCAGCAGTGATCGTCACCATACCCTTACTCGTCTTGCGTGGATGGAGTCAGTCCTCCGACGCCGCCGCCGCACTCACTAGCTCCTTGAGTTCGCCTGAGGCCTCCATATCGCAAACAATGTCACAGCCACCGATCAATTCACCATCGACCCACAACTGTGGGAAAGTCGGCCAGTTGGCATAAGCGGGGAGATTCGCACGGACCTCCGGGTTGCTTAACACATCGACGTAAGCGAAACGCTCACCGCAAGCCATGAGCGCCTGTACAGTTCGGGCAGAAAACCCACACTGCGGCTGGTTGGGCGAGCCCTTCATGTAGAGGATGATGCGGTTTCCCTCAATCTGCTCACGAATCGTTTCCATAATGTCCATCGGTTTGCTCCCTCGATTACGACACCGGGCATTCGCCGGGTCATGTCCACTTGGCGCTATTGTAATACGTCACGGGCCCCCGGCGGAGTTCGTGAATAAATCGATTTGACTCGCGACGCCGCTTCGCTACTCTGGGCGGCCTCGCTGAACTTGGAAAAAAGCGCTCCCATGCCCGGCAACCACTCAGCCATCATGCCGACCTATGGCCGGCTTCCGGTCACCTTCTCCTATGGGCAGGGTGCGATACTCTATGACGTCGAGGGCCGAGGCTACCTCGATGGCGTATCCGGCATCGCAGTCACAAATCTGGGGCATGCTCATCCCAGAATCACTGCAGCAGTGTCGGAACAGGCCGCGCGCCTTGTGCATACCTCCAACCTGTTCCACATCGAGCTTCAAGAGTCGGTAGCAAACCTGCTGAGTGAAGCAACCGGCATGGAGAATATGTTCTTCTGCAATTCTGGCGCAGAAGCGAACGAGGCGGCCATCAAGCTGGCACGGCGCTTTGGTCACCACAAAGACATCTCGCAACCACAAATCATCGTGCTCGACGGCGCTTTCCACGGCCGCACACTGGGTGCCCTCTCGGCAACGGGAAACGCGAAAATCCGAGCCGGATTCGGCCCGCTACTCGATGGCTTTATTCGCGTGCCTACCAACGACCTGGCCGCCATTCATGAACTGGGGGACCAACTCAACAACGTGGTCGCGATCATGGTGGAACCCATTCAGGGGGAAGGCGGCATTCGACCGCTGGATCCGGTCTATCTGAGTGACCTCCGCACCCTTTGTACCGATCGGGATTGGCTACTGATATTCGATGAAGTGCAAACCGGCAACGGCCGCTGTGGGACCACTTACCTCTGTGAGCAACTTGCAGTCGATCCCGATGTGTTACTTACGGCCAAAGGCTTGGGCAATGGCCTACCTATTGGCGTGTGTATGGCAAGAGGGGTCGCCGCACAGCAGCTTGGACCGGGTGACCATGGCTCAACCTATGGCGGCAATCCGCTATGCTGTGCCGCCGCTTTGGCTGTTCTGACGACACTGAAGGAAGACAACCTTCTGGTCAGAGCTGAGTTGCTGCGCACGAGCTTACTGGAGGGGCTCCGACAACAGCTTGAGGACCCGACCTTGGTGAGCGATATCCGCGGGCGCGGACTGATGATCGGTATCCAACCAAATGTCGCAACAGATCAAATCGTGCAAAAGGGATTGGACCGCGGATTACTGCTGAACATCGCCGGGGGTGACACAATCAGAGTCCTGCCGCCGCTGGTGATGACCGAGGAGCAGGCTGGTGAGCTTGGAGCCGGTATCGCCGCGATCCTGAACGATATTGCCAGACAGGAAGCCGCCTGATGAGCTCACCGAGACATTTCCTTACCCTGATGGACCTTAGCCCAGAGGAGCTGCGTGCCGTCATTCAGCGGGGTATCGAGTTAAAAGCGCTGCGCGCCGCGGGAACAGCTCACCAGAGTCTGGAAGGGAAAGTGCTGGCGATGATCTTCACCAAGGCATCCACCAGAACCCGTGTCTCCTTCGAGGCGGGTATGGCGCAATTGGGCGGTAGTGCCCTTTTTCTGTCGGGGCAGGACACGCAACTTGGTCGCGGCGAACCGATCGAGGACACTGCTCGCGTCATTTCTTCAATGGTCGATATGGTGATGATTCGAACCTTTGCCCACGAAGACGTGCTGCGCTTTGCCGAGCATTCCAGCGTGCCGGTGATTAATGGCCTGACGGACGACTTTCATCCCTGCCAGATTTTGGCGGATCTGCAGACCTTTTTCGAGGTGCGCGGCGACATTTCGGGCCGCAAAGTTTGCTGGCTGGGCGATGGCAATAACGTCTGCCACTCGTGGATGAACGCTGCTCGGCAATTGGATTTTGAGCTGGTGGTCTCCTGTCCAGAGGGCTACGAGCCCGACCCTCAGCTACTCGCAGCCTGCGAGCAGCAGGTCAGTATCGAGAGAAACCCAGCGGTGGCGGTAGCCGGAGCACACCTGTTGATAACGGACGTCTGGGCGTCAATGGGACAGGAATCAGAGCAAGCGCACCGAGCAGCCAGGCTGGCGCCGTATCAATTGAACCGGGCACTCCTCCAGAAAGCGGCCCCGGATGCGCTCTACATGCATTGCTTGCCCGCCCACCGAGACGAAGAAATTTCTGGCGAGCTGATGGATGCGCCCGATACCGTGATTTGGCAAGAAGCAGAGAACCGGCTGCACGCCCAAAAAGCCCTGATGGAATTTCTGCTCGGGGATTGACCCAGCTCGGGCGCGAGCCCCTGTGAGTATTGTCAAAATTTACCCGCTTTCGAGGTGCACGTTGCCGGACGGGTCTTCAACAGTGCAATTCATATTTTTAGAATAAAAATTAATCATTTAGAGCGACTCATCTCAGAGACGCCATTGTTTACGCACAAATTGTCCACACAAAAGACTCAGCATACTCTGCTTGCAATGTTGCCCAGACCCGCCTATCTTGGGGTTTCCGGAGCGCTAAACCCCCATATATGGGTATTGGGCCAAAAATAGACCAAAAGCCCAAGGCACCGGCGTTTTAGGACAATCGCAGCAACCGCACCGAATAATGGCGTTTCAGAGGCAGCCCAAAATATGCAAACAGGCAGTGAGTCAATAGAACAACAAGGCGTTGCAAATACACCCGCGGCGACGCGAGAAAACCCAAACCCCACACGCTTGTCAGCGACAGCCCCGGGGCAACTCCGCGTGATCAAACGCAATGGCACCGTGGTGCCCTTTGAAGACTCGAAAATAACGGTCGCCATTACCAAGGCATTTATCGCCGTAGAAGGTGGTACCGCAGCAGCGAGTAGCCGTATTCACGAAACCGTAGCCACCCTGACTGCTCAGGTAGTGGCGACGTTCAAGCGCCGCATGCCATCGGGCGGCACTTTGCACATCGAAGATATTCAGGATCAGGTAGAGCTGGAGTTGATGCGCGCGGGAGAGCACAAGATCGCGCGCGACTACGTGATTTACAGGGAAGCCCGCCGTCAGGAGCGTGACGCCAAAGTAGAGTTGTCAGCCGAGACCCAAGCGGCGGCCAAGGCGATCAATATCGTGCATCCGGATGGTAGTAAAGCGCCTTTGGATATCGATCGAATCGGCACCATCGTATCGGAAGCCTGTGCGGGATTGGACGACGTCAGCGAGTCCGCCATTATCGATGAAGCATTGCGCAATCTTTATGACGGTGTATCAGCCAAGGAGTGCAGCACGTCGCTGGTCATTACCGCCAGAACTCTCATTGAGCAGGAACCCAATTACAGCTATGCGGCAGCGAGATTGTTGTTGGACGACCTGCGCGCGGAAGGACTTGCCTTCATGGGGGTCGCAGACAGTGCGACGCAGGCGGAAATGGAAACCTACTACCCTCAGGCTCTAAAGGCGTTTATAGAACGCGGCATCGAGCTCGAGCTACTGGCGCCAAATCTGGCGGATTTCGACCTCGACATGCTGGGGCAGGCTTTGCAGGCAGAGCGAGACCTGCAGTTTACGTATCTCGGCCTGCAAACGCTCTACGACCGGTACTTTATCCACAGCGATGAGGTGCGTTTCGAGCTACCACAAATTTTCTTCATGCGTGTCGCTATGGGCCTCGCAACCCGCGAGGACGACCGTAACGCGCGGGCTATTGAGTTCTATCGCCTGCTGTCTTCGTTTGACTACATGAGTTCAACACCGACTCTGTTTAACTCCGGCACCTTAAGACCGCAACTGAGCTCATGCTACCTGACGACAGTGCCCGATGACCTGTTTGGCATATATGGCGCTATTCAGGACAACGCCATGCTGTCCAAGTTTGCCGGGGGACTGGGCAATGACTGGACGCCTGTCCGGGCGCTTGGCGCCTACATCAAAGGTACCAACGGTAAAAGTCAGGGCATTGTCCCCTTCCTGAAGGTCGTTAATGACACAGCAGTCGCCGTCAATCAGGGCGGCAAGCGAAAGGGGGCCGTCTGCGCCTACCTCGAAACCTGGCACATGGATATCGAGGAGTTTCTCGACCTGCGAAAGAATACCGGGGACGATCGCAGGCGGACGCACGACATGAACACCGCCAACTGGATCCCGGACCTGTTCATGAAGCGGGTGTTCGAAGATGGTGACTGGACCTTGTTCTCTCCCAATGACGTGCCCGATCTGCACGATCTGTACGGCAAAGCGTTTGAAGAACGCTACGAGCACTACGAGCAAATGGCTCGAAACGGAGAGCTCAAGCTCCATAAAACGCTGAAAGCGCAAAATCTGTGGCGGAAAATGCTGGGGATGATTTTCGAAACGGGCCACCCCTGGATGACCTTCAAAGATCCCTGCAACTTGCGCTCGCCACAGCAGCACTGCGGCGTAGTGCATTCATCGAATCTGTGTACCGAAATTACGCTAAACACGAACTCGGAAGAGATCGCGGTATGTAATTTGGGTTCGGTCAACCTGCCGCAGCATATCGAGAACGGAGAGCTCAATCTGGAGAAACTCCGGGGCACGGTTCGCACCGCCATTCGCATGCTGGATAACGTCATCGATATTAACTACTACTCGGTCCCTCAGGCCGAAACGTCAAACTTCCGCCACAGACCGATCGGCCTTGGCCTGATGGGCTTTCAAGACGCCCTGTACAAAATCGACGCGCCTTACGGCTCGGAGAACGCCGTCTCGTTTGCCGATCGATCCATGGAGGCCATCAGCTACTTCGCTATTGAGGCGTCTAGTGAGCTTGCGGCGGAACGGGGAAGCTACTCGTCTTACGAAGGTTCATTGTGGAGCAGAGGCATTTTCCCACTGGATTCATTGGATATTCTGATTGAGCAACGTGGCGAGCAGTACATCGATGTCAATCGGGACAAAACCCTCGACTGGGATACGCTCAAGGCAAAGGTAGCCTCCGCAGGGATGAGAAATTCCAACGTGATGGCCATCGCGCCAACGGCCACCATTGCCAATATCACGGGCGTATCGCAATCCATCGAACCGACGTATCAGAACCTCTACGTGAAATCGAACCTATCGGGGGAATTCACCGTAGTGAATCCCTACTTGGTCAAGGATCTGAAAAGCCGCGACCTGTGGGACAAGGTAATGGTCAATGACCTGAAATACTTTGACGGTAGCGTACAGACTATAGACAGGGTCCCGGCGGACCTGAAAGCCAAATATGCGACCGCATTTGAGGTGGAGCCGCGTTGGCTTGTGGATAGCGCCAGCCGGCGTCAAAAGTGGATTGACCAGGCGCAGTCGCTCAACCTGTATATCAATAACGCTAGCGGTAAAAAACTCGACGTCACCTATCGCATGGCGTGGTACAGCGGCTTGAAAACAACCTATTACCTCAGATCACTGGCGGCGACCGGCACAGAGAAGTCGACGGTGGATACGGGCAACCTCAACGCAGTCTCGAGTAAGACCGAGACGCCTCAACCAGCACCAGTGCCGCAAGCCTGTTCGCTGGATGACCCAGACTGTGAAGCCTGCCAATAAAGGCTCGCTGTATAAGGAGACAAGACATTATGTTGACTTGGGAAGATTACAATCAGGAAGAAGGCACCAGCCAGAGTGCCCCTGAACCGGCGGTAGTTGCCGCGGCGGCTATAGCCCAACAAGTAACGGAAGCGCCGGCGGCACCGGCACCCGCAGCGCCGCAATCAGCTGAACCTGCTCCCGCTGCCATGAAAGCGGCGGAAGCTGCCATTGCCAACATGGACGCCTCTGCAGGAGTTGAAGAACTCGAGATGGGAGCTGCGCGGGTGTCTGTTGACGAAAAGGCGATGATTAACTGCCGGGCGGACCTCAACCAGCTGGTGCCCTTCAAGTATGACTGGGCATGGCAAAAGTATCTCGACGGGTGCGCGAACCACTGGATGCCCCAAGAAATTAATATGACAGCCGACGTGGCTACATGGAAAAGCAGTGACGGGCTCAGTGAAGATGAGCGACGCATCGTAATGCGATCCCTCGGCTACTTTTCCACCGCAGACTCGCTAGTCGCCAACAATCTGGTATTGGGGATATATCGTCTGGTCACTAATCCAGAATGCCGGCAATACCTGCTGAGACAGGCGTTCGAGGAGGCCATTCATACTCACGCCTATCAGTATTGCATCGAGTCACTGGGCATGGACGAGGGAGCGGTATTCAACATGTACCGCGAGGTGCCCTCGGTTGCTAAAAAGGCGGCCTGGTCGATCAGCCACACTCATGAACTTTCTGACCCCAATTTTGCGACCGGTACTATCGAGGCCGACCAGCAGTTACTGCGGAACTTGATTGGCTTCTACGCCGTTACTGAAGGCATTTTCTTCTATTGCGGATTCACCCAAATCCTTTCCATGGGTCGACGCAATAAGATGACCGGAGTCGCGGAGCAATTCCAGTACATCCTCCGCGACGAATCGATGCACCTCAATTTTGGTATCGACGTGATCAATCAGATCAAACTCGAGAACCCGCATTTATGGACTGCTGAGTTCAAGGAAGAGGTCACTCAAATGATTCTGGAGGGCACCGCTCTCGAGATCGAATATGCCCGCGACACCATGCCCAGAGGCGTCTTGGGTATGAATGCGGCAATGATGGAAGAATATCTTCACTTCATCGCCAACCGACGCCTGATACAACTTGGGCTGACGGAGCAGTTCCCGGGAGCGCAGAACCCCTTCCCGTGGATGTCGGAAATTATGGACCTCCGTAAGGAAAAGAACTTCTTCGAAACACGTGTTATTGAGTATCAAACCGGAGGAGCCCTGAATTGGGACTGACGCTTCTCTGTTAACGAAAAGGGGCGCCACGTGGCGCCCTTTTTTTTACTCTCTGCTTGGCGTGCGCTCGCTTGGCACGGTTTAACCGTTACAATCTGCACCCTGTTTGGACGAGAGGCGCTGGCCATGACACTCTGGGACCGCATTGATGAAGAAAGCAAACCTCCTCTCGAGGCGCTATGGCAAGCACTGCCGGGAGGATTGAACGGGATACCCGATATCGTGGCGAGACGCGCGGCGATGTCAGCCACCCGCGCCGCAGCGCCCAAAGGATCTTTTCCACACCTGAGCGTATCTGAACAGAGTTATGCGGGTCCTGGAGGTGAGTTGACGCTCAGGCTGTATCAACCTGACACGGCGGCATCACCCGGTCCCGGCCTCATCTACATACACGGTGGCGGCATGATCATGGGCGACCTTGATTCTCAGGATGAAAATCTGCGCGAAGCTGCCACCGAGCTCAACATGACAATTGCATCGATTGATTACCGGAAGGCGCCGGAACATCCCTATCCAGCGGCACCGGAGGACTGTTATGCGGGAGTTTGCTGGGTATTTGATCACGCCGCTCAACTCGGTATGGATGCCGATAATATTGGCCTAATGGGTGCTTCAGCAGGAGGGGGTCTGGCGCTGGCTACTGCGCTGATGCTGCGAGATCGACAGGGGCCCTGTCTAAGATATTTGTTACCGATCTACCCCATGATTGACGATCGTCATACAACACCCTCCTCACATGAGGTAACTGATATCGGTATCTGGGATCGCGAGGGCTCCATCGAAGCTTGGGGATGGTATCTCGGCGACACCGAACCCGACGCCTATGCCGCACCCGCTCGCGCAGAGGATCTTTCTCGGTTGCCGCCAACCTATATTGACGTCGGAGATTTGGATCTGTTCCGAGACGAAGACATTGCCATCGCCCAGCGCTTATCTGCAGCCGGCATTCCCGTTGAGTTTCATCTCTGGACAGGGGCATACCATGCATCTGAACTGTTTGCACCAGAGGCTTCGCTCAGTCGCCAGATATGGGCTACGCGCTATACAGCAATTCGAAGAATGGCGGGGCTGACCAGTTAGTCCCCAGCAACCCTCGTGATCCCAGGTTCATGGACCGCCTGTTTATTCGCCTTTGATGGCCTGATACAGTGCGCCGATCTCTGGGTCTACTGACGGAGCGTGTAATGCAAAAAGGCCACTGCTTGTGCGGCAATGTTCAGTACGAGTTTGACGAGACTCAGGTCGGTTTCGGACTCCACTGTCATTGCAAGGATTGTCAACGTGTAACGGGTTCTGGAAAGGCCACTGTCATCATGTTCCCGCAGGACGCCGTGACCATACAAGGAGAGTACAAAACATTCGCGTCATTGGGATTTGAGGGCTCACACGTTAATCGAGGGTTCTGCCCTAACTGTGGCAGTCAGATGTTTACCTTTGTAGACGAGATACCCGGGCAAATGTTTATCAAGGCCGGAGGTATGGAGGACACAAGCTGGCTTTCGGTGGAGACCACCTGCTGGACCAGTACCGCGAGGGATTGGCTCCCACCTGATGAGAATACGGCCAGCTTTGAGCAAAACCCCGGCCTTTAAGCGGTCTTAGTGATGAAAAGCCACCCACGGGTGGCTTTTTAATATTCGATCAGCCACCCTCTAACCAGAAAATCGTCTTAAAAAAGGACCTTTGCCATGATGCATTCCGTCGTATTGGCCAGAAGACCTGTTGGCAATCCAGTCGAAGCCGACTTTGCGGTGAACGAGGCGCAACTCCCAGAGGTCCCGAGCGGCTTCTTTCTTACACGCAACGATTTTATTTCGCTCGACGCGGGTTTTCGCAACTGGATGAACGAAGATTCGGGTGACGAAGTACTCCCGGCTATGGCGCTCAATGAACCCGTAATGGGCTTGGTGCTCGCAGAGGTCATCGAATCACGACACGCCGACTATGCGGTGGGCGACAAGCTCATGGCACGTTTTGCCTGGCAAACTCACAGCCTGAGTGACGGTAGCGACTTTATTGCCCGGCTCCCCGCTCAACTTGAGTTCGCACCCAGCGCCTATATGGGAGTGCTTGGCGATACCGGAATGTCCGCCTATTTCGGTATGACCGATATTGCCAAGCCGACCGAGAATGATTGTGTTCTGATCAGCGGCGCAGGCGGCGCCGTAGGGACAATCGCCGGTCAAATTGCCAAGCTTTATGGCGCCCGCGTGGTCGGCATCGTGGGATCACAGGCCAAGGCGGACTGGCTATGCCATACGCTGGGCTATGATGCCGCGGTATTGCGATCTGCTGACACCGACCTCGCTGGTGAGATTCGTGCCGTCTGCCCTGATGGCGTGGATGTCTTTTTCGATAACGTCGGCGGACAAACGCTGGAAGCCGCGATCAGTAATATGAACCACCGTGGGCGTATGGCGCTGTGTGGCGCGATCTCTGGTTATGGCGTCGCGCCTTACGGGCCCAACAATTTATTTGAGCTCGTCACCAAGGAATTATCAGTCGAAGGATTCATGACTCATTTTCGTCACGAGCGTTATGACGAGGCGCGGGAGCAACTTTCGACGTGGCTGCGCGAGGGAGCCATTCAGTCTCCGGAGCACCGCTTGCAGGGCATCGAAAGTGTAGGCAAAGCGTTTGCAGATTTGTTTGCGGGAGAAAACTTCGGGAAAACCATCGTTGCACTATAGGGCTCACGCCCGATCTGAGCTGGATCAGACTAGTTATCCGGCGCCCCCGACATCACCCAGCGCTCAAACTGATCCGTAACGGCTCCCGCCAGTGGGGGTTGATGCATAGGCATTCGCGAGCCTGCTCCGCCTGCTGATCGATGTGTCCCCCTCAGCTTATGCAGGAGATAGCTCGACTGGGGTTCAGCGGGTGTGACGCGCTTCATGCTGGGCAAACCCAGAGACGGCTGATCGACCAGATCAG
>Ga0181573_10002572_pt1 | contig 16729 bp, 6 predicted proteins | sample 101ome_25_FD_148643 | JGI IMG/M metagenome (GOLD analysis project Ga0181573, IMG submission 148643) | Coastal salt marsh microbial communities from the Groves Creek Marsh, Skidaway Island, Georgia - 101409BT metaG (spades assembly) | ecosystem: Environmental > Aquatic > Marine > Intertidal zone... | reverse complement strand
CGCCCGCGCCCGCGCCGCCGAGGCCGAGGCCGAGGCCGCCGCCGAGGCCGCCGCCGCCGCCCGCTCGGGCTCGGGGCCCCGTCCGGCGGCGGGAGCGCACCAGCCTCCATCGAAGCGAGCGCCGATCACCGCGGACACCCTGCTCGACGGACTTTGGTTGCCCGACTGGTACCTGGAGGGGGGAGACGGCGCGGGGGGGTCGGCGCGCGGAGGGTCCGTCGACGACCCCGGGGCGTCGGCGCGGCCGTCGCCGTCGGGCGAGGGGGAGGGCGGGGGGCCGTCCTTCCTCGCCGACCGACTGGACGCGGCCGACGCGGCGGCGGCGGCGGCGGCGGCGGAGGAGGACGCGGCCGACGGCGACGGCGACGGCGACGGCGACGACGCCGCGGCGCCCGCGGCGACGCCGAGGGCCGGGACGACGCCCGAGCCGTCCCCCGGCCCCGCAGGGGGGGGACCCCCCGCCGAGGCCGACCCCTTCGAGACCCTCGTCCGCTCCATCGGGGCGGAGGGGATCGACGACCCCGCGGGCGGAGGCGGAGGGGGGCCCGCGGGACGCCCCCCCCCGGGGCGCCCCCCCGGGGGGGCCGTCCCGTCCTTCGGTCGCTGGGCCCCCCTGGAGGAGCGCCCCTGGACGGCCGAGGGTCGCACCCTCGCGCAGGAGTTCGACCGCCTCCGGCCCCACCTCGCCGTCTCCTACCCCTTCGAGCTGGACCACTTTCAGAAGGACGCCGTCTGCCTCCTCGAGCGCAACCTGGACGTCTTTGTCGCCGCCCATACGAGCGCGGGCAAGACGGTCGTGGCGGAGTACGCGCTGGCGCTGAGCCAGCGGCACCGGGGCCGGTGCGTCTACACCAGCCCCATCAAGACGATCAGCAACCAGAAGTTCAGGGACTTTGGAGGGGCCGCGGCCAGGGCGAGGGACGCGGCGGCCGCGGGGCGGGGCGGGGGGGACGGGGCGGGGGCGGGCGCCGCGGGCGCGGGCGCGGGCGCGGGCGACGGCCCCGGGCCCGGCCGGTTCGACGTCGGCCTCCTCACGGGCGACCAGTCCGTCCGCCCCGACGCCGCCTGCCTCGTGATGACGACCGAGATCCTCCGGTCCATGCTCTACAAGGGCGCGGACCTCATCGCCGACGTCGAGTGGGTCGTGTTCGACGAAGTGCACTACGTCAACGACGCCGACCGGGGGGTCGTGTGGGAGGAGGTCATCATCATGCTGCCGCCGCACGTGGGCGTGGTGATGCTCTCGGCGACGGTCCCGAACGTGGCCGAGTTCGCGGCCTGGGTGGGGAGGACGAGGGGCCGGCCGATGCACGTGACGGGGACGACGCGGCGGCCCGTGCCGCTGCAGCACGCGCTCTACCACGGCGGGGGCGGGGGGCCGCCGATCGGGGCGACGGGGGGGGTGGACGTGGCGGCGGGGTCGGCGGCGGCCGCGGCGGTGGCCAGGCATCCGCGGGGGGGCGGGCCCAACGATCGCCTGTTCCAGGTGTGCGACGCGCGCGGGAGGTTCGTCCAGGACGGGGTGACGGCCTGCCGGAGGGCCTCCCAGGGGCCTCCGCCGGGGCAGGGGGGCGGCGCCGGGGGCGGCGGGCGCGGCGGGGGCCGCGACGGCGGCCGGGGCGGAGGCCGCGACGGCGGCCGCGCAGGCCGCGGCGGGGGAGGCCGCGGCGGCGGCGGCGGTCGCGGGGGAGCCGGCGCCCACAGCGGCGCGGTGCGCGCCGGCCTCGCCCGCCACAGCGCCGGCGGCGGCGGCGGCCGGGGCCCGAACCGCCAGGCTGGCGGCGGCGCCCTCGGCGGCTCGGGGGTTTCCAAGTCGGCCTGGCACGATTTCGCGCGGTGGGCTCACGACCACGGCCTCCTGCCCTGCCTCGTCTTTTGCTTCTCCAAGAAGAGATGCGACGAATTCGCCGAGTGCCTGACGAACGTCGACCACTGCGACGCCGCGGAGAAGGCCCAAATCGAGCGCTTCTTGACCCGTTCGCTCGACCGTCTCACGCCGTCGGACCGCCGCCTGCCTCAGATCCGGCGCGTCCGATCGCTGCTGCTGCGAGGCCTCGGCGTGCACCACGCGGGGCTCCTGCCCATCGTCAAAGAGGTGGTGGAGCTGCTGTTCTGTGCCGGTCACGTTCGGCTGCTGTTTTGCACCGAGACCTTTGCGATGGGCGTCAACGCTCCCGCCCGGACGGTGCTCTTCCAGAGCCTGCGCAAGCACGACGGAACCGAGATGCGATACCTCTTGCCTGGAGAGTACACGCAGATGGCGGGGCGAGCGGGGCGCCGCGGGCTTGACCCCGTCGGCAACGTGGTGATGGCGTGCGAAGCCAGCGGCCCGCCGCCCGCGGACGCCGTCCGCGTCGTGACGTCGGGCCGGGCCACGACGCTCGAGTCCCGGTTCCGCCTTACGTACCTCATGATCTGCTCGCTGCTCCGCGTCGAGGACCTCCGCGTCGAGGACATGATGAAGCGCAGCTTTGCCGAATTTCATCAACAGTCTGGTCTTGGGGGTCACGCGAGCCTCATCCGCCGCGCGGAGGCGGCGCTCCTGGCGGCGCGAGCAGCGCCCTGGCCGGGGCGACGGACTGCGGCTGACGACGATGCCGACGGGTCCAGATCCGGAGCCGGAGCTCACAAGACGGACGACGAGTGGATGGCCGAGGAAGAGGCCGTGTCCGAGTGGGTCCGGGCGCGGAACGACGCTGCCGACCTCGTCCGTCGGGCGGCGGCGGCCGAGATGGGCAGTCCCCTGACGGCGCGGGCCATGGCTCCTGGCCGACTGGTCGTTACGCGCCTGGCGCGCCCGGGCCCGAGGGACTCGGGGCTGGACGAGCTCGGGGTGGTGCTGGGGAGGGCGCCTTCGGCGCCGGTGGTGGCGCCCGCGGACGGAGGCGACGGTGGTCCGACTCTGCCCGATGCGTGGGAGGTGGCGGGAGGGCTCCCGGGGGAAGAGCCGCGTTGGATCGTCCTGAGCCTCGCCCGACCGGCTCCCGAGGGCTTCCGGGCCCCCGGCGGCGAGTCCGAGGCCGATGGAGCAGGCGAGACGGGGGCCGCTCCTCCGATGCCTCTCTCCGTCTCCGCCCCGACGGCAAATCCCGTTGCGGGCGTGCCTCTTGCCCAGGGGAGCCAACCCAAGGACGCTATTGACGCCCTCGACGTCGGATTTGGGGGGATCGAGATCAAGTCCAAGGGTAAACGTCCCGGTAAGAACAGCAAGGGCCGCGTGGTGGGCCCTGGAGCCTCCCCCTCAACCGCCACCGCCCAGGCCGAGGCCGTCGCCTCATTCCGTCTTCCCCCCGGCCTGCCGTGGCGTGGCGAGATGGCCGGCCGCCCCTTTACCGTCCGGGTCGTCCCGGCCCTGGACGTCGCGCGAATCTGTGACGCCGACCTCTGCGCGCCGGGCGGGCTGCCCCCCGTTTCACTGACGACGACCGCCGCTGGGAGCGGCCCCGGGTCCGTCCCCGCCGCCGTCGTCCTCGCCCTTGCGCGCGCCCAGGACGCCGCCGGCGGCCCCGGGCGCTCGCCTCCCGCCCTCCCTCCCCCACGGGACGTCGCCGCCGATCCCGCCCTCGGCCGCGCCCGACAGGCCGCCGACCGGGCGGACGCCCTTTGGGCCGCCCTCGGCCCCGACGTCGCCTCCGACCCGACGCTCTCGTCCAAGGTGGCCCTCGCGACCACTCGGCTGACCCTCGAGCGTCGGCTCGAGCGCCTCCGGGCCGAGTCGTCGGACGCCCGACTCAGGCAGTTGCCGGCCTTCCGCGCGCGGCTCGCCGTCCTGCGGCAGCTGGGCTACGTCTCGGGCGGGCCCTCGGTCCGGACCGGCGGCGACGGCGGCGGCGGCGGCGACGGTGCCCCCTCCCCCGCTCTCCCGCCCTCCGACCTGGACAACGACGACGACGACGACGACGACCGCGTCGTGCAGCTCAAGGGCCGCGTCATGTGCGAGATCCAGGGAGGCGACGAGCTGATCGGCACGGAATGCGTCATGGAGGGACTCCTCTCCGACCTCGCCCCCGCGGAGGCCGTCGCCCTGCTGTCGGCCTTGGTCTTCCAAGAGCGCAGCCGCGACGCCCCCGAGCGGCCCTCGAGTCCACGTTTGGCGGAAGCCTGTGAGAGTCTGGTGGGACTCGCGCGTCACTTGCACGGCGTGCAGGTGTCGTGCGGCGTCGAGGGGCTCGGCGAGCCCGACGCCTTCGTGGAGGACAGGCTCAAGTTCGGCCTGGTCGAGGTGGTTTACCAGTGGGCGCTCGGCACGTCCTTCGAGGACATCACCCGGCTCACCGACGTCATGGAGGGCAGCATCGTCCGGACCGTCGTCCGCCTGGACGAGCAGCTGCGGATGGTGCGCGGGGCCGCTCGAGTGATGGGCGACACCAAGCTCTACGAGAAGCTGGAGCAGGCGTCCGCCCTGATCAAGCGCGACGTGGTGTTCGCCGCCAGTCTCTACGTGCAGTGAGGCGATGCGCGCAGTGCGCCAACGAGTGGAATGGGGTGGGTTGGGGTGGAAGGCGCGCGAGGTGCGTTTGGACGAGTGCGTGGTCCGATTCAAAGAGGTAATTCCGTCGTCGTTCGCTGCGTCGCCGTCACGGCGTCGCCGCCTCGGCCGGGTCGGGGTCCAGCCCTGCCCGCTCAGCAAGGCACTCCGCCTCGCTCCGAAACGCCTCGAGCCCGCCGCGCCCCGCCGCCGCCGCCGTTGTCAGTGCGTAGGCGCAGGTGGCGGTGACGAAGCCAGAGCCCAGACTGCGGGTCCAGCACATTTCGGCGACAAGAAAGAGGGCCCCGGCAAACTGCGTGCCCAGCGACCACGCGACGGCGCGCGGGGACTGCTCTCCCAGCAGTTCCGCTACCTCCCGCGACGCCTCGATCAGGACGCTTACGGGAACCTCGCTCAAGAGCGCCGCGCGCGTCTGGGGCAAGCTATCAAGGCTCGCGCGCCCCCCGCGTTTGCCCGACCCACGGCCGCCGCGCTTCCCCGCAAGCGCGGCGCGGGCGGCGCGGCGGGCGGCCGCGGGGTCCGGCGGCGCAGTCGACGACGACGACGAGGACGCCTCTGCACCCTCTCCGTCCTGCTCCTTCCCCTCCTTTCCCTCCTCGTCCCCCTTGGCCTCGTCCGAGGCCTGCGCCACCAGCCGCTCCCACCCCGCCTTCCCCGGCCCCCCCAGGGACTCCCCCAGAAGCGCGTCGAGGGTGGGTTCGTCCATCCCGCCCCCCGACCCCAACCCCAGCGCCGACCGCGAGTCTCGCGGCCGCGCGTCGGTCAACAGCGTGTCCCGGAGCGCGGCGATCTGCCCCATGGAGACGTCGCCCCACCCGCGCTGCAACGCCCAAGCCCCCACCACGCTGGAGGCGAGGCCGCGCTGCGCGTCGACGCGGCGGGCCACGCGGGAGCGGGGGTCGAGGCCGGCGACCAGGGCGTCGGCGTACCGTCCGGCAAAGACGGCCGTCTCCAGGGAGGCCGCGGCGACGGCGATGGCCGGCAGCAAGAGGGCGACGGGAACGCCGTGGGCGGTGCCCGGGGGGTACAGGACGGGCCCGCCGAGCTGGCCGGTGATGTCCGCGGCGTACGCCAGGAGACCAGGGGCGTCGAACCGGCCCACGGGCCAGTCCCACGCCGCGGTGGGGACACCGTCCGGCGCTCCGCCCCACAAACCGCTCACGTCCGTTTCGACGATCGGCGTGAAAGGTGGAACAAGCGCGCCTTGCCCGCCCGTCGAGGTCGACTCCAGAAGCAGCCCCAACAGAAAGCCCCGAATCACCGTCTCGGCCGCCGCGAGCGATGTCGCCAGCGCTAGCGCCGCCGCGTCGGGCACGCCCGCCACCTGGGAAGCCAGCGCCTCGAGCTCCTCCCGCAGCGACGCCGCGACGCCTCCGTCCGGGTCCCGCGATCCGCCGGTGGCCAGTGAGCCCCGGCCGTGCTGGGGGGCGGCACCGCGCGCCACAGCGAGCTGAGCCGACACGATGGACATGTAGACGGCGGTGGCGACGACCGTCTGCGCACCGAGCCGCACCCACCCGCCGTCGCCCGGCGGAGGGCCCCAGGGCAAAGGAAGGGCGAGGCCAGCCCACCCGCACAGCGCCGTCATCGCCCCCGCCGAGGCGAGGGCGGCGCCGGCCGTCAATGCGGCTTCGATCGTGTTGTCGGCCCTGGCGGCGTCGATCTGCGCCACTCTCACGGCGGCCTCGTCGACGGGGGAGTTGGAATCGACGTCATCCTCGTCCCCGTCGGCGCCGAGGATTGACACAGCCCGTCGCCACGCGTCCCCGCCGCCCGTCGGACCGCCCGACCGCGCCGCGGCCGTCTCGGCGGCCAGAGCCCGGGCGGCGATGGCCGCGACGGTCTCGAGCGACGTCGTGGCCTGTGCGGCCGACAACGGTGGAACGGAAACGCCAGAGGGCGTCGTCACGTCCAGGTCGCCGAAGAAGCCTCCTCCTCCTTCCTTGAAGGAGGAGGAAGAGGGGGGCTCGTCCGAGGCGTCGGGGTCGCCCTGTGGGGCGGGGGGGTGGGGCGGGCGGGCGATCGTAAGTAAGGCGTCGCGAAGGAGGAGGAGGAGCAGGGGACGGCGACGGTTTGCCGAGAGGGACACCGTAAGGGGCGCCGCGGGGCTGTCGACGTCGACTACCGACGCCGCCGACGCCGGCCCCGACGCCACTGCCGAACCCCGACGACAAGTGGGCCTTTCCGGGCAGAGGTCCCGCGCTCCACTATCCTCGGTGACACGGCGAACGGGTTTTCGAGGTATCTTGCCTCGGTTCGTTTCGCGTGCGACGAGCGCAAGGGGCGGCGAAGCCGACGACGTCCGGGGAGGGGGGACGCGACGGCCGGTCGCGGCGTCGCCGCCAACGACGACGAAGCTGGGCACGGAGCCGCATGTGGCATGGCGTTAGCCGAGGCTGCGGGCCTCGACGCCGCCGATCACCCCTGTCCCGCGCGGAGCCTCTGTTTATGTCGGTCCCCTTTTCCTCAAACGCCAACCGCGTTCCCGCGCCACTGACAGCGACCGCCGACGAGACATACTCGCCCCGCCTGACCGCGCGCACACTTTTACCAGAGTCCATCTCCTTCAGACCCTTCTGGCGAGCAGATCGACTTCGCAGTCGTTTGAACGGCGCAGAGCCGTCGTTTTCTTCGGTGCTTCTTCTTCGCCCCGTCCGGACGGCTCTCACGACGCTCCTTCGGTCACCCTACCCGGTCAAGGTCAAGACAACGCCCAAAATTGTTTGGCTGGACCGGATCTTTCACGGATGTGGCTCCACGGAGGGCGGAGGACAGGCGTTAACCCTTCCCGACCCTCGGCACCGACGGAACGGACGCGCCCCTCCCTCCCATCCTCCCCTCCGCGTCCCCGCCCTTTATTCACTCAGGTCATGGTCCCTCGCCAACTCCTCGCCATCACCGCCCGCTCCGCGAGCCTCGGCGGCACCCGCGGCCCTCCGCCGACGACGACGGCAACTTCCTCCCTTCGCCCCTCCTGTCGTCTTCCTTCCTTGTTCTTCCGTGCGCGCGCCGTCGTCCGCCATCCCGGCGCCGCCCCTCCTTCCTCATTCTTCCTTCCCCCCCGCGCCTTCCGCGGCTCCTCCGAGGCGCCCTTCGCGCACGCTGAGGGGTCCGTGCCTGTCGCAATCGACACCGCCCCGGTCGCCCCGCCCCCCCCCCGGCTCCTCTTCCTCACCGACGCCCACAACAGCATGTCCCAGCACCTCAAGCTCGTCGCCGAGCGCCGCGGCTGCTCCGTCGTCGTCGCCCTCGCGACCTCCCCTGACGCCATGCGCACCGCGGTGGCCGATGCCAGACCTGACATCGTTGTCTGCCCCATCCTCACTAAGCCCGTCCCGGAGGACGTGTGGTCTCGCGGGGCATCATCCGCCAAGCCCCCCGTCCTCATCGTTCACCCCGGCATCGCTGGCGACCGGGGCCCTCACGCGGTGGACTGGGCCGTGCGCCGGTCCTGCGACACTTGGGGCGTCACGCTCCTGGAGGCCTCAGCCGAGATGGACGCCGGCGACGTTTGGGCCACCGAGGGCTTCTCCATGCCCCGGGAGGCGACGAAAAGCGCCGTATACCGGACCCTGACGGTGCCCGCCGCGGGCCGCGCGCTTGAACGCATCATCGACACCTGGACGGACCCCTTGGGCGGTCCGAGCGCCCGCTCAATGGGCGTACCCCAGGTCCAGGACGAACTGCCGGGGTCGACGCACGCAACATGGACGCGGGACGACCGGACCGTCGACGTTTCGGCGTCGGCCGACGACGTGGCAACGCTCGTGAGGGCTTGCGACTCGGCGCCGGGGGCGCGGATGGCTCTGTGCGCTGTGACTGTGGGCAGCAATGGTGATGCGCAGACCACCGCTCCCCTGGGCGAGTGGTTCGCCTTCGGCGCCCACGTCGAGCGCGAGGGTGCCGCTGAGGCCGTTGGCGCTGCTGTGGGCTCTGCCGTTCCCGGCACCCTCGTCGCCCGGCGCGACGGCGCTGTCCTTGTGGCCTGTGGCGAGGGAACCGCGGTGTGGATCACGCACCTGCGGCTCCCACGCCGCAAGGGCGGCCCGCGTACGGTCAAGCTCCGGGCGACCGAGGCCCTGCGCCTCTATGGGTCGACGGAGGCCGCCGCTGCCGTCGCCGCCCTCCCCGAGGCCCCCGCGCCGTCTCTGCGCCGGCCCCACCCGGACCCGACGTGCCCGTCCTGGGCCGACGGCGCTGCTCGCCTGTTGCCCACGTGGCAGCCGGTGTGGTACAGTGTCAGTCCTGCCACGGGCGCCGCATATGTCCGATGGGAGATCCAGGGCGGCGCCCTAGCCCCTGAACACTCGGCCGCCCTCATCGAATGCGTCGCCGCCGCCGCCGCCGACCCCGACTCGCGCGCCGTCGTCCTCGTCGGCGGATCCCAGGCCTGGGGCAACGGCATCGACCTCTGCGACGTCGTCGTTGGCGGCACCTCGGCCCCCGACGGCGCCGGCGCCTCGGCTTGCGCTGCCGACGCCGCCCCGCTCGACGAACGTGTCCTCGCCGATGCCCGCCTTGCCGCCGCGTCCCGCGCTTCCATCGAGGCCATCGACGATCTCGTCCTTGCCGTCCTCTCGACGACCAGCAAGCCAGTCGTCTCAGCCCTCCTCGGCGGCGCCGGTGCGGGTGGCGCCATGGCGGCCCTTGCGGCCGATCGTGTATGGCTCCACAGCGATGTCGTCCTCAACCCTCACTACCGCGCGATGGCACTGACGGGCAGCGAGTATTGGACCTTGACCCTCCCTGCGCGCGTCGGGGACCTTGTCGCAGGCGTGCTGGCCGAGGAGGCCCAGCCGGTTTCGGCCATGGACGCCGCTGCGCTGGGTCTGGTCGATGGGCCCGTGGTGTCCTCAAGCCGTGTCGGCTTTCTCGCGGCAGTGGACGCGCGCCTCGCATCGGAGGGCCTCCTCGTGGGATCCGCTGCCGGTGACGCTCTCGTCGCGTCCAAGGCGGCCGAGCGCGTCGACGGGGCTGCGGGTGCCGCTTGGCGCGCCCGCATTGCAGAGCACCGGCGCCACGAGCTCGCCGCCATGGACCGGTGTTTTGCCGGACGGGCCTTCCGCGAGGCTGCACGTCGGTTCGTGCACAAGGAGAGCTGCGGCCGGCCCGCCGAGCACTGGAACTCGGCGGGATCGGCGCGCGTCGCCGCCCTTGCCAACGCCGTCGCGGCGCTCCCCCCCGCTGGCTTGGCCGCCCGCGCACGGGCTCTTGCTGCCGCAGACGCCGCCTTTGCCGCCCGCCGCCGCGCCGAGGCCGAGGCTGAGGCTCTCGCCACGCGCGACCGCGCGACAGCTCTGTGCGCCTTTGCGCCGCTCCCGGACTTGTCCGAGGCCACTTCTGACCTCGAGGACAGCTACACCATTCCGGGCGCGGCGGGCACTCCGGGCGCCAGCACGCTCGGTGGCTGGGCCGCGGGCATCAGACGCCTTGCCGGCCACGCGCTGACCAGCGGGCCGATTGGGGGCGCTGCGACCCACCGCCCCGCCGTTCAGGCCGCCGCCCATCGGACCGACGTGGAGTAGAAAGGACGCGCGTCTGCCGCTCGCGCGTCCGTGAGATGAGTGCCCTCAGTCGGGGGGATGGATGGGCACTCACACCTGCCCTTGAACCACCACTGCCCCACCCAACCCCTGATCGTTGAACCGGGCACTGCCCCGAAGGCGAAAGGAGTGGCGATGGCTAGGGGAATGGCTCATGATCGAGTGACCAAGCCCTGTGGGCGGGGGGGCCTCCGGGCGCCGGGCGTCGGCCCCGGCCCCTACCCGCCCGGCCCGGGAGGGCCGCCGGGGCACAGAAGCTGACAGACGCCCGCCCCTCTCGCGTGATTCTTCTCTCGCGGCGGGACAATTGCAGGGATGGAGCCGCCGCCCCATCTCGGACCCGGTTAAATGATGCCCGGTCTCGTCGCCATCATCACCCTGTCCCTCATGCGCGCGCCCCGAATCGCTCTAGCACCGCCGCGTGATTTTTGATGTCGTCTTCCGAGAGCGCCTCGGTCGCCTCCAGGTCGCGCGTGTCCACCACCCGGCCGCCGCCCTCCTCAAGCACCGGAACCCAGTTGCGGTGGTGACCGATGAACTTATCGGCCCCGTTCTCCCACATGCGGATAGTAACGTGCGCCCAAAACAGGGCACCCAGGGCCGTGCCGATCAGGGCATAGTGGCGGGGGGCCTCGGTAGGGGTGATGACGTCGGCCTTGAAGATGTCCTTGGGGGCACCGCCTGGGGAGGTAGGATGGAGGTAGGGAGGGGGGGGGGTGAGTCAGGACCCAGCAGTGACTGCACGAGCAGCGCCGTGGCCGGCCGGCCTCGACCAGGGACGACGGCTCTGACGGCGTTCCACGGGGCTCAAGGGGACGAGCGACGAGAATCAGGGACCACGACCTCCTTCCATTCCGGCACGTCGCGGCGGGTCCGCTGGGCGGCGATGCGAACGAGGAGGGGCGCGTGGACGTCGGCGGCGCCGGCCAAGCCCAGCGACGACACGATCTCACCTGCGAACCCTCGCGACGTTTCAGCCCCACCGATGGCACCCCGGGAAGCCGCAGTGCGGACTGCGGCGCGCACGGCGCGTCCCAGCCCATACATCTGGGTGGCGCCGGCCACGAGCCGAGCAAGAAAACGACGGGTCGCACCCCGTCCGCGGAGGGTCGGGTCGCCTGGTGTTGACGCCAGGGTGGCAAGGAGGTGGGTCTTAAGACGCAACCGCGCGTTTGGTCTTCCTCTGGTGTTTGCTCTCAACAAAGGTGCGTCCCTTCCGTTTATCCCGGGCCTCACGCCCGCACGCCGCCACCCCCAGGCGACGGCCCGTGCCGAGCCTTCCCCCACAGGGACCCAGAGGAGGCGAGTTTGCTCACGACAGATGGGACATTGCCAGCGTTCGCGCGCCGGGCGGCCGCCCAAGGACTCGCTGGCTCGGCATCGGCCGGTCGAATCCCGCGACTTCGCGCAGACACTTGCCGTGAGATCGTCGTGAGAGCCCGAATAGGGGCTCAATACGCCAGAAACGGGACCGTGGGAGGGTTCCGACCGAAGTCACCCCCTTTTGGCGGCCAGGCCGGGCTTTCCACTCGTGGAGGCCGGATATGTCCTCGGTGGACCGGCCTTCCGCAGAAAAATGCGCTGAATTTTTCGTATGGATGCCCCGCCGCCCGCCCAGCCCCCCCTAATCTCCTTTTGTTGGCCCTCGCCCCCCGCCTGAACCGGAAGCGCCCCGGCGACGACCCCTGCCTACACTGCCAACCCCGCCTATCCCGCCTCCCCGCCCCCCTCCCCTCCCCTCAGGTCAGTCATCATGGCGTCCATCAAGCAGCTGAACCAGCGGGCCGAGATCATCTCAGCCGAGGGGTCCCTCTTCATGAACATCAATGCGGCCAAGGGCCTCCACGATGTCATGCGGACAAACCTTGGTCCCCGCGGCACCGTCAAGATGCTCGTCGGCGGCGCCGGCGACGTCCGCCTGACCAAGGATGGCAACGTCCTGCTGCGCGAGATGCAGATTCAAAACCCCACCGCCGTCATGATCGCCCGCGCCGCGGTCGCGCAAGATGAGGCCACGGGTGACGGCACCACCACAACTGTCGTCCTCGTTGGCGAGCTCATGAAGCAGGCCGAGCGGTGGGTCGGCGAGGGTGTGCACCCTCGGTCCCTTGTCGACGGCTTCTCGTGGGCCAAACAGAGGGCCCTCGATTTCCTCGAGGAGTTCAAGACTGCCGTTGATGGCCACGACCGGTCCATCCTCCACGCCGTGGCCCGCACGGCCCTGCGGACTAAATTGGACGAGCGGCTCGCCGACCAGCTGTCGGACACGGTGACCGACGCGGTGCTGTGCGTGGCTGAAGCTGCCGACGCGGCACGTGCCGCGGCGGCAGAGAAGGACGGCGATACCGACGGCGGCGCCGGCGCTGTGGGCGCCAGCAAGGCTGCGGGCATCCAGGCGCCCTCGGACATCGACCTCCACATGATCGAGGTCATGCACATGCGGCACAAGCTCGACAGTGACACGCGCCTCGTGCGCGGTCTCGTCCTCGATCATGGCAGCCGGCACCCGGACATGCCCTCTGAGCTGTCCGACTGCCACGTCCTCACCTGCAACCTTTCCCTCGAGTACGACAAGTCTGAGGTCAACTCTGGGTTCTTTTACTCGAACGCCGAGCAGCGCGAGACCTTGGTCAAGGCCGAACGTAAGCTGGTCGACGACAAGGTCGCGGCGGTGGTGGCGCTCAAGCGGCAGGTGTGCCCGCCGGGTTCAGGTAAGGGCTTCCTTGTCGTCAACATGAAGGGCATCGACCCCGAGTCGCTCGACGCGCTCGCCAAGGAGGGGATCATCGCCCTCCGCCGGGCCAAGAAGCGCAACATGGAGCGTCTTCAGCTCGCGTGCGGCGGGCACGAGGTCACCGTCGTGGACGAGCTCGTCCCTGAGGCCCTCGGGTGGGCCGGGTCGGTCAAGGAGCAGGTCTTGGGCGAGGAGAAGTACACCTTTGTCGACGACGTCAAGCACGCCAGGTCTTGCACCATCCTGATCAAGGGTCCGAACGACTACACCATCGCGCAGATCAAGGACGCGGTGCGGGACGGGGTGCGGGCGGTGAAGAACGTCATGGACGACGGGTGCGTCGTGCGGGGGGCGGGGGCGTTCGAGGTGGCGTGTGCGGAGCGGGTGCTGCGCGACGCGCCGAGCGCGGGGGGGAAGGCGCGGATCGGGGCCGAGGCGTTTGCGGCGGCGATGCTCGGGTTGCCGGCCATCCTGGCGGCCAACGCGGGGCACGACGCGCAGGAGGCCGTCATCGCGGTGCGGGATGCGCAGCGCGACGGCAACCCGGGCGCGGGGCTCGACCTCACCACGGGTGGCGCTCTCGACTGCGAGCTCGCGGGCGTCTACGACAACTATATCGTCAAGAAGCAGGTGCTCAATACGGCGCCGGTGATGGCGGGGCAGCTCTTGCTTGTGGATGAGGTCATCCGCGCTGGAATCAACATGCGCCGGCGTTAAGGGGGCGCATGGGGGAAGGCGGTCGAGGCCTTGATGAACCGGGGCCGCCGGCAGAAGCGCCGAGTCCTCCCCCAATCGCCGTCTCTCTCATCCTTCAAGTGCGCCCGCCGCCTCCCAGAGATTAGGCGCGGCCCAGTCGACCGTCGAGGTCGCCGAGCGCCAGCCGGCTGTCGCGCCAGCGTCGCCGTTTCGGCCGAGCTCTTCGTCTATGCTCCACGGGGTCGCTCATTCTCGCTGTCCACTCTCCCTGAGTTCTTCATCTCGCCACATCGCCGCTCAATCCGCGGCCAGGCCGTCTCCTCGTCGCTCCGCCCTGGTCGCCGCACCCGCCGCCCAGCCGCTCGTCCCTCGCCGCCCCGCGAGCCGACGGACCGACAGGACGATGTCGACGCTCGCCGCCCTGGAGCCCAGCGGCGCGGCCGTCCCCGCCCCCACCGGCGTCGAGAACGAGGCCAGGCTTCTCGAGGCCCTCGCCACCGCTCCTGGCATCGCCTCGGCGGTCGCCCTGCCGAGCCCCACGGGCGGGCTCGACCTCCAAGTGGCCCACGGGCAGCGCGACCTCGCCGGTGACCGGCAGCGCCGCTTCGTCTCCACCGTCCATCTGCCCGTCAGCGCCATCGTCGGCGCCGCCCCCACCTTTGGCCTCTCGCTCCCGCACCCGACGCGGCCCGACGTCGTCCTCACCTCCCACTCCCCCTCGGGCCGTCTCCTCCTCGTCGCCCGCCGGCCCGAGGCCGCGCCCGCGTCGCCCGACGCTGCCCCGGCGCCCACGACCCTCGAGGTGTGGGGCGGCGGTCGGCTCCTCTTGGAGCTCGACGTGCCATCGGCCCTCCACGGCGCTCCCTTCGACGACGGATGGTTCTCCGGGGCCGGGCCCGCCTGGAGCGACGACGAGTCGCGCGTGTGCTACGTCGCCGAGGCGCCCGGGGGGGGCCGGAGGGCCGGGGGGGGGGGGGGGGACAAACCTGCTGTCCGCGGCGACGGAGGGGCCGACGGTGGCGCCGAGGGCAAGGGCCGAGATGAGGAGACGAAGGCGAAGCCGCCGCCGCGGGCGGCGCCCAAGGGCTGGCGGGGCAGGGGCCGGCACCGCGCCGACTGGGGCGAGGGCTTTCGGGGCCGCGCCACGCCGCGTCTCTTTGTGCTCGACCTGTCGGACGACGCCGCGCGATCCGCCGGCGGCCCTGTCGCGCCCGTCGCCGGGATCGACCCACAGCTGTCGTGCGGGCAGCCTATCTGGTCCGAGGACGGTGCCCACATTGTCTTCACCGGGTGGGGTCCGGCGCCGGGCCGGGAGAGCGCCGGGTCCGAGCGCCGCCTGGGGATCATCTACTGCATGAACCGCCCCTCGGCCCTGTGGTGCGCTCCCGCTCCGCCCCGCGGAGGGGATCACGTATCCGCTGGGGACCGAGTCGGCGTTGTCCGGCTGACGTGCCCGACGGCCTGCCCCTCGGCGCACTCGCCACGCCTGGCCCCCGACGGGCGCGTCGTCGTCTTTCTCAGCCACGACGCAGCGGTGCAATCGGGAGTGCACAACGCCACGGCAGCACTGCGATGGCTACCGTGGCCGGCGGCGCGTGATGCCGCGGCCGACGGCGGCGCGCCGGACCCGGACCAGGTTCGCACAGTCGTAGGCGTCGTGCACGCCCCGGACCTTGACCGGGCGGTGGCGGCCGCGGGAGCCGACGCCGCCGCGGGGACGACGGCCGCCGCCGAGTCCCCCCCCGAGGATCCAGTCGACGCCGCGTTTCCCGGTCTCTACCTCGCGGGCCTGCCCCGCAGCCCTTTTCTGCAGGATGGGCACACGCTCGTCCTCGGCACCCAGTGGCGATCGGACCCCGCTGTGGTCGCTGTCGACACGCGCACGGGCGATGTGACGCGGCTGTCTCCTCCGCCACCGGGCGCGGGGTCCTGGCGCCTGCTCGACGTGGGTGGCGACGTGGCCGTTTGCGCCGTGTCGACCCCTGCGGCGCCAGATCGCCTCGCCGTTGGGAGACGGTGCGGAGGGACTTGGGTTTGGGAGGCGAGAGGGAAGTGGGGGACGCGCGTTCGTTCCGGGACCGATGCGCCACTCTGCCTCTCGTCCCAAGGTCGCCTTCCTCGTCCCACCTCGGCCCACCCCCTTCCGCAGGACATTCCGCCCGCACATTCCGCCCCCCTCCCCCCTCTCGCCGAGACCGCCCTCGCCGCCCTCGAGTGGCAGGTCCTCCGGTGTCCCTGCCCACCCGACGACGCCGCTGCGGCCGCCGCCGACCGGGCCGCCGCTGCCGGCCACCCCGACGCCCCGGCGCCAAGCCCACCGCCCCCCTCCCCTCCCGACTCCCTCCTTGAGGCCATCGTGCTCCGTCGCGCCGACCTCCCGGGAGGAAAACCGGGCCCCGCCATCCTCGTGCCCCACGGCGGTCCCCACGGCGCTCACACCACCGGGTACGTCCAGAGTCACGCGTTCCTGGCCGCGCTGGGCTACACCGTCGTGGCTGCCAACTACCGCGGCAGCGTCGGGTTCGGCGAGGGTTTCGTGCAGGCCCTGCCCGGACGGTGCGGCGAGTTGGACGTGGCCGACTGCGTGGCCCTGCTCGACACGGTGATCGAGAGGGGACTGGCGAGCTCGGAGCCGGGCGACGCGGCCGTCGTGGGCGGGTCGCACGGCGGCTTTCTCGCCGGGCACCTCGTGGGACAGCGCCCCGACCGCTTCCGGGCCGCGGTGCTGCGGAACCCGGTGTGCAATCTCGCCCTTATGGCCGGCGTATCCGACATTCCGGACTGGGTCTACGTCGAGGCCCTCGGCGTCGTCGCGGCGCGCCAGCGCCTCGCCGACGGTTCGGCCCGCCTCTCGGCGCCCTCGGCCGCCGACCTCGCCGCCTTCCGCGCCGCCTCTCCCATCCGCCACGTCGACAGCGTTCGCGCTCCCTGCCTGTTCCTGCTCGGAGACCAGGACGCGCGCGTGCCGCCCCAGGACGGGATGCGTTTCCTCGAGGCCCTCCGGGACCGCGGCGTCGTCGCCGAGGCCCTCCTCTTTCCCCAGGACAGGCATCCGCTCGACCGACCCAGGACCGACTTCGAGTCCTTCGTCAGCTGCGCCGCCTGGCTCAAGGAGCACGTGGGGGCGCCGGGGGGGGTAGCGCGCGGGGGCGACGACGAGTAGGAGGGGAGGGGGGGTCGAGGGTCGACGGTTTCCTCAGCGCCGACCGCGCCCGCCGCCGCCGCGCCCCCTGCCGCCGCGGCCCCCGCCGCGCCCCCCGCCGCCGC
>Ga0181573_10002571_pt1 | contig 16730 bp, 16 predicted proteins | sample 101ome_25_FD_148643 | JGI IMG/M metagenome (GOLD analysis project Ga0181573, IMG submission 148643) | Coastal salt marsh microbial communities from the Groves Creek Marsh, Skidaway Island, Georgia - 101409BT metaG (spades assembly) | ecosystem: Environmental > Aquatic > Marine > Intertidal zone... | reverse complement strand
GAATATTGGCCCAGTCCGGGCTTGCACGCCACGTAGCAGACTCCAAAATGAAACCGGTTTTCCCGTCTCGTGCCAGGGAGGAATAGGTATGAAAATACTGATCGAGTACGGCACGTGTGTCAGGGTGGCGAGCAACGGGTAGGCGGCAAATTCCGGAAGGTCTAGCTCTTCGTGGAAGATCAGTGTGGTCTCGAGTCCGCCATCTGTCAGAAATAATGTACCGTCAAGTTGCGGCAGATTTTCAGAATATTTCCCCATCAGTTTTCCCTCTGTGGCCTGACCCACTTCCCTATATGACTTTGGCAGTAGAACTGGCGGTTGCCAATATCTTTCCCTCTGTGTCGGTAATGCGGCCTTCCAGGAAGGCAATGGACCGCCCCATGCGTACCACCCAGCCCTCGCCGATCAGGGTTGTCAAAGGGGCAGGCGCCAAAAAGCTGGTTTTCATTTCCAGTGACGAAACATGCCGCCCCGGGCCTAATTTGGCCATGGCAGCACGGGCCATGGCGTTGTCCAGCATGGCGCCAACAATGCCGCCCTGTACGATGTCGCGGCCATTTGAATGGTCGATGACACCCTCATAACTACCTTTGAAATAGCCGCGTTCAGCATCGATTTCGATCTGCTGTGCGCCGAGAGTTTCATTGATCATGTCGGGATGTCCTTGGTCGGTCGTCTCTATGGTCAAACCTCATAGGGGCATCACCTTAAGGGGTCAACGACCATGGTTGGTACCCGGGTCATACTCTCAGATTTAATAGTTTTGTCCTGAGGGGGCATTTGTTAGGCTTTTCGTTCTGCTTTTCAGGGGAGACAGAAGTTGGCTACAAAACTCGAAAATCTTGAAGAATGGCGCCAGTCGCCACCCGAAGCCCAGCCGGATCCGGAGAATACCGGCCATCCGATTGATGGCTACCGCTACTTTTCACAGGAATTCTTCCATCAGGAATGGGAAGAAATGTGGACCAAGGTCTGGATTTTGTTGGGCCGTGAAAGCGAAATTCCGGAACCGGGCGACTACCAGATGGAAGAAGTCGGCCCAGAAAGCTTCATCATGGTGCGCCAGCAGGATGGCAGCATCAAAGCCTTCTATAATGTCTGCCAGCATCGCGCAGCCCGCTTGGTCTTCAATGACCTGGATTCGGTAGAAGCCTTCATCTGCCCTTACCACGGCTGGCGGTTTGAGCTGGATGGCGAGCTGACCTACGCCCGCGACGCGGAAGATTTCCCCGAAGGGGACCCATGCGGCAAAATGAACCTGATTGAAGTACCGTGCGAAACTTTTGCTGGCTTCATCTGGATCAATATGAATGAGGATTGTGAAAGCCTGCGGGAATATCTCGGCCCCGTCTGGGATGACTGGGAAGCTTATGGTGTAGACAAGTGGAAGCGCTACCAGGCACTGACCGGAGAAATGCCGAATAACTGGAAGGTTATTCAGGATAATTTCAATGAGTCTTATCACTTGCCCACGGTGCATCCTGAATCAGACTCAACGGTGGAAGAAAATTACAAATACACCCAGTTTGACATGTTCCCTGAAGGCCATGCCCGCATGTGGATGAAGTCTGGCGTGCCATCGCAGTTGCTCGACCTGAAACCGGGTGACGAACTGCCGGAGGCCATGCAGATGACTCTGCGGGCCTATGGATTGGATCCGGAAGATTTCCGCGACAACCCCTATGGCACGCGAGAAGCGTTGCAGAAGGCGAAGCGGGCCTATGGTGAATCAAAGGGGTATGACCACTACGAGAACCTCAAGGATCATCAGCTGACGGATACCTATCACTATACAATTTTCCCGTCGACAGCTGTGTCTGTCTGGGCTGATGGGTTCCACTTCCTGCGGTCGCGTCCGCACCCAACAGACCCCACCAAGTGCATCTTTGACAATTGGTGGTATGCCAGCCAGCCGGAAGGTGAAACTGCACCGGTGAACACGGCTGCTGGTCAGGTGCCGCGTGACGCCGAAGTTGACCACGAAGTGTTCAAATATGGCGAAAAGAGCATGGGCTTTGCCATCGACCAGGATCTGGCGGTAACGCCGGGCCAGCAGCTTGGTCTGCGGTCGCGTGCCTTCAAGGGCGTATATCTGTCGCACCAGGAATGGCGTATTCGCCGCTATCACGAAGTGATCGACGAATATATCAACGGCGTGCGGCCGGGTACGAAGACCTAACGGTCACACGATATATCAGCTGAAAGGCTGACCTCTGATCTGGAGGGGGGAGGGGGCGCTGCGGCGCCCCCATTATTTTAGGCCCCCAATATTCTAGGCAATGAACCCGACGACAGCGCCGGTCAAACAGGTGGCCAACGTGCCGCCAATGATAGACCGTATGCCCAGCTCTATCACTTCTGGCCGCCTGCTCGGGCATAGGGTGCCCAGCCCGCCGATCATTATCGCCAGGCTGCCAAAATTGGCAAAGCCGCACAGGGCATAGGTCATGATCAACTCTGACCGTTCGCTCAGCGTACCTGTGGGCAATGCAGCCATATCGGCATAGGCGATCAGCTCATTCAGAATCGTTTTGGTCCCCAGCAGTGCGCCCGCGCTGGTCGCCTCGGCCCAGGGAATACCCATCAGCCAAGCAATGGGTGTCATGATCCATCCGAGCATACGCTGCAGGCTCAAGGGTTCTCCGGCAATATCAGGGAATAGCCCGATGATCTGGTTGGCCAGCGCTACCAGCGAGACCAGAACCACCAGCAGAGCAATAATGTGCAGCAATAATTGCAGGCCGTCTGATGTGCCTTTGACCAGCGCCTCCATGGCATTGTGTTCTTCAGCAGGCGGCAGGGTAACCGATGCATCATCTTTGTCAGATGGTGGGATCATCAGTCCGGCCACCATTAACGCCGCCGGGGCCGAAATGAGCGAGGCCGTCAACAAATGCCCGGCGGCATCGGGGATCGCGCCAGACAGGATGGTCGCGTAGAGCACCAGCACCGTACCCGAAATTGTCGCCATGCCGCTGACCATCACCATGAACAGTGCGCTGCGGGACAGGCGTTCCATATATGGCTTGATGAAAAGTGGCGCCTCAACCATGCCGACGAAAATATTGGCGACGGTGGCCATACCGGCGGCGCCACCGATCCCCATGCTGCGGCGCAAAACCCAGGCAAAGCCTTTCACAATGGCCGGCAGGATACGCCAGTAATACAGCAGCGCACTCAGCGCAGAGATGACGAGCACCAAAGGCAGGGCCTGGAAGGCAAAAATGAAGGTCGAGCCTGTCTGCGTCGTTACGAAGGGGGCCTCGCCGCTACCAAGATAGCCAAAGACAAAGCTGGTGCCCGCTTGTGTGGCTGTTTGCAGCGCTTCGACGCCGTCATTCAACTGGTCGAAGACCACATGCGCAGGCGGAAATTTCAGGAGCAGCAGCGCCAGAAGGAGCTGCAGTCCCAACCCACCTGCAACCAGCCGCCAGGGAATGGTCCTGCGATTCTCGCTGATGGCCCAGCACAGAATGACGAGGACAATGATGCCAAACAGTGAGTGGATCATGCAGAGACGGCCTTTATTCGTTTGAAACTTTTCTGACGACGCATGGGTGCTCTGGAAAACGTAACGATAGATGACTATAAGCGGTGCACACAGATTTGGAACCAGCCTTCTGGCTGATGCAGGAAGTAAAGCCATGACGATCAGACGTTTGCCCCTTGAAGGAACCGGTAATTTTCGCGATATGGGTGGTTACGAGACCGAAGACGGACACCTCGTTAAATGGCAGAAGCTCTTTCGTTCTGGCACGCTGACGAACCTGACGGATGATGATCTGGCCATGGTGTCTGACCTGGGCTTGCGCCTGGTCTGCGACTTTCGCCGTGAGGAAGAACGCGAAGAATCACCGTCGCGTCTGCCGCAAGAAAATGGCCCGGCTATCCTGAACCTGCCCATGGGCCCGCAGCGGGACGTAGCGCCGCTTTATGCGCATCTCAATTCACCGGACGCGACGCCGGATGACATCTTTGATGCCATGGTGGGCATCTATCGTGGGTTCATTCTGGAACATACACCGGAGTATAAGCGGTTCATGGAACATGTGATTGGTGGGCATGTGCCGATACTGTTTCATTGTGCAGCGGGGAAGGACCGCACCGGCTTTGGGGCGGCATTGATCTTCCTGGCGCTGGGTGTGCCCATGGAAACGATCTTTGAAGATTATGTCCTGACCAATGAATTCATCGTGCGCAACCTGGCAGAACGCTTCCCCGATCTGGAATCGCCGGAGCTGTTCCATACCATGCTGGACGCGCACCCGGAATATCTGCAGGCCTCTTTCGAGGAAATCGACAAGAACTATGGCGGGGTTGAAGACTACTTCCTGAAGGGCCTCGGCATCACGGAAGACCATAAGGCAGCCCTGCGCGAGCAGTTGCTCGAGCGCTAGGCAACAGGCTGGCGCCTGGTCCATCTCTGTTACGTCGACCGCAAAGGCTTCCAAATAGTCTGTAACCTGGCCGCCGCCTTCCATCAGCAGGCCGGAAACCCAGCCGCTTTTGTGGTGTTACCACGCGTGAGATAACGGTCACATCATTCCAGCTGCCTAACTGATGCGTTGATGTCTGCCCGCCTATATAAAGCTGCAGATGCCCGCCGGACCCATTGTCCGGTGCTACCTCAATGGCGATCAGATAGGTCTTGCCTGCCTCCAGCTTGGCAGAGAAGCGCAGGCCGCCTGCCATATTATATTTGGAGAACAGGACGCTGTTCTGGGTATCCGTCAGCCGAACGGAATTGGGGTAATCGTAGGTCATATAGCCACGACCCTGTGCGGCGGGGGCCTTTGGCGTCAGCCGCAGCTTCAGCTTGGGGGGCTCTGGTGCCTGGAAGGAATTGCCGCTGGAAGGGTTACCACCGCCCTGCGGGCCGGTGATGATGGTGCACTGGTCCAATGCCATGGGGGATCGGTCAATAGGCTGCTCCGTGATAGACCCGGCAGGGATCACTGTGAGTCGTTTTTGCCGTTCGGGCAAAGTATGGGCCCGTTCGGGGGATACAATGGTGGCCGGCTACGGCTGGCGTGCGGGCTTCTCATCTTTTCCCTGCACGGCCTTGAATATGTCGATAATCCGTTGCGCTGCGTCTTCTTCAGACTGCGCCCAACTGGTGGCGGGCAATATCAACAGGCCAGCAACAAGTAGAATTCCGATACGCATGACAGTTCCCCTCATTCAAAGACTGCACAGGATATGGGGCCAATGGCACCCACATGCAAAGTCTACAAGATTAATGGGGAAAATGGTGCTGGATATAGGACTTGAACCTACAACCCCCTGATTACAAATCAGGTGCTCTACCAATTGAGCTAATCCAGCACTGGCGCGCAACCTATGCACGCTTGCGTCTGAAATCAATCGAAAATTGACACAGTTTGGTGGAGCGGGAAAATTTCTGCCCTGCAGAAAGCGCTAAAGCAGTGTTAGGCTCTCGAAATTACGGGGAAAGGGAGCGAATTTGCTATGAGTGAAGAAAACACGTCACTGCTCTGGGATGCGATTATCCATTCGACTGCCGGGATACTGGCACTGGTGGCTGGTGGGTTGATGTATAGCTACACATGGGCATTGGTGCTTTTCAGCGGGCTTATGATTCTCTCAGCCGTCAGTGCCATCATCATCAGTTGGCGCGATGATGCCTGGGTGCCGGGTCACTTCCTGGCGATATTGCCGGTCATCGGTGTTGTTGGCGGTCTGTTGGCGGTGCCTTACGCGTTTACCTTCGCCTATGCCTGTCTGTGGCTGGCCTTTATCCACTTTATTTATCGCGGCTATGTCAAAATCCAGGAAGCAAAGGCGGATGGAGACGCGTCATGAACCGACGATTAGGTACCCTTTTATTGGCCGGACTGGTTGCAGCATGTACACCCGCAGCAGAGAAGCCACAGGCCTTTGATATCTCGGCCTACGACTTGGTCGACCTAAGCCACCCCTATGACGAAAATACGATCTACTGGCCGAATTCGCCGTCTGGGTTTGAATTGCATGAGCTGAGCTATGGCCACGTTGATGGTGGCTGGTTCTACTCTTCCTTCGCTTATTCCTCTCCGGAACATGGCGGCACGCATATGGATGCCCCGCATCACTTTGATGAACAGGGCCAAACGATCGACGATATTCCCCTGTCCAATCTGTTGGGCCAGGCGGTGGTGATTGATGTCAGTGCGCAGGCAGCCGCCGACCCCGACTATGTGCTGCAGGTTGCGGATGTAGAAGCCTTTGAGGAATTGCATGGCCCGATTGCCGAGGGTTCAATTGTTATTCTGCGGACCGGCTGGAGCAAATACTGGCCGGACCGCAAGGCGTATCTGGGCGATGATCGGCCCGGACGAACAGATGATTTGCACTTCCCCAGCTTTGGTGTAGAGGCGTCCCTGCTGTTGATCGAGAAGCGCAAAGTCTCGATGATCGGCGTTGATACAGCCTCAATCGACAATGGCCAGTCCAAAGATTTTATGGTGCATCAGATTGCCGGGGCAGCCAATGTGCCGGGCCTCGAGAATCTGATGAATCTTCACAGGCTGCCGCCGCGCGGCGCTATATTGATCGCCTTGCCAATGAAAATTGGTGATGGGTCAGGTGGCCCCGTCCGGGTGATTGCCCTAATCCCGCGAGAGAGCGTATAGGGCTACGGCGGCTGCGTTGGAGACATTCAGGCTCTCCACGGTATCAGCCATGGTTAGCCTGAGCAGGATATCGCAAAGGCTTTGGCTGCGTTGGCGCAAGCCTTTGCCTTCGGCCCCCATGACCAGCGCAAAGCGATCCGGAAGCCCATCAGCGCTGTTTTCAAGATCGCGCGGTGTCATGTCACCATCTGCATCCAGGCCGATGATTGTAAAGCCTGCGTCTTTGATGTCTTCCAGCTGATTGGCCAGGTTTTGACCGCGCACATATGGCATGTGTTCGAGAAGACCTGCGGAGGTCTTGGCCAGTGTGGCTGTCTCTGGCGGTGAATGCCGCCATGTTGTTACAATGGCAGAGGCGCCAAAGGCAGCCGCTGAGCGCATGATCGCCCCGACATTGTGCGGGTCTGTCACCTGGTCTAACACGACAAGACGGGCCATGCTTTCGTCGGCGAGTAATTTTTTGAGATCAGGCTCAGCCAGGGGCGAGACTTCCAGGGCGATGCCCTGGTGTACCGCATCGCGGCCCAGCAATTTGTCGAGGGCCTTGCGATCGACAATCTCCGGTTCAATAGGGCTGGTATCGCCCAGCTTGTTTGCGGCATTGGCGGTGGCCAGCAATCGGTGATAGTCGCGGCGGTGGTTCTGCAGTGCCTCGTGAACGGGATGCGTGCCATAGAGCCAGTAATGGCCATTGTCGGCGTGGCTATCCGGGCCGCCTCTACGATGGCTGGCGCCTTTACCCTTGCCGGGTTTTCTGCGGTGCGATTGCTGTGTCATGGGCTGGCTATATCACGGCACTGGCAGGCAGGGCAAAACTCCATTGGGGGATGAGCAAAACTAATTGGCGTGACCGGCGAAAAAAGCAGCCCATGGGTATTGACATATGGCTGCAATTTCTCATAGTGCCGTCCACTGTCCAACCGGCAGGAATATGCCGGTGCTCAGGAGGGGTGGCCGAGTGGTTAAAGGCACCAGACTGTAAATCTGGCCGCATAGCGTACGCTGGTTCGAATCCAGCCCCCTCCACCACCTTCCCGGATCCGCGCCGCGGCGCAGCAACGGGATGGCACAAACCCGTTCCCAGGCTGGAAGGCCCAGCAGTTTGGGGGCAGGATTGTGCGGGTGTAGCTCAATGGTAGAGCATCAGCCTTCCAAGCTGGTGACGTGGGTTCGATTCCCATCACCCGCTCCAATCGGGCCAATGATTTAGGCGACCTTGTGTCGCTGTTTGAAGTGACACAAAGCCCCCGGGCGCCTGGAAGAGAAGAGGAACTAGGTATGTCGAAGGAAAAGTTTGAACGTACGAAGCCGCATTGCAATGTTGGCACGATTGGTCACGTTGACCACGGCAAGACGACATTGACGGCGGCTATTACGAAGGTACTGGCTGAGTCTGGTGGTGCAGAGTTTACAGACTATGCGAACATTGACAAGGCGCCTGAAGAGCGTGAACGCGGTATTACGATTTCGACGGCTCACGTTGAATACGAAACCGACGGTCGCCACTATGCGCACGTTGATTGCCCGGGCCATGCTGACTATGTGAAGAACATGATCACGGGTGCCGCGCAGATGGATGGCGCTATTCTTGTTGTTAACGCAGCTGACGGCCCGATGCCGCAGACCCGTGAGCACATCCTGCTTGCGCGTCAGGTTGGTGTGCCTGCTCTTGTTGTCTTCCTGAACAAGGTTGACCAGGTTGACGATGAAGAGCTTCTGGAACTGGTTGAGATGGAAGTGCGTGAACTTCTTTCTGACTATGAGTTCCCTGGCGATGACATTCCCATTATTGCTGGTTCTGCCCTGGCAGCTCTTGAAGGTCGCGATGACAACATCGGCGCCGAGAAGATCATGGAGCTGATGGCTGCAGTTGATGAATATATTCCGCAGCCTGATCGTCCTGTTGACCAGCCGTTCCTGATGCCGATTGAAGACGTGTTCTCGATCTCTGGTCGCGGTACGGTTGTTACGGGTCGTGTTGAGCGCGGTGTCATCAATGTTGGTGATGAAATTGAGATTGTTGGCATCAAGGACACGGAGAAGACGACGTGTACGGGTGTTGAGATGTTCCGCAAGCTTCTGGACTCTGGTGAAGCTGGTGACAACATTGGTGCGCTGCTTCGTGGTATTGACCGTGAAGCTGTTGAGCGTGGCCAGGTTTTGGCCGCTCCGGGCTCGATTACGCCGCACACGAAGTTCAAGGCTGAGGCTTATATCCTGACGAAGGATGAAGGTGGCCGTCATACGCCGTTCTTCACGAACTATCGTCCTCAGTTCTACTTCCGTACGACGGATGTGACCGGTGTTGTAACCCTGCCTGAGGGCACGGAAATGGTAATGCCTGGTGACAACATCGCGATGGATGTTGAGCTGATCGTGCCGATTGCCATGGATGAAGGCCTGCGCTTCGCGATCCGCGAAGGTGGCCGCACCGTCGGCGCCGGCGTCGTATCAAGCATCGTCGAGTAAGACGTTTCCGACCGGGCAGGGGTGCCTGCCCGGGACGGGCTCTTTCAAGTTGACACTGCGGTCCTTTCACCATAGAAGGGGCCGCTTGAAATTTCTCTAGGCACCAAGGGTGCAAACGAAGGTGTTTAACCCCTTGATTTGCTTTGAAAACACGGAGTCCGGTTGCGACAGGTTCTAGGAGTGTAGCTCAATTGGTAGAGCACCGGTCTCCAAAACCGGGGGCTGTGGGTTCGAGTCCCTCCACTCCTGCCAGTCTTTGCCCTTGGCAAAGTAGCGCAAAATCGGAAGCCATCGGTTGGCAGAGCAGAGACGCACAGAGATTTCATTTAAGAATTTGTGGAACGGCAGGTAATGGCGAAAACAGGTCCAGTTAAGTTCTTGAGCGAGGTTCGACAGGAAGTATCCAAGGTCGTCCCGCCGACGTGGAACGAAACATTCGTAACGACGATTATGGTGTTCATCTTCGCAACGTTGATGGCCATCTTCTTCTATGCGGTGGACGGTGTTATTTCCTGGCTGCTGCAAACGTTCCTTGAGTTGCTGCGATAATGGCAATGCGTTGGTACATCGTTCAGACCTACTCGAATTTCGAGAAGAAGGTCGCCGAATCCGTTCGGGAACAGGCAGAAGTAAACGGGTTGCAAGACCTGTTTGAAGAAGTGCTTGTGCCGATGGAAGAGGTGGTGGAAGTGCGCCGTGGCCAGAAGGTCAGCACGGAACGTAAGTTCTTCCCGGGTTACATCCTGGTGAAGATGGAACTGACAGACGATACCTATCACCTTATTACCGGCATTCCGAAAGTCTCTGGCTTTTTAGGGTCGGGCAGCAAGCCCATGCCGATCACAGAAGCAGAGGCGAACCGCATTCTGAACCAGGTTCAGGAAGGCGTCGAGCGCCCCAAACCCTCTATCATCTTCGAAGTCGGCGAAGAAGTGCGCGTTACGGATGGCCCGTTCACGTCCTTCAACGGCATGGTCGAAGAAGTGGACGAAGAGCGTGCCCGCCTCAAGGTGTCGGTTTCGATCTTTGGCCGCGCAACACCTGTGGAGTTGGACTACACGCAGGTGGAAAAAGGTTAAGAGAATTTGTGTGGGAGGCCCGCCATGGCCGGACCACGCATCCCTGCAGCGCCCGGTGGCGCTGCACGTTTATGAGAAGGCCGGCAATACCCTACGGTGCTGCATGGTTGTGAAAGGGAAAGTAAATGGCAAAGAAAATTGATGGTTACATCAACCTTCAGGTGCCCGCTGGCAATGCCAGTCCGTCACCGCCCATTGGCCCGGCGCTTGGTCAGCGCGGGGTGAATATCATGGAATTCTGCAAGGCGTTTAACGCGGCTACGCAGGAATTCGACAAGGATACACCGATCCCGACCAAGATTACGGTTTATGCTGATCGCAGCTTTACCTTTGTTACCAAGACGCCGCCTGCCTCCTTCTTCCTGAAGAAGGCTGCCAAGCTGAACAAGGCTGCAAACAATCCGGGTCGTGAAGTCGCCGGTTCTGTCACCGTCGATGATCTGCGCGAAATTGCAGAAGCAAAGATGAAAGACCTGAACGCAGCCGATATGGATGCAGCTATTTCCATGCTGGCCGGCACAGCCCGGTCCATGGGTCTTGAGGTGAAGGGGTAGTATCATGGCTAAATTGACAAAACGCGCCAAAGCTGCTGCTGAATCTGTTGATCGCAACAAGCAGTACAACCTTGAAGAAGCCGTTGCGCTGCTCAAGGCTCATGCCAGTGCCAAATTCGACGAAACCGTCGAAATTGCCATGAACCTGGGTGTTGACCCGCGCCATGCTGACCAGATGGTCCGTGGTGTTGTCAGCCTGCCGAACGGTACAGGTAAGTCAGTACGTGTTGCTGTCTTTGCTCGCGACGAAAAGGCGGAAGAAGCCAAGGCCGCTGGTGCCGAGATCGTTGGTGCAGAAGAACTGGCTGAAGACATCCAGAAGGGTGAAATGAACTTCGACCGTGTGATTGCAACGCCGGACATGATGGCTGTTGTTGGTCGCCTGGGTAAGGTACTTGGCCCGCGTGGCCTGATGCCGAACCCGAAACTCGGTACGGTTACGGCCGACGTTGCCCAGGCTGTTAAAGACGCCAAGGGTGGTCAGGTTGAATTCCGTGTTGAGAAAGAAGGCATCATTCACGCCGGTGTTGGCAAGGCGAGCTTCTCTGAAGGGGCGCTTGTGCAGAACATCCGGGCGTTGACAGATGCTGTCAACAAGGCCAAGCCAACTGGCGCCAAGGGTACCTTCATGAAGCAGGTGACCATCAGCTCCACCATGGGGCCTGGCGTCAAGGTTGACGTATCGACCGCTGCCAGCGCATAAGCGCGCAGCAAAGAAGACATCACCCCCACCTTGCGGTGGGGATGATTTAGGGCAGCAGATCCTGAACAGGAAATCACTGCCCGCCTGTCCGAGACCGTAGGTGCCTGTGTGAAAGCGCAGGTTTAATGGGGATGCCCGGCCTGCATAGACGGGGGAACGAGACTGAACTTTTGCCGGTCATCATGTTGATGCCGGACGGGCCTGAAGCCTCGACAGAGGAATTTCGGGCTACCCTTGTGGGAAGGTTCAGGTCCACGACCTTTGGACAGGGTAGTTGGGTTCAGAAGCCTTCGGGAATCTGAGCCTTTGGTGGGTTCGCAGCAGAGTGGTTCTGCTGCATTACACTGGAGAAAATAAGTGGACCGAGCCCAAAAGAAGGAACTGGTTGCTGAACTGAAGACGACGTTCGATGAAACCACTGCCGTAGTAGTCACGCACTATTCCGGACTTACGGTGGCGGAAATGACGGATCTTCGGAATCGCATGCGCGAAGGCGGTGCCCAGTTCCGTGTCACTAAGAACCGGCTGACGAAGCTGGCTCTGGACGGCACCAAGTGCGATCCGCTCGCCTCTCTGTTTACCGGCCCTACGGCTATTGCTTATTCGGATGATCCCGTTGCAGCAGCGCGTATCGCGGTAGATTACGCCAAAGACAACGAAAAGCTCGTTGTCCTCGGTGGCATGATGGGCGAAACAGAACTCGACGTAGCAGGTGTGACGGCTTTGGCCAAAATGCCTTCGCTCGACGAGCTTCGCGGCAAGATCGTTGGTGTTCTACAGGCCCCGGCAACCAAGGTTGCTGGCGTTCTGCAGGCGCCTGCAGGCCAATTGGCCCGCGTATTTGGTGCGTACGGATCCTCCGACGCAGCTTAAGAAATGTCTTCGGACAACAAGGGTATAAACTAGGAGAAATACCATGGCCGATTTGGAAAAATTGGTAGAAGAACTCTCATCTCTCACGGTTATCGAAGCCGCTGAACTGTCTTCCATGCTGGAAGAAAAGTGGGGCGTTTCTGCCGCTGCACCGGTTGCTGTTGCTGCCGTTGCTGGTGGTGGTGATGCCGGTGGCGAAGCTGCTGCCGAGAAAGATGAATTTGATGTTGTTCTGGCCGCTGCCGGCGAGAAGAAGATCAACGTCATTAAAGAAGTCCGTGCCATCACTGGTCTGGGCCTCAAGGACGCCAAGGAGATGGTTGAATCAGCTCCCAAGCCTGTCAAGGAAGGCGTCTCCAAGGACGAAGCCAACGAACTTAAAGAGAAGCTTGAAGCCGCTGGTGCGACTGTCGAACTCAAATAGTTCCAAGGCGACTATTTGCAATGCCGGGGTCCTGGTGTCATGGCTCCGGCATAGCGCGTTTTCCCGGCAGGGCTGTTTAGCGGCCTGAGCGGGAAGAAAAATACCGCGGATGTCGGTGGCAATTGCCAGAACATCCAATCAAGTTTAGGCTGATGCAATTTTGCGTTAGCAGGGCGAGCGAAAGAGGAACAGGCATGGGCAATTCTTTCACGGGGCGCAAGCGGGTCCGCAAGTATTTTGGTCATATCAGGGAAGTCATTGATATGCCCAACCTGATCGAGGTTCAGAAAAATTCCTATGACCAGTTTTTGCAGCGGTTTGTCTCAGCAGACGAACGCGGCGATGATGGTCTGCAGGGGGTTTTCAAGTCTGTCTTCCCGATTGGTGACTTCGCAGAAACAGCCTCTTTGGAATTCGTAAGCTACGAGTTCGAAAAGCCCAAATATGACGTTGAGGAATGCCAGCAGCGTGACATGACCTATGCTGCACCGCTTAAGGCAACGCTCCGTCTGATCGTTTTTGATGTCGATGAAGATACGGGCGCCAAGTCTGTTCTCGATATCAAGGAGCAAGAAGTGTACATGGGCGACATGCCGCTCATGACGCCGCACGGCACTTTTGTGATCAATGGTACAGAGCGCGTCATCGTGTCTCAGATGCACCGTTCGCCCGGTGTGTTCTTCGATCACGACAAGGGCAAGACCCATTCTTCCGGCAAGTTCCTTTTTGCTGCGCGTATCATTCCGTATCGCGGCTCTTGGCTCGATTTTGAATTTGATGCCAAGGACGTTGTGCACGCCCGTATTGACCGCCGTCGTAAGATTCCGGTGACGACACTGCTTTACGCGCTGGGCATGTCTGCCGGTGAAATTCTCGACTATTTCTACGACACGGTTGTCTACAAACGCTCCAAGAATGTCTGGAAGAAGCCGTTTGATGCTGCTGCTATGCGTGGCATCAAGCAGGCCTTCCCCATTGCCGATGCCAAAACCGGCGAAGTGCTTCTTGAGGCTGAAGAAAAGCTGACACCGCGTCTGGCACGCCAGATGGAAAAAGACGGCGTTAAAGAACTGCTGGTGCCATCTGATGACCTGTTGGGTCGCTATGCGGCTATCGATCTCGTTAATCCAAAGACGGGTGAAATCTATATCGAAGCCGGTGAAGAAGTTACCGAAGAGCACATTGAGAAGTTCTCAGAAGCCAAGGTCAAGGAAGTACCGACGCTCGACATCGATCACATCAATGTCAGCGCCCATATCCGCAACACCATGATGGTGGACAAAGCGGAAAACTGGGAACAGGCCATGATCGAGATTTATCGCGTTATGCGCCCGGGTGAGCCACCCACCAAGGAAACAGCAGAAGCCCTGTTCGATGGTCTGTTCTTCGACACGGAACGCTATGACCTGTCATCGGTTGGCCGCGTGAAGATGAATATGCGTCTGAACCTCGATGCTGAAGACACGCTGCGGATCCTCCGCAAGGAAGATATCCTGGCCGTGATTAACACGCTGGTTGGTCTGAAAGACGGCAAGGGTGAAATCGACGACATTGACCATCTGGGCAACCGTCGTGTTCGTTCTGTTGGCGAACTGATGGAAAATCAGTACCGCATCGGCCTGCTGCGCATGGAGCGCGCGATCAAGGAACGCATGAGCTCTGTTGAAATCGACACGGTCATGCCGCATGACCTGATCAATGCCAAACCTGCAGCTGCTGCGGTGCGTGAATTCTTCGGTTCCAGCCAGTTGTCGCAATTTATGGATCAGACCAACCCGCTGTCAGAAGTGACGCATAAGCGTCGCCTCTCTGCGCTTGGCCCAGGTGGTCTGACGCGCGAACGCGCCGGCTTTGAAGTCCGAGACGTGCACCCAACCCATTATGGCCGGATCTGCCCGATTGAAACGCCGGAAGGCCCGAATATTGGTCTGATCAACTCCCTGGCTACCTTCGCGCGTATCAATAAATATGGCTTTATCGAGTCGCCGTATCGCAAGATCGTGAAAGGCAAGGTCACCGAAGAAGTGGCTTACTTGTCCGCTATGGAAGAAGCCAATTACACCATTGCCCAGGCTAACCTTGAGCTGGATGGAAAAGGCAACTTCGTTGACGAGATGATCACCTGCCGCCGTGCTGGTGACCAGCTGCTCGTTTCACCCGTAGATGCAGACTATATGGATGTGTCGCCCAAACAGCTTGTTTCCGTTGCCGCTGCGCTTATTCCGTTCCTGGAAAATGATGACGCGAACCGCGCACTGATGGGCTCGAACATGATGCGTCAGGCTGTGCCGCTGCTGCAGGCCACTGCGCCGCTCGTTGGCACAGGTATGGAAAAAACCGTTGCCCATGATTCCGGTGTTACCGCCGTTGCCAAGCGTTCTGGCGTGATTGACCAGGTAGACGCAACCCGTATCGTGGTTCGCGCAACGGATGATGTTGAACCCGGCTCCTCTGGTGTTGATATCTACAATCTCATCAAGTTCCAGCGGTCCAATCAGAATACCTGCATTAACCAGCGCCCGTTGGTGAAGGTGGGTGATGTGGTTGAGAAGGGCGACATCATTGCTGACGGTCCGTCGACCGATATGGGTGAACTGGCACTGGGCCGCAACGTGCTCGTCGCCTTCATGCCGTGGATGGGCTACAACTTCGAAGATTCCATCCTGATCTCTGAACGCATGGTGCGTGACGATGTCTTCACCTCAATTCACATTGAGGAATATGAAGTCATGGCCCGTGACACCAAGATGGGTCCGGAAGAAATCACCCGCGACATCCCGAATGTCGGCGAAGAGAGCATGAGCCACCTCGATGAAGCCGGTATTGTTTATATCGGTGCCGAAGTTGGTCCGGGCGATATCCTCGTCGGTAAGGTAACGCCGAAAGGTGAATCCCCGATGACGCCGGAAGAAAAACTTCTGCGCGCTATTTTCGGTGAAAAAGCCTCTGATGTTCGCGATACTTCATTGCGTATTTCACCGGGTGATGCCGGTACCGTCGTTGAGGTTCGCGTGTTCAACCGCCATGGTGTGGACAAGGACGAACGCGCCTTGACCATCGAGCGTGAGGAAATCGAACACCTCTCAAAGGACCGTGCGGACGAGCAGGCCATTCTGGACCGTGTCTCCTACGCCCGCCTGGAAGAGGCGCTGTTGAACCAGACGGCCGCCAGCGGCCCTGCCGGTGTCAAGAAAGATGGCAAAATCACCAGGGGTATTCTGGAAGACGTTGCCCGCCACGAATGGTGGAAGATCGCCGTCAAGAATGAGAAGCGCCAGGCAGATATCGAGGCCCTGCGCAAGCAGTATGACGATGCCAAGGATGCTCTCCAGGCACGCTTCGATGAAAAGATCGACAAGCTGCAGCGTGGTGATGAGCTTCTGCCGGGTGTGATGAAGATGGTCAAAGTCTTTGTTGCCGTGAAGCGCAAGCTGCAGCCGGGCGACAAGATGGCCGGTCGTCACGGCAACAAGGGTGTTATTTCCCGCATTTCGCCGGTTGAAGATATGCCGTTCCTGGAAGATGGAACGACGGCTGACATTGTCTTGAACCCGCTGGGTGTGCCCTCGCGCATGAATGTAGGTCAGATTCTGGAAACGCATCTGGGTTGGGCTTCAGCCGGTCTTGGCCGTCAGATTTCGGAATTGCTGGATCAGGCCCGCAAGTCTGGCGAAACCAAGAAACTTCGTGCCCGCATGAAAGACATCTACAGCGATGCCGAGTACAAAGACATCATCAAGGATATGGATGATCCTGATGTTCTCGAGCTCGGTGGCAACCTGCGTAATGGTGTGCCGATGGCAACGCCTGTATTTGATGGTGCCAAGGAAGCCGACATTGTTGAGCAGCTGGAAGCTGCCGGGATGGAAGGCTCTGGTCAGGTAACGCTTTATGACGGGCGTACCGGTGAGCCGTTCGACCGTAAGGTCACGGTTGGCTACATCTATATGCTCAAGCTGCATCACCTTGTTGATGATAAAATCCATGGTCGTTCCA
>Ga0181573_10002569_pt1 | contig 16740 bp, 15 predicted proteins | sample 101ome_25_FD_148643 | JGI IMG/M metagenome (GOLD analysis project Ga0181573, IMG submission 148643) | Coastal salt marsh microbial communities from the Groves Creek Marsh, Skidaway Island, Georgia - 101409BT metaG (spades assembly) | ecosystem: Environmental > Aquatic > Marine > Intertidal zone... | reverse complement strand
ACTTTTATTTTAAGGCCGCAAGAATCGTACCCTACGAAGGCTCGTCCAGCCCGACGATGCCGAGAAGCTTCAAGGCATTCCGACTCGTTGCGAGGCCAGGACGGAGAACATAATCGAAGGCCAGCACCTGCTCGGCTCCTTCGTCGACGGTTTCCCGGAAGTGAACCTTGGTCGACCGAGACTCGAGGGCCGGATCCTCGTGAAGAGCCAGATCGTGGGTCGTTACCATGCCGATCGCATGGGCATCGAGGAGATGCGAAATGATGCGCCGAGCAGCCACCCGCCGCTCTTCGGAGTTGGTTCCCTGGAGCACTTCGTCGATCAGGTACAGGAGCGGAGGGCTGTCAGCACCGGTACCCCCTGCAGCGTGGACGAGCTGCTTGAGACGGAGCAGTTCGGCCATGAACAGGGATACGCCTCCGGTCAGAGAATCATGAATCCGCATCGAGGTAAAGACCCGCAGGGATCCGATTCGGGCACCGGAAGCGCACACCACGGATCCAGCCTGACCGAGCACGGCGGCGAGGCCCACGGAGCGCAGGAGCGTGCTCTTGCCGGACATGTTCGATCCGGTCACGAGAAGAAACCGCCCCGGTCCGTCGAGGACCACATCACTCGGGCGCCGAACGTCATCCCGCAACAAAGGATGACCCAGCTCCCGCGCCTCGAAACAGGCTTCACCATCGACCAGCTCGGGAAACGACCACTCCGGCTGGTCGTAGGCGAGCGTCGCGAGTGATGAGAGCGCCTCCAGTTCACCGAGAGCCTCGAACCAATCTTCCACTCGATCCCCCGATCGACGCCGCCACCGCTCCAGCGCGCGCGCCAGATGGACGTCGGACATCAGCCCGGCGGCGATCACGGGCTGAAACATCGAGGCTCGTGATTCAACCATGTCGAGGAGACGCTCCAGAGACCGGATCGCGGCAGATGCCGTGCCGCCGGACTCATCGCGAAGCCGATCGACCAGCGCTCTCAGGGTCGGGTCATCCGTCTCGTACCTCTCCCATGCCGCAAGGAGCGAGTGATACCGGCGGATCCCAGGGCTTCGTCCCGCAGCCAGGTTGAAGTACGTACTCATCTCCTGACTCCACCGCCATGCGAGTGTCGCCTGAAACGCCAGCGGCAGGGCCCAGCTCCAAGCAGGCACGAGTGCCGGCAACCATAGAACGAACAGGATACCGGTAACGGGAGGCAGCACGAACGCGACGAGCACGGACCACCTTGGGACTCCGCTGTCCCCGTTGAACGGATCTGGAAGCCTCGTCCACTCGAGAAACCGCGTCCATTCATGTGCGTCCACCGAATCAATCAGGAGCGACTCGATTGCCAGGGACTCCCGACCCTCGAGATCCGAGGCGAGCGCACGGACAGCTCCCTGACGGCGCTGTACGGACCGCGGTGAACTGGGTGAGGAGAGCCAACGCCTGACACACTCGACTCCGGTCGGACTCGGCGTCGGTCCCAGCAGGGCCCGGATCGAGGCCGGACCGAAGACGTCGAGGTCCGTGGCGTACGGATGATCCTCATCCCCCGAAGCGGGAGGACGGAGAAGAGGGTCCCGATACCCCACGTCCTCGCATACCGCAACCAGTGCGTCCCAATCGCGATCGAGGCGTGCGAGACCCATGGTCGCGCATGCCCCGGCCGCACGAACACGCCTGACCTCCTCTCGAAGCCGTCGATGACCGATCACCAGACCAATGAATACGACACCCGCTGTCACGGCGATCAGGCTCGGGACCAGCGATGGAATCGGTAGCTCATTGCGAAGGAGACCGGACACCGATCCTGTGACGAACACCGCGACGCGAACGATCTCGACCCGGCGGGCCCTTTGCCCCAGTTCGAGGAGTTCGTCGGCCCGCGCCCGCGATGCCCGCTCATACGTCCGACGTGGCTGGCTCACCGCGCCGTCTCCTGCGACAATGTTGATGCTGTCTCGCTCACGATCCGACTCCATGCCTCACTTCGCCGCACGAGCTCGTGCTCGTGCTCAGGCCCTGATTGCCGCTCTGCTGTGCGTTCTTCCAGCAGGGTGCTCCGACCCTGATCCGGTACCCGGGCACTCGGATCCGGTGCGACCGCCAGATACCCCGTCACTTCACCATGCCGGGCTGAACTCCGTCGATCCGGATGCCGCGATCGCCTGGTATCTCGATCTGTGGCCGACCGCTGAACGGGCCCGTTTCGCCGGACGCGCGGCGGTTTCAGCGGAAATGTACCTCGTTTTTGAGGAGGTGACCGAGCCTGCACCCGGAGGCTTCGACCCCATCCTCGGGCGATCCGTGCCACAAAGCGCGTTCTGGCACATCGGCGCGTTCCTGAACACGACCATGTCGGACCGGCGAGTGGCGCAGACAGGGACAGAGCACCTCCGCCTGTACACAGGCCTGGGTGACGAGACTGTGTGGCGCTCGGGGCTTACGCCCTACGATGGCGTCGTCGACACCGAGACCCTGGCGTCGTTCCAGCCGGTCGACCCACGCCCGGGCGGCTTCAGCTACGTCCTCGGCCCCGATGGTGCGCTCTTCGAACTCACGGGTGGTCCGGGCACAGCCGAGTCACTCTCCCACGTCCACTTCTTCCACGAGCACCCACGATGCACAGCGAATTGGTACGTGGCGATGATGGGCATGGAGCTACCGCCGCTTCGCGGTGACGACGGGTCGACGGCTCCGCAGCCGGCTCACGACCCATGCGAAGGGGAACACGGGACACCCGGTTGGCCCTCCCTCGAACGGGCGGGCACCATCCGCCAGCCGCGTGCAACCGTGCTGCACGGGAACGGTTCCATGTCGTTTTATCCCCGGCAATGCGATGCAGCCCGGTGCGGGCACGACAACCCGCTGGTGCCAACCCGAGGACAGGTCATCGATCACCTCGGCCTCGCTGTCGAGTCGGTCGATGACTGGTTCGTCTGGCTGACGAGCCACGACGTCCTCGTCCTCGCGCCACCTCATGACATCGAGGAGGGGCGCGCGTTCACCTTCGAGGGCCCGGACGGTCTGGCCATCGAACTGGTGGAGCTTCGCAGAGCTCCGTGAGCCGAGAACGGATCCGAGCGCTGGTCGAGAGTAATCCGGGCCAGGCCAGCGAGGCCGAGTACTCGCTCGTGCACGGGGTCCTCTGCGGGCGGGCTCCGTGCAATCTCCTCGTGTTCGGGGTAGGCCGGGACTCTTCCCTCTGGATGGACGTGAACGACGGTGGCCGAACCGTCTTCGTCGAGGATGTGAGGGAATGGGCGGAGTACGCCCGTGAACACGTCGAGGGAATCAGCGTCGTCGACGTGCGATACTGGACACTCCGCGTCATGTGGCACCTGCTCCGCTTCATCCCCTCCCTCCTCTACATGAGGTCGTTGCCGGCCGACGTGCTCGACGCTCAGTGGGACGTGATCCTCGTCGATGCACCGCGCGGCACTCGCTGGTATCGCCGCGGGCGCATGATGAGCATCTATACGGCGTCAGTTCTGGCGAAACGCTCCCGTGGCGTCGTCTTCGTGCACGACTGTCACCGCTTCACCGAGGCGGAATGCAGTGACGCGTTCCTGGGTGCCGACCGTCTCTTGCACGAGGTGGACACGATGCGCTGCTACTCTTTCGGCTGACCTCATGCGCATCGGCATCGACATCCGCGTCGCTCAGCCCCCGGAGGCCGGCCAGCAGCGAATGCTGTGGCGGCTTGGGTCCTGGCTCGGCTCCGAGGGGCACGACGTCGAGTTCATCACCGTGCTTCCCCAGCCGGACGGAGTGGTACTGCCGGCGGGGACGAGGCTCAGCACCTGCCACGACCTCTCGCGCGCCGCACTCAGACGCGCGGTCTCCGATCTTGCCCTCGACGCGTTTCTCATCAACCCGGAACGATCGCGCCGATACCGTGGAATCCCGGCCAATGTCCTTCGTGCTGCCTACGGGACCGAACACTACAAGCAGAATCTCAGGTCCGTCAGGAACCCTGCCGAGGCTGCACTTCGCCGCGGCGCACGACTCGCCCCGTGGACGGTGGCTGATCTCCGTTGGGAACGGGCGTTCTACGAGGCCCCTCGGCCGCAGCCGGACGTCGTGTGTCAATCCGAATACATGAAGAGCCAGATCCTCGGTAGCTACCGGATTCCCGAGGATCACATCCACATCGTTCCGAATGCGATCGACACCCACGAATACAATCCGGAGCGGAGCGGTGAGCAGCGAGCGGAAATGCGATCACGCTGGAACATCCCCAGCGACGCCGTCTGTCTCCTTTTTCTCGGCCACAACTTCCGCCGGAAAGGCCTGTGGCAACTCCTGGAGACGGTCGCCCGAATCGGTGAGACCGATCCTCCCGTGCATCTGCTCGTGGCGGGACGGGGAACGGGCGAAAGCCAGAGGAGAAAAGCCGCATCTCTCGTACGCCAACACGGACTGGAGGGACGCGTTCACCTCGCCGGCCCGGTACGTCCGGCAGTCCAGGCAATCGCGGCCGCCGATGTTCTGGCCTTCCTGTCATGGCACGACGCCTTCGGATGGGTCGCGCTCGAGGCGATGGGATGTGGGATCCCGGTCATCGGGACGCCGTATGCGGGGTCATCGGAGCTGATCGACCATGGCGAGACGGGCCTGATCGTGGACCCGGCCCAACCCGGAGACGTGGTGGCGGCCATCCGCTCGCTCCTCGACGAACGCACACGGACCCGTATGGGTCGAGCCGCGGCCGCCGCAGCGACCCGGTATGACGAAGCCAACTACTTCCGGGCGGTCGAGAGCATCATGAAGACAGCCGCCGAGCGAGCAGACGGCCCGATTCGCTGACCAGGCCCCAAGCGCGACGATTCGGTTCGTCTACGGAAACCGGGAACCCCAGGCGATCCAGTAGTCGTCGATGGAGTCGTCGTCCGTAGCCAGTTCCGCCTCACCCGCCGGCAGACCGTTGAGCTGGAAGATGTACGTCAACACGTCCGTCGTCTGCTGACGCGACAGGCTCCACGGATTGTCGTAGGGCATCCGCTCGTTGACGTAGTACCAGAGCTGATAGACCGACTGATCCTCCCAGCGATCCTTGAAGCCGGTTTCGGTCCAGTCAGCCGAATCATGACACTCGCTGCAGGTCGACCGAAACAGCGCCTCACCTCGGTCAGCCTGAGCGACCGTGAAGATCCCGTCGGCCGTCGTCGGATCGACCTCCTCTTCCACCGGCTCGGCTGGAGGAACCGGCGCCTCAGCCGGAGCCTGCGTAGCTGAGGAACACGCGGCGAGCAGCGCGAGTGCACATGCCGCAGTCGCTGAGCGAATGAAGTTGGCCATGGCTGTACGTCACATCGAGAGGATCGAACTACAGAGAATTGAGTGGAACAGGAATATACCTCATTTGCTGATTCGACACGCCGTTCGTCACTCGATCGAGGGGTCCTCTCCCGCAGCTGATCTCATGTGCCACGAACGATTGACGGCCGTCGTGGGTACGTGGGTCCATGGAGATCGGAATCTACTCCTTCGTGGAGACGAGGCTGGACCCGATGACGGGTGGCCAGCGGGAAGCGCGAAGCCGGATCGATCGAATCCTGGACGAGATCCAGGTCGCGGACGAGGTGGGACTCGACGTGTTCGGCATCGGGGAGCACCACCGTCCGGACTACGTCTCCTCCGCACCTGCCGTCATCCTCGCCGCTGCAGCAGCTCGCACGAAGAACATCAGGCTGACGAGTGCGGTTACGGTACTCTCGTCGGATGACCCCGTCCGTGTCTTCCAGGACTTTGCGACGCTCGATCTGATCTCCGGTGGGCGAGCCGAGGTCATCGCCGGACGGGGATCCTTCACCGAATCCTTCCCGCTTTTCGGACAGGACCTGCAGGCCTACGACGAGCTCTTCGCAGAGAAGCTGGCATTGTTTCTGGAGCTGCGCAGATCCGAGGTGGTCTCCTGGCGTGGACAGCATCGCCCTTCGATCGACCGTCGACCGGTGTATCCACGCCCCGTGCAGGATCCACTCCCCCTGTGGATCGCGGTGGGAGGTAACCCGCCCTCCGTGGTCCGAGCCGGCTCCCTCGGCCTCCCGATGGCCCTCGCCATCATCGGCGGCATGCCGGAGCGCTTCGCACCATTGATCGACCTGTTCCGGGAGGCAGCACGGCACGGTGGCCATGACGCCTCGACGCTGCCCGTGAGTATCAATTCACACGGATTTCTCGCCGACGACGGTGACGAAGCTGCCGAACTCGCCTGGCCGGGGTTCTCGGCGACCATGAATCGGATCGGCAGGGAACGGGGCTGGCCGCCCCAGTCCCGGACCCAGTTCGACCAGGAACGGGGGTTGCGCGGTGCGATGGTGATGGGAAGCCCGGAGGAGGTCATCGAGAAGATCCTGTTCCAGCACGAGATCTTCGGACACCAGCGCTTCCTCGTTCAGCTTACGGTCGGCCCCATGGACCACGATCGGGTGCTCCGGGCGATCGAGCTGCTCGGAACCGTGGTCGCACCTGCCGTCAGGTCTGCGGTCGCCGCTCGGCAGATGCAGCCCGCCGGCTGACGTCCAGTCCCGCCGTCGGACGTCGGTGGGCTCCGTGTCGTCTGCTCAGATGGTCTCCATGGCCTCGACTGGAATCCAACCGACCTTTCCATCGTCGAGCACAACCTCGACCCAATCTCCGGTCCACTGATCGATGCGGACGCGAGTGCCCTCGTGGACCTGAAACAGCGTCAGATCATCATCCGCCGCTGGCGCTGATCGGACAGGAACCGATTCCACCAGGACGATCCCGCGCTCTGCCCGACCGACGCCAAGTTCGCGAATGAGCAGTGTCACACCGAAGATCAACAGGATCGGAATCCCGATGACTCTGGACCACCGTCCGGCCACGATCATCCGATCTCTGCGAGTGAGCACCTGCAGGATGATGCCCAACGCCACACCGAGCCACGCGCTCGCCACCACAAGCAGGAGCAGAGAGGTCGGCATCAGATTGACCCAGGTGTTCGCCATGGAGACGAGCCAGAACGCAGGCATCGGGTCGATCGCATCGACCGTCACGGAGCGAGCCAGCTCGAGATTGGCGCGAGTGTCGAGGTCGCCGGGAGACAGTTGGAGCGCCCGCTCCCAATGGAGAATGGCAGGGCCGAGCGCGCCCGACTTGAAGTACGCGTTGCCGAGATTGTACTCGAGTCCGGCACTCGTGAAGCCCCCGGCCAGAACGTTCTCGTACGCTTCGATCGCTGACCGGAAGTCACCTTCCTGATAGGCGAGGTTGCCTCGTTCCACGATCTCGTCCTGGCCCGCGAGGAATGCCGGGACCATGAACAGAAGCGCCGCACCGGAGAGACTCGAGCGCCGGATCCTCATCGGACAACCCGCTCAAAGTCATCCATCAGCCGCTCCACCTGCTCGAGGAAACGTGGTTCCTCATCGGGATCCCCGGTCGGAGGAGCGAAGCGCTGACGATCGCATTGCGCCAGGCAATCGATGACATCCTCACGCAACGAAAGGGGGGCCCCGACGTCCTCGAGTGCTCGTTCGATCGATACCGACTCGAGCCCCGCTTCCGCCAGATTCAGTCGGTCCGAGATGAGGCCGGAAAGGGCGCGTGCCACCTCCGCATAAAAAGCACGACGATCGTCCTGCCCAGCCAGCTTTCGAGCCTCGGCGAGGCGCCGGCGTGCCACACGACCCGCCCGTCTCCCGCGAGCATACGCAACGTCTCCCTCCAGCAGGTCCCAATGGCGGCGTAGAGCCACCGAACCGGCGATCCCGACGAGGGGAAGGAGAGCGAAGATCCAGAAGCCGGCCCCAGTGACAGGGGAGCGCCCGCTGCGCGCGAGGTCGAGTGAGCCGAGCCGGATGAACCGGATATCCTGTCGCAACTGCTCCACACCCCCACGGCTCAGTGCCGAAGCGCCACCGGGGAGCGTGCCCGAGACCTTGAGCGGGATCGCGTCGCTGGATGCCTCACGATAGGTGCCGTTCGAGGGGTCGAAGTATGCGAACATCACCGGCGGCAGCTGTCGCTGCCCGGGGGCCCTCGGGATGACGACGTACTCGAACGTCTTGGCACCGGACAACCCATCGCCCGCCACACCGAGTGTCTCGGAGATTTCTGGCGGAAAGACCTCGAAATCATCCGGCAGCCCCAGCGCCGGCGGGGTGATCCCGCGCAGATGTCCATCACCACTCACCCGCACGGTCAGGGTCACTGCCTCATTCGCGTCCACAGAGTCGCGGTCCACGTCTGCCGTCACGCGAAGCTGACCCACAACCCCCGTGAAGTCGTCAGGTCGACCCGGGGGCAAGGCGAGGACATCGATGGTGAGCGGGTTCGAGAGCACCGTCACAGGGACCGTGGTCGAGCCGAAGAGTGAGGACCGACCGAAGATTCGCTCGAACGGGTCCCTCCCGGTCTGGACCCGCACCGCGGCCTCGATCCCAATCGGTTCGAGGGTGCGCTCGCCCGGCCCGGTGGGCACGAGCGCGACTCGGCGAACCACGGCGGTCACGTACTGCTCTCCGTCACGCGTCCGCTCCTCGACCTGAGGCGAACCCTCGGGGGAAACATCCTCGACCCAGAAGCCTGCCGGCTCGGGGACTGCCGTCATGCCGAAGTTCGTGACGTCGACCCGTGTCCAGATCCGGTATTCGACGATGAACGGTTCCCCCTCTCTCACGGTGGAGCGAGACGCCTCCGCAGTGATGAAGAGATCTTCCGGTGCAATGCCGTTTGTGGACTCTCCACGAGCTCCGTCGGCGGAAACCGTGAGAGGGATGGGGTCGGTCCGGAATGACTGACCCTCTGCAACGATGTCGATCGACGAAACCGTGTGCTCACCCTCGACGAGCGCCTGATACCGATGCTGGACCGTTACGGAGACGGTGGTGCGCCCATTCACCATCTGAACGGAGGACTGGGTGTTCGAACCCAGGAAACGAGCGAAGGAACCGAGGTCCGGCGGCCGCACGTCCCGGTTCATCGATTGAGTTCCGGTGACCTCGACGTTCACGACGAACGCCGATCCGACGGCAACGGTCCTACCCGGCGTAACGAATGCGCGCGCGCCGACACTCTGTCCCACGACAGGTGCACCCCAGAGGAGGAAGGCAAGAGCGAGGCCCACAGGGGACCACGGGAGCGTACGCCTCACCACGGCTTCCTCGGGCGGCGTCCCCGAGCCGAGAGCCGCTTCCGGTTCACGTCCTCCGGGTCTTCCTCGATGGCATCGAGCAGTCGCTCCGCCTCCTCGGGTGTCATCTCGGTCTGCCGGGGCTCCGGCTCCCCCGACGGAGGCTCCTCGCCTTGGGGCGGGGACGTGTCCTGATCATCCGGCTCCTGTTCCCCATCGGCCGGATCCTGATTCTCCTGACCCTGGTCCTGATCTTCAGAGTCCTGCTGACCCTCGGAATCCTGCTCGTCCTGCTGCTCGTCCTCGTCTTCCGAATCGCCGTCCTGCTGCTGCTCCTGCTGCTCCTGCTGCTGCATCTGCTCGAGGACTCGCTCCAGGTTGTGCTTCGCATCACTGTCCCCGGGGTCCAGCCTCAACGCCTGCTTGAAGGCTTCGAGGCTCTGCTCCAGCTGCTGCTCCCGGTACAGGGCGTTTCCCAGGTTGTACCACGCCGATGAGGCGAGGCGCGGATCCCCCGTCTCGATCGCGCGCTGGTACGCCTCCATCGCGCGCTGATAATCGGCCCCCTGATACAACGCGTTCCCGTCGTTGAATGGGATGATCGGAGATCCGGGGGCCTCGGCCATGGCTTCGAGGTACTTCTGATGAGCCTCGGCAAACCGTCCCTCCTCGTAGAGCCGGTTCCCCTCCCTGACACGTTCGCGACCTGCCTGCCCCGCGACGGGCATCGCAACCACCCCCACAGCGAGGGTCAGCGCGGCGAGCCAGACAAGCCCCATGGCGCTCGTGCCCGGGACCACCGCATGCCGACCACCTCGCACGCTGCTCACTTCGGGCTCCTGCCCGATCCCCGACAACTGTCTCATTCGAACCTCCCGACCCACTCGCGGTGCTCCATCCTCCGGTCGGAGAGCAGAGCCTCCGACAGAAGCAGCAGCAGCGCCAGAGCAAGGAAAATCTGGTACTGCTCTTCGAAGCGTGTCACCTCCCGAGCGTCGAACTCCTCACCCTCACCACTCGCAATGCGATCGATCAGCTGGTCCAGAGCCGTCCCGTCAGCGCTGGCGCGCACGACCGTCGCACCCGCGTCATCCGCGAGGTTCTGAAGAGCTCCCTCACCGACCCGAGTCGTCACGACGCTTCCGGCTTCATCACGCAGAAAGCCCTGTTGTGCCCCACGTTCATCGTAGACCGGAATCGGCGCTCCTTCGTTCGTTCCGATCACCACGATATACACATCGATCGCACGAAGTTCGGAGAGGATATCGCTGAAGTCGTCCTCGTGATCTTCGGCATCCGTGACCAGGACGAGAACGCGAGCCTCGCGAGCGCCCTTCTCCAGCGCCTCCAACGAGGTTCGAAGGGCCGCACCGAGGTCCGTCCCCTGAATCGGCATCAGGTCCGGTGTCATCGCATTCAGGAACATACCCGCCGCGCGGTAGTCCATGGTCAGCGGACTCTGTACGAACGCGTCGGCTGCGAAGGCAACGAGTCCGATGCGGTCTCCGCTGAGGCCCTCCATCAACCGGTAGACCGCAAGGCGCGCCCTCTCGAGACGATTCGGTGATACGTCCTGTGCAAGCATGGACTGCGAAAGGTCGATCGCCACTACGATGTCCTGACCCGAGCTTCGGATCGTCTCGACCCGGCTGCCGAACTGTGGCCGTGCCAGAGCGATGGGCAGCAGGGCGACCGCCGCGATCCGCATCGACCACTTCCAACGGCGTGCAACGATGTCGACAGAACTCGTGAGTTGCTGAACGAGATCTGAATCAGCAAATGCCTCGAGGGCACGGCGGCGCGAGGCTGATGCCCTCAAGACCGCCAAAACCAGAACCGGCACGAGGGTGAGGGCCCACAGCCAACCGGGGTCGTTGAAACGGAACATCAGGGCAGCCTGCGAAACACGGTCTGGGCAAGCCCGAGTTCAGTCACGAGCAGCAGGAGACCAAGGCCGAGCGGCAGAGGGAACCGCTCGTCGAATTGCGTAAAATTCTGGATCTCGATCTCTGTTCGCTCCAGTTCATCGATTTCCGCGTAGATCTCCTGCAGACTCTCCGTGTCCGTCGCGCGGAAATAACGTCCCCCCGTGAGTTCGGCGACCTCGTTCAGTGTCGGCTCGTCAATGTCGACGCGCATGTTCGCGTACCGTGTCCCTCCGAGAGGGTCCTGAACCGGAACTCGGGCCGTTCCCTGTGACCCCGCTCCGATCGTGTACACCCGTATGCCCAGAGCCTGAGCCATCTGCGCAGCCGTCACCGGGCCGATCTCCCCACGGTTCGACCGTCCGTCCGTGAGAAGTACGACGACCTTGGACTGGGCATCTGACGCCTGCAGGCGTTTGACCGCGGTCGCCAACCCCATGCCGACCGCCGTCCCGTCCTCGATCATTCCGGTCTCCAGTTCGTCCATCAGCGACTGAACGACATCGTAGTCGAAGGTGAGGGGAGCCTGGGTGAAGGCCTGCCCGGCGAACGCAACGAGCCCGATGCGGTCGTTGACCCGCCCCCCCGCGAACTCCGCTCCCACTCGCTTTGCGGCCTCGAGTCTATTCGGCTCCAGGTCTTCCGCGAGCATCGAACTCGATACGTCGAGGACCATCACGATATCGATCCCTTCGGTCAGAACGTTTTCCGTTGTGATCCCGGTCTGCGGGCGTGCGAGGGCGACCACGAACGCGGCGAGGGCTGCACCGCGAAGTGTCCGTGGTACGAGCGTAGCCCATCGGACCGGAGTCACCTGAGCCTCTCGCACCGCATCGACGGCAGCGTAACGGATCGAAGCTGCCCGTCGACCGTGACGAGCACGGAGCCAGAACACTACGGGAAGAAGCAGGAGGAGACCGAGCACCGCAGGATCTTCGAAACGAAACATCAGTCGATCGACTCCAACGGCGATCCGGAGTCGCTCACGGCCTCGTCAGAGGGGACGACCTCGTCACGATCGCTCTCGGGCATCGAGCCCCGTACGAGTTCGCGGCCAAGCTCCACGACCTGTGTCGCGACTTCGGGCGCAGGTCGAACTTTCGCGAACTTCACGAGGTCACAGCGATCAAGAAAGCGGCGAAGATCCTCTCGAAATTCGGGCACTGTGTCTCCATCCCTCAGTGCCTCGACGATCTCCCACGTCGTCATCTCCAGCGCAGTCACGCCAAACCGGGCCTCGAGATATCGACGCAGGATATCCGACGCTTCAATGTGATACTCCTTCACCGCACCCCGCATCAGGAGGTCGGAGGCCTGCAGGCTGTCCAGCGCCTCGAGAGCGACCTCATGAGGCGGCCGTGGCGGTGGCCCGGCCTCCACGACCGCCACACCCGAGCGGGCCCGGGCCCATCTGCGATACAGCCACGCGCCGACCACGCCCGCCACGAGGAGAGCCACGATCCAGCCTGTCACGCGCAATACGCTGACCGGGATCATCAGTGGTCCCCGGATTTCACGAATATCACCGGTCTCGTCCTGACCGACCGTTACCACCTCGACCGCGAAACCGTCGGTACTCACCGTCTGGCGCTCGCCGGCCCCGTCATCGACGGCGATCGCGAAGGAGGGGAGATCCAGTTCACCCAGTTCGAACGCGGTCAGAACGAAGCTCGCCGACGAGATCCGGCGTTCACCCTCGAACTCCATCGGCAAGACCTGAGCACCCAGCAACTCGAAGGGACGGAGATCCAGCGAGTCCGGCCAGATGACCGACGCGTCCGCGGGGTGGCTGACCCTCACGGACAGGGTGATCCGATCACCTACGGTGATGAGGGTGGTATCGAGATCGGTGCGTATGCCGACCTGTGCTGCCACGGGTACCGACAGAAGGCAGACCGATGCGGACGCCAGGTAGACGCACATGAGGACACGCCGCACGCGGATGGAGCGGGCCCTCTGGACGATCCTCGTCATTGCCGTCGCGCCCTGTCCTGAAAGAACCGCATCAGCGGCCGCACGTACGGCTCACCCGTCTCGATGTCGATCACGTCGACCTTGCCCTTTCGCAACGCACGATCGAGGTCGCTGCGCTCGGCCGCGACCCGCGCGGCGAAGGCGCTGCGGAATCGCGGATCCGAGGTGTTCACCACGACACGCTCGGACGTTTCAGGGTCTTCGAGCTCCAGATACCCCAGAGCCGGCAATTCACGTTCACGCTCGTCGCCGAGTCGGACTGCAATCAGGTCATGTCTGCGACCTGCGACCGCCAGCGCCTTCTCGAACCCTCGGTCACGGAAGTCCGACACGACGAATGTCACGGCTTTCTTCCGCTGAACGTGGGTCAGGTATTCCAGGGCACCCGTGATGTCCGTGCCCCTGCCCTCGGGACGGTGATAGAGCAACTCCCGCAGAACGCGAAGAACGTGGCGCCGACCCTTTCGTGGCGGTACGAACTTCTCGATCCGGTCCGAGAAAATGATCAGGCCGACCTTGTCGTTGTTCTTGATCGCACTGAAGGCCAGCAGAGCGCAGACCTCGACCGCAACCTCGCCCTTCATTCGCTCACGCGTTCCGAAGTTCCCCGACGCACTCACGTCCACGACGAGCATGACCGTCAGTTCCCGCTCTTCCTCGAAAACCTTGATGAAGGGAGAGCCGTTACGAGCCGTCACATTCCAGTCGATCGAACGAATGTCGTCCCCGTACTGGTACTCGCGGACCTCGGCGAAATTCATGCCTCGTCCCTTGAATACCGAGTGGTACTCGCCCGAAAAAACCTCGTTGACGAGGCCTCGCGTGGCGATTTCGAGGCGACGTACCTGCTTGAGAATCTCACGGGGGATCATCTGTGCCGATCCGTCAGGGAACCTCGACGCGATCAAGAATCCGACGCACCACATCTTCCGGCGTCACTTCCTCGGCCTCTGCCTCGTATGTGACCAGGACCCGGTGACGCAGTACATCCATGCCCATTGCCCGAACGTCGTCCGGCGTCACGAAGCCCCTGCGTTGAAGGAACGCGTGGGCTCGAGCCGTCTTGGCCAGACAGATCGTGGCGCGGGGAGACCCTCCGAACGCAATCAGGTCCTTCAGGTCCTCAAGCCCGTGAGCAGCCGGCTCGCGCGTAGCCAGGACCAGATTCACGATGTACCGCTCTACCTGCGGGTCCATGTAGATCATCTGAGCCGCCTTGCGGGCGCGAATGATCTCCTCCGGAGTGACAACGGGCCGTACCGTTGCGGCTGAACCCGCAGACATCCTCCTCATGATCTCCAGCTCCTCGTCTCCCGACGGATATTCGATGGAGAGCTTGAGCATGAAGCGATCGACCTGAGCTTCGGGGAGAGGGTACGTTCCCTCCTGCTCGATCGGGTTCTGAGTCGCCAGCACCAGAAACGGATCGTCGAGTGGGTAACTCTCCTCACCGATCGTGACGGTGTGCTCCTGCATCGCCTCGAGGAGAGCAGACTGGACCTTCGCCGGTGATCGGTTGATCTCGTCGGCAAGGATGATGTTGGAGAAAATCGGACCCTTCTTGGTCTTGAACTCCTGATCCTTCGGGTCGTAGATCAGCGTTCCGATGAGATCGGCAGGCAGAAGATCCGGCGTGAACTGGAGCCTCCGAAAGCGGGTGTCGATCGCCTCCGCCAGCGTCTTGACGGTCAAGGTCTTGGCGAGCCCGGGAACCCCTTCCATCAGAACGTGGCCGTCGGCAAGCAGGCCAATCAGGAGCCGTTCGACCATCCGCTCCTGCCCCACGATCACGCGGCCCACTTCGCTGCGAAGGCGATCCAGGAATTCACTTTCCTGCTGGATCTTCTGCTGAATCACCTCGATGTCGAGGGACTTCGTCTCGGTCATGTCCTCACACTCGATACGGCGGAAAAACGCAATCAGTCATTGGCGATATGGTAATGGATGCTTCAGAGCGCGGAAGGGTTGGCTCGACCGCTCCGCGGTACAGGACAGAGCCGCAGAGTGTCCTTTTCATGTGACACTTTCTCGTTCCGGTATTTCTGTAATTCGTTACTGCACAGTTAGATACACGGATCACAGCTTCCTGGCACGCGGACTGCTCATTCCACCAGCATGCGGGTATCGCCGGCGACGTGGCCGGTAGAGGTCCGGGGAGGGTCCCCGGCTCTCCCCCGCGAGACCGGTATCGGCCGGCACTGGAGAGGAGACGTCCAATGAAGCGAGAAGTGATCCTGGCCCTGACGGGCCTTGCGCTGACGCTGCCCCTCGACGCAGAGGGCCAGCGCAGCGACCGACGTGATCGCGTTCGGGAACGCGACGACCGAGTCGAGCGACTCGAGCCGGTCCGGGCTCCGGGCCGAGTATTTCAGGTCCGTCCGGCGTACCGGACCATGCCTGCGCGTGTCGTCTATTCCAGCCGGGCACGGTACCGGGATCGAGCGGCTACCGGACTATGGGTTCGGGCTGACCTCGGTACCATTCAATTCCGACGAGGGATGCCGGGGCGAGGCGTCATCCTGACCAACCGTGATCTACGGGACCTCCTGGGTGCTCAAAACATCCGTCGCATCAGACAGGCGGCGAGCCGGGCAGGGATTCACGGGACGCTGCGGGGCCGATGGGCTGGGCAGCGAGGTCGCAGCCGAACCCTGATCGTGACCATCGACCGGTTCGAGGTCGCCGAACTCGCCGACTACGACGGGGACGGCTTCGTCGATCGGATCTACCTGATCGGTGATCGTCGACCGCACAGGACAGCCGTCCGTTGGTGAGGCCAGATCGTCACCCGGGCGAATGAGCCCCGCGGGCCCAACGGTCCGCGGGGCTCTTTCTTGCCGTGGTCGAGCCCCGCCTAGAAGCGCATCCTGAGCCACTCGACACGTACACCCGGGGCCCACCCCGGGCGGCCATCCCGCCGGTCGAAGGGCAGGAGCGTCGGCACGGGCAACAGCGAGCCTCGCTGCCATACCCCTCCCGAGTAGCTCAGCAGGGCCGTCCCCTCGGCCGAATCCGGGGTTCTGTCCTCGACACGATCTCGTCCGCCGCTCGCAAGCGTCGCGATCACGAGCCCCGTCACACTGGAGACGAGTGGGATCGCGATCGCGGCGTTGTCACCCGGGTCGGTGAGGAGGTCGACCCCGAGGCCGACCAGACCCCCGCCCAGCGCCCCCAGGTTGATCAGTCTGACCCTCGGGCGAGAAACATCGTACGCCGACGCCAGACGTTCAGCCGCCAGCAGACCGACATTTCCGGCGATCAGGCTCGCCGCCAGTACCGCGTCGTTGTCTCCCCAATCGTCCTCATCGAAGAGTTCGGCGACGAGGGCACCGTAGACCGAGCCCCACGTGGACCCACCCTGCGCGGCACTCGACACTCCGGACCGAACAGGGTTACGAGCGAGAATCGCCCCCGTAGCGATACCGGCCAGTCCGCCGATGATCATGGCGGTGAAGACCTCCTCGGTGTCATCGTCGGTCGGATAGCAGCCGAAATGACTGCATAGCTCCTGCTGACCGAAGTCCAGCACCTTCGCCCATCCCAGACCCTGCCATGTACCCCAGGAGCCGCCCCACGTGATCGCCCTCGCTTGCCCCTCCGTGTACTGCTGACTTCGTTGGGCGTACAGCGCGGAGAAGAGTCCGACCGGGACCCCGGTCAGGAGGCCGGCACCGTACGCCTCGCTGTCGGTCGATCCGAGCGCGACCGGCACGGCGACCCCGAGCCACAGGCCGTACAGTGTTCCGAAGACCGGTAA
>Ga0181573_10002568_pt1 | contig 16745 bp, 8 predicted proteins | sample 101ome_25_FD_148643 | JGI IMG/M metagenome (GOLD analysis project Ga0181573, IMG submission 148643) | Coastal salt marsh microbial communities from the Groves Creek Marsh, Skidaway Island, Georgia - 101409BT metaG (spades assembly) | ecosystem: Environmental > Aquatic > Marine > Intertidal zone... | reverse complement strand
AGCGAATGACGATGGAGATGGGGAACAGCGAACTCGAGGAGTTGAGCCCGAACCGCAGAGCACGTCGCGCACCGGGATTGCACGAAAGAGTCTCATCCGTTCGATACTCGTTGTCCATGGCGTCGATCAGCGTCGCCCCCATCGGTTTGGTTTCCACGCGCAGTGAGCCTCGACAGGTCCCCCACGGTGCGCACCCTCGCCCCCGCCAACGCACAACGTCGTCGCTTTCGTCTTATCCAACCCTCCCGTGCTCGTCGCAGGTATGTGGAGGAGCGCGTCTCCCCACGCGGCGTTTATGCGCCCCAGGGCTAACGCGGATGGTGGTAACCCTCGCCCGACCCGCCGGAACATGATCCAGGCGGCTGGACTGGTGCGTTAACCCACCCTCGGTGCACGAAGCATCCACTCCCAGAGGTCCACTTGGCGCCCTGGGTGACCCGCGCCTGACCAATCGTACCCGTCCGCATCGCAGGGCTCGATCTTCCCGTTCGGAGACAAATCATCGTCCGCCAACGCGAAGAGGCCGCCCGTCGGAGGCGGCGGAAGCGGCGTCACCAACGAGGTCGTGGAGACTGTGAACGGCATGCGTCAGCGCCGGCTGGGCGGCGGCGACATCGTCGTGTCCGAGTTTGGCCTCGGCACCCAGCGATGGGGCTCCGCCGATTTCAACGCGCCGGACGAGGCGATGTGCCACAAGTTCATGGACTACGCCGTGCTGGAGAAGGGCGTGAGCATGGTCGACACCGCGGAGCAGTACCCGATCCCGTCGGACCGCGGCAAGCCCGAGGGCGACACCGAGCGAATCATCGGGAGCTGGATGAAGAAGGACAAGTCGCGTCGCGAGAAGCTCGTGATCGCCACGAAGATCACCGGCTCGTCCAACGTCACCAAGAAGAACATCAGGAAGGATCTCGAGGGTTCGCTGACCCGACTCGGGACGGACTACGTGGACGTGTACACGCTCCACTGGCCCGCGAGGTACACGCCGCAGTCAAACTGGGGCCAGTCGCTGATGTACCACGTCGAGCAGGAACAGGCGCCTTGGTACAAGAACGCCGCATCGTTCGAGGAGATCGCGGAGGCGATGGGTGAGATGATCGCCGAGGGTAAGCTTCGCGGATGGGGCATGTGCAACGACAACGCGTACGGTCTCACCGCGTCCTGCTACGCGGCGAGGGCTGTGGGCGCGCCGCCCCCGTGCGTGTTGCAGAACGACTTCAGCATAATCAACCGACGCGTCGAGGAGAACGGGGTGACCGAGGCGAGCTCCCCGGTGCACGAGAACGTTGGCTTCATGGCGTACAACGTGCTCGCGGGTGGGGTTTTGACGGGTAAGTACCTGGACGTGGCGGCGGCGGTGGATAACCCGCAGGATCCCGAGCTGGCGGAGAAGCTCCTTCGCGACCCCCGCGGCCGCATGGACGACTACTCGTGGGGCAAGACGCTGTACAGGTACAGGTCGGGCCCGGCGGAGGTGGCGACGAGGCAGTACGCCGCGCTCGCGAAGGAGGCGGGTATGAGCCTGACGGAGATGTCGCTGCGATGGTGCAGGCAGCGCGCGGGTGTGACCACCACTCTGCTCGGTCACACGTCGATGGCACAGCTGGAGGAGACGCTGAAGTACTTCGACGCGTCCGTGCCGAAACTGCCGCAGGATCTGATGTGGGCCATCGACAGGGTGCACATGCAGAACAGGCTGCCGATCTTCTCGAGCGATCGCGTCGGGGCGGACTGGGAGGGATCTGGAGAGATTGGCGAGCGTATCCCGTGATGGGTGTTTTTGTTAATGACAATGAATTCAACCGTCCCTTGGTCAAATCCTTGGACGAAAGTATATACCCTAAACCCTATATATCCAGGGGAGAGTTGCGGGCGTTTAGTTCGGATCTATAGCAGGAGGAGACAGGTCGAGTGTGATGACTGAATTCTTCGTTCGTTTATTTACAAAGGCGGGCCCCGCCTGGCTTGTGGGGAGGTGGGCATTTCACCCTATCGCCGCCTGTCGGGCGAGCGCGACACCCGGGCTTCTGCTTGGGTTTGGGTCGGCGGTGCGATGTCTGTCGCAGACCGAGGCCTTCCTTGTGTCGCTTCCTGTCGTATCGTATCGTATCGTATCGTATCGTATCGTATCGTATCGTGGTGTCTGCGCGGAATCGGTTTTACGATCATCACGCGATTGATTGGATCTTGCGTTGGAGATCAAGGCGATTCCGGATTTCTGCACTCGCAGCACTTTGTTCGAGATGTGGGAGGGGAGTTGCCGTCGCAGTCAAAATTGCTTCCCGGGCCGATGGCCCGGCAGTTACACGCAGAGCTACCAGAGCTACCAATGCAAGCGGCATTTGGATTGACCAATCTGCAAATTTCATCGCATTCATCTTGGCCCTGTGGTCCGTTTCCGCAACCTCTGCCAAAGACGTTGCATGCTGCGTTGTCACCTCCAATGGACTTGCAGAAATCCGTGACAGGAGGCGGAGGAGGAGGAGGAGAAGGATATGATGGTGGTGGAGAAGTAGGAGAAGGAGGAGGAGAAGGAGATGGTGGCGGAGGAGGAGGAGGAGGATCTACGCAACCCAGCGGATCGCAAATTCCCTCGGCAGTGCATTGACCTGCATTATCACATGTCGGGCCTGGTGGATAGCCATCGAAGAAGCAAGCGGTGTCAGGTTCAGCGTTGACCGCCTCGCATGTAACGTCGCCGTCCGCATGTGACGTCAGGCATTTTCCAACCTTACAAGGACCTGTGATTGATGGGCTATCGCAGCACGTATCGAGCGGAAGGTGGTTGATGCTGCAGCTTGCGTCAGGATTGCAAGTGCAAGGCACATCCGTGTCAATGCAGGGATTGCATGGTGTTACCATCCCATCGCAAACTGTTTTAGCAGGGACGGAAGGGTTCAAACAACTCCGATCCTTTGCGCACGGGCAGCCATCGTGGAGGAAATTCTTTTCGCACGTGAGAGTAGCGGTCCCGCCTCTCGCGACTTCAGTGACACAGATGCAAGGATGGTCGGGGTCAACACAGACGTCGACATAGGGATCGTAGCCGCAATAATCGCAAGGGCAACCTTCATCGCGAGGGACTGCGTGAACATGTTTGAAGGTCAGCGTTCACGGGGAAATTGTATTCTTCGTTGACTCACTTGGTTTGCATTCTCCGGAGTAGCAGCGGCCGATGTTTGGGTCGACGCTGTTGCAATCTACTGGGAACGGTTCAGGGTAAGGAGCACATGGGCCGTCCTTGTCGCCTGCGTTGAAGTTTGCCAGGGAGGTTCAGTCAGCGCGGCGGGAGTAAAGCTTCGACTGCACTTTACCTTCGCAGACGCACTTGCCCTGCTTCGGCCAAGTTTTGTCCGTGTACCTGCGTGATGTCTCGCACGCTGTGTGCTTGCAAGGGTACATGGTGTGACAATCTTCGTCGGTGTCGCAGTACGCTTCCGGCTCGCACCAGTCGGGTTCTTCATGCTTCCCGGGTTTGTAGGGCTTCTCGGGCTTCCCGGGCCTGTAGGGCTTCTCAAGCTTCGCGGGCTTCGTGGGCTCGTAGCGTCCTCGCGAGGCTGCGGCGGTGTTGGCGCTCGCGCGGCCGGAGCCTGGGCGCTCCGCCTGCTGGGTAAGGGTCTGAGCCAAGGAGGGCTCGGGCGCGAGAGTCAACGCGGCGAGTGCGATGATCGCGATGAGGGTACCGGCGCGGGACATGGTGATCATGTGTCGCGCGTTCGCTTGGAGACGGCTGGCGGTGGGGACTGCGGGTGGCGGGCGGCGGGCGCGCGGTGCGTTTGTGTGGCTCCCCGCTCCTCGGGGGACCGTTTTTCTTGTGTCCTTCTTTCACCGTCCCCGATCTGGGGTACCTGCGAAGGTAACTTTTACCGAGGAGCTCCGTTCGCCGACTCCGAGAGAGGGTTCCTCGTGTGCTGATATCCGGACTCGCACTGAACGCGAGCACACTCTACCCTCTCAACACGCCCGACATCACCCATAAATCATGAACCGAGTCTTTGCGATCCTCCTCGCGCTGATGGTCATCGTCGCGCTCCTCGAAAGCGGAGTGCAGGCCAGCGAGACCCGAGGTGTCCCGCGTCCCGCCTCTCCCTCCCCTCTCTCCTCTCGACACAAGCACAAGAACAAGCACAAGAACAAGCACAAGAACAAGCACAAGAACGAATCCCACCACGGCATCGAGCATGGATCTCACCACGAGACGGAGGACGAATTGGAACACGGGACCGACGGGATCGCTCCAGCAGGCTCCACCGACACCTGCAGCTGTGTCGCTGCCTGCATTCAGAGTTGCTCTTACACTCCCCCGTGAAACCAAGGAACGCGAGCTTTGAGATACGTTGGATCACTTTTGTCAATGGAAATGTTGACTTCTAATAACGAACCGCGCGAACGAACGGACGGGGGCGGCTTACGTTTGCTTGCCCAGCAAGAGCCAAGCCTCCCGACACCTCGCCGCCGCGAACCTGACGACGCGCTTGGGATCGTCCAACGCCGCTACCGACGCCCTCTCAACCGCCCTGCGCTGAGGATACACCACGGAGAACGGCAGGGACGTCGCCGCCACCAGAGCATCCAGCGCTGTCTCCCTCACCACCAGCGACAGCGTCGGCGACCCAGCCAACGACCCCGGGGGTTTCCTCGCAGCCGACGACCCGATGCGACACAACGCGCCGATGATAGCCCCGGCGTGTTCCTCCGCGTGTAAAGCCAGCGTGTCCCTGCCGCGCGGGTCCGATAGAAACGCCGCGGTCATCGTGATACTACCGGCGAGGGCGTCCTTGTCCGCAAACGGCGTCGATTGGTCCGCGAGCGCGTTGATAGCCTCGGCCAGCACCGGCAGGATCGAGTCGCCCGACTGAAGCACCGCGGAGATGGGCGCGTGGCGGGCGAGGTGAACGAGCGCCGACAGATGCGCGGGCCTGTGATCGGGGTTGGTCGTCGCCTGGCCCGATCGCGAGGATGGCTTGAGCGCCGCCATCACCGCGGGCACGGTCTGGGTGAAGAACCGCTGTCGGAAGAGTTTCTTCTCCGATCCGTGGCACTCGCGGGTGAGGCCCGGTCCGCCGCCGCCGGGGGACATCGCCACCCCGAACGCGCGCGCGGCCCCCGCGGCCACCTCACGAGACGGCGACGATAGCGCGGTGACGAGGTCCGCGGCGAGTTCGGCCGCGGCTGGGTCCGCGCGCGCGGCGAGCGCCCGAAGCGTAGCTCCGACGGCGGCGACGCCCGCGGCGGCGCGGAGGGAACCCGTCAGCCCGGCGTCCGCAGCCGCCGTCAGACCCGATCGCGGGCCCAACGCTCCGGACGCGCCGAGCTTGTGAATCAGGGACGACAGCGCCTCCGTCGCGGAGCGCGCGTCGTCCTCGTCCCCTCCTCCCACCGCGCGACTCACCAGTCTCCGCACGAGGTCCTCGCAGTTTGGAAAATCCGTCGACTTGCCCGGCGACACCCTCAGACCCGCGACGGCGGCGCAGGCGGCTCTGAAGCACGGACCGCCGCTCATGATCTCCCCCGCCGCATCCACGAGAACCCCAACCTGATGTGCGTCCCCGAGCGCCGCGGTCGCCGCGCGGATGAGCCGACACGCGTCGGCGTCGTTCCCCGCCCCCGGCGCCGTTTCCGATCGCATCGCCGCGGCGATGTCCCTCGCGGCGGCGTCCTCCTCGCCGCCCCCCGCCGCGGTGGACGGGTCCAGCGCGGCGCTCTGCAGCATGCCGGGTACCGAGCCCGACCCCGACGACGCCGTTCTCGGGACGGGCCCCGCCATGGCGTCGACGAAATCCTTCCAGAGGGGTTTGGTCCACACCGGGTCCGGCCGGCGGGCGCCGCCGAGGCGGGACCAGAGGGTGGTCACCGCCACCCGCCTCGCGTCGGCGGAGGCGGCGGACACCCGCGCGAGCGCGGCGAGCGCGAGAGACGCGGCGTCGCCGTCGCACGCGGCGCACAGCCTCGGTACCGCCGTCTTCACCGTCGCCGCCGCCACAGCCGGGTCGGACTTGGACGACGCCGCCGCGGCGAGCGCCTCACCGGCTCGGACGCGAAGGTCGGTGCGCGGGTCGAGGTCCGCGTCGGATGCCGAGGCGTCGGTCTCGAGGGACGCGTCCACGAGGGCGTTCAGCGCCGCGCGCGCGCCGTCCTCGCCCGGGAGCCCCGTGCCCGCGGGGAACGAAAGGAGCGTGCGAAGCCCCGCGATGCCGAGGATGCCGCCGTTGTCCTGCGACTCCTCCTCCTCCCCCTCCTCCTCCTCCGTCTCCTTCTCGTTCGCGGCGGCGGGTTCCGGCTTCTTCTCCTCCTTGACGCGAAGCGCGGAGGTGCCCTCGATCCGCTTCGCCGCCGCCGCCGCGAAGAGCCCGACGAGCCGAGCGCCGACGTCCCCCAGGACCGCCGCGGGCGACGCATCCGCGGATGCGTCCGCGCCGGCGAGGGCGCCGTCGAGGGCACCGCACGCCGCCGGCGTGGCCAGCACGAGCCCCAACGGTCCCGCACCCGGTCGCACGCGGGTCGTCTCCCCTGCGGGTCCCACCCCGGCCGCGTCTAGCAACGGCGCGAGGCCGAGGGACATCGCCGCCGCCGCGGGCTCGGGACCCGCCGCGGCAATCGCGCCGATGATCCGGCCGGCTCCGGCGACGAGCGCGTGGCCGCGTCGCGTCACGTCCGCCGCCGCCGCCGCCGTCGTCGTCGCCGCCGCGCCCTCGGCCGCGCCGTCTCCGGACCCGCCGCAGCACCCGCCGCCGCCGCCGCCCTCGACGCGCCCCTCGCGCTCCCCGGACCCGCCGCAGCACCCGCCGCCGCCGTTTCCGGTCCCGTCGACTTCCATGGCTGTACCTGTACCTGTACCTGTACCTGTACCCGTACCTGTACCCTCGCCCCTGAGAGCCTGCGCGGCGTCCTCGAGGCACGGATCCGCGAGAGCCAGGGCGACCAACTCGGCTCCGCCCCACTCGGACGCGAAAGCCCTCGTGGCCCACCTCGCGGTTCCCTCCGCGGTGAGCTCCGGACCCGCGGGCGGATGCAACAGCAGGTTACGCAGGCGCGACCACACGTTCCTCACGTGCGGCGACATCCCACGTCTCCCGAACGCGGCGCCGCACGCGATCAACGTGGCGAGCGCGTCGTCGATCGTCTGGGGTTTCTTATCGGGCACGAGGCTCTCCAGCACGTGCGGCACGGCCCACGGCGCGAAATCGCCCGCCGCGCACATGGCTCCCCGCAGCGTCGCCGCGAGCTGTTCCCTGGTGACACGCACGGAGTCCCCGGGCGGCGGTCGGAACGACACCGGGAAGTACGCGGCGACGACGTCGTAGAGTTCCTCCGCCGCCGAGGCGAAAGCCGCTCGCCGCTTTGCGACGCCAGCCGTGTCGTCGGTTTTCACGGTTTTCGAAGGACCCGCGATTGCTCCGCCAGCTGTGTCGCCGCAGAAGGCGCGGGGCAGCGCGGTCCACAGCTCGCACAGCAGCAGGACGTTCCTCGGGTCCTTCTCCCCGTCGCACGCCGCCACGACGCTCTCGATCTGTTCCGCGGGGTTCGCGGATCCGAGCGGCGGTCCGTCGGCGGCGGCGGCGGGGTGCGAGACGAGCGCGAGGAGGAACTGGTACGATCGCTGCCTGTCCGCTTGCACCAGGCTCGGTACGTGCACGGCGTCGAAGAACCGGTCGGCCATCTCCGTGGCGTTGTCGTGCGAGACGGCCGGGGCGGATCGGCCGGGCGCGCCGTCGATCGTCGCGGTGGCGCGGAGCAGGGCGGTGCATCCCGCCAGCGCCGCGCGGAGCACCGCGAAATCCTCGAGCTTGCTCGCGAAGTACTGCGAGAGGAGCGAAGCCGCGCCGCCCGGGAGCGGCCTGGCGCCTCCAGCGACGGTCTCATCGTCCCCTGCATATCCCGCGACGCACTCGGCGAGCAGCAGCACGCCCCTCGCGCGGCGGGGTTCGTCAGTCGTCACCAGGCACGTCTCCATCCCCCGCAGCAGATCGAGGAACGTGAGCGCGCCGGAGACCAGGAGCTGGACGATGCGACCCGCAGCCTCGTCGCGGTCCTCATCGGACACGGCGCTTGCACGATCGACCGAGACGTAAGTTTCCACATCCGCCGCCCAAGCCGGCTGATCCTCCTCCATGCCGGACGCCATGTGCGCACCCTCTGTTCGTTAAGTGCGACGGGGTTGCCAGTCGTCTTTCAGATCTTCAGCAGTTGAGTTGCACACGCAGCACACTTGTCTGCTGTTTCGACCAATCGACGTCACTCAACTCCTGCACCCGAACGAGCCCACCATGTTTGCCACGGTCGTGCGACTCGCGCCCGTGTGCGTATCCAAGCCCGCGCTTCGCCGCGGGGCGTCTGCACCCAAGCTCGCGCCTCATCGCGTCGCGTCACTCGGGTATCCTCGCCCTTCCGTCACGGCCAGGGTCAACCTCAAAGAGGACTTGGAGAGCGTCGACGTCAACGAGACCAAGGATGCTCTCCTCAACGGCGACGCCGGCGAGAAATTCCAGGTGGCCGTGGGCATCGGCGGTCTCGTCGCCAGCGGGATCATGACCTGGTCACTGGTAACCCTGAAGGACACAGGCTGCGGACTGCCCCCCGGTCCCGGAGGCGTCCTCGGGGCACTCGAGGGCGTTTCTTATCTATACGTGGTCGGATTAATAGCGTGGAGCGCCGTCACGAAGGCCAAGACCGGCAGCGGCCTGCCCGCCGGCCCCGGAGGCATCTTAGGCGGGGCGGAGGGTATCGCATACCTGGTCGCCCTCGGCGGTGTCGTCGTTGGCATCATGCAGGTGACACATTTCGGATTCATCCCAAACGCCATCCCCGTTGAAGGCGGACCCTGCTTCTCCCCGTAAGTGTATTGGTGAGTGCTAGTCGCGCAGTGACTCGAGTCTGTCTGTGAGCTAGGTGTTTGTGAGGTGTATTAGAAGAATGTAAGTAATCGGCAATATCCCGTAGTCGTACACATTGTTTTGGCAAGCCCCCTCGCGCGCATCACGCGTTCTGGGCCTTCTCGAACTCCTCGTTCTTCTTCTTGTCCAAATCCCGGGTTTTTTCGAAGAGCTTGAACAGGAGAGCCAACCCGATGCCGCGGTAGAGCCCGATGTCAAGCGTGGGCCTCGCCGTGAACGTGAACGCCGCTGTTGCGCACGCCAGGATGCAGTCGCGCTTCACCTCGTACGGCTGGGCCTTGATGTTGTCGAACAAGGGCTTCATCTTGGGCGTGGGGCCCAGCAGGGGGAGGACGCCGCAGCTCACCAACGCGCCGAGGACAGCCTTAGGAAGAACCTCGAGGAGCGCGCCGCCGCCCAGCACGGTGAACGCGATGAGGCAGCAACCGGTGACGAAGTGCGACAGCTTGGTCTTCGCCCCGGAGAGGATGCCGAAGGATGAGCGAGAGATGACGCCGGCGACAGTCATCCCGCCCACCGCCGCGGAGCAGATGTTGGCCACTCCCTGCGCGACGAGCTCCTTATCACTGCTCCACTCCTCCCCATCCTGCTCAGCCCAGAACCTGCACACCGCCGCACCCTCGAGATATGTGATCACGCCGAGCGCGACGCCGGGAACGACGAGCGCCTTCGCAATCTCCGGCCCGATCTGGAGCGCGGCGGGGGGAAACAGCGAACCCAGGTCCACGTGGATGGCTCCGACGCACGCGCCGACGTCGACGCCACTCGCCGCGAGGACGCAGCCGAGGACGCAGCACACGAGCGCGGAGGGGAACATCTTGTGGATCTTCCCGCCGTTGAGCATGATGACGAACGTGGCGGCGGCGAGGGCGAACGTTCCCGGGTGCCAGATCGCCGGGTGCGCCGCGAGCCACGCGGCGGCTGTGGCGAAGTGACCGGCGAGCGGCCCTGAAGCCGTCGCGCCCACCATCGCCGGCACCTGGCTGAAGAACACCATCCACGTCGCCGCCCACACGAACCCTTGCAGGATGGAGACGGGCAGCGAGGTCATGATGTTCCCGAGTCTGGCGAGGCCGCACGCCACGCGGGTGACGCCGGCGTAAAACGCCAGCGTCGCCGCGCCCATGACGTACACCTCGGATCCGAGCGGGATCCCGAGGTTGACGAGGGCGCCGCGGGTGAGGAGGGCGCCGAGGGAGAGGCACCCGACCTGAAGGTACCTGGACGATCCGAGGATGGCGCAGGGGATCGACGCGGCGGCAGCGGCCATCACCGCGCACTTCACGCCGGTGCCGGCGAGGAGCGCGTACGCGCAGCTCTGGGGCATCGCCACGCAAGCCGTGGAGACGCCGGCGATTATGTCGGTCACCACCGTGCTCTTGTCGGGAGCCGCGTCGGCCGTCGCCGCCGCCGCGGCGTCGGCCGATACACCCGCGAAACGACGCGCGTTGCGACCGACGGACGGGCCGCGGCGGAGCGCTTCCACGCCCGGCCCCCAGGACGACTGGCTGCGGCTGATCAGGGCGATTTTCGTGCGTCCCACGGGCACCGTCGCGGCGACGCGTGCGGATCGGGCGGAAGCATGAGCCCCGCGCGCGACGCGTGCGCCGACCAGCGTGTGCGGCTGCGCGATGGACACGGATGCCATTGTGGACCCGCGTGCGTTCGCGGAGTCTCGACAAGCCGCGCCGGCGGGTTTTGCGCTTTATTGGACCTTTGTTATCTAAAATCCCAAAACCCTCTGCGAGCGACACTTTCGGCGAATCACAGCTCGCCTCCGTTCTTCGCCAATTTCTCCCTGAACCTCCATACAGGGAGTCAAAATTACCGATATATCCAATGCTGCGGCGAAACGCGAAAAAGCATCTTCATTTCAAGTTTTGTTGACGGGCTCGGCCTGTTGGCAGCGTCGGGCGGGCCACGCCGCAGCACACGTGGGAGACGCGCCGGTGGTGACCCGGGCGGAGTAGGGAGGGAGGCATGGACCGCGGGCCAGTCCCGCCTCCTCCACGGCACCAGCTCGTCGGCGGTTCTCGGGGCTCCAGCTCCGGGAGTCTCGGCGCGCACATCCCCGGCGCCGATGGATCGTCGGAGGACCTCCACGCCCTGGGCAAGCGCGAGAAGGTCAAGGACAAGGTGAAGAGGTACATCGCCAAGCTGAGCTTCGTGGAGATGAGCGTGATGAAGGCGACGACCAAGATCGACGGTCCACCGAAGGAGAAACACACGAGGAGGCTGGTGCTGGAGTCCTGGAGCCACCCGGACACCGCGCCAGCGGAGACGGTGCACGCGCTGTCCAGGATCAACATGCTGAACAGCCCGGTGGTGACGCTCAAGGCGCTGTCCACGGTGCACGAGCTGATGCAGCGTGGCTCGCCCGCGGTGCTCCCGGCGGTGGGCGGGTGGCTCGATTATCTGTCGCTGGTGCAGAGCCACTGGGATAGGAACGGTAACAACGCGGACTATGGCCTGAGCGAGGTGTGCTCGCCCCTCGTCGTGGCGTACGCAAGGCTGCTCGCGGCCAAGGCGCGATTCCACTCCGAGCACCGGGCGTTCGAGAACAACTACAGCTTTGACGAGGAGGCGGAGGGGAGGGGCGGTGGCGGCATCAGGGGCGGCGGACCACATCCGATCAGCGCGCCGGCCCTGCGCGGCATGCTGTCGGTGGGGAGGACGTGCAGGGAGGCTCTGGAGCACTGCTCCAAGATCCTGCCCGTGAACCCGCCGCTCATAACCATCCAGTGGCAGCGGCTGGTGGCGCACGTCGGCAAGCTGATGGCGGTGGAGTCTCACCTACTGCACGGCGCGGCGGTATACGTGGCGGCGATGTTGGCGTCGAGCGGGTCGGGCGGGTTGGGGACGAGCGGGCTCTCCGTCGAGGACGCGGCGGCGCTCGAGGGCGAGCATTCGGCGCTGCGGGGCGCGTTTGAGAGGGCCAGGGCGAGACCGGCGATCGTGTCGGCGTTCGTGGAGGAGGGCGGCGACCCGGCGCTTCCGTCGGGGTGGTCGGGGGAGGACGGCACCGGGGGACGGGGCGGGTTCAGGTTCCTGGAGCTGCCGGCTACGTTGCCGAGCTTCGACACCGAGGAGGGCAGGGCGGCTATGTCGTCGATGATCGCGTCGTCGTTTGGCCCCCCGTCGAGCCACCTGCCGCCGCTGCCGCACGAGGAGGAGGAGGAGGACGAACTGTGGGTCAGTCCCTTCGACGACTACCCGTCGGACGACGACGTGGGCGGGGAATCCCCGGCGCCGCCGCCAAAGATTGTGGACGTGCCCGACCTGATCGACCTCGGCGACTTTGACGACGTAAAAAAGCAGCCGGGTTTAGGACCGCCGGCTGCGCACTTCGTCCAGGAGTGGCCATCGCCGACGCGCCTCGCGCCGGCGCCACCCCGCCCGCCGTTGTTCGCGGGGTACGGCGGCGTGTCGAACACGCCCGCCGCGCCCGCGCACGGAGCGTCGTTGACGCCGGTGTCGATTAGCGGGAAGGGACCAGCGCGGGGCGCGTGGAAGGAGCACTCGAGGAACAACAGCGGCGATAAGGTGTTGGATATCAACGCATCCCTCGCCGCTTTCGAGCTCACCGCGACCAGGCCTCAGGAGAGCCCAAAGATGAAGCTGAACGCGAGGGAGCCGTCGGTATTCGCCGACATCGCGCCCGCGGGGATCAACAGCACGCGACCGGCGCCCCCGCCCCCGGTGTCGATGAACGCGCAGCGGGTGGCCAGGCCCCTGGTGAACCAGTTTGCCCCGTCGCCGCAGCCGCAACCGTCGCCGCAGCCGCAGCAGCAGCCGCAGCAGCATCCGCCGCATGTGATGCAGCAGCCCGCGATGCCGGTGCCGCGGGCGCCCTGGCCGGTTCCGATGCAGGCGCCTCAACAGCCGGAGGCGAATCCCCAGCCCGCGCTGCAAAAGTGGAACAGTCCACCCCGCGATTGGGTCCAGTGGGACGACGCCGTCGCGGATGCTCCGTCCGTTCAGACGCCCGCGGACACCCCGATCGTTCACCCGCTGAACGATGCGTTGGTCCAACCCGACGTGGCAGGGCTCCTCGGGGACCTCACACAGGGTTCGTTCGACGAGATTCCCATCGCCGCGATCAGGTTTGGCAAGCGCGTCGGCACGGGCGCGTTTGGAGAGGTTCTCAAGGCGACGTACCAGGGCACCGACGTCGCAGTGAAGCGTTTGCGGCTGGATCCCAACCAGCCTCAAGCGGCAGACGACTTCAGGCGCGAGCTCAGGGTGCTGTGCGGCCTGAGGCATCGTCACGTGGTGCAGTTTCTCGGCGCGTGCACCACGGGCCCGGATCTGTGTCTCGTGATGGACTTTTGCGGCGTCGGCTCGCTGTACGGGGTGCTTCACAACCGACGTCAGAGCATCACCGCGGCGCACGTGATGCGTTGGATGGCGGATACCGCCAGGGGTATGGTGTACCTGCACTCCAGAAACATCATACACCGAGACATCAAGTCCGGGAACCTCCTGCTGGACGACAGCGGGGTTATCAAGGTTGCCGACTTTGGCCTCGCGAGGGCGCACGGCCCGACTTCGAACCTGCTCACGCTGGTGGGCACGTACCCGTACATGGCCCCGGAGTTGTTGGACTCGCAGCCGTACAACAGCTCAGTGGACGTGTACTCATTCGGGGTGGTGATGTGGGAGTGTCTGACAAGGGACGAACCCTTCAGGGGGTTCAGCCCGATGCAGATCGTGGCGACGCTGTTGCGGGGGGAGAGGCCCGCGCTGCCGGCGCAGCCCGCGCTGCCGGCCAGCTACGTGTCGCTCCTGACGCAGTGCTGGGCGACTGAGCCGGAGCGTCGACCGACGTTTGAGGTGGCGCTGGAGCGTCTGCTTGTGATTGCTCACGCGATGAAGGCGGCGGAGAGTAGGGGCTGACCACTTTCACTAGCTCGGTCTCTTCTCGCGAATGCCGAATCGACGACATCAGAAATCTTCGCCTTCCCTAACCACAGCTTCAACGCCTTTTGTGAAAATTGCGACACCACCAACAGACCAAGATCACACTGGTCACAAAATGATCTCGGGATCTGGGATCTGATCGGTGCGACGGGTAAATACGCCAGGTCACGCGATAAGACGTCCGGCAGCTCCCTGTCCTGCATTCGCGATGTCTGCCTCGCGCCTGATGAGCGCGGCCGTGCTCGGCACGTCGCGAGCCACCCCGCGCGGCTCGTGCGGCCGCATGGCCGGAGGATTGACGTCAACCGCGGCGAGGCGGCGCGCACCCTCACGCGCACCCTCGAGGAATGTTCTTCACGCCTCGGCTGGAACCTCCGTGGACTACGACAGCGGGGCGACGAAGGCGAGCGGCGAGGGATCCGACGAGGTCGAGACGTCGGCGCTCTCCATCATCGACAGCACCGACGACGTGTTTCAGGAATTCTGCGACGCCCAGGTTGAGCTCGTCGGTCGCGCGCTCGGCCGCGGCGCCAGGTGCATGCTCTACCTGCGCTCCGTTTCCGCGGACGGGGACTCGCTGCAGCTGGCGGAGGTGGCGTCGTTCCCTCGCTCGTCGAGATCGTCCTCCGGGAACGACGGCGCGGGCCCCGCCGGTGCGTGGGAGATGGGTGGCGCGCTGCGGGAGAGCGACGACTTCGGCGCCGCGGCGACCTCGTTCGTGGAGCTCGCGGGGAACGAGGCGTCGACGTCGGGCCGGGGGAGCTCGGGGAGCCCGAGGGGTTCGGGCACGGGGGGACCCGGGCAGGCCATCACGCTGTCGGGCTCGATCGACGACTCTGACGGGAAGAGCACGGCGGCCGAAGCGCTCCTGGTCAAGCAGCGCGTGTTCGCCCTCCCGTCCGCGAACGCGCTAGTCGTCCCGCTGTCGAGGGACGACGCCCTGGTGGGACTGCTCGTGGGCGAGATGCCCGAGGGGAGGGTCAGCTCGCGGGTGAGAAAGGAGCGCGTCAAGGCGGCGAGCGGAGGGGACGTGGAGGTTGAAGTGCTCAGCGCGGCCTCCGCGCACGCCGGGGAAGGCGAGGAGAAGGAAAAGGAGGCGGCGGCCGACACCGCGGCGCAGTTCGGCGACAGGAGGCAGGCGGCGCTGACGGCGGCGGCCAAGTCGATTGTCGCCGCGTGGGCCATGCACCGCCGCGCCAACTACGCCACGGCGGCGGCGGTGCAGCAGGACAGGCGCGTGGCGGGATTCGCGTACGCGGCCAAGGAACCTCTCACGGTGCTGCGCACGCTGGGCGGCATGCTCTCCTCCCACCTCAAGCCGGACACGCCGTCCAGGGACATGGCGGATGCCATCGTGGCGCAAGGGGACGTCCTGTCCAGTTTGTCCGAGGCGCTCGAGTCCGCCCTGTACCCGCGCGACGTGATCGAGGAGCTCACCGCGGGAGCCATTGGGCCGGAGGGCGAACGCGCGTCCCGAGGACCTAGGAGCCTGCCCGCCTCGACGCGTAGGCAGCTCCCTTCGCCCGACAAAGGAGAGGAGGAAACTCTCGTCCCCCGGGGGGGTCCACCAACCGTCGACGATGGCACGGCGACGTCCAAGGCGATCGCGCTCGGGGAGACGCCGACGTGCGACCTGACACCCATCGTGGCCGGCCTTCTGGCGTCCGGTGAGGTCATCGCCGCACCGTCCGGCGTGACCATGACGGCCACGTTCCCGCCGAACCCGCTCCGAGCCGTCGCGGCTGTCGACCCGAGGGACGCGAGGGAGCTGCTCGCGCTCGTCATAGACGCCGCGCTCGTCGCCGCGCCCAGGGGGGCTGAGGTTGACGTCGTTGTGAGCGCCAACGGGGGTTCGAGGGGGGGCGTGGCGATCGCCGTGAGCGTCCGAAAGGGTCGGCAAGAGCGTCCGCAAGGGTCGGGGTCCCGTTCGGCGGTGGACGTGACAAAGGCTGTGGACGTCCCCGCGGGTGCGCTCGCGAAGGCGGCGGGGGGCGGCGGGGGCGCTCTCGAGGCGGCGTCGTACGTCGGCGCGGGGACGAGCTCGGCGTCGCCTTCCGAGTGGGGGTCCCTCAAGGAGACGCAGAGCCTCAAGATCGCGAGGTCGCTGGTGGAGGGCGCGGGCGGAATTTTCCACGTCCTTCCCGCGCTTCCCCCGGTGGTTGGACGAATCGAGCTCTGGCTGCCGGCCGCGGAGGCTGAACCGACGAGTAACGAAGCGGCCGAGGAAGAGGACGAGGACGACGCCGTTGACGTGTGATAACATATACCCATGCCGAACGTTCACCGCCGACGACGATAGACGTTCCTGCGTCCGTTACCGCTCCTCAGTCCACTTCCTCCATGTCAGCTGAGCCCACGTCAAGAATCCGCGTTCTGTTCTCATTGGTTTTTTTTCTCAACGGAGGATCTTTCCCGCCATTATCCCCTCGCAGATCTGTGCGTATCGCGGAACATGCCAGGCGCTAAAAAGAAGTCCATTCGCTCGAAGAAGCCCCTGTCTAATGCCGGAGGCAATATCGCGGGCGGATCGTGCGCGTTGTGTGGCATGATAGCTAAGCTCAGCTGTTCCTCGTGTGCCAAGTACAATATCCGTGTGAAGTACTGCTCGCAGTCGTGCCAGAAGGCGGACTGGAACGATCACAAGGATGTATGCGGCGTGAAGAATCCCAAGGCCGTGGCGCACGAATCTGTCACCGCAGGAGGGTGCGCGGGGGGTCTCGCGGGCGGGTGGGCATCGAAACTCACGAAGCCCGGGGATAAGTGCACGCGATGCCTGGGCGACTGCAACGACGGCGTTAAATGCCGAGTTCCCCATCCCATAATGGACCGAGACATGAAGGGGATGTGCCAAACGCACGAGGGGGTGACGGAGAACTTCCACTGCCGCGCATGTGATCGGATGTATGCGATTCAAACAAGCCGTTACGGCGG
>Ga0181573_10002567_pt1 | contig 16752 bp, 14 predicted proteins | sample 101ome_25_FD_148643 | JGI IMG/M metagenome (GOLD analysis project Ga0181573, IMG submission 148643) | Coastal salt marsh microbial communities from the Groves Creek Marsh, Skidaway Island, Georgia - 101409BT metaG (spades assembly) | ecosystem: Environmental > Aquatic > Marine > Intertidal zone... | reverse complement strand
AGGGGCGCGAGCTCAGCAAACTGCTTGTTGGCTTCGATCTCTTGTCGCTCGCGCTCTGCAATTTCTGAAGCTGGTGCCACCATCAACACGTTGCCGACTTGGCGACGATCTAAACCCTTCGTTTTTAGGACCAACTCCAGAGCCTGATCCCAGGGAACGTTTTGCAGGCGCAAGGTGATGCGTCCATTGACTGTATCGGATGCCACCAAATTGAGGTCGGTAAAGTCCGCGATCAACTGCAGCACTGCGCGAACCTCGATATCCTGGAAGTTCAGTGAAATGCGATCACCGACATAGTTGAATTCGCGCATGAGCTCCTGTTTTTCAACTTCGCTCAGCGGCTTGACACTCAGAACGTAGTCACCACCTGTTTGATAAGCAAGATAGTCAAAAAAGCCAGTCGCTGCTAACTGCAGGCGCGTGCCGCGATCGGTTGTGCTGACCTCAATACTCGACACGGGTGTGGCAAAATCTGTGACATCGAATCGGCGCAATAAGGACTCGTCAATTGCCGTGTTGAGAAATTCTAAATTGATTTTTTCGCCGGAGCTAAACACGTTGACGTCAACCGATGGGTCGGACAGCGCCAGCACCAATCGACCCTCTCCCGTCTCAGAACGTCGAAACTGAAGGTCCGTGATTTTCGATGTGGCATTGTGTACACGCTCATCGGCTGACTGGAGCAAACTGCCAGCATCAGTGTGACTGGCGTATTCGCCACTCGCATCTTGTCCGACCAATAAAATGAGCTGATCGCCGTTGACCACCGTCTCGTAGGGAACCAGTTTGACCAGGTTGAGCACCATACGCGTGCGCGATCCGGCTTCGAGAACCATGACGCTGGTCGCATTGCCATAGGGCAAAGTAAATCGCCGCTGTTCCAAAGCACTCGAGGTGCCCGGGAAGTCGATCGCAATCCGGGCGGGATCCTCGATGGTATAAGCATTGATATCAGAGGGGGGGCGACCATTAAAATCCAGCCGGACCTCAAACTTACCACCGGGGCGAGCACTAAAAGTAATGTCTTCAATAACCGTCTCGGCCCAGGTACTCAAGGGCAGCAGCAATCCTGCTGCGAGTAGCCAGTTGCTCGGACGCATTATCGCGAATCGGTTGCGTTTGCTCATCTTACTGTCCCTCGGCTCACAGTCCTGCCAGCTCTATTGTTCTGGGCCGCTCAACCCAACCATCTTGAGTGCCATCAGGTACGATCTCAAGAACCGCCACAAAGGTCTCCCCCATCTCGACAATCCGGCCGTGATCACGGCCGAGGTAATTACCCACCGTCACGCGATGAATACCACCATCAGGATCCTTGATTAGGGTCCAAGTTTGACCGCCCCGCTCAAGACGACCGACCACCGAGAGAGAGTCAAAAGTAAACTGCTCTAGATACTCCTTGCTTCGCGTGTCATCTGGGCGCACAGCGCTTTGGGCTGTCAGCGCAGCGAGTTCGCGCACCTGAATAGGTCGATCAAAAGGGCTTCTAAGTTGCGATGCAGAATAGGCGAATGCCTCGTAGGCTGTAAACGTCGGTATCGGCTCAATAACACCACCCGGACGAGCACGCTTTTCCGCCATGAAGGCATCGAGATCGGCCATGTCGTTGCCCCCGCAAGCCACCAAAGATAAAACCCCAGCGAGCATCGCCACTTTAAACAATGCCTGATACACAAGCCTAGTCATTGTTCTCGGGATCCCGATAGCGGTAGGTTTTCGCCAAAATGCTCATGTCCAGCATATTGGTTTGATCGTCTTCTACGGCGATGTCAAAGTCGTGCAAGGTCACAATTCGCGGCAGTCCCGCCATACCGCTGATAAAAGCACCGAGGTCATGGAACGACCCTCGCGCTTCGATGGCTATCGGCAGCTCAACATAAAACTCCTGCGACTGCTCGTCGAGCAAATCGATACTCTCAATGTGCAGGCCGTTGAGCTCTCCTTTCTCTGTAATATCTTCCAGTAATCCTGGTACCTCAGTATCCGAAGGCAACTGGCTCACAAGCGCGCCAAAACTCTCGCGCATCTCCACAAGCTGCCTTTTATAAGCATCAAGATTAGCCGCCTCAAAAGCTTTGCGCTCAAACTCTCTTTTGAGATCGACTTCCTCGACCGCAACACTGTCAGCACGGAGCTGAAGACCCTCAATGTGGTAGTAATAACCGACAATGATGACCAAGGCAAAGATCAAGGCACCAGCAAACAATTTGACTGGAAGCGGCCACAGGCCAACATTTTCAAAGTCGAGATCAGCGAGATCAATCTCATTGACGGCGCGCAGTTTGTCAGCCCAGCTCATTGCGCACCCTCATTGTCAGGCAGGTAAATAGTGACTTTCAGATCAAACGTCGTTGCTTGGTCTCCAAAATCTTCAGCTGCCTGAACACCATCTAAATTGGGGCTATCAAGCCATTCCGAAGCATCAAGACGCCGCATCAAACTAGAGACACGATTGTTTGACTCGGCGACACCTTCAATATTGACCTCTCGATCGCGAGTTGTCAGCGCAGTATAAAAAACACCGTCAGGGACCGTACGAACCAACTGATCCAGCAGACGCACAATAATCGGTCTGTTCCCCTGTAACTCTTGAATCACGCGCATTCGCTCGATGAGCTGCGTGCGCTGACGTTGTAGGTCGCGAATCTCACTGACCTGACTGTCCAGCTCCGCAATGTGGCCACGAATGTATTGATTGCGTCGCTGTTGATCGCTGATCTGAAAGTTAATCAACTGATCGACTACCAGAATCGTTAAGATACCGAATAGCGCCGCACCCAAAAGTCCCGTTAAAAATTCTTTTTTGCGCGCTTGGCGGAGGTGTTCACGCCAGGGCAGGAGATTGATATTCGCCATCAGCTCAGCTCCCGCATCGCGAGACCGCACGCAATCATCATGGCTGGCGCATCGCTATTGAGCGCGACGAGATTCACTTTCGGCGAAATAACCATATCAGTGAAGGGATTCGCGAGATAAGCGGGCACGCTCATACGCTCTGTAACCTGTTCGACAAGCTGCTCCATTGCCGCGACGCCGCCCGACAAAACAATGGCGTCAACGCTGTTGAAATTACTCGCCGAGAAGAAGAATTGCAGCGCGCGTCCGACCTGCTGGACGACGGCCTCACGAAATGGCTCAAGCACCTCAGCTTCATAGTCATCAGGCAAGCCTCCCTGTTTTTTTGCTAAGCCCGCCTCATCCATAGGAAGGCTGTAGCGACGCATAATCTCCTCGGTCAGCTGCTTGCCACCAAATAATTGTTCTCGGGTATAGACCGTCTCACCACGATGTATCACCGACATGGTTGTCATCGTCGCGCCAATATCAAATATCGCGACAGTTGCCCGGTCGCCAATATCGTATTGGTGACGTATTAAAGAAAACGCGCGCTCCATGGCGTAGGCTTCAACATCCATCACTTTGGGACGCAGATCGGCCAACTCAAGGGCATCCACTCGAGAGTCGATCGCTTCCCGGCGACAGGCCGCGACAAGCACGTTGACCTGATCCTCGCGCCCGAGAACAAATCCCTGCACCTCAAAATCTAGCGCAACTTCATCGAGCGGATAGGGTATGAATTGATCTGCCTCAATCGTCAGCTGCGACTCCATCTCCAAGTCGCTCAACCCGGTCGGCATGGGTAACACTTTAGTGATAACGGCGGATCCCGCGACAGCCGCAACGACATCCTTGGTTTTTGTTCGCGCTTGGGCCACGACTGTTCGAACAGCCGCGGCGACTTCATCGACATTATTAATCGACTTTTCAACGACAGCATCCGGTGGCAAAGTCACCACCGCGTAGCTCTCTACGCCGTAGCGGCCATCATGCAGACTGAGTTCCAGCAGCTTGACGGTCGTCGAGCTGATGTCGATACCCAGCACCGGTGCTGACTTGCGCTTTCCAAACAGGCCAAACACTCATCGCCTCGCTTTAATACAACGCCCCGACCTCACCGTTGTCGCGGACACTTTTTACCTGACTGATTGCGATCTAGAGGTAGCCAACAGGCCGATAACGCAACAGTCAAGACGCCTCGGCTCATACTACGCCTCTTTTCTTCGGCAATTGCAACACAACTGCGGTAAAACGTCACTTGTTGAAATCACCCAAAACCGGGGCCCTTCTGACATAATTTAGGCCGAATAACGTCGCGCCGTTTGCGCTCTTTGTCGTTGAGCAAATCGATCTATGGTCATAAACCAACGCATTCGCCGAACTCTCTTGGCACTCGGTCTCTTGTCAGTGGCTGCGGCATGGTGGCTGGCTGGTCTGTATTTGTACCTCAGCCCCAACCTGCCCGATGTCGATATATTGCGCGACATTAAGTTACAAACGCCAATGCGGGTCGTCAGCCGAGACGGTGCGCTGATCGGCCAATTCGGCGAGCAAAAGCGAATCCCGCTGCACTTCGAGGGCATCCCAAAGACTTTTATTGACGCATTGTTAGCCGCGGAGGATGACCAGTTCTTTGAACACGCCGGCATCGATTTGAGTGGCTTGGCTCGGGCGGTCTCTGAGTTAGTCCTGACCGGAGAAAAACGCTCCGGCGGTTCAACGATCACCATGCAAGTCGCGCGAAACTACTTTCTTACGCTTGACAGAAATTTCCTGCGCAAATTTAACGAGATCTTGCTATCACTCGAAATTGAGCGCTCGCTCAGTAAAGGGGAGATCTTCGAGCTTTATGCGAATCGCGTGTTTCTGGGCCACCGCGCCTACGGTTTTGAATCCGCGGCGCAAACCTATTACGGAAAACCCCTCGCGGATTTGAACCTAGCACAGCATGCCATGCTAGCAGGCATCCCAAAGGCTCCCTCGAGAAACAACCCGCTAAGCAACCCGGAGGCCGGTAAAAATCGACGAGATTGGATTTTAGGGCGCATGGCCGGATTGGGCATGATTTCCGAGGCCCAGCGCGATAGCGCGCGTGCGCAACCTGTCACGGCATCGTTTCACGGCTTGCGCGTGGAGGTGGAGGCGGACTATGTGGCTGAAATGGTTCGCCAAGAGATGGTTGATCGCTTTGGTAACGACGCCTATTCAGACGGTTATGTGGTCTACACCAGTGTTGATGCAACCTTGCAGACGGCCGCGCGCGACGCGCTGCTGAACGGCTTGCAGACCTATGATCGTCGCCATGGCTGGCGCGGACCAGAGAGACAGCTACCCCAACAGCCACTCGAAACGGAAGACCTAGTCGTCGCACGATGGCAAGAGGCTTTGCGCGACATGCCCACAATCGCTGATCTTCCTCCCGGTATTGTGACGGCTGTGAGTGAACAGAGCGCGGCGGTGTTGTTAAAAAATGGCGACTTTGTGGAACTTGACTGGCGCAGCGACCTGTCCAAAATTCGTCGCCATCTGACTGAGGATCGGACGCAGGCACCAGCCGATTCAATGGCCGAACTACTGTCTGTAGGCGACCTGATTCGCGTGCGGGACACAGATCAAGGATGGCGCCTCGCGCAGGTGCCAAGAGCTCAGGCCGCGCTGGTATCACTAGATCCAAACAACGGGGCTATTCGTGCGCTTGTCGGCGGCATTTGAATTATCTAAGTTCAATCGAGTGACGCAAGCACGCAGGCAACCGGGCTCAAACTTCAAGCCGTTCCTCTACGCGGCGGCAATCGATCACGGTCTCACAACTGCGACCATGGTAAACGATGCGCCCATCGTACTAGACAACCTCGATAGCGATGAGATTTGGCGTCCGGAAAATGACAGTGGCAAATTCTACGGGCCCACGCGTCTGAGAGAGGCGCTAACATTTTCCCGAAACCTCGTTTCAATCCGAGTTTTGCAACAGTTAGGCGTCGGACGACTCATTGACTACGCCACGACGCTGGGCTTTGAAACCGAGGATATGGCGCGCAACCTAACGCTCGCGCTTGGCACCCATAGTTTTGCTCCCCTCGACATTGCTGCGGGCTACGCCATCTTGGCCAATGAAGGCTATCGCGTCACACCTTGGCTGATTGAGCGTATAGAGAATTCCGAGGGAGAGATCGTTTTTGAGGCTGATCCAGCCGTCGCGTGTGGCCAATGTTCTCCGATCAATCTGCTCGATGAGGAGCCGCTTCGAATGGAAGATATTCTCGCCGCAGGCACGGAGGAACCCAACGCGGCGCCGCAAGTCATGGACCACAGAGTCGCTTTCATCGTCACATCCATGCTCCAGGATGTCATCCAGCGCGGCACAGGGCGGCGGGCTCGAGTGCTCGAACGCAATGACTTGGCGGGGAAAACGGGGACCACTAACGGACCGCGTGACGCTTGGTTCTCGGGATTCAGCCCGGAACTCGTCACCACTACGTGGGTCGGCTTCGATGACTACAGTCTTTTGGGAAGAAATGAATTCGGGGGCACTGCCGCTTTGCCGATATGGATCGACTTCATGCGGGTCGCATTGGGCCCTGAAGCACCACCGCGCCCTATGCCCTCTGGTATCGTGCGGCTAAGAGTTGACCTATCAACAGGCCAACGGGTCGAGGGCAGTCCACAGGGCAGTGCATTTGAGTACTTTCTAGAGGAACACCTGCCGCCGGCAACCGGGGCAGCGGGCAATACTGACGCGATTGAGCAACTGTTCTAAAACGGCATGGGCTAGGCGTTACCGCCAGTTGCGATCGGCTCCGAAGCCAACTCCGCCCCACAGTTGCTCTTCGTAGTCATCATCGAGGTCCACCCGTGCCACACCCGACGCCTGCGCAGCCCTGGCAACCGCCGGTGCGATCACTGGGAGCAGCCGAGGATCCATCGGCTTCGGCAGGATGTAACTCGAGCCGTAGGACAATTCAACCAATCCGTAGGCATCCAAAACAGACTCAGGAACCGACTCCCGAGCCAATGATGCCAGCGCGTGAACCGCGGCGACTTTCATCTCCTCGTTGATGCGCGCAGCGCGCACATCGAGTGCCGCCCGAAAAATAAATGGGAAACCCAAAACATTGTTCACCTGATTGGGATAATCCGACCGCCCCGTCGCCATCAAGACGTCATTTCGAGTCGCCATTGCCAGCTCCCAGCTAATTTCGGGATCGGGGTTTGAGCAGGCGAAGACGATGGGGTTAGGCGCCATGGACAGCAGCATCTCAGCCGATACAAGGTCAGGGCCTGACAGGCCTAGAAATACATCCGCGCCTTCAAGTGCATCGGCCAGCGTTCGCCTATCGGTATTGACCGCGAATTCCAATTTCTGCTCGGTAACCGCCTCGCGACCCGTGTATATCACCCCTCGCGTATCGAGCATGAGCATTTTATTGGCATCAGCGCCCATTGTTTTGAGCAATTTCATACACGCAATCGCAGCGGCGCCCGCGCCGAGACAGACAAAGTTTGCGTCACCGATCTGCTTACCCTGGATATCCAAAGCATTGACCATCGCCGCGGCGGTAACAATGGCCGTGCCGTGTTGATCATCATGAAAAATCGGAATGTCGCAAAGCGCCTGTAATCGCTGTTCGATCTCAAAACACTCGGGCGCGCGAATATCCTCAAGATTGATGCCCCCATAGGTACATGAGATCGCGCGAACAGTGTTCACAAATGTATCGACGTCTTGTGTGTCAACTAATACATCGATCGCGTTGATGTTGGCGAAACGCTTAAACAACAACGCCTTGCCCTCCATCACGGGCTTGCTCGCCAACGCACCGAGATTCCCCAACCCCAATACTGCGGAGCCATTACTGATCACTGCGACGCTGTTGCCTTTACCCGTATAGCGATAGGCCAAGGCTGGGTCAACGGCGATTTGTCGACATGGCTCAGCGACGCCAGGGCTGTAGGCCATAGCGAGATGACGCATGGATTGCGCCGGCTTGGTCAGCTCAACGCTGATTTTGCCGGGAATAGGTAGCGCGTGGTAATCAAGCGCGTCCTGAGACAGTTGCTTTGACATGGGTCGCTCTTCGATCCGTAGGGGCCAACACTCTAATGCGAGCCAGTGGTAAAAGGCAAAAAAAAACGCCGCAGTAGCGGCGTTTTTAGGGAAAATTTTTAGTCTATTTTTTCAACGAGCGCGCACCGAACCGCTTGTTGAATCGGTCAACACGGCCGCCCGTGTCAACAATCTTCTGCTTGCCCGTGTAGAACGGGTGGCAAGCACCACAGACATCAAGTGTAATATCTTCGCACAGTGTTGAACGCGTTTTAACCTCGTTACCACAACTACAACGCGCGGTAATGTCTTCGTAACGCGGATGCGTCTCTGCTTTCATGTAATCCTCCGTCAAGCCAATGACGTCAAAAAAAGAGCGCGGAGCATACCAGACGATCGGATGATTTCAAGACCTATTGTGCGTTGTACCAACGATCACCAACCTCACCCCCCAAGCTGAGATAGACTAGTCGCCTAGCTGGAGAATCTTTGTGCGCAAAACACCGCCTCAAGCGACAGAGCAGGCCATCATTGTCCGATGCTGGGTGCCGTCGCCCCTCAGACAGTGCCTTGACTATATTTGGTCTGATGAGCAGCGCGCGCCGCAACCGGGTGCCCGGGTCCGCATACCATTAGGCCACCGCAAGGTCGTCGGTATTATCCACAGTATCGTGACAGAGACCGCGGTCGCACGGGAAAAGCTACGTCCTGCGATACCGATCGATGAACAACCACTGCTCAGCGACTCTCACCGCAAGTTATTGGCGTGGGTGGCCGACTATTACCAGCATCCTGCTGGAGAAGTGGCACAGCTCGCGTTGTGCACGCGAGAGCGACGCGGAGACCCCCCTGCAAAGACAACAGAAACCGCCCTGAAATTGAGTGAACGCGCTCGTGGCCTGCCCGAAAACGCGCTATCCCGAGCGCCAAAACAGGCCGCGCTATTGGCGCGTTTGCAAGCTGGGGCAGAAACCGTGCTAACACTTAAACAAGAGGGCTTTTCAGCTGCCGTCATTCAGGCCTTGGTGACACGAGATCTCATCGAATCCAGCGAGCGGCAGGCGCCACTCTCTTGGCATACACGGGAAGGCCTTGAGGCGAACTCGGAGCAAAAAGCTGTCATCGAGGCATGTTGCGAATCGCTTGGTCAGTTTGCCTGCCACCTGCTCCAAGGGGTGACAGGCAGCGGAAAAACAGAGGTTTACCTGCAGGCGATTGCTCGCGTCATCGAGTCAGGTCAGCAGGCCTTGGTGCTGGTTCCCGAGATCGGCTTAACTCCCCAGATGGTCGAACGTTTTGAAGCGCGCTTTGACGCCCCAGTAGTTACGCTGCATTCAGAGATCGGCAGCACCGAGCGAGACCGGGGCTGGGCTGCCGCACGCAATGGCCGCGCCGCCGTCGTGATTGGCACGCGCTCCGCTATCTTTGCAGATTTTGCACGCTTGGGATTGATCATTGTCGATGAGGAGCACGATACCGCCTTTCGCCAGCAGGACGGCTTGCGCTACTCGGCGCGAGACGTCGCGATCAAACGCGCTCAACTAATCAAATGCCCTGTGATTCTCGGGAGCGCCACCCCCAGCCTTGAGTCGTGGCGTCATGCTCAATCGGGCCGGTACCGCTGGCACCAGCTCACGCACCGCGCGGGTCTCGCTAAATTACCATCCCGGCAAATCACCGACATTCGCGGTCTAGCACTCTCAGGTGGACTCGCACCACAGACACTGAACCAAGTGAGTGAGACATTGTCTCGCGGCGAGCAGGTTCTGGTGTTTTTGAATCGCCGGGGCTTTGCTCATACCCTGCTGTGTAGTGACTGCGGCTGGCGCGCAGACTGTCGCCATTGTGATGCGCGCATGACGCTTCATCGCCAGCCACCTCGTCTACATTGTCATCACTGCGACCACAAGACACCACTACCCAAACAGTGTCCTCACTGCGGCGGCTCTCGCCTGCTCGGCAGCGGCATCGGCACCGAACAGACAGAGATGCTACTGCGAGATCACTACCCCGACGTACCCTTGTTCCGCGTTGATCGCGACTCCATGCGCGGGCGCCAGGCGATAGAGGCGCTCCGTAGCGACCTGTGTGCACTCGATGCCGCTATCCTCGTCGGTACGCAAATGCTGTCTAAGGGGCATCACTTTCCCAAGGTAACGCTCGTCGTCGTAGTGGATGCCGATGCGTTACTATTTAGTCCCGACTACCGTGGCGAAGAGCGCCTCCTGCAACTGCTCACACAGGTGGCAGGACGTGCAGGGCGTGCGGAACGCTCAGGGCAGGTCATCATTCAGACACGCCAACCCCAGCATCCACTTATCGAGGCCGTGCTCGTCTCACCCTTTAATTCGATCGCAGAGAAGTTGCTGTCTGACCGCGACCTGCGCGGACTCCCACCAGCGGGTGCTATCGGGCTGATCCGCTGTGACTGCGATAACCTTGAGGCGGGTTTTGAGTTTCTAGAAACACTGCACAAACAGTTGCCGCGCTCGGCGTCTGCTGAGGCCAAAATTATCGGTCCCATCACCGCACCGATGGCGCGTCGAGCAGGCCGCTATCGAGTGCAACTGATCATCGTTGCGCGTGAGCGACCCTTGCTCGGGCGCATCCTTCGGCAAATCGCAGCACGCGCAACGGAGATACGCAAACCGCGTAAATTAGATTGGTTTATCGATATCGACCCAATCGATGCGTTTTGACAATCTCACCGTGGCCTTTTGACCCTTTCTTTGATTGAGCAACCGTCATCGCGAAACCCAGAAAATGCCGCAAAAGGCGCTGGAGGCGCAACCCGAGTCAGGCGATAATAGGTCACACCCGACACCCCGCGCCGATGGCGTTTCCCACGATGGCGACTTGTGCCAATAGCATCGCTCAAGTCATTGAATCAGTGTCAGCAACGGAAAGGATGACATGAAAGAGGTTATTAATGCCTTAATTCAGGCAGCTCTGGATCAGCTCGTTGAGGACGGTGTGATCAACACCCCACCAACCGTTGCCATACAGCTCGACCACACCAAGGACCCGACACACGGGGACTTGGCGACAAATATAGCGTTGGTCACGGCAAAGTCTGCAGGGATGGCGCCGAGACAACTTGCCGAACATATTGTGGCCGCCTTGCCGGCTAGCTCGATCGTCGAGCGTTGTGACATCGCGGGCCCGGGATTTATCAATTTTTTCTTGAGTCAGGCATCCAACACGTCGATTATTCAGCGCGTTCTCAACGAGGGAGCCGACTTTGGCCGATCGGCAACGGGCCAAAATCGAAAAGTACAAGTCGAGTTCGTCTCGGCTAATCCCACCGGCCCGCTGCATGTTGGCCATGGCCGAGGCGCAGCAATCGGCGATGCGCTCTGCCGCCTCCTTGAGGCCACCGGCTGGGCGGTCTACAGAGAGTTCTACTACAACGATGCAGGGCAACAGATCACCAATCTAGCCGCGTCGGTACAAGCACGCGCTCGCGGCATCACACCCGAGGATCCACAGTGGCCGAATGATGGCTATCAGGGAGACTACATCATCGACTTGGCACAGGCTTTTATCGACAAGCAGCGTGTCACCGCAGCCGACCGTGAAATCACCGCCTCAGGCGATCTCGACGACTTCGATGCGGTGCGTGAGTTTGCAGTCGCATGGCTACGTCGTGAGCAGGACGCCGATTTGCGTGCTTTCGCCGTTGAATTTGACGAGTATTTTCTTGAGTCTTCGCTGTATCAATCCGGCGAGGTGGAACACACCGTCGAACAGCTGGTCGCGCGCGAGCACACCTACTCCGACGGCGGCGCGCTCTGGCTAAGAACCACCGACTTCGGTGATGATAAAGACCGCGTGATGCGTAAAACTGAAGGCGGCTATACCTATTTTGTGCCCGACGTCGCTTATCACCTCAACAAGTGGCAACGCGGCTATGAGCGGGTCATCAACGAACAAGGCGCGGACCACCACAGTACCATCACTCGGGTTAGAGCGGGATTACAGGCGCTCGATGAAGGCATCCCCGAGGGCTGGCCAGAGTACGTTTTACATCAGATGGTTACCGTAATGCGCGACGGCGCCGAGGTAAAACTTTCCAAAAGAGCAGGTAGCTACGTCACTCTGCGCGACCTGATTGACTGGGTAGGTTGCGATGCAACACGCTTCTTCCTCAGTGCGCGGGCCGCAACCTCCCAACTGACCTTCGATATTGACCTAGCACTGTCGCAAAGCAATGAAAATCCGGTGTACTACATCCAGTATGCCCACGCACGTGTGTGTAGCGTGGTAGCGCGAGCGCAAGAGGTCATGCCCAACTGGGAGTTGTCAGTGGGTCTCAATCACCTCGAGCGACTAACAGAGGCAGAGGCGCTGGCGCTGAGCAACACACTCAGCCGCTTCCCAGAAGTAGTCGAGGGCGCTGCCGCTCGATTAGAGCCTCACGATATCGCCAACTATTTGCGACAACTCGCCGCAGAGTTTCACACCTTCTACAACGCGCATAAGCTACTAGTCGAAGACGACCTCGCACTTGCCGCGGCGCGACTCGCGCTCGCTGAAGCGACCCGGCAAGTCATTGCCAATGGCCTTGCACTCCTTGGCGTGTCAGCGCCACAGAGTATGTGATCATGGCGACGAGACCGTCCAGCAAGCCACAGAAAGCGCGAAAGGCCGCCCCCAGTAGGCGAGCTACCGTCCGAGGTCGCTCCGCGCCACCTACCCTGTCTGGGGCGCATGTGAAAGGCTTTTTAGCGGGCCTAATCTGCGGCGGCGCGCTAGTTTTGGGTGTGCAAGCATGGCGCAGCACGTCGGCGGCGCCATTCACAACCCCCGACCCGGTACAGGCCATTGAGACACCCGTCGCTGAGGAAAAGCCGCGCTTCGATTTTTACACGCTACTACCCAATCAACAGCTATCAGCCAGCGGCGCAGTCGATCCAGCAGATCTGCCCGTTGATGTCGAGTCAGTCCAGTACCTGCTGCAGGCCGGGTCGTTCCGCGCTCTGAGCGATGCTGACCGACGCCGAGGAGAACTCGCACTGCTAGGCCTTGAGTCTCATATCGAACAGAAAGGGACCGACAATGGCGTATGGCATCGCGTCTATATCGGCCCCTTTTCAAGCCGTTCAGAGATGGCTCGAGCACGCACGCTGACTGCTCAAGCTGCGATTGATACACTGCTACTGCAAAGAAATACCGACAACTAATTCCTTATCGCAATGGCACAGCCGGGCCTGTGGACGCGGTATGATGCGGCGCATCGACCAACCCTTGGATAGTCACCATGAAGGAGCCAAGACCGACCACTTTGCATTACGGGCGCGCGTCGCGTGAGCTGCGACTCGTCTTCGAAGATGGTGTCGACGGGGCGCTCAGCGCCGAGTTCTTACGGGTACACTCTCCGTCAGCCGAAGTCCGTGGACACGGACCCTCGGAAGCTGTGTTGCAGACTGGCAAGTCCGCTGTTGGAATTCGCGAGTTAATACCTGTTGGCCACTATGCAGTGCAAATTGCGTTTGATGATGGCCACGATAGCGGTATCTACTCCTGGGCCTACTTACGACAGTTACTGGATGACCGTGAACCACTATGGCAACGCTATATTGAGGCTCTGGAGCAAGCGGGCGCCTCACGAGATCCGGATATTCAGGTGCTAACCTTTCAGCCCTAATGGCATCGCGATCATCACACTGAGTCGGGTACAATACCCGATCCACCCTACAAACATGAGATCAGCTCGTATGACACAGTCGACTGATATCGACCAAGACAACATCTCGAGCGGCGAAGACAGCCATCGCGGCGACACGACCGACTTCGGCTTTACAGAAGTGCCCCGAGAAGACAAAGCCCGTCTGGTCCGAGGTGTTTTTGACTCTGTGGCGAGTCGTTATGACCTGATGAATGATTTAATGTCAGGCGGGATTCATCGCCTGTGGAAGCGTTTTACCATTGAACTTAGCGCCGTCCGAGCAGGACAGCGGGTTTTAGATATCGCAGGCGGGACGGGCGATCTTGCCGCGCGATTCTCTGATCTGGTGGGACCCGAGGGTCAGGTGATTCTTGCTGATATCAACGCAGCGATGTTGCGCGTCGGTCGTGACCGGCTGATTGACCGCGGCAAGGTTGGCAATATCGAGGTCGTACAGTGTGACGCACAGCACCTGCCCTTCGCTGATGACTCGATTGACTGCATTACGATTGCTTTTGGGCTACGTAACGTCACGGACAAAAATAGGGCATTGCGATCGATGTATCGCGTTCTGAAGCCTGGCGGACGCTTACTCGTCCTCGAGTTTTCAAAGCCCACGAATACCCTACTTGAGCAGGTCTATGATACCTACTCATTCAAGATTTTACCGCGGATCGGGCAGCTGGTTGCTCAGGATGCAGACAGCTACCGTTATCTCGCGGAGTCAATTCGTAAGCACCCTGACCAGGACACGCTCTTGGGCATGATGGAAGATGCTGAGTTTGCCGACTGCCAGTACCACAATATGACAGGCGGGATTGTCGCTGTGCACCGCGGTGTTAAAGCCTGAGCCTCACGCATGCAGCATGACCCCGCCATCATAGCCGCGCTTCTGGCCGCAGCTGAATCGGGCATCAACCGAGCGCTCGCACTCGCGCCAACTGCGGCTAGCGACTTCGATGCGCTCGCAGGGACCGTAGTTGCGCTCGAAATAACGAGTCTTGAAATCACTGTTTACACTGCGGTGACTGCTACGCGCGCCGTTCGCCTGATGAGCCATTTTGAAGGCCATGTGACAACCCAAGTGAGCGGCTCACTGGAGGACCTGTTTGCCCTGATCGTGTCAGATGATCCCGCAGCCCTGCTGATCAACAGCCCGATAGAGGTGCATGGCAATACCGCACCGCTGATCGCCTTGCAGCAATTACTCACAAGCCTTGAGATTAACTGGCAGCAGCCGCTCGCAGACATCTTCGGCGATGTGCTGGGACATCAAATGGCACTGCACCTTAGCGCAGGCATAAACTGGGGTCGGGAAGCGGCAACCAGCTTACGTCGACAGCTATCAGAATATCTACTCGAGGAAGGTCGATTGACTCCACCGGAGACCGAACTGGAGGATTTCTTTGAAGGTGTTCAGAGTCTGAAGCTGCAGGCAGAGAGACTCGACTCACGCATTGCGCGATTGGCGCGCCGGATCAGCCAACGGGGCGCAGGCTAATGCGCCTATGGACCCTGCTTAAAACGACGTCGGCCTATCGCCTCGAGGAACTCATTCCAACGGCACGGCGGCCCAAGGTTCTCACGATGCTCCTCGCCCTCGCGCGACAAAAAGCAGTCCACGCCAATGCCAGCGATGCCGAGCGTCTGCGCCTCGCCCTAGAGTCGCTCGGGCCAGTCTTTATCAAATTCGGTCAGCTACTATCAACGCGCAGAGACTTGCTCCCCGACGATTTCGCAGACCAGCTCGCGCGCTTGCAAGATCAGGTACCGCCCATCGATCCCGATATCGCGATCCGTGTCATTGAGGCATCTCTGGGGGCGAGCATTATAGATCTTTTCGCGCGCTTTGACCGGGAGCCGCTCGCCGCCGCATCGGTTGCCCAGGTGCACAGCGCCCAACTAAAAGACGGTCGCGAAGTGGTCGTCAAGGTATTGCGACCCGATATTGAGCCTGTCATCAAGCAAGATTTGCGGCTGCTCAAGCGCGTTGCTCGAGTACTCAATCGGCTCTCTCCGGATTTCAGACGACTGCGCCTGCCTGAGGTGACAGCCGACTACGAACAGACCTTGGCTAATGAGCTTAACTTGGCGCGCGAGGCCGGGAATGCGTCGATCATTCGCCGCAATTTCATCGACAGTGGCTTGGTCTATGTGCCAGAGGTCCACTGGCCAATGACTTGTGACAAGGTGATGGTCAGCGAGCGCATTCACGGCATTCCCGTCAGTGATATCGCCCGCCTGAACGACCTCAATGTTGATTTAAAGCGACTCGCAGAGCGCGGTGTAGAAATCTTTTTTACCCAGGTATTTCGCGATAGCTTTTTTCATGCCGACATGCATCCGGGCAATATCTTTGTCGATGCCAGCGATCCGTCAGATCCGCGGTATCTCGCGGTCGATTGTGCCATCGTCGGGCAACTAGACGACAACGACTTGTATTATCTGGCCCGAAATTTATTGGCTATTTTTCAGCGCGATTATCGATTGGTCGCTCAACTACATATCGAGTGTGGCTGGATTCCTGCGACAACCCCAGTCGCTGAGTTTGAGGCAGCAATCCGGACCCTATGCGAGCCCATCTTTGAGAGACCTTTGTCGGAAATTTCATTTGGGCACATGCTGATCTCATTGTTTAAAACAGCCGGGCAGTTCGATATGACGGTTCAGCCCCAGCTGGTATTACTTGAAAAAACCCTGCTCAATATCGAAGGTCTTGGACGTCAGTTATATCCAGCACTTAATCTTTGGGATACGGCCCAGCCCTATCTGGAACGTTGGCTATCTGACCGCTATTCACCAACTGCCGTGCTTCAGCGCCTGCAGAAGCAAGCCCCTGGTTGGCTTGAATCCTTGCCCATGGTTCCCGACCTATTGCTCAATCGCCTGCGTGCTGATCCGGCGACACCCGCACCGCCGCCCCGCCCGGTTTGGGCTTGGGCGATCACCTTAATCGGATGCCTCGGGCTCACCATGACGGCGATTCAACCCGATCCGCCGCTAACACTCGCGATTGTATCGAGTGTCGTTTTCACATTTGGATTGGTCAAAGCAGTGCGCTGAAAGCACTAAGTGTCTGGCATAATAGCCTGATGACGAACTATAGCGATCCAACCCCGACGATAGAACCGCGCTGGAATGCCGATGGGCTGATCCCCGTGATTGCTCAAGATGAGGGCACTGGTGAGGTGCTCATGATGGC
>Ga0181573_10002563_pt1 | contig 16777 bp, 13 predicted proteins | sample 101ome_25_FD_148643 | JGI IMG/M metagenome (GOLD analysis project Ga0181573, IMG submission 148643) | Coastal salt marsh microbial communities from the Groves Creek Marsh, Skidaway Island, Georgia - 101409BT metaG (spades assembly) | ecosystem: Environmental > Aquatic > Marine > Intertidal zone... | reverse complement strand
AGCCGGCGTCTCCTCCGGCGAGGTTGCCGTCGCCATCCCCGAGACGCACGAGGCGTCGGACGCCGCGGGCGCTTCCTCGGACGACTTCGCCGGGCGGGTCCGCGCCGCGCACGTCGCGCTGGAGGTAACGGGCGCCAAGGAGGAGTCGAGGGAGTTTCTCATCGCCGTTCGAATCAAGGCGGGGGCGCGCGAGTTCATCAAGAAGACCGCGGAGGACGCCGGGCTTCGCTCGCTCCCGGGGCTGTTCCTGGTGTCGGTGGAGAGACCGAGGAAGGCGTCCGGCGTGTCCGGCGGCGGCGGCGCAAACGCCAAGGAGTCCTCTTCGCCCAGGGCGCAGACGACGCCGGCGACGGTGGCGCCCCCGGCGGAGATGGTTTCGTCCGTCGCGCTCGTCGTAAATGCCGAGGACGAAAAGGGTTCGAAGGTGGACTCTGAGGGCGTCGACGTCGTGGACCCCGCGGTGGATCCACTTCAGGCGGACGACGTGCTGTGGTACGCCGGCACCGCCGCCTCCATCGCGATGATCCGAAAGATCCCCGGACTCGCGCCTTACGCCACCGACCAGGTGGACAAGCTCAACGCCAACTCCCAGGAGCGCCGCTTAATCCAGGCGGTGGTGGCCAAGACCGGACCGCTCGTGGGCAAGTCCATCCGCGACATCAAGTTTCGATCGAGGTACAACGCCGTGGTCCTCGCGGTCCACAGGGAGGGCGTCCGGGTTCACGCCAGGATCGGAGACGTCGTGCTCCATCCCGGCGACGTGTTATTGCTCGACGCGGGTCCCGACTTTCACAGGGAGGCGGGTCACAGCGGAAGCGGTTTCGCGCTCGTGTCCGTCCTCGAGGACTCCGCGCCGCCGCGGCTCCGGCTTCTCGTCCCGGTGCTGGTCATCGCCGTGGCCATGATCGTCTTTTACACCGCCGGCGTCACCGAGCTGATCATCGCGGCTATATTCGCCGCGGGGATCATGATCGCGTGCGGGGCGCTGTCGGAGCAGGAGGCCAGGGACGCCATCAAGTGGGACGTCATCGTGACCATCGCGGCGGCGTTCGGGATGAGCAAGGCGCTGCAGAACTCGGGCGTCGCCGGCTTCGTCGCCGAGAAGCTGGTCCGACTCGCGGAGCTGTCCGGGACGGGCCGAGGAGGTCTGCTGGTGGCGGTTTACCTGGCGACTTTCGTCATCAGCAACGTGGTCACAAACAACGCAGCCGCCGCGTTGATGTTCCCGGTCGCGGCCGAGGCTGCGGAGCGCCAGGGGGAGAGCCTCGCGAGCATGTCCTTCCTCGTCATGCTCGCGGCGTCCGCGTCGTTCATGTCGCCGTTCGGGTACCAGACCAACCTGATGGTCTACGGCCCGGGAGGCTACGTCTTCAAGGACTTTTTGCGCTTTGGCGTGCCGATGCAGGTCGTGCAGATGGTTGTCAGCGTCGTGGTGATCGTGCTGGGCGACAGGTTCTGGTACGTGAGCTGGGGCGCGACGGGACTGGGGTTCGCCGCGACGTGCGTGTTGATGACGACGACGCCGGAGAACGCGCTCAACGACTTTATCGGTTTCTTCCGGAGGCTGCTCGGAAAGACGACAGCCGGCGCGGACGAGGACGAGGACGAGGATGAGGGGCGGCGGCGCCGCTCTCGTCGCGCGCGCTAGGCTCGACTGACGATACGATTCATTCTTTCCTTCGACTGCGCGTTAAACGTTCGTTCGTTCGATGGTATTGATACAACGCTTCTTCCGGTGCGTGGGCGCTCGACGCGATCCGCTCAGCCGCCGTCGGAACTCTCCCGCCCGGCTTCAACCGACTGGAGTGTTTCGTTGAATCTCTCGGCGGCGTCGACGTTTGGCGGCGGCTGGAACGGCCCGTTCGGCGCCCTACTTCTACAGACAGGTAAAAGAACAACAAAAATCCAAAAGCAACGAGTCGAGGGTGCACTCCCCAAGTAGCGCGAAGTCGTCCCTCGGTCGTTCCGTCAACATGTGCCTTGCCTCGACGGGCAAAGTCTTCGATCGTTTAGTCGCCCCGCTTCGAGCCGCCCTCGCGGGCGGTCCCCTCCGGCGTCCTCGTGTGTGCTACAACGGCGGTGGCGCGCATCGTCGACTTCCCGGGGCATCCATCGAACCAAGTTTCCGTTCGAGAGCGTCCGGGTCGCGCGCGCGGCGGCCGTTCCCCTGTGTTTTTCCCCCCAACCCCTTCCTTACAAGTGTGGTTCTGACTGGACAAGAAGTGTGAGTCATCGAATCGGAGACCCTTCCAGAGCGCCAGCTGTGTGCTCGACGCTCTCGACGGCGAGGGCCTCCATCGTCTCCCTAAACCTCGCGCCGCGCCTCTAAACCCGCGGAAGTGGTCAGTGGTGACCCGGAGCGCGGATGGAGAACGTCGTCTGCTGCGTGTGCGACGCCGTGGGGCTCTCCAAGCCTGCGGAGACGGGACGAGCGGTGACGGGGAATTGCGAGTTAGTTTTCCGCGAAATTTACCCTTGATTTCGTTCGTTGCTTCATGCGCGGCCGGAGAGCGCGCGTGTCGGCGCGCGCGACGGTTTAAAAAGCCGATACGCGCCGGGGACCGACGAAACACGAAGTGAACGAGACGCGGGCGGGTGATCGGACGCACCGGTAGCCTGCGCGGCGTCTCGGATGGGAGAGCTTCCAGTCGAGTTCGTGTAGAGGAAGCCGTACGCGAACCCGCCTCCCAGACAGGCTTTCGCCAGCACCTGGTGGTTGCGGACGAGGACGTTGCCGATGGTCATGTCTCGCGCGGAGAAAAAATGAGCGACGCTCGAGGAGTGTTCTGAGAGTTCGGGGCCGTCGCTTCTGGGCGGCGGCCGGGCGCTCCGGGAGAGTGGCCGGGACGATGCCGCCAACTTCGTTGTTGCCGCCTTGCCGAGGTTGCTTTTTGGCGGGTGGAATCACCCACCGTTGCTTGGGAATTTTTCGCTCGTATGCGGGAACAGTCTGGTTTTTATCGCTCATCTTTATCCATGGGAAGAGCAATGCTGACGTAGGCTCAGATTTTTTGACCAATCGGATGCTGTGCGAAAAAGAAGCCTACTCCGTAGTGCTATGGCCTGTAGTCTACCAAGCAGGATCTCCGAAAATCTTGACGTCAAAACCGCGAATCCATCAACGAGAAACTTCCTTCAAGCGCAGGGTCCATTCGCAGTGCTCGAACAGGCGCGTACTGCGTATTTACCCATTTCATCATACGTCCCGCGGTGTCAACACTGAGAGACTGAAGCGGTTTCCGTTTTGCCGCGAAACGCAGGAAAAGACACCGTTGCCCGAGACCGAAAAGGGCCGAAAAGCGCTGCCTCGGAAAAAATCAGCACGGGATCGGCGTGGGGATTGTCGGCTGAGTCAGGGAGCGGAAGCCCGAGACGCCACAACGTACCAGCGCTTGACGCGTCCACGCCCGGTGTCCAACCGGACTTAACAGCACCGCATCCTCACGATGTCTGCCGTCGCAACCCTCGCGGCGACCCGAGCCCCGCTCATGGCGCGCGCCCGCCGGTGAGTCTCCGTCTCGACCAACCCCCACCCACGCCACGCCTTTCGGAGATCCGACGGGGAGAAAGGATGCACGTGCCTTTTTCAGGCGCCGCCCCCAATCGCGCGCCATGCATTCGCGATCCGGGATGCGCGCCTCGATCGACGTTCGCGTCGCACGGGATGACAGCCGGACGCGCGATCTTGATAGACGGCGCCTTCGAACCCTGGAACCCTTCGCCGTCACCGGCGAGGGTTCCTCGGGGCTCCGCCCCGATTTTCCGACCCCCCGACCCGCGGCTTCTGCAGAGGTCGCCTCTGCAGCGGAAGGGTCGGGTTTTGAACTTCGGGGCGTCGCGCGGCGGGGATCGATGGATCCACGGATCCGAGGTTTGGGGATCGCGATGGACGTGTGGGGACGTACCCTCGTCGCGCGCGCCTCGCGCGCTCGATCCGAACCCGCGTCGCATCGCCACGCGCGGCTCCGCGCGCGAACCATCCCTCCCTCCCCGGGGGCGGCATATTTTCCGAATCGCCAAACGGACCGGAAAAAAGCACACCCGGCGGATCATCCGTCTCCCGTCGGCGACGCGCTCACCTTTCCCTCGTCCTTCGCCGCCCCGATCGTTCCACAGAGCTCCCGCCGCCCGCCGCGCGTTCACCACGCGCGCCACCGCCACCGAATCCGGCTCCAAGAAGGACGAGATCGTCGGCATGCCCGTCGTCCTCATCGACAATCGCTCCGACCCGCTCGCGACGGTTGTCAGCGTCCAATTCAGCGACGTCCTCGGCCAGCTTCTCGACACCGTGGAGTCGCTCAAGGCGTTGGGGCTGAACGTCTCCCGCGCGGAGGTGACCGGCGACGAGAACCCCAACAAGTTCTACGTCACCGACGCCGCCACCTCCGAGAAGGTGGTCAAGTCTGAGCAGATTGAGAACATCCGGATGGCCATCATCAACAACATGCTCTACTACCACCCGGAGTCTAAGCAGTACTTCGAGGGCGGGACCGTGGACATGCCGGGGAACCGCGACGTCGACGCGAACCCGCTGGGCGCCAGGCCGCGGGGTAAGGTCGCCACGAAGGTCACCATCTCGGCCATGGGAGAGGCGAGGTCGAGGCTCATCGTGGAGACGGCTGACCGCCCCGGGTTGCTCGTCGACATCGTGCGCACGCTCAAGGACCTGAGCCTCAACGTGGTGTCCGCCGAGATTGACACGATCGGCCCCAAGGCGAGTGATACCGTGTACCTGACCTACCGCGGCGCCGCGCTCAACTCCAGCATGAACGAGCTGGTCGTCAACGCGCTCACCTATTACCTTTCCAAGAAGGAGGTCGAGACGGATGAGTCGTACTAGATTCTTTTGGCGTTGTTTGGTTTTTTCGTTGGCGACGGAGCGCCGACGAGGATTTGTACGGGATTAGAGCTGGGTTCAGACGGGAACGCGCCGGTCGAACGGGCGGAGACGAGACGGGGCGCATCGCTGCTTTGAGTAAGACGCGCGGGGGCAGGGCCTGCCCCACTTAGGAAAGGTGTAACGAGTAAAGCTGGGTAACTATATTTTGCCGATCAGTTTTCACCAATCGTTCCTATCAACTCCTATCAACTTTCGCCCTATCAAATCCTTTCAAAATTTCCTTAGGTTATCGTCAAGCAAGTGGCGGCCGAACCCGATCGCGAGACGGTGAAGACGCGACGATGCATCGAACGCGTGTGAGCCAAGATAGAGTCGTCGTCGTGAAAGGTGCCGGTCGAGGGCGAGGCCACTCCCCGGACGGCGGCGCGTCCGGCGGCACCGGCGGAGCATCCATCGACGTTGTGTCGATGATGGAAGGCATCGGGATCGCGCGGGGCGCGACGACGGCGCGGGCGGCATCCCCGCCCGTCGCCGGGACGTCGGGGCGCGACGCGTGCGTCCGCTCGACCCGCCCAGCCGGCGGTGGGAGCCGAAGGGATCCGGGGAACGTCGCCGTCGTCCTTCCCTCGTGGCTCAACGCGCGCGTGTCCGACCTCGGCCGCAGGCACCGCCGCGAACGCGTGGTGACGTGGGCGGCGTTCGGGACCCGCGGAGGCGGTCTCGGTGCGTCGCAACGGGCGGGCCGAGGCGACGCGGGTGCGGGATCCTCCCATCTCGTCCATCGTCCTCGCCCGGGCGGCGCCGTCGTCGTCGCCGCCGCGCGCGGCGCCGCGGGAGAGGGACGCAACGACTACTGGCGAGGGAATAAAGGCGGGCGTGGCGGCGGCGGGCGCGGCGGGCGCGGCGGGCGCGGCGGCCAGGCCGGCACGGAACAGCGCAACGCCCCGTCGCGAATGCCCAAAGCCAACAAGGAGGGCATGAAGCGCATCCAGCAGTCGAGGTCCAACAACTCGACGCTGGCCTCCTTGGAGGACCTGCAGTCCATCCTGGACTTCGCCGATCGCAACGTGGGCACGTTCAACTGCGTCAACTTCAGCACCGCCGTGCACAGGCTCGGTAAGCTCAACAAGCCATTCAAGCGCGGCGGCGGCGGCGGCGGGCCCGCCAGGGACCGCGGCGGCAGGGTCGCCGCCGTCGTCCCGGTGAACAAGGACCCGCGGTTCCAGCACTTACTCGAGGCCATCGAGGCGGAGCTGGTGCTGCACCTGGAGAGCGACGACCCGCCGAAGCTTGAAGACGGCCGAGGGAGGTTCGGGCCGCGGGAGGTATCGTCCACTCTTTGGGGTCTCGCGAACTGCGGCGTCACGCTGAAGGACCTCGCGGAGCACCCCACCGCGCCCAAGATCCTCCCGCTCATCGCGAAGCAGCTAACGCGGATCCGGCCGGAGGAGTACGCGTGCCAGAACATATCCAACGCGGTTTGGGCCATCGCCACCATGCACCAGCACGGCGACGAGTACCTCCCGAGGGAGGCGCTGAACTGCGTCGAGGCGGCCATCACCGAGCGCCTGGGCGCGGACGACTTCATTCCACAGGGCGTGAGCAACTGTTTGTGGGCGTTCGGGTCCCTGAACCGCAACCGCGGGTACGAGATTGGGAAGGACACCGTGGACGCCTTCGGCGAGGGGATCCTGCGGCACATCCGCGGTTTCAAGTCGATGGAGCTGAGCAACCTGGTGTGGGCCACCTCGACGCTGAAGATTCAGTTCGAGGACCGCGAGGTGATGGCGGCGATGGACGCCGCGATGATCGACGCGGCGCACGACGAATCGCACTTCTTCTCGTCGCAGTCCATCAGCAACATACTCTGGGCCGCCGGTAACCACCCGGATGGCGTTCAGCTCTCGGAGGAGCTCCTCGGCGTCCTCGCCGACCTTTCGGTTCGTAAGTTCGAGACGTTCACGCCTCAGGGTCTGAGCAACAGCGCGTGGGGGTTCGCCTCCGTGGGGTTCAATCCGGGCGGGGATTTCATCGATCTGCTCAAGCGCGCGTGGTGCAGGGAGGGGCAGACGTACATCGTCACCGAGGTGGCCAATTTGCTGTGGTCGTTTTACATACTCAAGGAACACCCGGGGGATCAGACTCTGGAGTCGGTCTCCAGGCGACTGGCGGACATCCCGGAGGAGGACATGCACCTGCAAACGATCGCCAACATCCTCTACACCCTCGCGCAGATGGAGTACCTGCCTCCGCGACGGACCATGGAGCGCCTGGAGGATATCTGCACCCGAGCCATGCGCAGGGGCGCGGAGGGCGACGAGGAGGTTCGCATGGCGCAGGGCGGCGCCACCCTCAGTAACCTGCTGTGGGCCATGTCAAGTCTGAGGTACAGACCGGGCGAGGAGTTCTTCGCCGCGTTCAACGAGCAGTGCGTCCGCCGCTGCGACGAGTTCACCGACCAGGGCGTCTCCAACATAATGTTCGCGTACGCCAACCTGGATTCGAACCCGGGACGTTCCGTTTTGGACGCGTTCGTCGCCGCCGCTAAACGAGCGATGCCGGAGTTCACGGCACAGGGCGTGGCGAACAGCGCGTGGGCGTGGGCGGTGCTGGATTACTGGCCGGACTCGGAGCTGATCGACCTCTACAAGGAGAAGATCAAGTCTCTCGACAGGCAACAAATCTCCAAGCTGGACTACGTGCAGCTGTTCCAGGCGTCCTACGCGTTCGAGCAGTTCAGCCCGCACGGCGCTCTGATGGAGGGCGAGTTACTGGCCACGTCACGAGAGGTATGGGAGCAGATTTCGTCCGCCAGGGTGACCATCAGCGCGCTGCATCAGGATGTGAGCGGGGCGCTGACGCGCATGGGCATCCCGCACGAGATCGAGTACCTCACGCAGGATAACCTGTTCTCCATGGACATCGCGTTGCGGGGACGGAAGGTGGCGATCGAGGTCGACGGTCCCTCGCACTTCTGCGCGAATAAAATGAGCGAGCGGTTGGGTTCGGACAGGCTTCGCGAGCGCTTCCTCGCGCACAAGGGCTGGAACGTGAGTTCCCGGTTTCAATCCCGGTTTCCTCTTCCCTTTTTCGTCGCGGTGATGCCAAAACCTTTGGCTGACCTCAACCTCCCTTACCGGGAATGCGAGTGGAGCTCAAAAAAACAGAACATCTAAGGCTGAGCGACCTTATCCTTTTCCCGACACGTTCACCCGACTCGTCCCCCGCCCGATTCTCGCTCACGACGAAAACCTAACCGCGACCTAACCCCCCGCCGTTACCCCGCCGTTACCCCGCTCGCAGGTTCTGAGGGTCCCCTGGTACGAGTGGAACGAGCTCGGCTTCGCGGAGGACGAGCGCGTGGCGTACCTCGAGTCCCTCCTCTGGCGCGTCGCGGGCCTGACCGTGGACGAGGCCAAGATCGTTCCCGGCGGCGTCAAGCTGTCGCACCGCGTCGACGGGGAATTCCGGAAAGATCCGTACACGGGCGTCGTGTCCGACGGCGACGACGCCGACCGCGCCGACCCCAAGCACCCGAGGCGCGGCATGAGTTCCTTCGACATTGACAAGTCCGGGCGGCTGGTGCGGAACAGTCCGAGGGCGGGCGCGGGGCGCGGGCGGTACGTCCTCGGCGATCACGACGGATCGAGGGGGGATCCGCGAAACCCCAAATCAGTCGCCGACGATTACTTCGACGCCGACCGAGACGACCCCGGCTTCGTCGTGAACCGGTACGATCCGCGGGACGGCCGCCGGCGCGGGGGCCCCTCGCGGGCGGGCGTTACTAAAAACGGCGGCACGGAACTCGGGGGCATGGACGGGTACAGGGAGCGCGTGGAGGGGAAGAGGGTCGTCGTTCGGAGGGACGGGTCGCTCACCGTAACCACCGATTCCTTCGATCCCGCGCTCGGGAACCAGAGGAACGAGTCCCCGGGCAGGGCTCGGAGGAGCGACGCGAGGCCGTACGGCATGGACGGCGCGTCGATGGGCGCGCAGGAGAGGCTGGACAGGGCGCGAAGGGCCCGCGGCGAAGGGCCCGACGAAGCCGACGAAGCCGACGAGAACGAACGGTCGATGTCGAACTCGAACTCGATCGATCCGGCGGGGATCGTGCGACCGCTTCCGGCGAGGCCCGCGCCGAGGGCGAGGGCGAGGCTCGCGCCGCTGAGCTCCGCGTCGAAACGAGCCGCGGCGGCGGCGACGACGGGGCGGCGCGTGGTGCGATCCAGCCACCCGAGCGCGTCGTCTCTTCCGCCCGGCGAGTCACCGCGTCCGAGGAGCGGAGACGACGGGACCGTCGCGAAGATGGGCGAGTCCCTCTCCGGGCTCAAGGGGATGGGCCCCGGGTCCGTCGCGGCGCTGGCGGAGATTGGGGTGCACACGGTGGGTGATCTGGCGGCGATGTCGGACGACGCCGTGGACGAGGCGAAACGGAACAGGCCGAGGCTCAAGCTGTCGCACCTGAGGAAGGTTGCCAGAGCCGCCGTGGAGCCGAATAAATGAGCCGGATCGTCGAGCGAGCGGAGGAAGTGGGGGGACGAGCGTCGAGGGATTAGTCTTCGTGATGATGTAGGCCAGATGTTGGCGCGTTTGTGACGATTCAGATCGGTGCTATGCTATCAGCCAACGCGAGTGGTTGACGCGACGCGGCCGTCCCTCTGATCCTATCTGACGCGGGAATGAATAAAGCAACGCTTGCGTGCGGTGGAGAGGCGTTCATACAAGACTCTCCGCTCCTGTCTCCGTGCTGCCGCTTACTGGCCGGGGAGGGTCTCGAGGCCGTAAGCCTTGAGGACCTCCGCCTTCTCGTCCTTGAGGAACGCGCGGGGGGCCTTGTACTTGCCGAAGCCGGAGCCGGAGTAGCCGTAGGGGGAGAGGGACTTCTTCTCCGGGACAGCGGCGCGGCGCTTGGTCTCGGCCTCCGCGGGGGCCGCGTTGGTGGAGAGGATGAGGGCGAGGAAGCCCGCGGCGGCGGCGCGGCGGCTGACGCCCCTGAGGTGAAGAAAGGAGGTTGACGCGATGCGATGGTCAGTTTCGTACATCGAAATGCGCGAACGCGCGACGTGCGGAGATGGCGACGCGTCTCGAGCGCCGGCGTAACGCGACGTTTCGCCATTCGTCGAAACCTTTTTCTCGGGAGATGAGATCGGGGGGTATAGGGAAGTACTCACTCGGGGGCGGCGGCGGCGCGGACGGTGGTGTTCACGCGGACGGTGGGTTTGGTAGCCTTGGCCATGATGGGGGAACCGACGAGAGCGAGCATGGTTGTAGGTTGGTGGCGGGGAAGCGACGAGGGCGATGTGGATTGATCTTTTCCGCAAAAGCGACGTGGCGTTTTGAGCGAAAGCGTTTCTGCCTCGATCTGCGATTTGGGCCGGCCACGTCAATTTCCGCGCATTTCCCCGGGAAGATTAGGACGCATTTATCCTCACTGGCTGGAATACAGACGCTTCGAGGTAGCTACTCATGCTGGCCAGCCCTAGCGAAGCATTCCACTCTACCTCCGTCCGTGGTGCACGTGCGTAATCGCCGCGAGCGCCATGACAAAGAAGGCGGCGAAGAAAAGCAGAAGATAGAGCAGGTACTCCCACTTGTTCGCCCCCTTCAAGTCGTACGCGTCCAACAGGGTCTGACCACCCGCCCAGTCCGGGTCGTTGTCCTCCCACTGGTTGATCATGAGCGCGCCGAACGAGTACCTCATCAGGTCGATGTAGTAGTACCACGACCAGTACGCCGGGATGTCCTCCCTCCTGATGAGCCACCCGGCGAAGAAGAGGAGGGTGACGACGTAGGTGGGCAGGATCGCGTTGGCGGCTTCCATGTTGGGAGACACCGCCGACACCAGGTACGCCAGCACGACGCCGTTGCCGAGGGTGAAATAGTACACGAGCCAGAACAGGACGAACGATCCAGTCAGGCTCATGGCGTAAAACACCACCGCGCCGAGCACTAACGTGACCGGCAGCAGTAAGAACATCTCGTCCAGCATCTTGAACACCAGGTAGGCCATCGGCCGGTACAGCCCATCCGCTCGTTCTCGCATGAACAGCCGGCGTTCCATGACAATCTGCGGCACGTACGCGGCGGCTCCAAACGCGGGCAGCGTGGTCCACATGAACAACGCCGAGGAGACGTTGACCACGTTGGCGGGATCGTGGTCGTCGCCGATGCCCCAGTACAGCGTGAAGATGAGGAACGAGAGGAAGACCTTCTCGCCCAGACGCGGGCCGAGGTATTCTCCGTCCTTGTAGTTTTTGCGGGTGCGGAACTTCATCATCGTCCACAACGCGTGAGCGAAAGGAACGGTCGTGGACGAGTCCACCCGCAGCTTCCTCGACGCCTCATCGTCGGGGTCGGCGCCGATCTTGTCCACGTCATCGAGAGCCGCGTCCATGCGGGCCTTAAGGTCCGAGCGTTTGTAAACCTCCGCGTAGTCATCCGCGATTCCGTCCCTGTCCGCGCGGGTGAAGACGTCGATGAGCCACTCGATGTCGCTGTTACCCGGCGACTTCTTCTCCACCCCGGGCAAAGCCTCCAGGGCGTACGTGACGAGCCCGGGGCCGTTCGGGCCGAAGTACACCTGCTTTCCGCTGCACAGGATCATGGTCGCGTCAAAGAGCGAAAAAGCGTACGCCGTCGGGGAGTGAATCGTCGCGACGATGGTCACGTCGTCCGTGTTGAGCGTCTTGACGACGGACATGACCTCGTTGGCGGTGAAAGAGTCCAACCCCGACGTGGGCTCGTCGAGGAACAGGACGCTCGGGTCGGTGATGAGCGCGATGGCGATGTTCAGTCGCTTGGCCTGCCCGCCGGAGATCCCCTTGACCATCTCCGAACCGACCAGGACGTCCCTGGCTCCCGCGAGGCCGAGGTCGTGGAGCAGTTTCTCGCAGGCGGCTTCCTTCGACTCGGCGCTCTCCTCGAGGGGTCGCTTGAGCTCGGCGGTGTACATGAGCATCTCGTGCACGGTCAGCGCGGAGATGAGGGTGTCGAACTGCTCGACGTAGCCCGTGTGCCTGCGGAGGAACCGCGTGGTGGGAGCCTTGCCGCCGAAGTGGATGGCTCCGTCGATCTCGCCAACCGTCTTGCGGCCCGAGACGAGGTCCAAGAACGTCGTCTTCCCGCTGCCCGACGGACCGAGCAGCGCCGTCATCTCCCCCGGATTGAACATCCCCGAGACGTCGTTCAGTAAGACCGCCGTCTCCTTCTTATCGCGGAACGACTGGACGGTGTAGGTCAGGTTGCGGACGGTGACGCGGATGCCCTTCGTGTTCAGAACTTTAAGATCCGCGAAGGAGCCACGGGTCGCCACGCCGGTGGTATCCGCCGTCACCACCGCGGTCGCGATCGTCGCGTCCGCGGAAACCTCCAGTGTGACATCGGACGCGCTCATCGCCGTCGTTGTTCGCCGTTTGCGGAGACGATACCGCGATGGAAGCAGTGGCGGCTCTAATTTAACGCGTCACGTTTTCTTTACCTGCGTGTCCACTTTTTTATCCGAAGTTCGTGGCGGACGCGAGACGTCCCGCCCGCCGCGCAGTCTTCGACGCGCCGCCCCGCGATTATGGCCACCGCCGCGACGTTGCTTTGCGCACCGGTGCCGTGCGCCCGCGTGGGTCGGCGAGATGACCTTTCCCGGGAGCACACGCGACGAACACGTCCTCTCCGCGCGTCCGCACCCGCCGAGCCCGCCGCCGAGGCGGCACCCTCGTCTTCGTCGAGCACGCACGATGACTTCTCGTGGCGGCTGCTTGAGGGGGCGAACATCCACGCGCGCCGCGAGCACGCGCGCGTCGCGCTCTGGCCGTCCACCGGCGACCGCGCGAGGCCGCCGCCGCCCAAGCGATCTTTCCTCGACATCGACGAGGTCGAGAGGTTCGCGCGCGATCGCGGCATCAAGAAGACCTCGCTCAGGCTGTGCTACCGCGAGCTCTTCAGACGCGGTAAATCCACGTTCGAGAACGCCCCGGACGTGTCCGCGCGCGACATGAAGCTGCTGAGAGACAACTTCACGGTGTGCACCAGCGAGGTGGTGGAGACCAAGACGACGGAGGACGGGAGCGGCGCGAAGATGGTCGTCAGGCTCCACGACGGCAAACTCGTCGAGACCGTCGTCATCGGGCACTCGCGCTCCGCGGACGACGGCGACGGCGACGGCGACGGCGACGAAACGCGCGACGGCGGCGAGGACGCCGACGTACCCGGGACGCGTAATAAGAATAAGGTGTTCAGGAACACCGTGTGCGTGTCGTCGCAGGTTGGATGCGCGATGGGATGCACGTTTTGCGAAACTGGAACGCTCGGATTGATGGCCAACCTCACCGCGGGCGAGATATGCGAGCAGGTTTGGCACGCGCGCAACCTCTGCGGATCGACCGGCGTGCGCAACGTGGTGATGATGGGGATGGGCGAGCCCCTGGACAACTACGAGGAGGTTCTCATCGCGCTGAGGGCGATGACGCACCAGGCCGTCTTCGACATGCGCCAGCGATCGGTGACGGTGTCGACGGTTGGCGTTCCGGCTTCTATTCGGAAACTGGCGGACGACGCGCCGAACGTCGGCCTGGCGCTGTCTCTGCACGCCCCGACGCAGGATCTCCGCGCGACGCTCCTGCCCTCCGCGGCGGGAACCTCGCACACGCTGGGACGTCTCACGGAGTCGCTGAGGTACCACAGGCGAAAATCGGGGCGGGGCGCGATGATCGAGTACATCGTCATCGACGGCGTGAACGACTCCTCGACGCACGCGCGCGAGCTGGGCGAGCTCGTGGGCGTGACGCTCCTGGCGGATGACGTAGACGTCGAGGGTTCGAATCCGGCGACGGGCGGCAGACGGAAAAGGGAGCAGAGCGGGTACTTCGTTAACCTCATACCGTACAACCCCACGGACGTCGGAGGGACGCACGGGTACCAGTCACCCGCGGACGACGCCCTGGAGCGAATGGCGACGATCCTCGGCGATGAGTTCGGGGTCAAGGCGAAGGTACGGTGGAGCACGAGGAGGGGGCGCGAGGTGGACGGCGCGTGCGGGCAGCTCGCTCTGAAATCGATGCGAAAAGAGGAGTAGGGACAGTTTCGTTCCAAGTCATCAGTGGTTTGGTAATACAGTCGATCGATCCAAAGTATTCGCGATCATCGCGCCTTTTCGCCGCGCTTCGCCCCCCTGGGCCCGCACACCGAGTCCATGATCGCCCCCCACGCCTCCGCGCGCGCCGCGACCGCCTTCGGCTGACTCACCAGCAACTTACGAAACGTCTTTCCGCCGGCCAACTTGATAAATGCCGCCATGATCTGCTCCCTGTTGGGTAAAACCTCCTCCGCGGTCCGCCCGGCGAAGGCATACATCACGGTGTCCCACAACGCGACGTTGATCTCGCCGCCCTCGAAGTAATCCCTGTAGAACAGGCCCTTGACGTCGTCCTCGGAGGGAGCCGCGTCCTTCTTCACGGGTCTGAAAGCGCAGTCGCCGAACACCTCCCACACCAAACCGATAGTCTCCGCGAACAGCTCCTTCATCTCGCTCGCCTCCTGCGGCGTCATGTCCTTATTCTCGCGGATCTCCTCGTTGAGCCAAGCCTTGATCGGGGACGTCATGCCCTGCGGCTTGGTTCGCTGCATGGCAAAGAAGCGCAGGATCAACTCGCGATCTTTCATGCGAAGGTGCGGCTGCTTGGAGCGGTAGACGGAGAGCAGGTGCTCGTCCGAGGCGAGGTCGCAGAGCATGTCGGTGTAAAGCCCCTGGTAGATGCAGTTGCGAAGCTCCTGCTCGTTGAGCTGCGTGGCTCCCATGTTGAGCCGCTCGAAAACCTCAAACACAAAGTCGGGCTGCGACTGCTTGCTGATGGTGTGCACGTTCAGCGGGTGGTCAAGGATTCGCTCCTGTAGGTCGCCGGGCAGCTCGGAGAAGCTGCAGTCGTTGTACTCTCCGAACACGTCCAGACCCTTGAGCTTGAACGGGGTGCCGTCGGGGAACTGACCCTTCGTGAAGCTCCAAATGGAGGTCAGCCGCTGTTTCCCGTCGACAACCTCCAGGCACCCGCTGTTCACCTCGTGAAAGAACATCGTCGGTATGGGGATGTTGAGCATGAGCGACTCCACCAGCTTGCTCGCCGTCTTCACCGTCCACACGTACTCGCGCTGGTAACTCGGCCTCAGGTTCACCTTGCCGCGGTTGATCTTGTCGATGATGGAATTCACGGTGAAGTCCGCCTTTTGGATCTGGAGATTCCGCTGCGAGTCAGACGAGTCCCCAAACAGCGACTCCGACAAGGCTTCCGCGTCGAAATCCGGGGTCAACGCGGGGATTCCGCTCTGAACTTTGTCCCACAACGGGGCGTCCGTCGCGGTGAGCGCGTTCGCCTCCATCTCGAGTTCATCCCACAGGTCTTTATCCTGTCGTCAGCGAGGACGCGGAGGGATGGGTCAGTTTGAAGGATCGGGGACGTCGCTTTTGGCGCGTCTCGATGGCGCGCGCCTCTGGTCGATCGTGACGACGTGGATCTCGCCCAGGCGGGGCACCGAGCGGGGCGGCACGCATCGTACGATCGGTATTCCGCGTTCCCGCGCTCGTGACGCCGCGCGAGGGCGCCCCGAAAGCGACGCGACGGTGGCGGCTGGCGGAGGGATGGGCAAAAGACGCGTGGGAAAAGAAGCGCGATCGGGCCGCGATTTTTGGCGGGGGGCTGCTGATCCGAGCGAGCGCGGTCGGGGCGACACGCGCGGAGACGCGCGCGCGGGGTTCGAGTCTCACCTCCTGATCTCCGAGCAACGCGCCGGTCGATTTTGGACCTCCGCGCGCGCTCGCGCCCCACCTCGCTCCGGGTCTCGCGGACCCCAGCCTCGCGCCTCCGGGCCCGCCACCGGCCCTCGCTCCACGCCTCACCCGGGCGCCAGCATGTTCGCGTCGGCCTCCGCCGACGAGCCCCCCGCGAGGCTCGGCTCGCGTCGCCGCGACGCACGTCGCGCGACACGTCGTCGATGCCATCGCCCGCGTCGTGTTACACCCTCGATTCCGTGTGAACGCCCCCGGTCGCTCGCTCGGGTGTGGGAGCCTCGCGGGTAGCCGGGCGGGCGAGTTCGGGCGGGAAAAGAAGCCCATTGGTCGATGTCGCGCGCTGGTATCGGCAGCTTGGTATCGGCAGAGAATGGCGAGTCGTTCGGACTATCGGATGCTCGTATTACTGCCGTGTAGTACAGACGCCCGTCCCGCGGGGCGATCCCACGAAACCCCGTCAACCGCGCGCGGGACGGACCGACGAGTGGACGCCTCGTCCGGGCCCGCGCCGCGGACCCTCGCCCGCCGCGGACCTTCGCCCGCCCGCCGCGCGCCAACCAACCACTCGCGACGCCGAGGAGACGACGAAAGACGCAAAAAGACACTCATTAGGCCAATACGCACACCAACACGCTCGCCGTCTGAACACGTCGCGACACCTCGCCCCGGCCAACTCCGCCGCCGCTCACTGCTTCTCGAGCTCGTTCTCCTTGCAGTGGACGATGAAAGTCTTGCCCTTCGGGTCGTTGGGCACGGCGAACGCCACCTTCACCTCCAGGTTGGCGCTGATGTACGTGCCGTTGTAGTCATCCGCCCTGGAGTCGACGACGCCTTCCCAGCCGCTGAGGTCGGTGCCGTTCTTGCGGTCGCCCTTGGGGACGTGGTACACGAGTACCTTGGAAACCACCTGCGCGACGACGCGGGACGGGGAAGGTGTGAGTTTTTTTGGGGCTGGGGGGAAGGCGAGGGATGGTTCGCGTCACACGGCGCGGGATCGGTTTTGGCACCCGCCGCTCGTTTGGCGACGAGCGATTTGACGATGATGACGGGGCGAGAAAGCTCGAGGCGAGGGTCGCGCACCTTGACTTTGTCGCCGGCCTCGAGCTTGGCCCGGACCGAGACCCCGGAGGCACGCGCGACGGCCCGCTTGGGCGCGGCGACGC
>Ga0181573_10002560_pt1 | contig 16789 bp, 13 predicted proteins | sample 101ome_25_FD_148643 | JGI IMG/M metagenome (GOLD analysis project Ga0181573, IMG submission 148643) | Coastal salt marsh microbial communities from the Groves Creek Marsh, Skidaway Island, Georgia - 101409BT metaG (spades assembly) | ecosystem: Environmental > Aquatic > Marine > Intertidal zone... | reverse complement strand
GTGGCGTGCCGTCTGCGGCCATCAACAGCTTCTCGATCTGATACTTGAGCTTCTTGTCGATCACCCGCGCCTTCTCCAGGTAGCCTCGGATCTCGATCAGCCTCGCGATCACCGGGTGCTCCTTCACCGACTTGCCCTCCGCCTTCACCAACAGGTAGAAGACCAGGTTGGCGACGTAGTGCATCAACAGCACGTGCTTTGCCTCCAGGTAGCTCACGCCCTGCTGCGTCCCCAGCTTGCCCGCCCGAAGCTCGGCCAACAGCGGCGCGAGCCGCGACCGGATCTCCGACAGGGACGTGCGCAGCTCCCCGAGCAACGCCTTGAGCTCCAGCGCATCCTGCCGGATCGCCGACGCACGCAAGTCTGCAAACTCCTCGTCTGACGACTGGTTTCTCTCCTCCGAGTCGCGAGCGTCGTCGTCGTCGTCATCCAGAGCGTCGTCGTCCTCGTCCGAGTGCAACCCGCCACGAAAGTCTTCCTCGGCCAGGTTGCCCATGATCTCCCGCTGCAACCGCCTCGCCTCGGCCTCCTCCGCCTCCAGATCCGACTCGCTCTCGCTTCCCTCCATGTCTACGTTATCAGCATCGTAATACGACCGCTTCTTTGACCCCCAGCCGCGCTCTCGGTCGTCTGCTCCCTCTGCCGAGTCATCGTCAGAGTCGTCGGAACCCCCCTCGCTGCTGCTGCCGTCCTCCCCGCGCTCGATGTCAAGCTTGGCCTTGATCGCCTTCGCCTGCTTCAACAACTGCCCGTACCGCGTGTTCTTCTCCATCTCCTCGTCGCTGTCCAACGAAGAGTCGTCGTCGTCATTGTCACCATCGCTGTCGTCGCTGCCCCCTTCCAGCCCGAGCACCTCCTCCTCGCTGTCGCTCTCCAGATCCACGCTCATGGACCGATCCGAGTCGAACCCGTCCAACTGCGCATTCCGCGCGCGATACTGCTCGTCGATCTCGTCCAGGCCGACCGAGTCGAGGTCGCGAGGCGGTGGCATTCTGCTCTTTGGGACGGAACCGGCGCGTCGGTCGCTCGACTTGCGACGGCGTGTCGAGACCATGGTAATTGACGTCGACTGTGACGATGGGGATGGCTGGGCCGGCTGGCTAGAGGAGGGGATTCGCGACGAAAATCGTGTGCATGAATGAATGCAAGTCGTTTCCGCTGCTGTTCCTGCGGTGGCTCCGGCGTGGTCTGATTCACATTCGCCGGTGATTCGGGTGCAGGGATAGCGAGTAGAGAGAGACAATTGTTTTGGAGGACGATTGATGCCACACGACCGTCTCCTCGTCCTCTCGTCGTCGTCCTCTCGTCGTCGTCCTCTCGTCGTCGTCCTCTCGTCGTCCTCCTCATCTGCGTCGTAGACCGTTCGTTCCTTTCTTTCCTTCGGGCGCGTTGCGGAGTCCCGCGGTGGTTCCGGCGCCCGTCGGTGGTGCCGTTGACGACCCGCCCGGCCGACGAGTCGGAGGTTCACGGTCGGCGTAGTTCAGGGGGAGGCAGCGGCGAATGTGTAACAGGCACGCGAAGCGCGGAGAGGTGCTGCTGATCCCGAAGTTCACTCGAGGAAGAAGAACCCGGGTGCTGTGCTCCCCGAGCTACCCACCGGACGTCGTCTGCGGCGACGAACCCAAGTCCCCACTTGGGTTCGCGCGAACCCATCGGGTTCGCGTCTCCGAGAACTTTTTCTGAAATTCCCTTCATTGTGCACCAAAATGGTATTCGACAACGGAACGACGAGGCGTCACAGCGAACTGGATACCGGGCCCGGTGCCGCGGTGCGTTGAGGCGATTTTGAATTCACGCACGCAAGCTCACTCGCTCGCTCGCTCCCCGGACTCTTCTCGCTCCCGGACTTACTTCAGGCGTATAGCAAGGTACGCCAGTTGTCGTTGTCGTTGTCGCTCAGAGACGAACCTGACCATCGATCTCCTCGTCAAAAACCTGTACCTACGTAAGCGGTGCTGGTGGTGTTGTGGCGTCGACGTGCTTTCTCTGTACGACTGGTGGACGCTGACGATGAGCTACGGTCTGGCTTGGAAGTGTCCGAAGGATGTCCAGCTCGAGATGTACGAGTCGCACGCCGGCCCGAGGCACCTGGACGTCGGGTGCGGCTCGGGTTATTATATCGACCTGGCCGCGTTCCGGCACGACAATATGGATATCACGCTGTTCGATCTGAACCAGGACTCTCTGAACTACATATCGAGGAGGATCCGAAGGCTGGAGCCCGTCGCGGTCAAGGGCGACATGTACGAGGCGGGGGACGTGGCCGAGGTCCTCGCCGCGCGCAACGGGGTAAAGTTTGACAGCGTGTCCGCGATGTTCTTCCTGCATTGTCTGCCTGGAAACGTGGGGGACAAGGCGGCGGCCATTGCGAACCTCTCGACGCTGGTAACTCCGGACGGTGTCTTGTTCTGGACGACGGTGCTCGGTCGCTGGGTCAAGCACAACCCGTTCGGGCGCTATTTGCTCTGGCATTACAACCTCACGGGTATTCTTTCCAGCCTCGAGGACGACGAAGCGGGGTTGCGTGCGGCGCTGGAGGCGTCGTTCGAGGAGGTGGAGGTTGAGGTGGTCGGGACGGTTGCGATGCCGAGGGGAGAGAGGTGGGGGGGAGCGACCCGTTGTTGTGGGCGACCCGGTGTTCCTGTTCTGCTGTCGTTCAACCCACGGTAACACTCCCAAAGGTCGAGACCCCGGAGACTCCCGGAGTCTCCGCTGGAGATTCCAGCCCAACGATGGATACTCTGGCCCAGGAGGGCGCCGTGCCCCCTCTCTGCCCCTGCATTTCAACATATCCCGGCGAGCACGGGAACGACACCGTGAGTGACCAACAGCCAAGTCGTCGTCGCTTTGGCGCGCTCGGCTCGGGCAGTTCTGTTCCGCATCGCGAGGGCATTGATTAAATTCCCACGCGCTCGTTGCCGACCGCCGCGTCCGTTGTTCTCCCACTGAGGACCCACATTGGGGCTGCATTGGCCGTCGGTCATTCGGGCGGGTGAACTCGTGCGGGACGGTGCGAGCCAGAGCCGGTCGGTTGCAAGGGAACAGAGTTCCACACAGGAAGATGGGTGGTGAGGCGGACAGAGACGGGCAGGTCGCGTCGGGATCTCAGGGTCTTCGTCTGAATGCAAAGGCGCAGGAATGGCTGCCGGCCGGGGGACTGTCGAGGCAGTTGAGGGACTCGAGGGAGCGGCTGGAAGAGGAGGCGGAGGCGGTGGAGGTGGGTGCGCAGTGTCCCACGCGGGTGTGTACAGGGGAGAGAGGCGGGCACTCGAAGGGAGAGACTACGAATGAAATAGGGACTCGAAGAGGTGGTGCCGGTCAGGCCAGGTCTGGCGTGGCGGACGAAAGAACCGACGTCGTGGCGAGCGAGGCTGGCCCCAAAGGGCTCAGTGTCAAGATGGGTGCGGCGGGTAGTCGGCGGTTGGCACGCGCGCGGCAAGGAGACGGGAACGTCGACGACGTTGACGACGTCGACGACGATGACGGGTTCGTATCCGACGAGGAGTCTGACGAGGAACACAGAGGGGATGACGCGGATGCGATCGAGGACGTGCTGTTGTTCGACGTGCACATCAATGAGAGTGCGTTGCGTAACCCGCGACCACGGTCCGCAGTCTCCGCGGTCGGAGCATGCTCGCGGGGGCACTCTGCGCGCTCGGCCCACTCGGGCCTCTCTTCTCCGCGGGCGGCGGCCATGACTGGGCCGTCGCCGTTGCCGTCGCCGGCTGCGTCGCCGATTCCGCTGTACGGGTCGTTGATGAAGCAGACCGAGCAGTTGAGTATGGCGCTGGAGGTGGCGAGGGAGCGAGTCGAAGGGGCGAGCGCGGAGGAGGTGGCGGCCCGGTTGCGGGGGCTCGGGGACGCGATTCATGCCGCGGAGAAACACGCCGCGGCGGAGGAGGAAGAGGATGTCGCCGACTTAGAGGTGGTGACGCACGTGGAGACCGAGGCAGGGGAGCAGTTGAAGGCGAAAGAGGCGAAAGAGGCGAAAACGGGTGGGGGGAACACGCGGAAGTTGTGTCCGGAGGACTTTGAGCTGCTGCGTGTGGTCGGGCAGGGGGCGTTCGGGAAGGTGTTCCAGGTTCGGAAGAAGGACACCGGTGAGGTGTTTGCGATGAAGGTGATGAAGAAGGATCGGGTGCTGGAGAAGGACCACGGGGAGTACGTGCGGGCCGAGCGCAACGCGCTGACGGCGGTCGTGCACCCGTACATCGTCACGCTCCGGTACAGTTTCCAGACGTCCAAGAAACTGTATTTGGTGCTGGATTTCATCAACGGCGGCCACCTGTTCTTCCAGCTGTATAGGGCGGGGGTCTTTGAGGAGGAGCTGGCGCGGTTGTACACGGCAGAGCTCGTCTCTGCCATCACCCACCTGCACGCCCTGGGATTCGTTCACCGGGATCTCAAGCCGGAGAACGTGCTGCTTGACAGCCACGGGCACGTGAAGGTGACGGACTTTGGCCTAGCGAAGGGCAACATGAGCGACGCCGAGCACCACCGGTGGGTTGTTTTGGTCGATCGTTGATTGGTTGATTGGTTGAATGGTTTGCGGCCCCGGCCGACATTCCCGACGTGCGCCGGCACGCCCAGACTCGCGCTTCCCACGCTCACTACCTTTCCCCCCCCCCATCCCGCTCGCTCGCTCGCTCTCCAGGACCAACTCGTTTATTGGAACGATGGAATACATGGCACCCGAGATCATCCAAGGTCGTGGCCACGGCAAGGCGGTCGACTGGTGGAGCACGGGGATCCTCCTCTACGAGATGCTGTGCGGGATGCCGCCGTTCCGCGCCAAGAGCAAAAACGCCCTGCAGAAGCTCATCGTGAGCGGGAAGCTCAAGCTCCCGACGTACCTGAGCAGCGAGGCACAGAGCTTGCTCAAGGGACTGCTGACGAAGGACGCGAGCAAGCGGCTTGGATACGGCGAGGGTGGGTCCGAGGCCGTCAAGAAACACGCGTTCTTCAAGGGGATCGACTGGGTCAAGCTCGAAGACCGCGAGTTGGTGAGCCCGTTCCGACCAAAGCTGGAGCACCACATGAGCGTGGAGAACTTCGACAAGATCTGGACCGATCTGCCGGCGCAGGACTCGCCCTGCACGACGCCGACGACCGGGAGCCTGGGAGAGAACAACGAGTTCGACGGGTTCAGCTACGTGGCGCCCAGTCTCCTGGCTCAGCTCAGCAGCCCGCCGCTCGGGAAGAAGTGAAGAGGAAGGGGAGGGTGAAAGAAGAGGAGGGGAGGAGGGGAGCTCCCCTCGCTGTGAGTCGTCGTTTCGTGTCGTGACCCCAATTCAAAAAACTCACGATCGATGCTCGTCGCACCAACACGTAGCCTCGTCAGAGAGAGCTTCATCAGATCGGGCATCACCAGCTTCATCAGTCAGGCGGTCCCGCGCGGAACCCACGCGAATACGATGGGTTGGGTCGACTTCATGCGACGCCGGCCGCGAGAGCAGCCGGCCACGGTCGCGACGAGCGCGGCGCTCGCCAAGAACGTGACAGAGTCGGCGGTCGACCCGCCGCCACTGGACCCGAACAACAAGATCGTCAAGGCTGCCCTATGCCAGGTGGCCGTCGGCGACGACAAGGCCGCCAACATCCGGCGGGCCGGCTCGCTCATCGCCGAGGCCGCGCGACAGGGCGCGCGACTCGTGGTGCTCCCGGAAATATGGAACAGTCCGTATTCGAATGACTCGTTCCCAAAGTACGCCGAAGAGATTGCCGACGAGAAGACGTCCGGAGCGCCGTCATACGAGTTCATGTCGAGGGCGGCGAAAGAACACGGCATCGTCCTGGTCGGCGGCTCCATCCCGACCCGGAGAAACGACAAGCTGTACAACACTTGCTTCGTCTTCGACAAGACCGGAGACCTCCTGGGCTCGTACAGCAAGCTCCACCTGTTCGACATTGACATTCCCGGCAAGATTACCTTCAAGGAGTCCGACACCCTGACCGGGGGCGAGGGCCTGACCGTCGTCGACACCGAGCTGGGGAGGATCGGCCTGGGCATCTGCTACGACATCCGCTTCCCCGAGCTCGCCGCGTTGTACGCCGCCCGGGGCGTGCAGATCCTGGTCTACCCGGGCGCCTTCAACACGACGACCGGTCCGCTGCACTGGGAGCTGTTGCAGCGGGCAAGGGCCGTCGACAACCAGTTGTTTGTACTGACGTGCTCGCCTGCACGGGACGAACAGGGCGGGTACGTCGCCTGGGGGCACAGCACCGCGGTCGATCCGTTCGCCAACGTCCTCGGCACGAGGGACGAGACGGAGGGCATCGTGTTCGCCGACTTGGACCTGACCGAGATCGAGACACGACGATCCAACATGCCGCTGAGGCAGCAGAGGCGGCGGGACTTGTACGGGCTGTTGGATCTGGAGGGTTGATGTGGGAACGTCGGGACGAATGAATTCATTCAAATGCAATGGCACCTATCAGGATGAATACGTGGTGGGTTTGCCTTATCATTGGTCTCTGGTGGCATGTGGTAACGACAGGGGCCGCGCAGAACGAGTATGACTACGTCGTTATCGGTGGGTACCTCTTTAAGCACGGGCGAACCCCGACGCCCACTCACTCACTCACTCGCTCGATCGATCGCTCGATCGCCCTTTCGCCCTTTCGCCAGGTGCCGGGATCGCTGGGGCTGCCGCTGCCGCCACCCTGAAAAAGGCCGGCAAGAGCGTCGTCGTCTTGGAGGCACGCGACCGCGTCGGCGGCCGGACAGCGTCTAAGGAGGTTGACGGCTACATCGTCAACCTGGGGGCTACTTGGATACACGGTCAAAAGGGCAATCCACTCGTCTCGCTGGCGAAACGGGCCAAGGTCGAGCTCAGTCGCGGCATCTCCCAGTACGTGTCGTCGAACTCGACCCTTACGCCCCGACGCTCACTCGCGCTTCGCTCGCTCGCTAGGTACGACGATGCGCAGATGTATTACGAAGACGGAAAGCCCGTGCCGAAGACTTCTCGGGCCAAGTACGATGCCACGTGGGAGAAGTTCGAGGAGTACTTGGAATACCGCCAAGACGCCGACTACGACGAGGACGACCCCGGCTTGCAAGACGTCATCGATGACTTTGTGCGCAAGGAGAAGTTGACTGGCGAGAGTCTCAAGGCGTTCCAGTACGGCCTTGCCGCCAACATCATGGACGAGTACGCCGGGTCGACCGAGCTGCTCTCGCTCTGGTTCGATGAGGACGCGAGTGAAAAAGGCGGCGATCCCGTCGTCCTGGGCGGCTTTGACGATATGGTCAAGTTTCTTCTCAAGGGCGTCCCGGTCCTACGCTCGGCGCGCGTGACCAAGGTCGATTACAGCAGGCCGAGTGTCAAGGTCACCACCAGCAGCTCGAAGACGTTCACCGCCAAGAAAGCCGTCATCGTCACGGTCCCGCTCGGCGTGCTCAAGGCCAACACGATCAAGTTCACCCCGACCCTGCCCTCGAGGAATCGCAAGGCCATCGCAGGTCTTGGCATGGGACTGCTCAACAAATGCGTCCTGGTATTCGATAAGTCCTTCTGGGGCACCACGGAAGAATGGATCGAGCGCATCTCAACCACCGGGTTCCAGAGCACCCTGAGCATGATGCCGGTCGCCGACCAGCCGATCCTCTACGGATTCAACTCGGCCGAAAACGCCAGAAGGGTCGAGGCGTGGAGCGATGCCAAGACCTGCGACACGCTCATGTCCCACATGCGCACAATCTGGCCAAACGCGCCCAAGTACACCGACTGCGTCGTGACCCGCTGGGGCAAGGACCCCAACTCGCGCGGCTCGTACTCGTTCACGTCCAAGAGAATGGAGTACGACCCGGCGCACAGCGGCGTGGGCGCCCCCGTCTCGGGCGGCCGCCTGTCGTTCGCCGGCGAGGCTACCTCGATGACCCACCCCGGCACCGTCAACGGTGTGTTGATCTCGACCGACGTGCGGCCGCACGCCCCGACTCCCTCACTCGCGCTACGTGCTTCGTTCGTTCGCCAGGAGCCTACGAGACCGGCGTCGCGACCGCCAAAAAGCTCCTTTCCGCCAAACTTGACGACGACTATGACGACTGAACAGACGTCAAAGTCCCGTGACACGAGAATAAACACCCGTAAAGATGCGAATTTTTCTACGCATTCCGCGATTACACCATTGGAAGAAGTTCAAGACATCAACACTTAGCGGCTCTTGAGGTACTCCTGCAGCACGGCAAGCCCCTCGGTCTCCTCACCATAGTCGGTCACCACGGCGCAAGAGCACCCCACGACCTTCCTGGCCTCGCCCTCCTCGTCGATCTTGCAGAGCCCGGCCCACTGACCCAGCTGCTTGTTCTCCGGCACGGCGATCAGGTTGACGCCCTGCTCGGCACAGAGCGCCTCGATCAGCTTCTTGTAGTCCGGCTGGTTGCAGTCGTCCGCGAGCACACACAGCTGCGCCTGTCCACGCTCAATCGCACGAGACGCCTCGTGAAGTCCACGAGACAGGCCATCGTGCGCAAGAGCCTTCTTCAGCACAACCTGGATGGCCGTGTTGATGTCCATCGGTCCCTCTGCCGGCGCGGCCGCGGCCGGAGCCTCCTGCACAGACTTGGGCGAATCCCCTCCGTCAGACATTGTTCGGTCCTCGACTTGGCGTTCGGTAGTCTCCCTGTATGTCTTTCGTCTTCGAGGTACCCTGCGAGCACGAAGAGAACGCGAGCGACTCGTGAGGGAGTGGGCGACTGGTCTATGCTGAGAAAATTGGCATGCTCGGCCGTTCGCCGCCGGGCGGCCCTCCTCGCCCCCGCCGCGCGCCTAGACCAGGCGATTGCAATCATGCCCCGTCATTGCCGGCGGCAGAGACCGCCCTGACCGCCCAACTCGCCGACAGAGACGAATTCACCGCGAGAGGCCCGTCGACGGCGGAGGCTGGATGTCCGTCGATGCTCCACGACGGGAGCGGCGACGCACGCGGATCGCCGACTTAATGACCGATGGTGACGTACCTTGTTCCTTAGGATAGCTCGAAATGAATAGCGTTTGTGTGATCATCACTGCCTTCCACTGGAAAAGCCTGCAGCTGGGCTTTCAAATTCTCCTCTCCTCCCCTCTAGTCCTCTTCTCTTCTCGCCGAGTTCATGTGGCATGGCCAGTTCGAAGCCTTCCAAGCCTTCCAACAAGTCCTCGAAGCATGCGGAGGACAGCGACAGTCCCGCGAGCGATAGCGAAGAATCCTCTTCCGACTACCGGCCGGGTGGCTACCACGCGGTCCACCTCGGCGAGCGGTTCAACGGCCGATACGTGATCCTCCGGAAGTTGGGATGGGGGCATTTCTCGACGGTGTGGCTGGTGCACGACGAGGAGACGTCGCTGCAGGCGGCGCTGAAGGTCGTCAAGTCGGCGGAGCACTACACGGCAGCGGCGCGGGACGAGGTGCTGATTCTGCAGCACGTGCGGGACTTGGACGGGTCGGACGCGCATCATTGCTGTCGGATGTTGGATTCGTTCGATCATCGGGGTCCGCATGGGGTGCACGTGTGTATGGTGTTCGAGGTGCTCGGGGACAACCTGTTGTCGCTCATACGGCACTATGACCACGACGGGATCCCGTTGGGGATCGTGAAAAAGCTGAGTCGGGAGATTCTTGAGGGCCTGGCGTTTCTTCATGATGAGTGTGGGGTGATCCATACGGATCTGAAGCCGGAGAACGTGATGCTGAAGCGGCATTTGAAGCGGCGGCAGGAGGTGGCGAACGAGCGGGCGGTGGCGAGTTACGAGCGGGATCCGGTGGCGTGGACGAAACAGGCCCCGAGCAAGCTAAAGATCTTGGTGTCGAGTGGGAAGAGGCTGACGAAGAATCAGCGGAAGAAGCTGAAGAAAAAGGAGAAGCGGCAGCGTGAGGAGGGGGCAGAAGGGGGGATTTTGGAGGGGTTGGAGGAGATGAGGTTGGGGTTGGGGTTGGAGGACGACGGTTTGGAGGAGGAGGATGACGCGCCGGTGGAGGAAAAGCTGATGGGGATGGAGTGCAAGATTGTGGACTTTGGGAACGCCTGTTGGGAGGAGAAGCACTTTACGGAGGAGATCCAGACCCGCCAATACCGGTCGCCAGAGGTACGTGCATTGCTTATTGTGGGATAGTTGGGCCATCAGGTATCTAGTCGGCCGCCGGTCCAGTGGCGGTCGACATCGGAAGCATGGCCGACAGCGACACGGGTGGCTTTGCGACGTCTGGCGTCCGTTCGATGACGACCGTGATTACTTTTTTGTCCCCAACACGCACGATACCGAATATCTTCAGGTGATTTTGGGCGCCAAGTACTGCGCCAACGCCGACATATGGTCGATGGCGTGCCTGGTGTTTGAACTCGTGACGGGCGACTTTCTGTTCGACCCCAAGTCGGGCCATCGGTTCTCCCGGGACGACGATCATCTCGCGCAGATGATTGAGCTCTTGGGGGACATACCCAGCTCCGTGTGGCGGTCTGGGAAGAACTCGAAGGAGTTTTTCAACCGCGAGGGCGCGCTCCGGCGCATCGATCGGCTCAAGTACTGGCCGCTGAAGGACGTGCTCGTGGACAAGTACGACTTACCGCGGGAAGAGGTACGCTTGCTTTCTGGGATTTCGAATGATGGGTCGTGGCAATGAGGAAAGCTGATGTCTGAATCCATGTGTTGAATCAACGACAACTCGTAGACTACAATTCTCCGAGCCACGATTTTCTGGGTTGCTGAATGCGAAAGATTGGTTGATGACTCATTACTGCGTACTGCTACTGACGACCACGATCGACGATCCACAACCCACGCCGCAGGCCGAGCTCCTCGAGAGCTTCCTGCTCCCCATGCTCGATTTTGACCCGGCGCACCGGGCCGCGGCGAGGGACTGCCTGAACCACCCGTGGCTGCGGGACGACGACGACAATACCCCGAAAGAATAATGATAATAAAAACAACAAAACGATGGCCAGTGGCCGGTGGCGGTCAAAAGCAACACTGACAGTCGAATGGACTGGCGAACGATGCGTAGCACGAGTGAGAGAGAGAGAGAGTCGAGGCGAGCGCACGGCCGTCGAGGTCGGTACCCACCAGTCCTTGCTATAGCCCGCATTCTTGTTAGACACCCCCAGGCCCAGCTCCTCCTCCGAGTAGATCTTGTAGCCCTCCTCCGTCGTCTTCCTCCCCCCAACGTCGCCCGTCCCGAATATATCGTCCTTTGAACCCACCAATCTCCCCTTCGATGACGACTTCTTGCTGCCAGCCGCCGTCTCTTTGCTGACCTCCCTGCCGTCCTTGGAGTGCGTGGTGCCGCCGGCGGACGCCGACGACGGAGTCTTCTTGGGAGTGTTCTTGGTCGCGCCCAGCGAGCTGAACAGGTCGTCAATCTCGTTCGCTCGTTTTTTCTTCACGCCGTCCGGTGCTGTCTTCGGTGCTGCCTTTGTCTCTGCCGCGGTGCCGCCCTTCTCCCGCTTCTCCCGCTTCTCCCGCTTCTCCCGCTCCGTTGCATCCTTCCGGTCGTCCCGGTTTTCTTCTTTTCGAGACCTCACGCGCTTCGCCATCGCCGTGTTCTGCTACGGTACGTTACCAGCTGCGAGGGATTCGCCCCAATCGACAGATATACACAGTGTTCGTATCGTCGCGACGATCGGAAAGAAAACTTTGAACACACCACCATGGCTGCTGCAGACGAGGCCGAGGGGGACGGGGCGCCGCTCCAGTTTGCGCTCAACGACCGACGGGCGGGAGGCGCGACGTCGACGAGACCGCCCTCCGCAGCCAGAGCAGCGGGTGGCGTGAATTTCGCCGATGACCACGACGACCAAGACCACGACGACCAGACAAACCAGACGAGCGTGCGCCAAGAAATCACGACGTTCGACGGCCAGGCCGGCACGACGAAGCGGAAAGCTGCGGCGGCAAAGCTGGTGATTCCGTCGCTGCCGAACACGTTCAAGGACGGGCGGCGGTATGTGCCGAGCTTCGTGCCGGATCAGATCAAGAAGGAGGAAGACCTGGAGGGGGGGAACGGGGTGAAGTTCGAGACTGGGATGGTGATCGGGGAGGAGAAGGCGGGCGACGGGGGGGCGTACGGGCTGGAACTCAGGAATTATAACGGCGGCGACACCAAAACGTCGCAGCTGATGCAGGGCCGACACCCGCACGCGCGTCAAAGCCACCAGGAGAGAGAGACGGCAGCGCTGCGGGGCGACTTGCAGCACCTGCCGCCCGAGTCGACCGTGGAGGAGTACGAGCGAATGCCGGTCGAGGCGTTTGGGGAGGCGCTTCTGCGGGGTATGGGGTGGAAAGAGGGGCGGGGGATCGGTCGGGGTAAGCAGGACGTGGAGGCGAAGGAGCTGGTGCGGCGCGCGGATCGGCTGGGGCTGGGGGCGGACCCGGCCGCGACGGGGCGGAAGGAGAAGCGGTTCATCAAGCCGGGGGAGTCGCGCGAGGATGCGAGAGGCGGGGATATGGTGTACGTGGACGAGAAGACCGGAGTGATGAAATCTTCGAGGCCGGTCGGGTCGGATGCCAAGCTGAAGAAGCGGAGCGAGCTCGGGGTGGTCGCCGGGAAGACGATGTACGTCGCGGGCGGGAAGCACAGCGGGTTTGCGTGCGAGGTGAAGTCGGTCGAGCGGGCGGCGGAACGGGCCATGGTACGGCTGTTGCCCAGTATGGAGACGGTCAGGGTGTCGTTCAAGGACCTGGAGGAGCGAGGAGTTGGTGTTGTTGGGGGTGGGGGCAAGGAGGAGGGGCCGGCGGCGAAAAAGGCCAAGACGACGACAGGCACCAACACCACCACCAACACCAATGCCAATGCCACCACCCCGTGGCTCTATCCGAATATTCGGGTGCGGGTGGTGGACAAGAAGGCGTCGAAAGGCCGGTACTACCTGAAAAAAGGGACCATCGTGGACGTCAAGACGCCAGAGACGTGCGACGTCTTCATCGACGATTTCCGAGAGGTCGTGCAGGACCTGCATCAGCGGCAGCTGGAGACTGTCGTGCCAAAGGGAGAGGGCGGCGTGGTGCTCTGCGTCGCCGGCAAATGGAAAGGCCGGCAGGGGACCCTGCTGCGCCGCAACAAGAAGAGCGACTACGTCGCCTGCCAGCTCGAGGACGAGGCGGAGATCCTTAAGCTCCACCTCGACGACGTCTGCGAGCTCGTCGTGCGTGAGCAATAAATTATAGAGAGTGTCGCGACACTCTCGATCGAGACTCGTATATACCGCAGCTGTAACGAGTTGTTGCCGTGCAGGTGCGAGAGGGTCGGGGCGAGCGAGGGTCAAGGTCCTCCCTCGGTCGGTCGGTAGGTTGCTCGGTCTGTCGGCCGGCCGCTCGGTCGATCTCTCAGCCACTCTCGACCCACTCTTTCACCAGCGGTCTCAGCCACGGATTGGGTCGCCCATCTCTGCCAGCTGCTATCATCCGCGCCGCTCCTCCCGCCCCTCCACCTTCATAGTATAGTTCATATCCTAAAACAGACCACAGACCACCCAACAAGGGAAATAAACCGCTCGGGGCGGAACTCTTCCGACGGCATCCCATCATGAATATCTCGAGCTGACAGCCACGATAGGCTTCATCTCCCGCAGTTAACACGCGACACCAGAGATATAGTTCATACAATGTCGTCGTCACTCGCATCTCCCCTTCGCGCCTCGCCTAGGGCGAAAATCCTCGCGTCGATGCGAGTCCGGGGTTTTCCGAGAGTCCAGGCCTCCTTCTCCGAGCCGCTGAACGTTGGCGTTGACCTCAGGAGCATAGCAAGCCTCGGCACGGAAGCGGAGGCGGAAGCGGACCCGGCCCTCGCCCCCGTCCCCTCTCTCCCTCCCCCGTCACACAGCTGCCGCTTTTGCCGCTATCCCTGCAAGTCTGCCCCAGCGGCAGACGCCACCGAGCCCTGCAAGGTCGCGGCCTACCTGGAAGACTGGCAAGACGAGAACGACGAGAAGCCGTTTGGCTTTGACCGAAGCTACTATTCCAAGCACGCCTCCGGCTTTGAGACCGCCGTCGTCTCCTTCGGTGGTCGGCAGGGGTCCTTTTGGAAATCTGAGAACCAAGACGCGTTTTTTGTCGTCCCGATCCACGATGGCAACGAGGGGACAAACCCACAGTACGCCCTCGGGGTCTTCGACGGCCACGGACAGAACGGCGGCGTGGCGAGCAAGGTGGCGTCGTGTGCGTTCGCGAAGAAGATCGAGTCCTTCGTGAAGATGGACGGCGGCCGGCTTTTGTCCGAGCGCAAGCTGAACGAGCGGCTGGTAGAGATTCTCTTCGAGCACACAGAGGCGGCCATGGACGCCTATCCTGCGGACTTTGAAAAGAGCGGGACGACGGCGGTGGTGTGCGTGGTGAGTCCGGATATGGTCACCGGCGGGTGGGTCGGGGACTCGAGGGCGGTCGTCGGGCTCCAGACCGACGAGAGCGCGGCGACGAAAACGACAAGAAAAACGACCAATGTCGTGGCGATTCCGCTGACGAAAGACCACAAGCCGGATCCGATTCGGAACCCGAAGGAGGCGGCGCGTATCGCAGAGGTCGGCGGGCGGGTCGATCGACTGACGATCGACCAGCAGGGGAGGCCGGTGGGGCCGTATCGCGTGTTCTTGCAGGATAGGTGGGTGCCGGGTTTGGCGGTTAGTCGCGCGTTCGGAGACTATATCGCCCGGGAGGCCGGGGTGATTGCCAAGCCGGACATCAACAGTCTGGCGATGTCCGGCGACCGTGATTCGAAGCGGGTGGTGATCCTGGGGACGGACGGGCTGTGGGAATGGCTCAGCAACGAGGACGCCATGCGGGTCGTGTGGAGCATGCCAAACGCCCACGAGGCGGCGAACGCGCTGGCCGAGGCCGCCATCAAGAACTGGGCGATGTATTCGAGGGGGACAGTGTGCGACGACGTCACCGTCGCGGTCGTGTTTGTCTAGGGTTGTACGTATGAGAAGACAAGCGTGTACATTACGATTTTCGTTTAATTTATCTATTCATGAGAAGGCTGATCAGCCTCTGCGACCTGCGTCTCGTCCTCCTCCTCCGCATACACCGGGTTGTCGATCTTGGACGGCTCCACCTCGTTCACCACCACGTCCTCCCCGCCCTCTTCCACAACCTCCCCGACATCCTCGTCCGCACCATCGACCACCGCTTCCTCCTCCTCCTCCTCCATCGCGGTCTCCTCGATCGCCCGCACGCTCGGGCTCGTGAACACCTCCATCCGATCGTCCGCCCTAATCGCGGTCACAACGGAAAACTCCGCCTCCTCCTCGAACACGTGCCACTCGGAGCTGTCGTACGCTCCGTAGCGACCCTCGTCATAAACGTACCCAACGGACTTCTTCCCACCCGCGCCGAGCACGACCTCGGCGGGCAGCGGCACAAGCGCGTCGCGGGCCGCCCCATACAACGTCGTGTACAGCGGCGCCAGCTGCTTGAGCAGCCCAATCAGCACGTCGGCCTCCTTCCGCTTCTCGTCGTCAAGCCCGTCCACGGCGGCCTTCAGCGCGACCACGCCCTCGCCCTCGGCCGCGATCGTCGCCTTGAGCCCGTCGATCGCCTCGATCATCGACCCCCATCGCCGCTTCATGGCCTCGGTGCTCTTCTCCAACGCGGCCTGCCGCGCGACCAGCTCGGCAATCTCCACCCGCAGCGCCTCGCATTCGCCGCGCTCCCGCGCCTCCCAGTCGGGATCCAGCTCTTCCAGGTTCTTCACGGCAGACTCGAGCGCCGTCTTCTTCGAGACCAGCGCAGACTTCTCGGCCTCGACGGCCTCCAGCTCCTTCAGCACGGGGCCGATCCGGGCGTGCTGTTCGTTGAATTCTTCGTACGCCTTCTCGTACTGCGCCTCCATGTCGGCCGCTGCCCGTTTCTCCATCTCGAGCCGCTGCTCGGCCTCGACGAGACCCCGCGACGACTTGGACTGCGACAGGCGGAGGTCCGCCAGAGCCGACGTATAGAACTGCTGTCGTTCCGCAATTTCCTTGCGCTGCTGCTCCGCGCGACGCAGCTGCTCGGCTCGCTCGTTCGCCAGCCGCTCCTGCTCGGCCAGGTTTTCCTGCTCCCCGGCGGACAGCGAGGCGTACACACCGTGGGCAGTATACGCGTGATGAGACTGATGAGACTGATCAGACTGTTGCCCGGTGAACACGGCCTTTTCCGGCATCGCCGCGGCCGCGGCCAAGCCCCCGACGGAGAAGATATCGCCGCCGCCCCGGGCGGCGGCCCGCCCGATCACCCCGGCGCCCCCGGCGTCCGACGCCACCGGCGGAAACTGCGCCGGCAACGACCTCGGCACGGTCTTCGAGCTCATCTTGACCCAGTCGATGAGGTACATCGCCTGGACGAACTGGTGCCGGTTCAGCTCCCCCGCGTTGCCCGCCACGACGTCCCAGATCTCTTTCAGTTCCTTCTTGGACAGCCCGCTCTGCATGAACGCACCGAAGCACGCCGCGCCCGTCAGCACCTGCCTGCTCCCCCCGTCGAGCTGGTCAAACGCCGTCTGGTACACCCTCGCCTTCTCCGCCGTCATCGGCGGAAACTCCGACGACGATGACGACGCGGGGAAAGAAGAAGCGTGCGTGGCGGCGCGGTCCTTCTTCCCAACGCCGACGACGCCGACGTCCTCCCCGTCGTTCATCCCCGCCATCCTCGGAACGCCCACCTTCTCCCCCAGCCCGTTGACGATCCGCGCCATCACCGCGTCGTCGAGTACGCCCCCCTGCGCCTGCGCCACCGCGACTAACTTCATCGACGTGTAGAACTCTTGCCGCAACAGAAACGGCCGGTCCCCCGCCACGCCCTGCCATATCTTGAACAACGTCTGCTTGTTCAGACCA
>Ga0181573_10002558_pt1 | contig 16793 bp, 12 predicted proteins | sample 101ome_25_FD_148643 | JGI IMG/M metagenome (GOLD analysis project Ga0181573, IMG submission 148643) | Coastal salt marsh microbial communities from the Groves Creek Marsh, Skidaway Island, Georgia - 101409BT metaG (spades assembly) | ecosystem: Environmental > Aquatic > Marine > Intertidal zone... | reverse complement strand
GTACGCACCGCGGGCGACGCGAATGACTTCACCGCGGCGATCCCTCTCGCGCGACCGACCACTCCAACGCGCGCGTCGATCAATCGCGCCGTCCGACGACGATAACAACGACGCGACGAGCAACAACGACGAAAACGGCTGTCGTAACGCTCGAAACAAAACATACCCACTGATCGACGGGTCATGACTCGAGAATGGAATCCCAGTGAACGCCGCCGTTACCAAAATTAAAAACGGTTCCTACACGATGGACTTTACTTTTCGCTTTTTTGAGGATTTTCCCTCCCGCGCGCGTCCACAGACCCGGACGGACGGACGGACGGACGCGCCGATGTCGGTGTTTAACGCCCCCGCGGCGGCGCGAACGGCGACCGGACGCGCGCCGGCGCGATCGGTGACGATCGCGGAGGGTGGTTCGACGCGCGGGGCGACGCGAGTGCCGATGAATCCTCGAGCGAGGGACTCGGATGAGGAGGACGAGACGAGCGATGACGACGACGACGAGGACGAGGAGGAGGAGGAAGGGACGTCCGGAAGCGACGAGGACGATGATTTGGATGCCGGAACGTCGACGTCGGCGTTGGTGGCGCTCACGGGCGCGGGTGAAGGGGCGCAGTGCGTCGTGCGAGGCGCGGATGGGGTCGCGCGAGGCGTGTGGCGCTGCGCGCTCTTCGCCGAGGACGAGCGCGTAGAGAGCGAAGCGGACGTCGCCGAGGCGTTCGGGAGGTTAGTCGCGGCGAAAGATAAACCGTGGGTGGTGGTGCTCGCGCGCGGTGGGCACTTTGCGGCGAGCGTGTTTGATGTGCGGGGGTTCGACGGGAGCGGCGACGCGCCAAAGGCGAGCGCGGTGGCGCACACGACGTCGTCGAGGTACGTCGTGCGGGCGAAAGCTGGGGGTAGGCAGGTGACGAAGGATGCCGGTGGGAAGAATATAAAGTCGGCGGGGAGTTCGATTCGGCGTCAGGGGGAGTTGGCGCTGGAACAGGATATGCGTAAGGCGTTGGCGGAGGACTGGAAGGACGCGGTCAAGGTGCGCGCCTCTTTCTTTTTTCTTTTTGTTTAGAGTTTGGAATTCGTCGTCATCGACATGGATCCGGGTGATGAAAACTGACATCCTGAGACGGACGGCGTACGCGTCGTCCGAGTGGCTGTGGCGAGCGACCGCGGTATCGGTCGCGTCGGCGGGTGACGACGGCGTTCACGCGAAGCAGAACCTTTACGCCGTAGGGCGCGCGCGCGCGTTCGCGTCGATCGGTACTTTCGATCCGCGAGCGATGCGTGTCGCCCGTAGGTGTGCCGGGTTCTGTAACGCACGGGCATCGTTTGATCCGTTCACGTCGGCGCGAGTGACGCCGCGCGAGTGACGCCGCGCGAAGGCCGTCTATGAGGGTTCAGTTATGAGAGCTGACGGATCGTCGCGTCGATGTTTCTTTTGTTTACAATTGTCGCGTTTTCTTCGTTATGATTTTTGTTGTCTGACGCGCGCGGCCACGTTTTCATCACTTCACAGGATGCGAGTCGGATATTCATCAGCGTCAGTAAAGTGGATGCGAAGACGCTCTTCAACGCGAAGAATCCCATTTTGGATCGAAAAGACCCGCGAATCAGACGCGTACCGTTTATGACGCAAAAGCCTACGTTCAACGAGACGCGACGCGTCGCGGGGCGTTTAGCCGCCGTGAACCTCAACGTTGTCGAAGAACGTGCTCCGACGTTGGAGTTTGATGAAGAATTAACCAATCTCGTCGATACCAAGTTTATAATTGCCGCCAAGCCCAAGGCTGTCGTGGAGGAACCGACGCCTACGGAGGAAGCGGAACCGGAAGCGCCCGAGCCAGAACTTCACGCTGCCGCTCGAGCGGGCGACGCGGATCGCGTTCTCGCTCTGCTCAACGATGAGCACGCGGACCCGACTGTGGTGTACAGAGGGAAAGTTGCGTACGTCGTGAGTAAAGACAAGGTTACGCGCGACGCGTTTCGACGCGCCATGGCTCGAGCGCCAGACGCATGGGACTGGATCTCTGAAGCGCAAGTGCCGAGTGCTCTCACGGAGGAGCTTGAGGCCAAGCACGCGGCTAAGGAAGCTGAGTACGAAGCTGCGCGAAAGGCGAAGGAGAAGGAGCGTAAAAAGGCGCAAAAGGAACGGAAGAAGAAGCAATCCGCGGCGGCGGCGTTGTTGGCCAAGACGCAGCCGGCGAACGAACGCGATGAAGGCGGTAGCAAATCCGCCGCTCTGCTGGAAAAGGTTGACAAGGACGCCAAAGATCGTCGAGAACAAATGGTAAGTGTACGCGCCGCGCGAATATATTTTTCTCTCGCGAACATTGTTGATTCACTCGCACCTCGCAGCTCGAACATGGGACTCATCAAATAAATCGACAATGTTTACTAACGCAGGCTCGCGCCGCAGAGCGACGAATGGAAGCGCAAGCAGCCGCGAAACGTGCGAGCCTCGGTGCACTCGGCGGGGCCCACTTTCGTGACTCGAGCTCTATCGGCGGCGGCTCGAACGGGTCGTGACGTCGTTCGCTTTGTTAGAAGCGAAAGCGACGTCATGATCAAGGGTGCTTTCGTAGGTCTCGCCCTCGCCGTCATCACGCAAAGTCGCGCCGATTTGAAAAAAGAGAAGGAAAAGCAGAGGGGCGCGACGAAATTGTAGCGCAAAGTAGTGTAGAAACATTCAATTCATTGATGAGAATAGCAAATATTTGGTAAGAAACTACTGTACACGCTCGCTCTAGCGCGCGTTTTCAATCGCCTTGAGACACTCCACCACCGACTCGCCTCGCTCCATCTTTTCCGTCAACGCGTCGAAAGCCCCGGCGTGCTTTTTCAAAATTGATGCCGCCTGCCACACGGCCCATCGCGTCAGTTGCTGCTGCGACGCATCAGACATTTTGGGTTCAATCCTATTCAACATTCTTTGCAAGTCAAACAAATCCGCAGTCTGTCCCATCACCTCTTCAAACTCTAAAGCTTCCGCGGCGACGCCCGCCATGGACACCACCGCCAACGGCAACGCCTCCGCCTCGGTCAATCTCGCCCCTTGAAAAATCTTCCTCTCCAATTTGCTCTCCATAAAGTTCACGTGCGACTGGTCGATGCCCAAGTCGTACGAACCAACCGGAACGCCCAACGCGTACCCAACCAAAAAGTGCCCCGCTTCGTGTCTCGCGATCCGTCTGCGGTACTCCGGGTTCACCCGCGCGAACCGATCGATCGCAACGCGCAACAATCCGGGCGCCGTCGATCCAACCGCGAGCACCGCCAAAGCGACGCCGCCGATTAAATACGAACCAAACGCGCCCCAGTCCCCCGGAAGCGTCACCCCAACCACCGTCGCGAGCAAAGACGTGCTCATCGTCACGCCGACGATGAAGTTGAAATCGTTCGCATCGCTCGGACGTCCGATTGATTCCGGGTTTTGCACTCCGAGCTGTCGCAGTTCGTTCGGAAAGACGTTTCGGCGCATCAGCTCTGGATAAGAGTCCCACACGTTGGCGTTGCCGGTGGTTTTGAGCGACGAGAGCGACGAGCGAACGGTGGAGGTCGCGCGTTCGAGCGCTTCGGGACGCTCACTCGGTGGTAAACGTCGCACGGCGTCGAGCGCAGTCTCGATGTCGGCGTAGCTGGCGTCGGCGGCGCGCACGCGGACGATGCGACTGGATGACGTGGCTCGAGTGCGTCGAGTGGGTCTCGACGCACAGAGACGGACGGTGGACGCCGACGGGCGCGTGAGTGAGAGCGACATGATGGATGTCGACGCGCTTTTTGAGCGTTCGAACGACGTTCGGGTGGACGTCGGCGTCGACGAGTGTGGTTCTGCGCGTTGTAACTCATGAACGAACCCACAAAGGCTCAAGCAGAAACAGTTCCGTCGCGCATCTCATGATCACTCGACGATTATGGTGTTAAGTATTTGATGATTAAAAAAGCCGAACGCCGCGTGTGACTTACGCGGTGAAGTCTACTTCGTTGGCGAGGATTTGGTCGAGGGTTTGCTTGCGGCGGATGAGGGCAAAGGAACCGTCTTCGAGCTTCATGACTTCCGGAGCTTCCGGGAAAGAGTTGTAGTTTTTGGAGCTCATGCCGGCGCAGTAGGCACCGGAACCCTCGATGACGATGAAATCGCCGATGGAGACTTCGCCGATGGCGCGCTCGGAGATGGTTTCCGGTTCATCCGGGGCTGGGGTGAGCAAATCGCCAGATTCGCAGCAGTGGCCGACGACGACGTATTCGGCTTGGGTCTCCGGAAGCGCACCGGCGGCGTTGACGGAGACGAGCGGGTGCTGAGAGCCGTAAAGGCTCGGACGCAAGACTTCCGTCATACCCATGTCGAGCTTCAAAAAGGTGTGACCCTCTGCCGTGCCGGTGGTGACCTTGTCTTGCACCGTGGTGACGACGGCGCACGAGTTGGCCAACAAAAACGTACCCGGTTCAATCTCGAGCTTCAACTTGCGACCCGTCTCAGCAGCGAACGCCTCGAACGCCTCTTTCACCGGCGCGCCGACGACTTGAAGGTCGGTGGACTTTTCGTAAGACATGCGGCCAACCTTGTAACCGCCGCCCAAGTTGAGCGTCTCCACGCCGGTGAACTCACGGCACAAATCCAAAGACATACCGCTCACTTTTTGCCACACCGCCGGGTCGCTACCGCTACCAATGTGCGTGTGAATGCGAACCACCTTCAACTTGTATTTTTCCACGATCTCCTTCACCTTGGGCAAGTGTTCAAACCAGATGCCGAAACTCGAGCTCGGGCCCCCCACGTTTGTCTTACCCGTGCCGCCGCTTCCGAGACCCGGATTGAACCGAACACCAACTTCCCCGCCCGGGAACGCCGCACCGAATCGTTCCAACTGATCTAAAGAGCACGCGTTGATCTTCACGCCCTTGTTCACCAAATCCGGGAAGAAGTTCGGAAGCTCTTGCGTCGACAAGGAAATCTCTTCGCCCGCAAACCCGGCGCGCATCGCCCGCTCGCACTCGTACCCGCTGCTCGCGTCAATGTTCAATCCAGCCGCCTTGAACGTCTTCAAAATCGCCGCGTTTGGCGACGCCTTCATCGCGTACCGCACCGTCAACCCGTACGCGTTCGGGAACGCCTTGGCCGCCGCGGCTTGCGCCTTGAGCGTCGCCTGGTCGTACACGTACGTCGGCGTTCCAAACTCCTCGCGCACCGTCACGCAATCCTTCGGTTCGAGGAAACGAAGGGTTTCAAAAACACCCCCGAGCGAGTTCACCGCCGCGGACGACGATTGAACGACGCATCGACGACGCATCGGCGTCGCGGCAGCAGTCTTTGCGCATCGGCGCAGCGATTGGGCGTGATTATGCTTCTTCACGCGCGCGTGAGAATCGACGCCGACGCGGTTGGGCGCGACGGAGTGCATGATGCGACCGCTGAAACCTTTCTTGTTGGCGTGCTCGCGTTCGTTGACGACGCGGGTGCGGCGACTTGAAGTGACGCGCGCGCGATCGAGTGATTACCACAAAAGCGCAAACCCTGTAGCGCCATCGCGCCAGTGCGCGGCGTTCGGGAAGGCGAACGGACATGTCAACGGTGGTGCAACGCGCGAGGGCGAGCGTGCCGACGTCATCGGCGACGAATCGCGCGTCCGGGGCGTCGAGACGACGACGCCATGGGATCGTTCGGGCGAGTAATCATCATCGGTTTGCAGAGCAACGATACAACGAGGACGAGGACAAAGAAGACGATGATGCGACGACGACGCGACGCGATGTGCTTCGCGCGGCGACGGTGGCGAGTGGACTCGCGTCTTTTTATCTACCAGACGCGCCGGCGCGCGCGACGACGGAGATATCGTACGAGGGGAAGAGACGAACGGCGTACGCGTTTGACGCTCCGCTCAAAGTCGTGGCGCTGCGACAGAGTTTTCCGAGCTCCGCCTCGAGCGAGTTTTCCAAGACGCAAGGGTCCAAGGTTAAGTTTTCTCTGAGCACGGCGCCGAATGTGGCGGACGTGTACTCAAACCTGGTGAAGGATGGGAAGAGGACGAAGGGAGCGGACGCGGTTACGCTGGGAGACGAGTGGTTGGCTCCCGCCATCGTGAACGGGTTGATTCGGCCGATACCGAACGCGGAGAGCTCTCGGTGGTTCAACGCGTTGCCGCCGATATGGCGCGCGGTGGTGAGAAGAGATCCGAGGACGGGTGAGCAGAGTTCGAGCGGGTTAATTTACGGTGCGCCGTATCGGTTTGGTTGCGCGACGATAGCGTACAGAAAGGATAAATTGCCAAAGGGAGTGAGACCGCCGAGAGATTGGGAGGATTTATTCGATCCGCGGCTGAGAGGTCTCATCGGACTGCCTAACGCGCCGCGTCTCGTTCTGAGCGCCGCGCTCAAGGCGGAGGGGATGTCTGTGAATTCTTCAGATTTAGGAGGCGTGGACGGGCGAGTGAGCGATCGAGTGCGCTTTTTGAGACAAAACGTAAAGATTTTCGACGATTTGCAGTATTTACAAGCGCTCGCGTGCGGCGATTGCGCCGTCGCGGTCGGTCCGTCGGAGGAGATTTTCTCCATCGCGCGCAGATCAACGCTCATAGGGCTCGTCGTACCAAAGTCTGGGACGACGCTGTGGAGCGATGTGTGGGCGGTGCCGAGCGCCACGGCGAGAAACAAAGGAGGTGGTCCTTCGCCGGCGCTCGAACAGTGGATCGATTACACCCTTCAGCCGGCGCGTATCAACATGCGAGTCGGTTTGAAGGGCGGCATCTCTCCTCTCATGTATGACGGAAGAAGCATCGACGGCGGCTACGATCGGTACCCAACTGTAGCTCGGCCTGCGCTCGGCGAGGACGAAGGAGACATGCTCAAGGGCTGGATTCCCGATGACTCGGTCTGGGCCGCGAGCGAGTTTCAGCTGCCGCTCTGTGAACGCGCGCGATCGGAATACGTCACAATGTCGAGATTTATCGCGGGATAGCGAAAACGATTGGCCTCTGGGATTGTAACGATTAATGTATAGTTTGAATTTGTATCGATTCTCAAGTCGACGCCGTCTGCGTCGAGAGCACGCGCGCCGAAAGCGCCTCCTCTCGCTGCAAAAGACAGCGAAATTTATTGACGCGATCGCGCAGGTGTGCGACATCCTGTGCCCTCTCCGCCAGGATGGCATCGAGTCCGTCCACGTACGCGTCGACCGCCGAACCGGGTTGCTCGACGCGCGCGAGGAATTCCATTTCTTGCTTAACCACCTCCATCGACCGCTCGATGTGCGCGCGATGCGCGGCGATGATTCCATCTTCTTCACACAAAATCACATCGATGAGCTCGTCGTGTGCGCGCACCGCCTCCTCTGGTGTCATGTCTTCTCTCTCGCGCGCCGAATACGATTTCAACGGTTTCATCAGTGAATCATCCGAGTGTACGTTGGGCGTAGATTCGCGTCCGCGAGAGAGTTTATGTCGCGTGCGACTGATTTCATGCGCGCTACTTGAGTGTCTCGCCCCTCTCGGCGCTCGCAGCGTCGACGACGGAGAGACGCGAGGCTCGAACGCCGTCGTCTTTGGATCCTTACTCGCGCCGCTCCCCGCGATGATTCGGCTTCCATTCGATACGACGGAAGTCCCGCTCGCACCGCTGTTCGTCGGCGCGTCACCCGAGCCCTCTCGCGTTAATTCTTTCACTCGATCGGCGTATCGCAACGTGTTGAGCGTGTGCTCGCAAGATCCTTCCGCGGGCGAAATGTTTGCAATCATCACCGTGCGCGAATCGCCGAGGAACGAATCGCGCAGCACTTCCGTGAGTTTCGACCCTCGAAACGGCACGTGAGACGCCCCGCTATCCAGCGCCCTAATGCATTCTTTCAGCGCGAGCAATGATTTGTTGATCTCTGCCCCCTCTATCCGCGTCTGTCGATCGTTATCCGTCGTGTCGGCGCCTCGCTCGCTTCCGGCCAAATCAATAAATGAAAGCTTTCCAATCGCCTCCGCCGACGGCTGGTCATCCGGGGACACCGCGAACGACGCTGACGACGCACGTCGACACGGTCGTTTCAACACGAGCTGCAATATCGCATGCGAACGCGAAGACTCGGCGTTGGCACCCGTGCTTCCGACGCATCGAGCTTTGGTGCTGTGCTCAACGAGCCGATCAAACGTCTCGCTCGCGTCCACGCGGTACTCTTGCAATCCGACGACACAAATCTGAGACTTTGAATCCTCCAACACCCGCAGTTTTCTTCGTCCATTCAACAAATCAAACACGCGTCCACCGTAAATCTCAAACGCGCTCACCCAAAGCTGTAACGCGGGCGACGCGTCGCCTCGACCGCTATCGCCCGCCGACGCCGCAAAGGTTAAAATGTCGCGCGCCGCTCGCCCCGGCAATGGCTGCATCGTGTACGTCTTCCCACTTCCCGTCTGCCCGTACGCGAAACACGTCGCGTTCCCGCGTCGCCCGATCACGAAATCAACCAGTGGTTTCACTTCGTTGGCGTACACTTCGTCGTTCGACGCTGATTCGTCAAAGACGTTATCGAACGCGAACGCGTGCTTCTCCACAAATCGCGTCAAGTCAACCTTTGTCTTGTGCTCCCACACCGTCAATCCACCGCCGACATTCTCTTCTTCGCTCGACGACGCGGCGGTTTGGCAAATGTCCCTTTCGCCGCGAGATTTTTCCTTGGCGTTCAGAGGCCGTTTCCGAACCGAGACGCGAATTTTGGATGTCGAGGCAAAGGCGATCGGCGGCGGGTCGGCGTCGCCAATCGCTTCGCCTTCTTCGTCTGACGACGACGACGACGGAGACGAAGACCCGACGCGTTGATCTTCGCGCGACGTCTGCCCATCATCGACGACACTTTGTAAAACCACCGACGACGTTGCCATCGTCGTCGTCGTCGTCGTCGTCGTCGATTCACGTCTTCGATTCGCATCCCGACGCATCTCTTTAATCATCCGCGCGAGTTTCGCCTTGTCCGCGACGTCTCGCACGCCCAACGCGCTCAAATCCTCTCCTCGGAGTTCTCTCACCTCACCCGCGTCGAGGTGTTTCAGCGCATCGCGGTACCGCATCAAAAAACCATACGCGCGGAGGTATCTGTGCGGTATCGGCGGTCGCATCCGTCAGTCGTCGTCGTCGTCGTCGTCGTCGTCGTTCTTTCAGTCGTCGTTCAATCCAAAAGTCAACCGTCGATTCAAGTCGGGCGTACATCGCGTCCATCCGACGCGACGACGTCAGAATCGATCCCGTCGTCGTCGTCGTCATCACACGCACCGTCTCGCGTCCTCCCCGTCGCGTCCACCCGTCGCGCGTCCCGTCGTCGTCGTCGTCGCCATGAACTCGCGACGTCAATCGTCACGCAGAGTGGTAATGGTCAACGAACGACGCGTATCGAGTCCCCGAACGCGATCGATTCGACGATGGAAACGAAGAGGCGAACGAACCGTCGTTCGCGTTTCGCTTCGACTCTTATCCAGCGCCGTCGCGCCCGTCGTCGATCGTCGACGCGTCGGTGAGTGAAGCGCGCGCGCGCGGCGCACCAGAGTTGGTTGACTTTTTGTTCGATCGATCGAGACGAGACGACGTCACACCGCCCCACCCCGCGCGCGGTATGGACATCGAACGCGGGGTTCGCGGGGACGTCGACGCGTCGATGTCGCCCCCGGGGTCACCGACCGCGATGCGCGTCGGGGACGTCGGCGACGACGACGCGGGACGTCGACGCACGTTGATGACTCAGCGCGAGTCTGACGATGATTCGTTCATCGCGACGACGTTACGCGCGCTCGTCGGACCGACGGGTGATGCGCGCGAGGGAACGACGCGAGGGAGCGCGATGAGCGGTGGACGGAGCTCGTCGACGACGGATGCGGCGATCGAAGCGGCGATCAGGGATGCGGCGAACGCGGCGAGACGACGCCGAGGACTGGATTCTTCGGAGAGCGCCGACGGCGGCGGTTCGGGTGGTTCGGTCGCGATGAATGCCGATGTCGGCGGTTCGGGTGGTTCCGTCGGTGGTGTTTCTGGTGGTGCGAACGAATCCAGTTCGTCGGCGGTGTCGTTGGAACAACACAATAGTCGACTGGCGGGGTTGTTGTCGAGCGCGGAGCGAGGAACCCCGATGGTCGCGCTCTTCCTGCTCGTGTTCGTCTGGAAACATTTGGGCATGTTAGCCATGGTGACGTGGTTGATGTACGTGCTGACGAGGGTGAACGCGCGGTTGGTGGCGAGCGTGAGCGCGAGGGAGGAACGGCGGTCGCACGACGTGGCGGCCATGTCGGGCGTGTTGTGCGCGCACATCTTGGGGATTTTTTTGTTGTCGCCGACGGGCTCGCGCGCGCGGAGAGTTTTCGCCGTGAACGACAGCGTTGGCGGCGGTGGTGTTTCTAGTGATGGTGGTTTCTTGCAGTGCGTGTGGGACGTTTTGGTTTTAGATTTGTGCGTCAAGTATGTCTTCATACTCGCCAAGCTCGCCGTGGTGGCGTTGCCGCTGTCGGCGTTGCAAGCGGCGATGCGTCGGCCGTCAACGTCGAAACCGGCGGTGAAGCTTCCCGCGGCTAGGCTGTACCGACGACGCGCGGCGGTGCTTTCAGCGATTGAGTACGCGAGTCTTGCGTGTCGAAGCCTCATCCCGGCACCGGTTTGGTTGGGGTACTTTCATCGCGAACTTCCGGGCGTCGTCGCCTCCTTCGTCACCGGAGCGTACTGTTTCGCCAAAGTCCGACTCGTCGCCCATCGCGGGATTGATTTCGCGCAAGCGACATCCGTATGGTTCTCTTGGGGGAAACGCTCGCCCGCGCACGGCGAGAGCGCCACGCGCGAGGAGCTCATGGAGGCGGGCAACGTCTGCGCCATTTGTCAGGAGGACTGCGTCGACGCAACAAAACTTCGCTGTTCGCACATCTTTTGCGAAGATTGCATCGGCGAATGGTTCGATCGACAACCTTCGAGTGGTTCGAGCGGGGCAAAGACGTGTCCGGTATGTCGCGCCGTCGTTCAACAGGGTGTGCAAAAGTCTTACGGTAACGGCCAGACCGCGCTTTTCCCAGTGTTGTTTTAACGACGCTTAGTATTACTGTACAATGTTCTTCTTTTTACGAAGCGCGCGTGGAAGTGCGTGCGAGTGATGTGTTTGATGATTTTGTCAATCAATGTTGGTGTTTAATTACGTAATCAATCTTATGTGTTCATCTATACCAGTACAGTACGTACTTCCGCCCTCACGAGCGCCAATCCTCCAGCAAAAACCACGCCCATCTTGTCGCATTATCACTTTAGAGCTTCTCCTCGCCATCGGCCGCACGAAGCGCACCGAGTTCGGTCGGCGCTTGCGTGGCGCAAATGGTCGACTTGCCGAACGCGGCGGCGGTGTCGACACCCTTGCTTGCTTCCTCGGCAATCTTAGACTGAATCCACTCGAAAGTCACCTTCAAACCATCGGCGAGCTTGACAGACGGAGCCCAGCCGAGCTTCTCCTTGATCAAGTCATTGTTGGAGTTGCGGCCTCGCACGCCTTCCGGACCCGGAATGTGCTTGATTGGCAAATCCTTACCGGCGAAACCGAGAGCCATTTGCTGCATCTCGTTCATGGAAACCATTTCGTCAGAGCCAATGTTCACCGGTTCGGCGAAATCGCTCTTGGTGAGGCGAAGAATACCTTCGACGCAGTCATCAATGTAGGTGAAGGATCGGGTTTGCTTACCGTCACCCCACATTTCGACTTCGTCGACCGCGGTGGCAGCCTTGCGGCAGAAAGCCGCCGGCGCCTTTTCGCGGCCACCCTTCCAGGTGCCGTACGGACCGTAAATGTTGTGGAAACGGCCGATGCGAGTCTGGATAGCGAAATCGGATTGGTAGTGCTTGTAAACCTCTTCAGAGGCAAGCTTTTCCAAACCGTACGCGTCTTGCGGTTGAGCCGGCCAAGCGCTGGCTTCCTTGAGACCGTCTTGCATCTCCGTCGACAACTGCGTGCCCTCCGGGTAGATGCACGCCGAAGACGCGTAAAAGCATCTCGTCACCCCGCACACGCGCATGGCCTCCATCATGTTGAAGGAAATCATGACGTTGTTGTAAAAGATGACAGAGTGGTTGGACTGAATGAAACCCATACCGCCCATGTCCGCCGCCAAGTTGAAGCAGTGGTCGCAACCTTCGAGAACCTTTTTGCAGTTCTCAAACAAGCGCAAATCGGCGAGAATAAACTCATCGCAAAACATGGACTCCTACGCGCGCGTCGAAGCGTTCAAAACCAAGGTTAGTGACGTGCGAAACATTTTCCCCACCGCTCCCGCGCGTTTTCACGCCGCTCGCGCGCGTCGCGCGACGCGAAAACCCGCCCGAGAGGTTACTTTTTCCGGGTTCCGCACGCGAACGACGTCACCCATTCCCCGATGGAATAACACGCCGCCGTTCGCCCGTTCGCGACGTCCACCGGCGCGTTTCGACGGAATCGAACCGCCCAAAACAATTCACGCGCAAAAGCGCGATCACCCATCCGTCGCCGTCGTCGTCGTCGTCGCCCGCGCGTCGAATCCAATCTAAATCTCCCCCGCACCTCCATGTGTTCGTTTCTCTTCCAGTCGCACGCCACGACGTGATGGCCCTCCTCTTTCAATCGCTTGGCGAGGTGCGAGCCGATGAAACCGCCCGCGCCCGTGACGCAAATTTTCAATTTCTTTTCCGGCCAGTACGGCTCCGTGCCGTAGATGCCTCGCAATTCGTATCCCGCGGCCGCCATGGTTCGTTCGGTTCCCTTCGCGCGCGCTCGGGCGTCGGTCGCGGTGTGTCGACGGACGCCGCGCAGCCGCCGAGGTGGTGCGATCGCTCGGGTCGGTTCGCGCGCTTTTTCAGTCGTCCCGGGCGCTTTTTTCTATCCCCGTCCCCGTACTACCACATACACGAACGCTATGTGTGTGTATGTGTATACATACACGCACGGTTGAAAATCACGATCGATCGAGCGGGACGCGACCACGCCGCTTTTCTTCCCCGCGGGACGGGACGGGGACGGCTGCGTCGTTTTTTTCGTCTGTGCGGGACACAATACTGTTTACACACACACCATCGTGCGCGAGCGGGACACCCCGATCGAGCGGGACGATTTTTCACTCGACTCGACTCGGCTCGGGGTGTCCCGCTCGCGCACGATGGCGGCGGCGCGTCGAAGAAACGCACCGACCGCGACGGGCGACACATCGCGACGCGGAGCCGGAGCCGGATTCACCGAGCGAACGGCGATCGAGGGACGACGAATCGCGCGCGCGTCGGATCGATCGATCGACGACGAATCGAATAGAACCGAGCGATCGTTCGATCCGACGCGAGGGAAGAGGGAAGAGGGAAACCGAACGGACAAGAGGACATGGCGCCGCCATCGAGCGAGACGCTGGACGACGCGCGACTCGGCGCGCTCTTGACGCCGGTGGAACAGTACTTGAAAGCGTGTGGGTTGCAGAAGACGCTCACGGCGATGCGCGCGGAGCGTAAGCTCAAGGCGCACCGGGAATTGGTGACGGCGTGCGAAGAATCGGGGATCGAACACGAGGAGAGCGCGGCGGCGGCGCTCGTGGAGGCTTGGGAAGAACGCGGGGAAAAGCGCAAGCGAGAGGACGCGGCGGGCGGTGAGAAGGGAGCGGATGCGAAAAAGGCGAAACCGGCGAGCGATAGTGATTCGTCGTCGAGCGATAACGACTCGTCGTCGAGCGATAGCGACTCGAAGAGCGATAAGGGTGGTTCTTCGAGCAGCAGCAGCAGCAGCAGCTCGTCGAGCAGCAGCAGCTCTTCTGAATCGGAAAAGAAGGAGGAAGAACCGGCAAAGAAGGATGATTCGTCCTCGTCGTCTTCCTCGTCGTCTTCCTCGTCGTCTTCTTCGTCTTCCTCAAAGAGCAAGAGCAAGAGCAAGAGCAAGAGTGCTTCGTCGAGCGACAGCGAGTCTGACAAGAGCGCCGAAAAGGAAAAGAGCTCGTCGAGCAGCTCTTCTTCGTCATCGTCTTCCTCGTCTTCTAGCTCTGAGAAGAAGGAGGAAGAACCGGCGAAGAAGGACTCTTCTTCTTCTTCTAGTTCTTCTTCGTCCTCGAGCAGCAGCAGCAGCTCTTCTGAATCCGAGAAGAAGGAGGAAGAAGCGGCAAAGAAGGACGACGCGTCTTCGTCCTCGAGCAGCTCGAGCAGCTCTTCTAGCTCCTCTTCTTCCGAATCTGAAGAAAAGAAGGAAGAAGAGGCCAAGGATGATGCCTCTTCCTCTTCCAGCTCCTCTTCCAGCAGCAGCTCTTCCGATTCCAAGTCGGACAAGTCGGAAGAGAAGAAGGCTGACTCTTCCTCGAGCAGCTCTTCGTCCTCCTCTTCGTCCTCCTCTTCTGAATCCGAGAAGAAGGAAGAAGAGACCAAGGATGACGCTTCCTCATCTTCGAGCTCGTCATCTTCCAGCTCTTCTTCCGAATCTGAGTCTGAGAAGAAGGAAGAAACCAAGGATGACGCCTCTTCGTCTTCCAGCTCTTCGAGCTCGTCGAGCGACAAGAGCGGCGGCTCCTCCTCCTCCTCCTCTTCTTCTTCTTCCTCTTCCTCCTCCTCCTCCAGCTCTAGCGACGAAAAGGTAAGCAAGACGCCTCAGCCCCCGAAACCCGCCAAGGACGACGCGACGGGTAGCAAGAGCGCGCCGCCAAAGGGCGGTGACGACAAGCAGCCGGGTGTGCCTTTCCAAAGGTGAGAGCCTGAACTGGCGGCGCGAGCTTTGCTCGATCATTAGCACGAAAACATGCGACCCGAAAATGATTAGAGAAAACTTACTGACGATGAATGATCCTACTTCTTTTCTCGCGATGCGCAGAGTTAATAGCTCGGAATGGCTGGGTAAACAGGGATCCTGGGATATGTCTTATGAGGGTACTTTTGGCGACTCTGGGTACGGCGCCAAGGCGCAACAAGTCCTCGGACAAGTGCGCGGCGCCAGATTCCAGCACGAGAAGAACAAGCGTAAGAAGAGTTATTTCGGGGGTGCCATCAACGATACCGCAGTGAACTCGATCAAGTTTGCCGATTCAGACGACGAATAATTGTTGTGTTTTAATAATCAAATTTGCGTCATGATTTATCAATACAAAGTCGCGTCGAAGGCCGAACGTCGAACGTCGACGACCCGCGCGCGAGACAGAAAAAAAATGTCCTAAAGCAATGAATATCCTACGTTGTAAACCTATCTATGTCGTCTTCTTTTTCTTCGTCTCACTCAAAAGGCGATGTCCTCCTCAACCTCGAGCTCGAGTTGTACGTTTGCGTCCACCTCGCGAAGCGTTTCCCGAAGTTTTCTATTCTCCTCGCGAAGGCCGCTAATCGTAAACTCCATGGATCGAATCTTTTTCCTCGCCTCTCTGAGCTCCTCGCGCTCGCGAATCCTCAACCACTGAGAATCCTCATCCATGGTTCCGAGCCAAAAGTCTTTTCCGACGTCAGACGTCATGCTCGCGAATTGCTCATCCGTCTCTGGAGGCGTATCCGGAATCATCACGGGCGCAGCCAAGCCGATTTTCGCCGCTGATGTCGGAGGAATCTTCGGTATAGCGCCTCCAGTACCGCTTTGATTCTGAGCCTCTGTCTGCGCGGAGACGAGGACCGCGAGCTGAAGCGGGACGACGACGAGCGCGGTGAGAATGGAAACCACCGTGGCGACTCGTCCCTCCGCCGTCGCCGCCTCAAACGGCTGCCCAATGCCAGTGAGCGTGAGGAAACTCCAGTAAATGGCGTCACCGACGTCGGAAATGTTTGGATTTTTATCCACCTCCAAATCGTAAAACAACTCTCCGCTGATTAAAAACACGCACAAAAACTCCACCGCGACGGCGATGACTTTTTCGTTTTGCGTCTTTTGTCGGCGCGCCGTCTTCGCCGCGGCGTCCTTCCCATCGTCCACCTGTGCACCCTCGAGATCGAGCACGCGAAGCAATCTGAGCACGCGAAACAATCGCAACGGTCGGAACGTCTCCGTCGCCGCTTGTCCCGCGCCACCGATACCGACGAGACTCAGAATGAAACCAAACGTCGGCAACAAGGATAAAAAATCAATCAACGCCACCGGCGACCGCAAATACCTCAACTTGAACTCCTCGCTCCACGCTCGCACGACGTACTCGAACAAAAATATCGCCTGCAAGCACTGCTCCGCGTTCTCAATCGCCCCATCCTCCAAAGCCGGCGCCAAAGCCTTGGGCACCAACGCCGGAAGCACCGCTTCCAACGCCACCCCTTTGCTCACCGCCTCGGCTTCCAACGACTCAAACCCGGCGATGACGAACACCAACGCCGTCGTCCCCACCGTCCAAATCCCCGACGAATCCGTCGCTTTCAGCACGTCCTTCGTCCGCCTCGCCAACGACATCGCGTTCCACTCCGCCGCATCGAACGCCCGGCGCGTCGGGTCGTCGTCGTCCAACGAGTCCCCGCCCTCCCCTCGCGGGTCCGCGTCGTCGAACGAGTCGTACGTCCCAGATCCCAGAAACCGCCTTCGCATCGTCGACCCGCGGGTGCACACCGGGGCCCCACCGCGCGAGTTCGGCGGTTTCGTCGTCCGGGCGTCCCGTCCCACCGCTCGCCGCCGTCCGCGCGTCCCCGTCCCATCGAACGCGCCGCTGGGACGCGCCAGCACCGGCGCCAGCGTCGGCGTCATCGCGTTCGTTTTTCCCCGACCGACCGACCGACGGACGCGCGAACCGAAACGAACGAACTCAAACCCCCGGTTCCGGGTCCCTTCGACGTTCGCGCCGCCCGACCCTCGGTGCGAGGAGATTCGCGCGACGCTGTGCCGACGTGTCCCGGTGTCCCGGTGTCCCGGTGTCATC
>Ga0181573_10002557_pt1 | contig 16795 bp, 12 predicted proteins | sample 101ome_25_FD_148643 | JGI IMG/M metagenome (GOLD analysis project Ga0181573, IMG submission 148643) | Coastal salt marsh microbial communities from the Groves Creek Marsh, Skidaway Island, Georgia - 101409BT metaG (spades assembly) | ecosystem: Environmental > Aquatic > Marine > Intertidal zone... | reverse complement strand
GGAAGTCGTGCGGATCCTTGTCGAGGCCGGTGCCTCCCTCGATGCCCTCGATTCGAAGGGCTCGGCCCCACTCCACGCGGCAGCTGCGGGCGGGTATGAGGACGTCGCAGAGTTTCTCATTGCCGCTGGTGCCGATCCGACGAGAAAGGATGCCAGAGGGAAAACGGCTAAGAGCGTCGCGGCCAAGAAAGGATATGACGACGTGGCGAAGGTCATCAAACGGGCCATCAGGGAAAAGCGCGAGGAGGAAGAGGACGGGAGCGACAGCGACGCATGATTAAGCGACGTCGCAAGACGCACTTCACAAGTCATGACAGATGAGGCAAGGGAGAGCGAGAGCGCGACAACAACTCTAAATGTTACATATCGTACGCGCTGGATTGAATGAAGGTTGCCCAATAACCTTACATCTCATATTATTTCACATTCGCGGATCTTTCACGACGATGGTGGTGCACCTGGACGTCTGCGCGCACCGTCGACTGACGGACCCGAGTATTGATTCGCCCGCGTGACCGTTAGTCCCAACGACCAAGACGTCCGCCTCAACAGTCTCGGCTTTCTTCAGAATGTTATCCGCGACGTTCGTCCTCCTGTCTCGATCAGCGTAAGTCTTGCACTCCAGTCCTAGGTCGGCGCACGCCTCAGCGTACTTCTTCAGCATCGTTTCGACATGATCAAGGTTGTCGCTGTTTGTGTACACGTGGACCAAGTCCTTCCCCCGGTTGGCGAGTTTAGTGACGACGAGGGCGAACGCCAGACGTGCCGAGGGGGAGTCGTCCGTGGCGACGAGAATTGTCTTACCGGCCGACGGTGTGACCTTGCGAGACGTTGACTTCACAATGCACGTTGACACGTCGCTGCGCTGGAGGGAGCCTGCGTTTGAGGGCGCAGGGTAGAGGGTAGAGGGTTGAGAATTTCTTCGGGTTCATTTCTTCCTTGGTTGGGTTTGGATTCGGTTCGCCATGTGGCTCGCTGCGCGTACCGTCGGAGACAGAGCCCGTGACGCTGAACGATTCACCGTGCGCGTGCACGTTACCCTGTTCTATTCTGAGTCCAATGGCGCCGACGACGAGGAGATCCGCCCTGTACGCCGCAGCGCCCTTGGCCAGGACGGCGGTGACCGTTTCCCCGGGACTCTTGGAGAGGCGGTGAAAATCCGCCTGGACGCCAGCAGTGGACGTCTGCAGGTCGCACTCATTCATCACATGCTCCGGACGTAGGTGCGAGGGCGCACTTGCCTCAACCACGTGCAACAGATCCAGCGTGTCGCCTCTCGAGACGTTGGTGAGGTGCAGGGAGAGGTCCAGCGCCTTGTGGCTTACGCGAGAGCCGTCCACCGCGCACGCCAGTCGCAGGACGTCGCCCGTGCGCGAGTTGCAATAGGCGTACGCATCAGCGAACTCCGCGGACATCGTGCGGATTCATACACCGTAAAACGTGTCAATAGAACGCCGACACCCGCGGAGCGCGCCGCGAAGCTGCGGATGCCGCGAGGAATTGTGAGGAGTGTCCAACGAGACAAACGGGGAAGAAGTGTCTTGATCCCACATACTTACCTTACCCATACTGGTACCAGTACTGGTATAAAGATACTTTCGAAGTACTTTCGAAAGAGACTAGTCTAGTCTAGCTAGACTAGTCTAATATGATAAAGTCGCAAAGTCGCACGAGTCAAGAGCATCGCGGAAAGGATCATGCGTATTACAATTCCGCACCCCAGATGCACCAGAAATGAGGCAGTGTCAAACTAAATCATCTCTGGGTGATCTGGTGTGCTTTAAAACTTGTAATCTCGATCTCAGGATTGCTCTAAAAAAAACACAAGAACAAGATCACTCTCGGCGGGAGACTAGACTATCTTCGAACACGCGCATGCGCGTGTTTGCGCACCTGGACGACATCAACATCTTTTGAAGACTGCGGGACATTTTGGTGCGCGCGCTCTGTCGCCTCTGTTGCGGTTTTGGTCTCTCGTCGGCGCCGGGTGGGTCGTATTTTTTAAGAAGGGGGAACAAGCGGAGCCGTTTTCAACCTCGGAAAATGCCTCCTCCGTCGTCCCTAGCCTCCACGCGAACCTCGACTCGCTCGTCTGCGACGCGTGTCGTCTCTCGCGTTGATGTTGATTGGCCGAGCTGGGGAGGTATCATGCGGGAAAACGTCCCCCCCGCAACCTCCCCTCCCGGTCCCCCCGCGAAGGTCAACGCCCCCACCCGCGGCACCGCGGCGTTGGCGTGGGGGCGTCCCGCGAAGACGATCGCACGCGGCAGCCTCCCCAAGCGCGCGGCTTCGGCGAGCGTGCCGCCAGTCAGCCCTCCGCAAAGTCTGGAGACTAAGGGACGCCGTACAAGCGAGAGAGCTGAGCCCACTGGCGCGACACGCAGGACCCCGCCCCCGCTCCTCCGTGTCTCCCCGCTCGGACGTTCGCTTCCGAGGAATAACGCCCCCGGGAAGTTCGGCGGAGCTGCGCGCCAACCCACAAGCACAGGGGCGTTCTCAGGTTCCCGTCGTGTCAGAACGGCAGTCGCCTCAGCGCGTCGATCAATGCGATCATCAGGAGGACACCCCCACGATGATCTGTTCCGCGCGCTCCGCGACCATACTGCGCTACGCGCAGAGTGGGCGGCAGCGCTGGAGGAGGCCGAGCGTGTCGCGGAAACCGAGCGCCGCCGCGCCGATGCTGCGGAGGAGGCGATGCGAGATGTTCGTGCGGAGATGGCCTGGCGACGCGCCCGAATAGATGAGGCGGAGGGTGCAATCGCAGCGTTGGAGGCGGCGCGGGAGGAAGCGAGGGCGGCGCGGGAGGAAACGAAGATGATGGAGGAGCGCCTTGCAGGCTTGGAAGCCGCGGTCACCGATTCCAGCGCAACTGTGGCGCGAAGCCGCGCGGAAACCGAAGAGGCCGAGATGGCGCGCGACGCGGCAGTCGCGGAGGCGCGCGAGGCGAGGGACAAGACAAAGGAGGCCGTAAGGCGCGCAAAAGCCGCGGAGGCAAAGGCGATGCGCGCGGAGGAGGAGGCAGCGGTTGCGCGGCGCGACGCAGACTCAAAATTGAAAGATGTTGCCGCCGCGCGCGAAACCCTTGAGGGCGCTGCAGAGGAACGCCGCGCGCACGCCCGGGCGCTCGAGTTGCTCCGCGCCGAACGGGATGGTGCAAAACAGAATCTTGCGGCTGCAGTAAGAGCGAACGAGGATGCGGCAAAGGAGGCGGCGTTTACTGCGGATGAGCACGAGAGGGCGCGGAGACGAGATGCGGCTCTGCTCGACACGGCGGTGCGCGAGGCTAATGCGGCAAGAGAACAGGTGAAGGCTGCCCTGCGCGAGGCGGAGGTGGCGCGGACGCACGTCGACGTCAAATTGTCCGCGTTGAACGCGGCGCACGCCGAGCAACTTGCGGCTGCGAACACGGAGGCGGCGCGTTGGCGTGAGTGCGCAGAGAATGCAGACAAAAAAGCGGCGTCGATTTTCATTCCCGGCGGCATTCGCGAAGGACTCTCGGGGAACGGATCCTCGCGCGCGGCGGGCGGGACGCCTCTGCTCCGACGGGCCGGATCTGGATTAGTCGTCGGGATTGGAGAAGATGAGGACGAAGAAGGGATGGAAAAAGGCCTGCGAGAAGGGACGGAAGATGGCCTGCGACGAAGCGCTGTCAACAGAGACGGCGGCGAAGATGGCTGGATCGTCCGGGCGCCGCCACGCGCGAGGGAGGGGGCGACGCCCGCGTCCACCCCGGCCCCTTCGCCAAGAACCTAAAGGCGCATACGAGGATGCGGAACAGTAGTCATATCATAAGTAGTATCATATCATAAGTACAATAAGTACAAGCAAGCAAGCACGAGACGTACACGTGCGCAGCCCAGTTTGTTTGGTGATGGAATGGGAAGGTAAACCTTAATTTAGAAGTACCTTCGAAGGTATGATATTAATTCGAAAGTAAAAAATACCGTACGCATACTCTACGTATTACAGCAGGTAGGGTACCGATCGATAGACCCTAACTCTACCCACATTAGTACTGTACATGGTGAGAGCTCGACGCGATGACGTCCTGTTTTGCAGCGGCGGCTGTTTCTTTGTTCCTTGAGCCTGCACCTCAAGGGAGACCACACGGGGTATCGGGAATAAAGGGCTGGGCATGTCGCGCGCTGTACTAGCCAAAATTCGAATAGTCATCCCTGCTGGCGCCGCCAAACCTGCTCCACCCGTCGGGCCTGCTCTCGGTCAGCACGGGTTGAACATCATGGCGTTCTGCAAGGAGTTCAACGCGTCGACGAGTGACTTCCTCGAGGACGTTCCCGTACCAGTTGTCCTCACTGCATTCAAGGATAAGTCGTTCGAATGGCAGATGAAATCACCGCCAGTATCTTATTTCGTAAAGAAGGCAGCCGGCGTTAGGAAAGGGGAGGCAAGGCCAGGACAGGGGACTGGGGGGACCATTTCACTTCGTCACGTGTTTGAGATTGCGAAGGTGAAGCAGAAAGACGAAGGAGCTCTGATCGGCATGGAGGCTTTGTGCCAGTCCATTATCAGCTCGGCCAAATCTTCCGGCATCAGTGTGGTACGATGAGATCTCGATTGGTGAGATGGAAGAATTGATGGACATTTGATAACGGGAGGTATTCAAGACTGCCCATCTGGAGGATCCTGAAGGACCGCAACACTTGATCGACGAGGCCTGGAGCCAAGCCCATCTAGCTAGGCGTACGTAGTCTATGTATGTACGGATACATACATGCATGCATTATCATTGTACTTTCAAGTATTATTACGAAGGTATTAATATCATATAGACGCGAGCACTGATAGCCCGACCGTCACTCATCTTGGAGCTCCCTTCCCGCGCTATGCGCGCCTCGACTCGTCTGTTTCGCGTCGACGGACTGGTCGCTCTCTCTCGCGCGACACGGTCGTTTCCGAAACTTGCGCGCGGCACCGTCATGTCCGCCTCTGGTTCCGACCCCAACTCAGTCTCTGGGGCGCGGCGGGCGAGAGTCGCCGTGGTCGGAGGCGGCATCGCGGGGCTCACCGCTGCCTCGCACCTGGCCCGTGCTGGGTGCGATGTGGTCGTTTACGAGACCGGTCGCGGTCCCGGTGGACGAACGTCCACGCGCCGCGGCGGCCCGGAGCGCCCCGAATGGCAGTGGGATCACGGGGCGCAGTACTTCTCGTGCAAAGAACCAGACGGCCCCTTTCGTCCCATCTTAGAGGAGTGGATCGCAGCGGGATGCGTCGCTGAGTGGACTGGCGTCTTTGGCGTCTTAGATGCCACCTCCGGTGTGTTCACCCTGGAATCGTCCGACGCGGCTGGATCGAAAGACGGTCGCGGGTCGTCCCTCGCTCCGATGAAAAAGCGCTTCGTCGGGACGCCTGGGATGAATGCTGTGTGCAAGTCGTTGGCGTCTGCGAAAAACGTCCACGTCCTCACATCGCGCCGTGTCGTAGGCTTCGAAGGCGGGCCGACAGACACCTCCCCCACAGCTAAATGGACGGTCTTACACCGCTCGTCCGATTCCTCCCGAGCGGGCGACGCGCTTACGCGCGACGTTGGATATGCCGCCATCGTTGCCGCAGACAAGCAGTTGGCGAGCGACCGAAGCCGGCGCGTGTACGGCGAGCCTCCGCCCGCTGAGGGTCTCCGCGCTGACACGGTGCGTGACGGCATGCGAGCAGCGGGTCAGACGCCGAGCTTCGCGCTCATGCTTGCAGTGCGTGCGGATGAGGGCGATGCGCCGCTGTTCAATTTCGACGGCGCTGTCGTTGAGGGTGATGACGTCATTGGTTGGATCGCGTGTGATGGGGGAAAGCCGGGAAGGCCCGGGGGAGGGGATTTCAACGTATCGTCGGGTTATAAAGATCGCCCGCGGACGCGATGTTGGGTCGTTCAAAGCACCGCAGCGTACGCCGCGGAGAGAATCAAAGCCAAAATGACGGTCCCAGGGACGAGCCCGCACGCGGCGCTCCTCGAGGAGGTGGCAGAGGAGATGACCGCAGCGACGGTGGCGGCGGCGAGAAGGGCGAGAAACGTCCCCGCTCAAACTCGCTCTGAATCACCGATCATCCCGGAGGTGGTTTATGCCGCCGCGCACAGGTGGGGGGCAGCCTTTCCCATAGACAGTGCCGTCGTCGCAGAGATTGCGGAGAGCTCAGGATCGCGGCCGGGGTGCCTGGAAGAACCCGAACGCAGGGTTGTGGGATGCGGCGACTTCTGTGTCAGCCCAAAAGTGGACGGGGCGGCGATCAGCGGCGCAGCTGCGGCGGCGGCGACGCTCGCATTCCTGGGCATAGGACTCGGCGCATCGCTGTGATGCATGGATGATGGAAGACAAAAGGTTTATTATACTAGACTAGTCTAGTCTACTTTCGTACTTTCGAAAGTATAAGATAGACTAGTCTATACTACTTTCGAAGGTAGCTAGACTAGACTAATATAATACGAAAGTAATATTTCATTATTTACCAGTATGTCGTCAAGCACGCACGCACTACTCTGGACTACCGGAAATACTTGTAGACTGGCTGGGTTGCTTCGCACGTGTGTGAGCGTGTCGCACACGTCTTCGGTACCTGTACTTGTACTTGTACAAGTACAGGTACTTGTACAAGTACAGGTAGACTAGCTAGACTACCAGTCGACTGTCACCGTTAGGCGACGACGTGCAACGTGTTCGTGGTCGTGAAAAGCGTTTTCGCGTTGAGGAGCATGCACCGCGGCACTTCAACGCGCGCATCGATGCGACGCCGCGGGGCGTTCACCATTGCAGCCACGGCTGTAGTCCTTTTGTTCATCTCGGCAATGACGCACGGGCCTGAACTGGTGACTCACCCCGAAGCTTCGCCCACTGCCGCCGGACCCCTGCCTCCTCGACTTCGTCGCCTGGTGCAGTTCGACGATCTACTTGGAAGAGGATTCGGGGGCTTCCCGAACGCGTTCTATCGCGACTGGTGGCTCCCGCTCTACCCAACCACTTGCTTCTCTGTCGGTCTAAGCAATCCGGCGTCGCTGGCGCAGTGCATCGCCTTCTCCACTAGTTTCTGAACGAGCAGGAAGGACGCGTTAAATGTTCACTATAGGATGTGACTCTTGTAGACTATTGATGAGAGATTTCTACTCCTGGCCCTCCATCCTCTGCTACGTTCTCCACCATCCCAACCATCCCCGTCCCCGTCACCTCCGCGGCGAGGGCATTGACGAGATTTCCCATGGCAATGACGTCCGCGACTGTCGCGGGCGGCTCCGCGGGTGGTTCTGTAGTGGGCCGCTTTGGCGGGAACCTCTCGCCCGTAACCACTTCGAGATTTGTTGGGCGGCGCAGAAGGTGTTCGAATGCTGGGGCGAGCTCGTAGCATTGCTCGAACAGCGCTCGCCTGCCAAAGACGTACAGCCCGAGCCTTGCACGGGATAGCGCGACAACAAGACGCCGCACGTCGCGCACGTGGCCCACGGCCCGCGTGCGAACCAACGAAAGCAAGACGTAGTCGTTCTGCTGGCCCTGAAACTTATCCACAGTGGTGATGGACCGCGGGGTGCCAAAGAGTGGATGATTTGCGCATCTTCTCGCGACGACATCGCGAATGAGGTGCTTCTGTCCTCGATACGTCGTCACGATCGATATTTTGCTCGCCGGGTACCCGATAAGCCTCATGTATTGATATGTTGAAACGAGGTACTCCGCCTCGCCCAGGTTCTGGTAAAAATACGGCGTCGGCATAGTTTCCCCGTGGCCATCGTAATCTGCGACGTCAACAAACTGCGACTGGTACTTGAACCCGGGGTTGGCGAGCGCGTGTGCGCCCTCGGTTGTGCACGGCAAGTCTCCAAGCTCGCGGTATCGCCATCGATACAGCGCCGAGAGCTCGGGTCGCGCCCGGCCTTGCGCGTTGAGTTCAACGTACGGAATACCCAAGCGGACAAACCGCGCGAACAGGGACTGGTCCATGTTGCAGTACTTCTGAAACGCGATATTTTTCACTACTGGCGGTAACTGATGGTGGTCGCCAATGAGCACAACTCTTTTCAAGCGGCTGCGGCCGTCCTCGGGTGTTTGCAGCATCATCGGGATGAATGTCTCGATATCCAAAACTTGAGCGCTCTCCTCCATCACGAGATTGTCGTACTTGAAACCCAGCCTGAGAAAGTCATGTCGCTTGAGCGCTGCGTGCGTACACGTCATCGCCACCACCTTGGCCTGCCTCGTTAGGAGGTAGTTCGAGCGGTCGCCTGCACCCTTCAGAAGCTCAAACGCGCGGCACTCTTCAAGCTCGGCAAAAATCCCGCGTATGTGTCGCATGCATCCGTTCGCCCGACGCATATCATCCTCCAAAGATTCCCCGTGAAACAGTGTCCCCGGGGCATCTGTGAAGAAGGTTTTGAACGGGAACCGATCGAGAACAAACTTCGGGTCACCGGCAACGTTTGCAGTCGCCACCTCTGCCTCGAACTTTTCCCACCTCGCAAGGACGTGCAGGAGCCAAAAGTGCCCCGCCGTCTCGCAAGTATACGCGACATCCTCGGAAACGCCGATACTCGCAGCTAGGCGCTCAACGTGCGCGAGGAGCTCGAGCCGCCTGGCGAGCATTGCGTTCACGCGCCCTGCACGGGAAAAGTCCAGGTCGGTGTCGAGGTCCGCCTCACCCTGACCCAGCCGAAGGAGGTACCGCGCGGGAACATTCCGCTGCATCAACTTCTGGAACAAATCGTTGAGCGCCGCGTTGCTATGCGTGATGAGTAACGTGCGCTGCCCGGGCTCATTGTGATAGAGACAGTGCAAAATTTGAGTCGCGGTATCAGTCTTTCCTGTCCCGGGCGGGCCAACGACCATCGTAAGACCAGGCTGTACTCCCTTGTGAATCGCCTCCACCTGCACAGGCGTGAATCGCACCGTGTTGAGGTTGGGCCGGTCTTTCGGGTACGGTCCCGGATCTGGCGGCACATAAGACTCCACGAGCAGAGTCTTCAAAGGTGCTGCCCTAGATTCTGAACTTTCTCCTCCCGTGCCTGGAGTTGTCTCCGGGAATGTCACTCGGAACGGCGGCGCGGGGGGATCACTCGCACCTCCCTCTGCACCTTTTCCAACAAATTGCACGTCACAGCCAGGGAAAGATGCGACGAGATGATCCGCGTCGAGAAATGTATCCTTGAAGTCCACGGTTCGAAGCTGGTCAGGCATATTTTCCCCCTGTGCCGCCGCGGGATCGCCGTACCCGAGGAAGACGTCGTGGAGCCACTCGGGGACGACGACATTGGCGTTCATCAAATCGCGAATACACTGTAGAATTGCCTTGAAGTTGTTCTCCTTGGGCTTGCGGCGAACAAGGACGTTGATCGTAGCGTACACGTCCTCCTTGCCTCCTGGCGCCGCATCGGAGTCGTTTACATCTAACTGATACTGCGCTGCATCCAGGGCGAGGACAAATACGCGCTCATATCCGCTCGGCCCGAGGCCCCCATCTTCGGTCCGGCTCCGACCGGTGAAATCGTTGTACAGCTTTCCCTCTCCGTCGCGGACTTCGATCACCTCTGCCCCGCGAGCGTACTTCAAACCGTATCTCTCAGCTGGGGTGATGCTTTTATCGCTCTGTGTCACTTCCATTGTTCCCGTCGGTCCTTCGGCGGCAAGAAGGAAGACAACATCGTGCTGCTTGAGCTGATCCCACTCATCGCGCACGGAACCACGGAGGTTTCCGAGGTTGAGCCGCACCTCACACGTCACCGCCGCTGGTTTCGTGTCCCCAATGTTGGGCTTGCGCACCTCTGTCACGACGAGTGCACCTGGGGCGATTGGGGTGGCCATGCGGGCCCATCCAGAAAATTTCGTTTGGTTCGTGACCGGATCGAGCCGTGGGGCGAGGCGCGAGAGCACGTCTGCAATGTCCTCTCGAATCTCGTACGTCGCCTCCAGTCGGAAGAGATTGAAGTTGCGCAGAAGATAATCTTGAAGCGTGAGAAACTGGAGGTTGAGCTTTGGAAGCGCCAAGCACCCCTCGCCTGTAAACGCGACGGACGGAACGACATTCTCGTCCCAGAGCACGTCTTCGTTGGGGTACAATGGCATCTCGTTGATGGCCTGTCGCTGTGACCGGCGCTTCTCGAATGCTGTTACCACCGTCTCAAGTAAAAACGCTGAATTGCTTGCCCACGCATCATCTGGATCAACCAACTTGAGCTGACACGTGGCGAGCTGCGCGAGCTCCCTGGCGTCGAGCCGCGACAGATGCTTTGTGAGGATTTCGCGCCGCTCGATCGCCCCGCAGTGACTCAGCGCGAGGTCGCGAAGCTTATCAACGTGTTTGAAGCACAAACGCTGAAACTGAAGCAAACTGTCGCAATGCGCAGATGTCACATCCTCATCCGTCAGCGGCGCCCCAGTGTGGTCGTTGATCTCGAATCCGTCGTAATACGCGAACAGATCCACGAGCTGGCTGTATAAACGGCCTGCGGGATGCGTTCGCAGCGGCATCATCCTGGCCTTAACTAAAACCCGGCGATCGTCGAGCACTGTGCGGGCAAACCTGCGCGTCGGAAGCTGCGACAGGAGATCGATGACAAACTCGATAAACCGCTCGCAAAAGCTCACGGCAGCAGCATCCACACCGGTGTCGATAGCGTCGGAGGATCCCGTAGCACGTTCGCATAGGCTAAGGAAATCATCCACGAGGGTGGGAAGCCACGCAGATTCGGGCCGATCCTTGAGCGGCGGTGGTGCCGGACTGCCCTCTTTTGCCGCAGCCTTTGCTGCCTTCGCCTCCTTCTTCATCAGATATCTCCAATGTTTTTCCAGCTGCGCATTGTCCTGCAGTTCCAGTTGCAGACGTCCGGAGGAGAGATTCGCCCACAGAGGGAGACTGACGAGTGGAAGCGTAACATTTCGCACCATCTCCTCTTCCAGCGATTGGAATGCAAGGACAAGAAAGACCAGGCGCGATGTTCGCTCGCGAGTCGAGAGCGATGCCTCTGACTCCACTGCCATAACGCGGCGGAAGAATCCGACGAACTTCTCGGGAGTGTCCGCGCTTTCGCGAAACGGAGCCCAAACGTCGACACCCTCACGACGCTTTTCGTTTACCATCGCAATAATGGACATAACGTGCGTGTGCGAGGCTCGCTTGGGGTTGAAGTGCGGCCAGAGGTACGACTCGAGGTATTGCGAAATTTCCAATAGCTGCACACGCTGCAGTTGGGGCGCGTGGTCGCCCCCACCGAGCTCGTCCACATAGATCCGAACGACAATAGATTCGTCCCAAGGACGAATGGGCTCGCCCTCGGCGCGGCGCCATGTCTTCGCAGCGACGACGGTGAGTGCATTGGACGCTATTGCGGCGACTGTGAGCCCGCCGCCACTTCCGCCACCACTGCGGGGCTTCTTCTTTTCCCCGGCCAAGGGTTCGACCCGAATCTTCTGTCCGGGGGCAGTGGTCTCTCCTCGTGACACGACGGGCACGTTTGGATCGCGCTTCTTGCGCTTACCCGGAGGCGATCGCGCGGGAGGTCTCTCCTTCGAAGCATCCGGAGCAAGTTTAGAGCCCTTCCCGCATGCCTCGATCTTCCGCTTAGCGGGCGCGTCCACTTCCATCTCGTAAGGCTCGCGCTCGGGCGCAGGCTCAAGCGCGGGTTCGGGCGCGGGCTCAGACGCAGGTTTGGGCGTATCGGCTTCCGCCCTCGCGCCGCGCGAACTCCGGCCCGGGGGCATCTTCGCAGGGGACTGCTTCGCGAGCGATCTCGCCGCCGCCTTCGCCGACGACTTGGGCTCTGATGCAGGGGCGGGTTCGGTTTCGCGCGCTGTCTCCGCGAGAGCGCCGTCATCGCTCGCCAGCGCCTCCTTCAGCCGCGCTACGAGAACCACCTTGAGCCCATTCGTATCGAGTCCGAGCTTCTTCAGCTCGGTCCTGAGCTTAGGGACTGTGAGTTTCTCAAGCTTCGCTTCGGCCGGCGCTCCCTGCTTTTTTTTAGGGGGCATCGCTAGGAACCCTCGCTCGGACGGCAGCCCCTTCTCGCTCAGCGTTCCCGCTCGAGCGTCGTCCGCCGCACTCGCGCGCTAGCGATACAGTGGCTGGCGGGTTGTACGAAAGCTGGCGCGGTCGCGTATACTGGCAACGAACCTTGGCCAGAGCTCGAAAGAGGAAGTTCGCGCGCCTGGCGAGACAACTGACGGGAGTGGGTCCGCGAAAGTTGACTGATGATCTAGGGTGCAGATGCCACAACAAGCGCGCACCGGCGCGTCCATCTCCTCCCAGAAAAGAGCGACGCCTCATAACCGGTCACTGAATTCTCACCCGTAGCCTGCCTCGTCCGTCACATCCCCGCTCGAGCGTCCTCGAGAGGGGACCTAACCTTTGCTGCCGCCCCGCCCGTCCCCAGGAGGATGACCACCCCCATCGTCGCCGGCGTCGGCGTGGCGGCGATGGCGATGACGGGCCGCGCCGCCATCCTCGCCTTCGAGGCGTGGAAAACCGCTCCGCCACGTGTGCGTCGATTCTACGAAGGCGGGTTCGAGCCGGAGATGACAAGGCGCGAGGCGGCGCTCATCCTGGGCGTTCGCGAGAGCGCCGCGAAGGACAAGGTCTTGGCCGCACACAGGAAGGTGATGATCGCCAACCACCCAGACGCCGGGGGCAGCGATTACATCGCGACGAAAATCAACGAGGCGAAGGCGAAACTATTGGGAGGGAGAAGTTCGAGGTCGGCCTTCTGAGGAGCTCACGGTATCGGGAAGGAAGGGGTGCCTCGCCTTCCCTCCCGCGCGTTCCTTCTTTCCCGATCTCTCGCGCGCGCAGAAACACAAGAAGGGGAACCAGGGCGAGGACAGGGCGCGGGAGAAGGACGCGGCGCCATTGTGGCGGTATTTCGAGCGTACTGTTGCGGCCGCAATCTCAGACCAATGCGGACTCTCGTGCTCCTGACGCACCCACCGGACGAGGACCCGCGCACGTGTCAAAGCCAACAAACAGTTTTGCACAACGCCACAAAATTTACAAATTCCACAGATCACATCTTGACCCCCTTCGATGATCCCGAGGTCGTTCCCGCGGTTCGCCCGTCGAGCGCGGCTTTCCATCTCTCCTCGCCCTTGTCCCCGCGCTGAATCTCATCCAGCAGCACCCCGAGCCGCCGTTTGTTTACGTCTTGCTGCGAGAAGGAAATGCGAAGAGACCGGGGGGAGTTGGGCGTTAAACACTGAAAAGATGACGTCGCCGCCGGCACGTCAGCAAGAGCGCCCCAGCACGACGTCAGAACGCGACGAGGGGACCCGCCACGTCAAGAGTTCTTACCATAATTTTCGTGTCCAGCCCCGCATCGTGCCTGAGTTTCGCAATCTTCGCCTCGTCCACCTCCGGGTTAGTGCCGCTCATCACCAGCGTCCCGAGCCCGATGGGAAACGCGAACATGGTGGTGATCGTGAACGCGCCCATCGCCAAAGGTTTACCTCGCGTCCCTCTAACGATGTATCGCCACGTCGGGCTCCTTTCCCATATCCATGACATAACGCGCGAAGGGAGCACGCGCTACACGGAGGTGTGCATTCATGCAGCGCGCGCGAGGCGGGGAGGAACGTTGTTCTGGGAAACCTACAAGGTACTTTACTTTACTTTACTTCCGGTGCATTTTTTTTTTGGTGAAACCCCACTTTGGGATCAAAACACCGCCACCTCCCTTCTCTCCCTGTTTGTTGGTTCGCGCGGACGAGCTTTGTTCCGCCGGCAAAAAAAAGACGTTCAACATGCCCTCGAAAAACCGGTGTTCTGAAGGACGAGGTGAGCAGTCTCGGGCGCTCTGTGCCGGGCCACACTTTTCACACGACAGGTATTCGTGCCTTGGCGTAGAAATCGTGGTTCGAGGTTGGTTGGAGTTCGTGACTCCGCGCTCTTCACCGTCGGAGACGTCTGTTCGACACGCGCGCCTGGAATCCCAGAACAGGCCATTGAAAAAGGGCGCGCCGCGTCAGCGTGACAGGTCCCCTGGCGTCCGAGTTCCTTCCTATCTCGGGACTCATGGTCGAGATGCGCTCGCGCATACTCGCCGCAAATTTGTGCGAGAGGATAGCGGTGCACTCGCGCGATGCAAAGCGCGGTGATCACCATGCCTTCGTAACGCCGCCGAGCTTCAGGAAGAAGCTAGGGTACGCTACCTGGTTCGTCCTCGTCTTATTCTTAGAGTACCTGATCATCCGGAAGCAGACGGAACAGTGGGCGGAGTACAGGGAAGTGGGCGTGGTCTCCTCATTCAAGTTACGCACACAGTGGTTGAAAATGCTGCTGTACCTCATCATCGACGTCGCGACGCTTCGGAATCTCCGCGCCCTGCCCTCGATGCTCGGGCAGTCGGTAAGAATCAAGCCCTTTTCCCAGGCAAGGAAGACTGTTGCATGCAGCGACAGACTTGATGTTCCTGAAGAAACGTCTCTGTTGGTGCGCCACCTCCTGAAGCTGTGCATGCGGATCCCTCCGATCAGCGCATATCTTCTCGGCGGTAAGCTCACTGCTTTTCATGGGTACAACCTGAAGCAGCTCATCCTCATGGTTGGGTCCCCGACCTTCTTTAGCGTGATGTTTGCTGTGCGGTCTCGTGAGGGTTTGCTCAAGTTGGCGGCAGTGAACGTCGCCTTCGCGACCGCGGTGGCACTCCTTGCCCCGTACGCCTTCATACACGACGAAACCGTACACGCCGAATGGATCAAGAGCGTCGGATCGGATGACCCGCGCGGATACCTGCTCACCTACGGTATTCCGATCGTGGTCGTGTTTCCGTTTGTCTCTGTAATCATGACGCCTTCATTGGATCCGGGCATGGAGCGGCAGTCCGCGCGATCTGGGGAACGGGGGCTGACAAATTCCGCCATCAAAGGATTCACCGCCAACGGAAATTCTTGGCTGGAGACGAGTGCAGTATGCTTTCCTCCCAGCGACAAGAATTCGGACGACGCGAGTGATGATAACACGTGCTCTGTGATCGTGCACTCGGAGTTGTTCGGGACAATGCTGCGCGCGACGTTCGAAGGCCGCGTTGTGTCGAGCCGCACGTTGACCTCATCGGTCGATGGCGAAGAAACCAGGCAGATAACAAAACGGACGGTGTTGCTGCTGTCCCATCCAACATGGGGTGGACCCTCCCCGCCAGTGGGTCTCGCGCACGTGTCTACAATATTTCCGTCTTCAGCAGAACGCCTCGCCGACTCTTCCGCGCAGCAAGGTTCTGGGCTAACGGACTTCACTTGCATCGGCACTTCGCTGCCGTTGCTGTTCGTCCCGACCGTCGAAATTGCGGACGAGATCAACAAAGCTGCTGAGATCATCCGCTGCAATATCGGCGTGACACGAGCGAACTTGTTCATCTCGCGGCTGGGGAGTACCTTGACACCGATAAACTCCGACGAGAAAGATCAAGTTCTCGAGGTGGTGCGCGCGATGTCGATGCACGCCACTGAGCAGATGCTCATCAATAATTGCTTCCAGAAAGAGGAGAAGTCCGAAGGGTCAGGGGTCAGCCATATCCGTAAGGGCACAGGCAGACGGCACCAGCGGCTCACCTCGTCAAGTGAGGACAGTGATGATGACGCTGTGGAAGGACCCATGGCATCGATCGCGACGGGGCTCCACGTCGAACGGTCGCTCCGCGGGCGTGCTTCGGTTGGCGCGCTCCTTCGCTTGGACCGGTCACTGGAGAGGAGATGGATCGCGCTGAGCGTGTGGTCAGATTCCATCGCATGGTTGCTCATCGCTCTTTCGGCGGGATACCACGCCGCCGGCGAAATCCTTGAGGAGGGTCTTCCGTTCTGTAAGGGCGAGACTCCTGTTCTCATTTTTGTGTTGATGCACACGCTCGCGTTTCTTGCGAGTCCCACGTCGGCGCGGCTCCTCGGCATCTCGCCGCCGCGGCACGCTGTCGTGTCGTTCGCCCTCGTCTGGTTTGGAAACGGTGTGCGATGGGGATTCAACTCCACGTTAGCGCTCGGCGTCGCCGTAACGATGGGCTTCCTTGCGCTCAACTATCATCTGAGAAACCACCTGTTTCTTGTGTCTCTCCTCATCGCCACGTGCGCGCTTGCGCCAGCATTCCCAACCGTTGTTGGGCGAACACCAATCTCGCTGGCCGGCACTCTTGGCGAAACTTCTCCTGAGGACGCCGTGACACGCGTCGCCGAGAAAGCATCATACTTTGGGAGTGTGCTTTTAGGCACCACGGCGTTCGCGTGGATTGTCGCGAGGGAGGTGCAGGTGATTTACGTCGACCATCTGCTCGCGTCTGGGTTATTGAATACGCGATGATACCAAGACGACACGCTGAGAATATGGACAGACCTTCAGGTTTTAGTGCAATCGACCGCCGACGCAACCTTCTGTACCCGTAATAATGAACTGTTTCCCTACCTGTAATTGATGATCAATGTGTCCATGCCTTCGTATGGATAGATATCGTAGTATGCATGCTGTTGAGAGTAAAGTGAATCAACGGGGAGGAACCCTGGGAACCCGCCCTGGCCGACTCATCTGACATGTATGCGAAATACGAGCCATCAGTACTAGCCTTATTTGTGCGTAATCTTGAATTGAAATGTGATGTCATATATAAATGTTCTCTTTATCAGTTATAATATATCTTCGTACGAAACGTATCATATATCATAGACTAGTCTACGTAGTCTATTTAATTTTCGAAAAGTGTGGTATCATACGAAGGTATGATATTCACATCATAATATCTTGCTTCTGCGCTTCTGCGTGTGTACCTTCGAAGGTACCTTCAGTAAATGACACCATACGAGACAGTCGCCATACAGACAGTCGCCATACATCCTTGAGT
>Ga0181573_10002552_pt1 | contig 16816 bp, 11 predicted proteins | sample 101ome_25_FD_148643 | JGI IMG/M metagenome (GOLD analysis project Ga0181573, IMG submission 148643) | Coastal salt marsh microbial communities from the Groves Creek Marsh, Skidaway Island, Georgia - 101409BT metaG (spades assembly) | ecosystem: Environmental > Aquatic > Marine > Intertidal zone... | reverse complement strand
CACCGCCACCTCCACCTCCAACGCCACCTCCGCCTTTCCATCCCTCCGATCGAAAGCCGCTCGCGGCGACGGCGCACCGCACCTTGGCCCCCCACGGCCCGTGCGCGTCGTGAACCACCCCGAGGGGCGCGAGGTCTGACGCCGCCCACGACCGCAGCGTCCCGCCGTGGCAGCCGCTCACCACGAACCACCGTCGCGCGGAGGCGGAGGCGGAGGCGGAGGCGGAGCCCCGACGCGGAGGTGGTGCCCCGACGGCGACGAGCGCGGCGACGCGCCCGGGGTGGTCGCGACCGCGACGTGGTAGCTCCGTTCGTCGTTCACCGCCGCCCGCGTCGTTCGCGGCGTCGTCGGGGCGTCGCAGCGGGGACATCGCGACGGGTCCAGCATTGACGGGTCCCTCCCGACCCGCGGATGCGACGGTTCCGTCCCCGACGCGAACGCTCCACCCCCGCACGGTTCCGTCCGCGACGCCGCAGAACAGCCGGCCGGGGGTGGACGCCAGCGCGAGGATGTCGCCGGTGAACTCGCGAGCGACGCCCGCGTCTGACAGGTGTCGGACGGGTGTCGGACGGGCGTCGGACGGGTCAGACGCGGAAGCTTCTTCTCGTCCGGCTACAACCTCGTCGACGCGCCACGCGCGCACGACGTTGCACGCGGCGCTGAAGCCCCACCCGCCACCGACGTCCTCGCCGACGTCCTCACCGACGTCCTTCCCGACGTCCTTCTCGTCGTCGTCGTCGCTAAACCCAAAACCTGGGAGCACCGCCACCGCGCGCACCCATCCGGTGTGGTTCGACACGCGCGATCGATCCAAGTCTTCCCGGCGGTGCTCCGCGGCGATGCGACGCGCGTCGACGGCCCGTGCGTCGCGCGCGTGCGTCCCGACGTACACCGCGTCTCCGTCGCCGGCGGGTACGACGCACCACCACGGCGCGGATCCGTCGGCGGGCGCGAGTTTCTCCCGCGGCGCCATCGCGCCGCTGGACGGGTCGAGCGTCCACGTCGCGACGGTGCCGTCCATGGACGTGGACACGACGAGGAGCGGGCGTCCGGTGGCGGCGTCCGGTGGGATCGTCGCGAGCGCGAGGACGGCGCCGGCGTGCGCATCGCGTTCCAGCGTCACTCGCGTCGGCGTCGGCGTCGTCGGCGTTTCCTCCGACGAGGCGTGGACGCGCCTCCCTCGCTCGGGCACCCCGGTCGCTGATGACGATGATGTCGGGAGACGCGCGAGACGCGCGCGCGGGCGGGTTCGTGCGCCCCGGGAAGGGACGCGGCGCGTCGCCGACGTCGTCGCGAGGGAGGACGCGGCGATGCGAGACATCCCCCCCCCAACGCCGTCGCCCCCTCGCACCGCGCGTCCCCGCCTAGTGCCCGGCCGCGGTCGGCGACGGTTGGTTTTGCCGAGCCTCCGGTCTCGGAGACGACTCTTCTCGACGAGACCCGACACGCAAAACCTAACGCGCGGCGCGGGAGCCGCGGGGAGAATCGCGTCCGCCTCCCTCGGCGGCCGATGAGCACGATATGGGCCGCGCCGGCTCCCACGCGCGTGCTCAACCTCCGCGGCGCGCCCGTCGCCGAGCGCCGCCCGGGCGACGACGACGACGATACCGACGATCCCGCGACGGGTCCGCACGGCGCCAAACCCTCATCGCGCGCCGGGGACGAGCCCTTCGAGGACGTCGCGGGAGCCGCGCGCGGTCCGCGAGTGGGGCGTATAGACGCCTGGCGCGACCAGGGCTTCGCCTCGGCGCGCGAGCAGCGCGACGCCCTCAAGTCCGACCTCGGGAGGTACAACGCCAGACGCCGCGGGCAAGGACGAGCGCCGCTGACGGAGGATGAGTTCGACGCCATGATCGCGCGCGGGGGCGGCGACGAGGTCTCCTCCATCTCGGGATCCGACGATTCGGATTCCGACTCGGACTCCGACGACGGGGAAGACGGCGGCGAGGCGGGCGAGGGAAGGGGGGCGTACGCGGCCGTGCGCGGCGCCGAGCAGGGTGGGGCCCAGATCGTCTTCGAGGATGACGCGGGAGACGTCGCATTCGCCGTTTGGCGATGCGTCCTGGAAGACGGGCGAAAAGACGCGCCGAGGCTCGACGCGAACGGCGCGGTTCGCGCGTTGAAGGCGCTCCGCGACGGGGCCAAGCCGTGGGCGGTTGTATTGGCGCGCGGCGGGCACTTTGCGGCGTCCGTCTTCGACCCGACGAAGTTCGCCGGCGGAACCGACGCGGGGTGTCGCGTGGAGAAAAAGCCGAAGGGTCCGATTGAGAACGTCGTCCCTCCCGCTGCCGCGGTCCTCCACAAGACCTTTCACAGGTACGTGGTCAGGGCCAAGGCGGGCGGGAGGCAGAGCACCAAGGACGCGGGCGGGGGTAAGACGATAAAGTCCGCCGGATCGTCCATGCGTCGCGCGAACGAGAGAGCCTTATCCGAGGAGATTCGCGAGTGCCTCTCCGACTGGCGTAGCGTCCTGAACGGCTGCGCCCTGATCTTCGTCTCCGCGAGCAAGACGGACCAGAGGACTCTGTTCGAGAGTAACCCGGGTAAAGGTAAGGAGCCGTGTTTGGCGCGGGGGGACGAGCGGGTGCGCAGGGTTCCGTTCGCGACGCGAAGGCCGACGTTTAACGAGACGCGGCGCGTCGTCGCGAGGTTGGCGTCGGCGAGCCCCGTGGAGGTGACCGCCGGCGTGGGTGCCGACCCAGTGGGTGCCGACCCAGGGGTTGCCGACCCAGTGGGTGCCGACCCAGGGGGTGCCGAGTCGCTGACGGACGCGCAGAGGGAGAGGATGGCGCAGATCGAGTCGAGGGCGTCGGCGGCGGCGGCGGCGCTTCGGGGTCTCGACCTCTTCGGGGACGGCGCGGGGGTCCACGCGGGAGGGGACGACGGTGACGACGGGGGCGACGCGAGCGGCGGCAAACCCTTATCCAAGAAGGAGAAGGAGAAGCTCAAGAGACAACGGGCGAAGGAGCGCGCGAAGGCTGCGGCGGCGGTGGATGGGGAGAAAGGGCCCGCGCCGCCTCCGCCGCCGCCGCCGCCGCAGCCCGAGCCGGCTCGCTCGAGAGTCGGCAAATCGGGCGGCGGGGGAAAAGCCGCGGCGCTCCTCGCCAAGGCCAAACAGGGCGAGGCGAACAAACGGAACGAAGCGGTGCGCGCGATGCACGATTCCCCACCCCCCCCCGACTTGTTTTCACGCCCCGAACCTACCCCCCGCGTTTTCCGCGTTTTCATCCCCGACTGTTCTCCCCCCCCGAAAACTCACGACGACGGGTCTCGACTGATTTCTCCAGGCCCTCGCCGCAGAGCGAAGAGAGGCGTGCCTCCGGGCAGCGCAGGCGCGGACAGCGGCGATCGCGGGGGCGACGCACGGGGGAGCGTTCGCCGGAGGCGGCGGGTCCATCGCTGGCGGCGCGGGGGATTGACCCGATGGCGTTGTTGCCGAAGGCGGCGTTCGTCGCGGCGGCGTTGACGGTGGTGATGAGCGCGAGCGCGGGGGCGAAGAGGCGCGATGGGCCGCTGGGAAACGGCGGGGGGTTCAGACGCGTGATGCGATAGCGGCGAGCTCTTGATCAAAATCTATAGTCAAAATCTATAGTCGAAGCTAACCATCGGTCGTACCCCGTACCCGTCTTGTCCCAACCAACGCTATTACCTTCTGAAGGTTAGAGTTTCGTAGTGTACACTTGATCCACAGTAAACAAGTCTTTCCTGAACCCCCCGAGCTTCCCCCGCTTACGCCGCCGCCGCCGTCGCCTCGGTGTTCGCCAGCACCTTGTCCAGGCCGCCTTCCAGGATCTTGATGGTCCTATCCTTGTTCATGATCTTGTCCAACCCAAACAGGCCGATGCGGAACGTGAAGTTCCCGGGGGGCTCGCCAATCATAAACGGCACGCCCGCGGCCACCTGGAAACCCTCAGCCTTGAACTGCTGGAACATGTCCGGGCTCGACGTGTACCACACGTTCACGCCCGGGGCCTCGTACCCCGGAGCGCTCACCGTCCTCAAACCCTTGGACTTCATCATGTCGCGGCACTCGTTCCCGAGGTCCCACGCCATCTGCTTCGCCTTGCCAAACCCGAGCTCCTTCGTCTCCAGCGCCGCGTCGCGGAAGAGGTTCAGCGCGTCGGTGGGCATGGTGGTGTAGTAGGCGAACCCCCCGGCGTTGTACGAGTCCATCACCTCGAGCCATTTCCTCATGTTGATCACCATGGACGTGGACGTGGTGTTGCGCGTCGCGTAATCCCCGCGTTCGCTGAGCATCATCAGCGAGGAGCACGCGGGTCCCGTCCACCCTTTTTGCGGCGCGGAGAGGATGGCGTCGACGCCCGTCGCCTTCATGTCCACCCACACGGTGCCGGACGCGATGCAGTCGAGGACGAACAGCCCCCCGTGCGCGTGCACCGCGTTGGAGATGCGAAGGAGGTAATCGTCCGGGAGGATGATCCCCGTCGACGTCTCGACGTGCGGCGCGAAGACAACCGCGGGTTTCTCGCGCTGGATAGTCTTGACGACCTCGTCGACGTCGTGGGGCGCGAACTGGGGCTGGGAGGAGTTGTCCACAGGTTGACCGCGCAGGACGATCGTCTCGGATGGGATCCCGGTCTGCTCGAAGATGTCGGTCCACCTGTAGGAGAAGTACCCGTTGCGCAGCACGAGCACCTTCTTGCCCGTCGCCCACTGTCGAGCGACGGCTTCCATGCCGTAGGAGCCGGAGCCCGGCATGACGATGGTGGAGGTGGCGTTGTACGCCTCCTTGAGCGTACCGTCGATGTCGTTCATGATCTGCGCGATGGAACGCGGGAACGAGGAGAAGGGTGAGCGCGCGGTCACGTCGCGCGGGGTTGGGGCGGCACGCGAAACGAGCCAGATCTGGCGGGTGCTGACGGGTTTTTGCCATTTCCGGGGAAAGAGTTCGGGCAGGCGCGCGCGTGGCGCCGGGACGCGCGCGCGTTCGCGCATCGCCTCGCGCCGCGACGCACCTTGCAGAACGGCTTGGACATGTGGTTCATCGCGCGGTCCGTGTACACCACCGAGTACTCGAGGAGCCCGCCCGCGGTCTCGAGGGGCAGGGGGGACTTGTGATACGGCTTGGTCGGGTCGTGCGGGCACGCGTTCGCCTTGGCGGCGAACGCTCGCGCGCCGCCGGCGAGGCCGTGCCTCTCGCCGGTGAACAGCGCGCGCTGCGCGGCGCGTCTGAGTGCGTTCATAGTCTCTGCGGTGCGACTGCGGTCGTGCGGGGGCGCGGGGGGTTGTCACGCGCGTCCTTGCACCGACCGGTCGCGTTGCCGACGCAGTTCCATTCGACGACGTTTTCTTCGATAACAACTGGCACCCCACGGCACCCTCGTCCCGAATCGCGGCATTTGCACGCGTTTTGATTGGCGGAGGTTTCGCAGTGACTGTACATCGGGTCGAATCTTGAGAAGAAACTGGTAACGGCTCGAAGGCGAAGCGGAATTCGGCGAGTTAGTAACCCGGAAAGCCACGGGTCGCGGAAATTCCATTTCTGACATCCCGACCTTTCAACGCGTTTGATTTTGATTCCACGGCTCGCTCCGTCTCGATGATCCGGATAGGCTCGTCGACCCAGTTTTCCAGTCTCACCCTCTCACGTTGCTGTTTTTATCGCTGGTTTCTCGTGGGGATCGCCCCGTTCGCCTCGGAGGGGTCGCGCGCACACCCTCACAGCACCGAACATGGCGCTCCGTCAGTTCGCGCGCCAGTCCGCCCGCTCGCTCGGGCTTCGATCCGATGTCTCTCTCGCGCCCGCCCTCGCGACGCGCGGCATGAGCACCGTCATCGAGGGCCTCAAGTACATGGCCAGCCACGAGTGGGCCAAGGTGGACGGGGACACGGTCACCGTCGGGATCACCGATCACGCGCAGGCTGAGCTCGGCGACGTCGTCTACGTCGAGCTCCCCGAGGTCGGCTCCGAGGTGTCCGCGAAGTCCACCTTCGGCGTCGTGGAGTCCGTCAAGGCCGCCTCCGACGTGTACTCCCCCGTCAGCGGCGAGGTCGTCGCGGTGAACGAGGACCTGGCCGATTCCCCCGGCAAGGTGAACGAGGGCGCGTACACCGACGGGTGGATGATGAAGGTGAAGATGACCGACCCGAAGGAGCTCGACGCGCTCATGGACGCGAAGGCGTACGAGGCGTCCTGCGACCACTAATTCAACTCGCGACGATCGCATCTCGATCCGATCGAGGCGCCCGTCTCCTCGGGCGGGTGATCTACCAGGAACGTTGTGATGCCAGGAAAGACTCGGCTGTTTTTGCAGCTCTGTTGAATGATTCGAAACGTTTGCGGGGCGGGCGCGAGTCCGCATCCCTCCCCTGTATCCCATCGGCTATGACACACCCAACCTCCTCGACACACGCCACCCCCCCCGCGCGTCGTCAGCGCCCGTCAATGCAGCCCCACGGTCCGGCTCAGCACCTCCTCCTCGCGAAGGTGCGTCTGAAACGTCGCCACCCGCTCCCTCAGCTTCGCGATGCTCTCAGCCTTTTGCGACAACACCCGCGACAGCCTGTCGACGTACTGATCGATGGCGCTGCCGGGTTTGTCGACATCCGCCAACAGCGCCATCTCGCTCTTGACGAGCTCCATGGTCTCCTCGATCTGCCCCCGGTGCGCGGCGATGACCTCCTCCTCCTCCTCCAGGATGACGTTGATCAAGTCGTCGTGCGCCTTGACCATCTCGTTCATGTCGACGGGCGGGCCCCTTCCCTCCGCGGCGGCGGTCGCCTTGGCGGCCGCGACGGCCGAAGCCGACGCCTCGGTGAACGCCCCCCGCGGTGCCTTGACGCGGACCGCGGATTTGACGGGCGTCCCATCCGTCGCGGCGGATTTGACGGGCGTCCCATCCGTCGCGGCGGATTTGACGGGCGTCGTCGTCCTCGCGGGCGGAGCCGTCGTCGGCCTCGTTCGCCGCGGCGTCCCCTCCGTCGACCTCGGTTCGATCGACGAAGTTCCAAAGTTGCCGCTCCTTCGCAGCACCTCGGCGGCGGCGGCGGCGGCGTCCTCGCCAGCCATGCGCGCCATCTTGGCCGCCACCTTGGCCGCCTTCTCCGCCTCGGCTCGAGTTCGCCGTTCCTGCGCCGCCTTTCGACGGCGCTCGTTGGCGGCGGCTTTTCGCTCGGCGTCGGCGGCGCGGTTCTTGGCGTGAACCTTCGGGTCGAACGCCTGCGTCCGCGGATCCGCGGCGGTCTTCTCCTCCTTGGGCGCGGCGAGGCTGACGGTTCGCTCGGACGCCGCGAGGGTGAGGGAGGACGTCCTCAATAGCGACGACGCGGGCGCCGCGCTCTGGGGCCGGGCTCTTTGAACCCGTCTCTCTTTGCCCGCGTCGCTCAAAGACTCGTTAGGCGCCGGGGTCGGGCCTCCGCGTTCGAGTCCGTCCGTCGCGTTCAAAGACGAGCCACGCGCGATGGGGGTGACGCCGTCGGGGGCGAGCTTACCGGCACCCCTCCCGGCGCCTTCGCCGCGAAGCTCCTTGACGCGATACGCGTAGCGAAGGGTGTTGAGCGTGTGCTCGCACGAGCCGGTGGCTGGGGAGATGTTGGCGATCATCACCGTGCGCGAGTCCCCCAGGAACGAGTCCCTGAGCACCTCCGTGAGTTTGCTCCCGCGGAACGGCACGTGGTTAGAGCCCATGTCCAGCGCTCGGATGCACTCCTTGAGCGCGAGGAGCGACTTGTTGATCTCGGCACCCTCGAGTCGGGTCTGGCGATCGTTCTGGTCGGTGTCCGCGCCGCGCTCGCTGCCGGCGAGGTCGATGAAGGAAAACTTGCCGTGGATCAGCGCATGGACCCCCGCGTTCTCCTTCGCCTTGATCTGCCTCGCCACCGACGGGGGCATCTTGGGCATCCCGTCGGCGTCGGACTCGTCGCGCCGCTTGAGCGAGAGCTGAAGAATCGCGTGCGACCGCGACGACTCCGAGTTTGCGCCCGTGCTTCCGGTGCACCTCGCGGCGGTTCCGTGCTCGATGAGCCGCTCGACGAGCTCCACGTTGTCAACCTCGAACTCCTGCAGTCCCACGACGCACATCTGCTGGCGCGCATCCTCGCGAATGACGAGCTTCTTCCGCCCGTTGAGCAAGTCGTAAACCTTGCCGCCGTAAATCTCGAAAAACGACACCCACAGCACCAAACCCTCGTTGTAGGGCTGCGCCAGCTCCGCGAGGATCTCGCCAGCCGCGCGCGTGGGCAGCGGGGACATGGTGTACGTCTTGCCGCTGCCCGTCTGCCCGTACGCGAAGCAGGTCACCTTGCACCGGTTGAAGATGGTGCCGATGAGCGGGTGCACCGTCGTTCGGTAAATCTCGTCGTTGTCGACATCCTCCGGGTACACGTCGTCGAACAAAAACTCGTGCTTCTCCGTGTACTGGGTGAGGTCCACCTTCTGCCTGGGTTCCCACAGCGTCAGCTGACCCGCGCTCAGGCCCGTCCCCTCCGGGCCTCCCGAGGCGTCGCGATCCATCGTGACGATGTCCTCCTGTTCCGTCGCCGTCTCCCGTTTGTTCAGCGGTCGCTTGCGCACCACGACTCTGATGCGCGGCTGCTCCGCCGCAGCCTTCGCCGCGGCCGCCACCGCCGTCTCTCCCCGGGAGCCTTGTTTGTGCGTGAACTTGGAAAGCTCGGAGAGCCGGTCCACGGGCGACGACCTGCTCTTGTTGGAGAGGCTCGGCGACGGCACGAAGGGTTTCGTCTTGGGATCGTCGGCGTCTGCGGGTTGATCCGCCGAGTGAACGCCGAGCGCGTCGTCGGGGTCGACGTCGACGTCGCCGAGGAGGTCGTCGTCGGCGTCGTCCGACCCCACGCCGTGGACGTCCAGCAGTCCACCCGGGGTCGCGAGGACGTCGCCGGCCAGGCCGACAGCCTCCGAGAGGAGGTCCTCGTCGGCGGGGGAGACGAGCAGGGGCTCAAAGTCGTCCGCGCGCTCGGGATGAGCTCGAGGCGCGAGCGGGGTCTTCTCGGGACCCTGCGCGACGTTCGCGGTCGGGGGCGTCGCGATGTTCTCCTGCGCGTTGACCGTCTTCAGCAGCCTGAAGAGCTTTTGCTTGTCCGCCATGTCCGACACCCCGTGCTTGGGGTAGTCCTGCATCATGAGCGACGCGAACTGCGACTCTGTCATCTTGTTGAACCCGTCGAAGTACTTGACCAATCCGGCCTTGTTGAGCCACTGGCGGATTCTGCCGGGCTGCGCGTCGGCGGTCTGAGCGTTGGTCTTGCTCGCGCCGTTGGCGAGCGCTGGCATGACGACAATTTTCTCCCGCCCGTGTCGGTGCCTTTGGCTAAAGTACCTCTCGCGATGTTGCTGCTGTTGAACGATCGGGAGTATCGTTGGGGGGGACGTTGAGAATCTGGCGGACGGGGCGAGCCTATCGGGACTATCGAGGACGGCGACGCGAGCGCCGGGACGGGATTGGCATTAACGCGCGACGAGGTTCGCGCGTCGGGAAACGCACGAGGGATCCGCTCCGCGGGGACCGGTCGTCGCGGCGCGCGACGTTCAAAAAAAGGAACGCAGAGAGGGGGGAAAAAGCGACTCGACGATGTCTCCTCGGCTGCGACGAGGAACGGGCGGGTCGCGTCGGTGGACGTCGGGCGGGACGGGATCGCTCACCAGTCGCGTCCGGCAGAGTCTGTCGCTCGCACGTTATCACCCACGACCACGACGCGCGGCCTTCGCCCGTCGCGCGCCCCCTCTTGTCACAGCCAACAACGCATGGAGGGCCGGTTTGGGAACGAGTCAACGACACGCGTGGCTGCGTGGGACTGTGTACGGTAACCTATGACCGCTTTTTTTTGCCTGGGAGAGCGCCGGGGAGACGTCGTGCCCTCGCTCCCCCCGCCCCCCACACCCGGGATGAGCGGCCACGGCGGGATGTCCCCGCGGGGCGGGCTCACCCACATCCTCGTAGCCTCCCCCGATGCCCCCGAAGCCGACGCGGGCCCCGCGTCCGTCGTCGAGAGGGCGCCCCTCAGCGCGGAGGACATCGAACGCATCGCCCCGACCGCGGTGGGCACGGCGGGCGCGCGGGTCGCGACGCCGCCGGAGGACGACGCGGAGGGCGACGGGATGGCCGCCCTGACGGCGAGGACTGCGCTTCAACGCATCCTCGAGGCGTTCGCGGGCGCCGCGCCGACCGGCGGCGCGCGCACCGTCTCCGAACGCGACCGCGCGCTGAGGTCGCTCGAATCTCTCCTCGCCGCGAGGGCCGAGCGCGCGAGGAACAGGGGCGACGGCGGCGCGACCGACGCCGCGACGACCGACCTCCGCAGGCTCGAGAGGCTCCTCGAGATGAACCGCGAGCTCGACGCCATCACCGGCCTCGCCGACGACGACGACGGCGACGCCCCGGGCGGAGGATCCGGCGACGACGACGTCGAGCGCGGAGCCTCGGGGTGGAACGAGGACGCCTCCGGTCGAGACGGCGCAGGCGCAGGCGCAGGCGCAGGCGCGGGCGCATCGAACAACGCCGCCCGGTCCCTCGGCGTGGACCTCCAGGTCGCCGCGCGATGGCTCGAGCAGACCGTCCCGGTCGGGCTCATCTTACTCGCGGTGTACTCCTTTCGTAACGCGCGTTGCATCCTCGTGTTCGCGTGGTGCTTCGCCGTGTGCGTTCGACTCAACGACGCCGTCAAGGCGCAGGTCGCGGCGAGGTCCGAGCGTAAACCGCGCGACGCCTTATACGTGATGTGCGTCGTCGCCATGACGGTGACGTGCGCGTACGCGGTGCTGCCGGAAGACGGGTTCTGGGACAGGATAGCCTTTAAAACCCTCGACGAGCCGATGCCCTTCGCGGTTTCGGTGTGGCAGTGCGCCTCCGCCGACGCGTTGGCGCGGTTCGCGTCGATATCGGCCAAGGCGGCGGCGCTCCTGGCGTCGCACGTGCACGTCGGGGCGGCGTTCAGGGCGATCGTTGGTTCGAGGGGCGGCGGGGGGTCCCTTGCAAGTATCGGCGGGGCCCGGGGAGGCGAAAAGAAGGAGAGGAGACGGGGGGAGGCGAGTACCCTCGGGGGCTTCGATCCCGCGACGTCGAGCACGTCGGCGAGTACCCTCGGGGGCGGGGATTTGACGCACCGCTCCACCAGCGCCGGGGGAGGAACCGGGGACGCGACCGTTACGACCGTTACGACCGCACAGGCCGCCGCCCCCGGGCGGGTACCCGTGGACGCGCGCGGCGGACGCTCGGCGCACCGCAGGCTCACCGCTCGGCTGTCCCTGCTGGAACACGCGTCGCTGCTGCACAGGACGGTTCTCCCGATTCCCGTGTGGTTTGCGTTTTTCAGGGACGAGACGGAGTTGAGCAAGGCCGGTGCGTGCTTAGCCGCGGGAGCGTACCTCGCCGTGAAGCTCAGGACGGTGCTCGAGCGGGTCGCCGGCTTGAGGACCGTGGCGAGGCTGTGCTGGAACGCGGAGGGGGCGGCGTACGGAGTCCCCGCGTCTCCCGAGGACGTCGCCGAGTCCGGCGACTGCTGCGCCATCTGCCAGGAGAGGTACGACAGGCCGGTGCGGCTCGGGTGCCGGCACGTCTTCTGCGAGGAGTGCGTCGGGGAATGGTTCGAGCGCGAGCGGACGTGCCCGCTGTGCAGGGCGACGGTGGCGAGCGCCGGGGCGAGATCGTACGGCGACGGAGGGACGGTGATGTACGCGCACGTCTTCTGAGTGCAATCGAATGTACGACGCGCGAGACGCACTGCACGTGGAGAGGTTTAGAAGTGATCTGTTGTAACTTCCGCAAAAGTGACGACAAAAAATACCGCGTAACCGACGGAGGGCGCGAGACGCGACGCGTCTTCCGAATGCGAGAGGTTTCATTAAACAATGTACAGCAGAGGTCACGAGCGTGACCTCCAGGGTTGCGCTAATTCCACCTCTCATATGTGCAAGATAAAATAAGCGTGTCTTCTTCAGGCATATGTACTGTTATCGTCCGTATATCGGGTCCCGCGGGACCCGCCTCACCTCGACGCCCTGGCGCTTCACTGGGACGGGGGGGACATCTCTATCAAAGACACAGAGTCGTCACCTCCTCCCGGCTCGTGCCGGCCGATTAGAGGTAGTGGAAGAAAGACTGAAGGACCGCCATGTTGCAACCGCGAGCCGCCTTGAGGCCGAGGTTCCAGGACCTGACGTGAACCTGAGGGCACACCTTCTGGGTGTTGACGTCGGGCGCGGACACGATGGCGGCGCCAATGAGGTCGAACGCGGCGAGGCAGAGCTTCTCGGTGTCCGTCATGGACGCGCCGAGGGCGTTGATCTCGCCGATGATGGTGGGGAGACCCTCGGTCAGGTTGGCGTAGATCATGATCATCTCGTCGGTGTCGAGCGTGGGGATGAAAGCCTCTTGGAGCTGCTTGGTGTACTCAGCCGGGGGCTTCCTCTCGAAACCGGAGCCGAGCAGCTTCCTCCTCTCCTCCTTGGGGTGCTCGATGACGAACACCTCATCCTTCGCGGCGTCAACCTTGGAGGGGTCGAACTCGTCATCGCTCTCCTGGTGGGTGATGTCGGGCACCTCGAACTTGTCCTCGGGGTAGTACTTCTCCTGGGGGAGGCTCTTGCGGTCGCAAATCTCGACCTCCGTCTTGAAATCCTTGTTGTCGATGTCCATGAGGTCGGTCCCCTTGGTGGCATCGACGAGGTCCTGAACGCGGTAAAAACGGGGCGCATCGGTCAGAATGCGTTCAAGACACATCGCGCGGGGTGGGGAGTACGGGATAGTGGGACGCGGATAGTAAAATCGCGGTGGTTCGCGCGGGTGGTTACCTGGTACTGGCCTCCGAGCGCGGCGGAGACGGCGGAGACGCGGAGGTACGCGCGGGCGTAGAGAGACTTGATGGGGACGCCCTTGTAGTTCTCGAGGAAGGCGCGGATGACGCCAATCTCGGCGGCGTCATCGACGATGTCGGACATGAGGGGGTTGAGGTGGTCGCCGGTGCCCTCGTAATCGTGGGGGTTGTCGAGGATGGCCTGCGCATCGAACTTGTCCTTCCCGAGCTTGCCGCGAGAGACGGAGAGGGGGAAGGTCTTGACGGGCTCCTCGCGCGCCTTGCCGAGGGCGGCTCCCTTGGGCACCTCACTCTTGGTCATGAACTGCATGGGGATGTGGTATTCCTCGGCGAATTTAGCCGCGACGGACTCGGTCTCGCGCTTCTCCATGGCCTTCGCGGAGAGCTTGTGCGAAGGGGCCTTCGCGGCGTGCTCGTGGGAGGTCTTCAGGGAGGACTGGGAAGTGCCCGCGATCGCGTGGGTGTAGGCCATGTAGCCGCACACGGCGACGACGATGGCGACCACACCGATGATAACGGAAGTGGGGGTGAAGAAGGAGGTGTTCTTCTTCTCCTTCTTCCTCAGAAGAGCTGCGAAAGGAGCGCGGGACGGGCGAAACATCTTAGCATCCCTGGGAAGGTGTTACGCGTCTACGATGAAATCGTCTCGGGCGGTCCGGGCCTCCCGGGGGCGCGCACGCCGCGCGCGTGGGTCTCCGGGGCACTCACCATCATTCTCGACTTTGGTAGCACCCATCTTTGGTACGTTACGAGCGGGCGACGAATGCGCGCGCGTGCGTGACGAGTGTTGCGAATCCCAAGACGCGAGGCGAACTCGTCGGATCTCGGCGACGACGGCTTTTGATGCCTACTAGAGGTGTGTGTACAGGGTAGCGGAGGTGATTCGAGTTTTTTTTGACCAGTCGCGACGAGTTAATCGGCGCCGTATTAATTGTACGGGGAAAATGACCGTCTACGACTCAAGAATTGATTATTCGGTGTTGAGAAATCATCGAGGTGTTACAACAGAGGTGTTCAACACGCCGGTTCAGACCGAGGCTTTTACGAGTCAGACTCGGCGGCTGTCGCTTTGGGGGAAAATCGGCCGGTCGCAAACGACGGGCCGGTCGGCGGTCGCTCGATCCAGATCGAGAAAGACTCTTCGAGTCGAGAGGCAAGTCGGACCCCAGTCGAGTCGCGCGCACCCGGACCGACCGCCCAATCGCACATCGTTCCGACGAGCGACCGCGTTTGACGATGCCGACCGTGTCGCTCCCCGCCGCGCCGTCTCCGGGCGTGCGCACCCGACGTCTCAGATCCAAGCGCGTCGTCAACACCGCGATCGTCGCCGCGTCGTCGTCGCCCACCCCCGACGCCCTCGCCGATAAGAAGGTGGTCGTGCTGGGCGGAGGCATCGTCGGGAACAGCTGCGCGTACTTTCTCTCCAGGCGGGGCGTGCCGTGCACCGTGGTGGAGCGCGTGGAGATCGCGGCGGCGGCGTCGGGCAAGTCCGGCGGGTTCCTCGCGGGCGGCTGGGGCGACGGCTCCGTCACCCAGCCCCTGCACCGCGAATCCTTCAGGCTCCACGAGCAACTCGCCGCCGAGCTCGGCCTGCGGACGTACCGAAAGATACCGACATTATCCGTCGCGGGGGGCGTGCGGATGGCGATGGACCCGCCCGTGTCGTGGCTCGACGGCGACGTCGCGTCGGCGCGCTTGATGGACGACGCCACCGCGCAGGTCACCCCGCTGGAGCTCACCACGAGGCTCCACGAGGAGGCGATGAAGTGCCCCGGGTCGCGAACCGTCTTTGGCGAGGCGGTCGACGTGGTTCTCACGACGGATTCGGAGAGCGGCGTAACGCGCGTCGCCGCCGTGACCGTTCGGGACGAGGCGACCGGGACCACCACGTCGTTGGACGCGGACGTCGTCGTCGTCGCCCTCGGTCCGTGGTCCACGCGCGCCTCGCGGTGGTTCCCCGACGTGCGCGTTCCGATGACGGGCGTCAAATCCGTGTCGCTCGTGTACGACGCGTCGAGCGCGGTGGCGGACGAACCCGCCGCGCTGTTCTGCGCCGAGGACCGCAACGGGTGCCACCTGGAGGTGTACCCGCGATCCACCGGCGAGGTGTACATATGCGGCTGCGGCGGGAGCGAGTACATCGACGAGGAGAGGCTCTTACCGGGTGGCGATTTGGAACGCGCGGACGCGGTGACTCCCGATGAAAGACGGGTCGACGCGGCGAGTAAAAGTTTTAAGGGTCTGAGCCCGGGCGTGGGTGGGGCCGGACCCAGGGTTTCGCAGAGCTGCATGCGACCGTGCCCCCCCGACGCGTTGCCGTACCTCGGCGCCGTTCCCGGGGTGGACGGGGCGTACCTGGCGTGCGGGCACAACTGCTGGGGTATCCTTTGGGCGCCGGTGACGGGGAAGATCGTTTCTGAACTCGTGGTGGACGGGAAGAGCTCGATCGACCTCGAGGCGTTCGATCCGGGGCGGTTCATGAGCGCGGCGCAGAAGCGGGGGAAGAAGATCAAGGGGGTGAACGTGGGGGAGCAGTGGTGACGCGCGGCGTTCAGGGCGTAGCGTTTAGATTGGATATTCAACCGACGACTATCGAAAGAATTTAGCAAAGCGATTTGGAGAATAGACATACATGAGCCGGCAACGATCGAGTCAAGAGTACGGGGACGGGATTGCCGCGAGACGTTGTATTTCACTCGTCTTACGTCAAGCCGCGTACCCGTTTACTTGGCGAGGTTCTCTTGCCCGTCGGCGGCGCGGAGCGCGCCGAGCTCGGTGGGCGCCATGGTGCCGCAGATGGTGGACTTGGAGAACGCCTCCTCGGCGTTGGCACCCGCCGCCACCTCCTCCTTGATCTTCCCCTCGATCCACTCGTAGGTCACCTTGAGGCCGTCCGCGAGCTTGACGGAAGGCGCGTACCCGAGCTTCTCCTTGATGAGGTCGTTGTTGGAGTTGCGGCCGCGCACGCCCTCGGGGCCCGGGATGTGCTTGATGGGCATGTCCGGCTTGCCCGCGAAACCCAGCGCCAGCGCCTGCATCTCGTTCATGCTCACCATCTCGTCGGAGCCCAGGTTGACGGGCTCGGCGAAGTCGGACTTCGTGAGACGGATGATACCCTCGACGCAGTCGTCGATGTAGGTGAACGAACGGGTCTGCTTGCCGTCGCCCCACATCTCCACCTCGGTGGTGGCGGTGGCCGCCTTGCGGCAAAACGCGGCTGGCGCCTTCTCGCGGCCCCCCTTCCAGGTGCCAAAGGGGCCGTAGATGTTGTGGAAGCGCGCGATGCGGGTCTGGATCCCGAAGTCGGACTGGTAGTGCTTGTACACCTCCTCGGACGCGAGCTTCTCGAGGCCGTACGCGTCCTGGGGCTGCGCGGGCCAGGCGTCGGATTCCTTGAGCCCGGCGGAGAGCTCGGTGGTGAGCTGCGCGCCCTCGGGGTAGATGCACGCGGAGGAGGCGTAGAAGACGCGGGTGATGCCCTCGACGCGGCACGCCTCCATCACGTTGAATGAGATCATGACGTTGTTGTAGAAGATCACGGAGTGGTTGGACTGGATGAAGCCCATGCCGCCCATGTCCGCGGCGAGGTTGAAGCAGTGGTCGCAGCCCTTGAGAACCTTCTGGCAGTTCTCGAAGAGGCGGAGGTCGGCGAGGATGAACTCGTCGCAGAACATCTCCTCCTGCGATTCGAACGTCGTAATGAGGTAGAAGTGAAGGGAGGAGGGTCGGTCAGCGTCGGCGGTGGGTTTCGCGGCTCGCACGACCGGCGGGAACGGGTGCGACCCCTCGATCACAAGTTATCCGCATCATTTGCAGAGTTCATCAATCGGCGGAAATCGGCGCGAGCGCCTCGACTCGCGAGACGCGCGCGATGCTCGAAAAAGACGAAATCGATGCGGGGACGCACCGGCATGTGCTCGTTGCGCTTCCAGTCGCATCCGACGACGTAGTGACCCTCCTCCTTGAGCCTCTTGGCGAGGTGCGAGGCGATGAAGCCGCCCGCGCCGGTCACGCAGATCTTCAGCTT
>Ga0181573_10002545_pt1 | contig 16839 bp, 12 predicted proteins | sample 101ome_25_FD_148643 | JGI IMG/M metagenome (GOLD analysis project Ga0181573, IMG submission 148643) | Coastal salt marsh microbial communities from the Groves Creek Marsh, Skidaway Island, Georgia - 101409BT metaG (spades assembly) | ecosystem: Environmental > Aquatic > Marine > Intertidal zone... | reverse complement strand
GGGAGGGGGGGGATGACCCGCTTGAGGGGGCGAGGGCGGCCTGGAGGGATCTGGGGGAGGCGCTGGACGAGGCCGAGGCCGCCGCCGCGTCGGGTGGGGGCGGGGGGAAGGAGGAGACGTGATACGGACACGGCGGGGAGGAGCAGGGCGAGAGGGCAAGTTAGACGGGTTGACCGCACCATCGCCGTCGCTGCTGTCACCGCCGCCGCCGAAACATCGGTTGGACGGCCCGAGACGTCGTACCATGGCCGACCTACTCCCGTCGGGCCGCGGACCATCGCCCGTCCTTAATCCGCGAGCTTCCCCGCACCGGCGGCGGCGAGGGCCGCGTCCGCGCGGCTCTCAAGCGCGGCCCAGGTTACGTCAGCGTCGGCGTCGCGCGTGTGCGTGCCCCCAAAGGCGAGGCGAAGGGCGTATCGACCGCGGAGAATCGCGTGGGTGACGAAGATGTCGCCAGAAGCGTTGACAGCCTCGAGCAGTGCGCGTGTGGCAGCGTCCCCCTGGGCACCATCGTCGTCCCCGGGGACGACGAGACGCACGCAAGCCAAACCAAAGGCGCCGTCGCCGTCCCCCTTAGCGCCTGCAGCGCCGCAGAGGGCAAAGCGCGGATCGGCCCGTGCTCGCTCCTCGATAGACCGGGCGTGGCGCGCGGCGCGGCGCACGTGCGCCTGGAGCCCGTCGCGACCATAGCACCGCATCGTAGCCCAAAGCTTCAGTGAGCGCATTCGGCGCCCTAACGGGATCTGCCAATCTTTGAAGTCGACGACTCCTCCGGATGCCGTGGCTCGGTTCTGCAAGAAGGCCGGCGTCAACGTCAGGGCCTCGACCAGCGGGATCCGGTCCCTCACGAACAATAGGGAGCAGTCGAAGTTTGTCAAGAGTCCCTTGTGCGGATTGAAGTCGAATGAGTCAGCGGCGTCGACAACGCCGGCATGGGCACCATTGATCGAGCGGAATTCGGGGGAGACAAAGAAACTTCCCGCGTAGGCCGCGTCGACATGGAGCCAGAGGGGCTGGTCGGCGTCGGGCCCCCACCGGTGCTGTTGGCACACTCGGCCGAGCCCGGCGACGTCGTCAACGGCGCCGGCGCCCGTGGTGCCGACCGAGGCCACTACCATCAGAGGCTCAAGGCCGGCGGCGGCGTCCGACTCGAGTGCGGCCGCGAGGGCGGCGGGCTCGAGCGACAACGTGTCAGAGTTGGCAGGCACCTCACGGACATGGCCCACGCCGCACACCATCGCCGCCTTGCGGACGCACGAGTGAGCCTGATCGGAGCAGTAAACGACAAGCCGCGCAGCTCTCTCCCCCTGGTCTGTCGCGTTGGCGGCGATCGAGCCTCCCCGGGCGGAGGGCGGGCCGAGCCGGGCGCACCGCGCGGCCAGCAGGGCCACGCAAGCCGCTTCGCTCGCTGTCCCCTGGATGACACCGCCCCCGCCCGGAGCGGCGGGAGCCTCACCGCTGGACGTCCGGTGCCGAAAGGCGTCTCCCAGCCCCAGCAGGCCCGCGGCCCAGTCGCACGACACCTCCTCCAGCTCGGTGCACGAGGGTGCGCCGACCCACGAAAATCCGACCACGTTGAGCGCCGCGCTCAGCATCTCCCCGAGCACGCCAGGACCAGAGGCGTTGGCGGGGAAGTAGGCGAGAAAGCGCGGGTGCTGCCAGTGGGTAACGCCTGGGAGCACGGTGGACTGAAAGTCGCTCATCACGTCCGACCACGGCTCGGGGGCGTCTGGGGCGTCAGGTGGCAGGACGGCATGGAGCCACCCAGGGCGGACGACCTTGTCGTCTGGCTGGACTGAGAAGGGGGGGGAGCCCGAGGCGCATGCTTCCATATAGTTGGCGATCCAGTCGACGACGTCGTGCGCCGCGCTGGCGGAGGGCGGGCGGGGAGGGCGGTAGTCAGGCTCCTGTGTTCGCGAGGATGGCGCAGACAGGTCAGCGGCGAATGAGGAGAGCACGCGCGAGCAGGCCTCGCCTTCTGAACTCCTCTGTGGACATTCCAAGTTGGTCGTCCTGGGACGCTCTCGACTGGAGCGAGCGACGACCCGTGCCGGGCGTCGGCGCTCCAAGCGCGACACGGCGGCGACGGCCTGGCACTTTGAGCGACGACGCGGCGGTGAAAGCCCGGTTCGACCCCAGTGAAACCGCCGACATCATGGGTGCCCCCATCTTCGTAGCGAGAGTGTGGGAGTTGACTCGGGGAGGAGAAAGAAAAAAAACGCTGGACGCCACAACTCGACTGCTGATGTCGCCGCCTGCCACCCTACCGCCGCTACAGCTATTGCTCCCCTAGGATCCGGTGGATGAAGCTGGCGTGCCCCAGAGATCCCCGCCCCAGCTTGGACCCCACCCCAGCCCCCTCTTCGCTGATGACCCAGTCGCGCATAAGGGCAACAAGGTCGGGCTCTCCTCCTGGCACCGACGCTGCAGCGGGCCCGAAGAGCGCCGGCCCCAGCGCCGCCGACAGGGACCTAGCCGCCGCGCCGGGCAGGAACGAGTCGGTGCGGAGGTGGAGCACGGCCCCCATGGCCCAACTGCGGGCCTGGAGCGGGAAGGCACGCTTGGTCTGCGCTCTCTCATATGACCGAAACGCGGCCTCCAACTCGACGTCGTCAACCCTTGCCCAGTCGCGGCCCGGTGCCGCGCGGCGGGCGTCTCCCAGCGCCCCCGCTAGGCGCACGGCTCCCTCGAGAGCGAGGGCCCCCCCCGCGCCGAGGTTAGGGGTCGAAGGGTGCAGGGCGTCTCCGACAAGGGTAGCGAGGCCGCAGCCGGGTGACGACCCGGGCCAGACCCAACGGTCCCCGAGGCTGTTGCGGACGACGTCCGCTTCGGCGGTGGCTGCGATGCACTCGAGGATGCCGCCGCCCCATCCGGACACGACCTGGGCGGCCTCGTCGAGTGAGTCGCGAGCCGAAAGGCGCGGGGCGCCGGAGCCCGAGGGACGGGCCCCGAGGACGGGGGCGAGGGCGTCGTCGAAGACGGTGAACCAGTAGGCCTGCGAGGGCGGGGCGGGGTGAGTGGGGGCGGAGGGGCGTCGGACGTCGGACTCTCCTGGGAGCGTCCGGGGTACCTCCCCGTCTCTCCATCCCCTCTTGAGTTCCCTCTCCCCTCGCCTCCCGCGGGTCGGCCAGAGGGTAGATACCCGCGCGGACTCCCGCGCCCCACAGCATCCGCACGGTGCTGGGTTCGTCACCACCATCGTCGCTGCCTCCTTCGGGCTCGAGCGCCACCCGGAGCGCCGCGGCAGACTCAAAGCGGGCAACGCCACGATGGGCCGTCATGCCACAGCGGTTCACAGGCCGCGTTGCCGCTCCGGACGGCAGCATGCATCGCGCAGCCGCACCCAGGGCGCCGTCGGCGGCGACGACGGCACGGCATGGCAGGGGCTCGGCGCGTCCCTCGACAACAACGCCTGGCCGGCGCCCAGGGACGCGGTGGACGACCGAGTCAACGCGGGCGCCGTACACGACGGCGCCAATGCCTCCCTCGCTCTTGCGGGCGGCGTCGTCCAGGGCGGCTACGAGCGACTGGCGACGTACCCCGCGGAATTCATGCTCCCCACCCGCGGGGGCGCCGCTGGCCTCAGAGAAGGAGAGGCGCTCGAGCGGTCTGCCATCGGCAGAGCACAGCTCAAGGCTCGTGAGCCGGCGGGCGTCGGCGCGGACGGCGGCATCAACCTGCAGGCAGGTAAGCGCCTGCCACGCGTTAGTCTGGAGACCGATGCTGGCACCGGGGGCCTCGGGGCCGGCGGAGCGCTCCAGGACGACGTTCGGGATACCCTCAAGCGTCAGGCCTACGGAGAGGGCGAGGCCAGCGATGCCACCGCCAGCGATGACGACGCGATCCTTGGTCAGCGAGTCGTCGAGGCCACCGGGCAACGCGCATGCGCGCCTGGCCCGGCGACGGCGGCCAACGGGGGCGCCCCGGGGGTGCTGGGTCGGGAAAACTGAGGTGGCCGGCGCCACCACAAAGTTTGGCGAGGCCCCTGTGGTCGCGGAGCTCACGCTCGGGACCGGAATCCCGTATGCTGGATAAATCATGCTCGGAAAGGAGGAGCTCAGCGTGCGGCGCGCCGAGGCAGGCGGCATGCTGAGGAGGGAGGGAGCAATGATTTTCATTGTCGAGGGCTCCCGAGTCTGCGTTCTAGAATCCTCCCGACGGGTCGACGTGAGAGACAGAGGATGTCAAACACATCGGTTGAGCAGATCAGTGGCAAGACAGCATCTTGAACTGCCAAGAGACTTGAAGAGGGGCGCCAAGGCCCCTGACCATCGCCGAGCCAGCAACATGGGCCGCACGCGCGGATATGAGGACCCCACGCTATCGGTGATGTACAGGCGAGCGAAAAAGCAGAGGAAGCGAAGAGATAGAGAAAAACATCCCGTCTTCGTTGCTGGAAGGCACGCAGAGGGGACTGTCGGCGAACGCCCCTCCGCACGACGTCGTCGAGGCAGTCTTGGGTGTCTGTTGCGCGACGGCGCCCCGCCCACCATGGGACCCCTCCCTTCTCCCCCGCAGGGCCAAGAACCCTCTCACGTCGTATCCCGAGTATGCCGAGCTGAAGAACGCCATCGCAACAGTGCGCCGCGACGGCAGAGAGGCACTGAGGATGGAGACGGATGCGTGCGTTGCCGTCCGGGAGCTGCGCGGGGCGGTGCAGGCGAGCCACCGACACCAGCGCCTACTGGCTGATCTGCTGGCGGATGAGCTCGAGGGATTGAGAAAGCGGGAGGACGAACGGACGGCGGGCGCTCGGGCGATGGCTCAGCTCGTGGCTGCGCTTGAGACGCGGCAGGCCGAGCTCCACGCTTGGGCTGAGACGCTACGGTCGGACGTCGTCGACCTCCGAGGTGCATCCGAGCGGGCGATGAACCGGGAGGCGGCAGAGTTGAGGCGTCTCCTCGCGGTCAGAGACAGGGACGTGGCGGCGCTGGCGACGCGGCTCGAGGCATGTGAGGCTCGCCTCGAGCAGGCGGGGCTCGCGGACGATGCCGCGGGCAGCACCGCAGAGCCGGGGGGGGCGCGGGGGCGGGCGGGTGCCGCCTTGGCCGCGGCCGACGCGGCGCGGGCCGAGGCCGACCGGGCGCGGCGCGAGGCGGCGGAGGCTCACGCGCGGGCGGCCAGGGTTGAGGATGGGCTGCGGGATGTTCTGGCTCTGCTCCGGGACCGGGCGGAGCGGGAGCGGCGGGGGTTGGCACCGATATAGTGCGAGCAGGTTGCGAGGACCACATGGTGAACACGGGTTGCGAGCTGCGAGAGCGATAGATTGCGACCCCAAGGTGCCCGGGGCGCCCCTGGTCGGAGAACGAGGCCACTGGGCTGCCCAACTTCGTGCGTCCGCGCGCCCCCCCCCCCCTCACTTTCTGCTGCCACCGCCACCGCCATCATCATAGTCACCGCCACGGCCATGGTCGAGGTGGAGGCCGCCGCGCCGGCGGAGGAGCCTGGGACAGCCGCCGCACCACCGCGCGTCGTTGCCGCGGCTGAGGGCGCTTCTTCCGGGCCTGCCGCCGCCGCGGATGGGGGCGGAAAAGGACGCATGCCAGAGACTAAAGCAGTGGGGAATGGAGTCGCGCCTGCGGCCGCGGAAGACGCGGGAGAGGGAACGAATGGCGACGGAACGAAGGACGCCACCCAGACAAAGGCAGCCTCGCCTCCTCCACCCTCTCTACCAGCAACTCACGTCGTGACGACAAAGGCCGACGCCCCAGCGAAGACGGTTCCCTCGCCTCCCCCGACCTCGCCCCCCGCAACCCGCCCCGCCAACGACGACTTGCCCGTCGATCCAGACGCCGAGCTCACCGCCAAGGTCTTCACCGGGGGCATCCCGCACCGCTGGACCGAGAAGGACCTGATGAGAGGCGCGTGTTCAGTCTGCGTCCTCGCGACCTCGTCTTGGCCAGCGGCAAGAGCCAGAGGCTGCTCTGCCCTGCCCACACCCCCCAAACCCCCACCCACCCCCCCCTCGTCATCATCGTCCTCATCCTCACGTCAGAGTACGCGCCCTACCGCCCCCTCCGCGCCGAAGTCCAGCGCCGCCGCGACACTGGAACCAGCCGCGGCTTCGCCTTTGTTGTCTTTTCCACACCGCAAGACAGAGACCAGGCCATCGCCGACAAGAACAACAAAATCGTAGAGGGGAGACTGGTGTCGTGCAAGGTTTGCATTCCGAAGGACAAGATCGCACCCGGTCAGCGCGGAGACCATCCAGGGGGACGGGCCGCAGGCGCAGGCGCGGGCGGGGGCCCGGGTCCGCGGGGGGGGGCCGCCGGCCCCCCACCTCCGCCCGCGCCTCCGCCGAAGCCCGCGTTTGATCCCCAGACGGGGAGGCCCCTCGCGGGGGGGCCGCCGAGTCAGTACCAGCCGCCGCCGGGGGTGGCGGTGAAGGTGGGTTCGGTGACCGTCTACCGGCCCCCGCCGCCGGGGGGGGGAACGTGGGTTGGGGCAGCGGTGGGGGGCGGCGCGGGGGGTGGAGGGGGGGCAGCGCCGGCGGCGGGTGGAGGCTACGGCGACGAGTACGACGCGTGGGAACCCGAGCCGGCCCCGACGGGGCCGCCGTCCTGGCTTCCGGCCCAGGCGCAGGCTCAAGCCCCACCCCCGCCCCATGCCGCGGGAGGGTACGGCCCCAGTCAAGGGTACGGGGCTCCCCCACCGATGGCAGACGGCGGCTGGGGGGTGCCTCCGCCGCAGCAGGGGCCTCCGCCCCCGTCGCAGGGCGGGTGGGGACCGCCTCCTTCGCAGCAGCAGGGCGGATGGGGGGAGCAGCAGCCGAGGGATGGATGGGGCGCCGCCCCGCCCCCGCCTCCTCCCCCACAGCGGTGGGGAGGCCCACCGGGGCCGCCGGGGAGTTGGGGAGGGCCGCAGCGGGGTGGACCGGCGCCGTGGGGGCCCGCCGGCCGCGATCGCCCATACTGATGAGACATCGGGGACGGGTGAAGCGTCGGCGGTCTCTCTCGGGGGTTCGAAGCTCACCGAACCGTCCCCGACGCCACCCCAGTCCACCACCTCCCCCTCCCGAGCCGTCGGTCCACCCTCTAGGCACCGATGATGGAGCCGATGATGGGGAACGACACGCCGTTGGTGGCGAAGTTGGCCCCCCAGGGGTCAGCGAGGTGGGCGGACAGGGCGGCGATGGGCCCCTCACCCGTGGCGGCGTGCTGGCCGATGACACCGACAGTGGCGAGCATGGCAAGACGGCCGTTCTTCAGCTCCTTGACCTTGCTGGCGTCGTCCCCGAGGCCCGCGGGGTTGAAGGCTCCGCCGGGGTACATGCGCTGCGTGGCGTCGGCGTTGGTCGCGCGGAACATCTCGGCACCACCCATCATGAAGACCTGGAGGACGACGATGATGGCGAGGGACGACGCGTCGGCCCCGGGAAGAGTGTTGCCAAAGAAGGTGGCAGGGCCGCCCTGGGCGATGGTGGTGGGGGCGTCGTACCAGTTGCCGAAGCCGAGGGCCTCGACAGCGAGCATGCCGGCGATGCCGAGCATGGCAAAGCGGCAGTGGACGAGCTCGGCCTCCTTCATGCGCTGCATGACGGCGGCATCCTTGCCGAGACCGAGGGGGTCGAAGCCGAAGTCGCCAGGGGCAGTGCCGTCGAGGTGGGCGGGGGCCTGGGTGCCGGGGTACCACTTGGCGCCGACGTTGGCGCGGACAGCGCGGGCCGCGGGGGCGGCGGCGACCGGGGTCTGGGTGGGGTGGGAGGGAGCGGGAGGGTTTGTCAGGGGGGTGGCGAGGTCGTCGGCAAGCTCATCTCGGGAGCCGCGAGATGACGCAGACATGAGCGGTATCGCATCAGGCTACGAAGAGTTGACGATCGCGTCGAGCCGTGAGGCGATGCAACGATCGCGGCGAGCTCATGGCCGACGCCATCTTCGCGTAGTCGGCAGATATGGCGGCGCCAGCCAGACCGATCGTCCGCTGGGCTCGCGAGTGGCTTCCACGCACGTTCCAGCTGGATCGATGCACTCTCAGCTGCGCTCCCAGGCCCCTGCGCGGGCACGCGCGCACCACGGGCTCGGCCGCTCAGCGACGGCGTTGGCCGTCCCCATTCTCTTCGCCAAATCGGCTGCGGGACTCGCCATGGTGCGAGAGATGGCCTGCATGATTGAAGGCTTCTACGAATTCGCCAGGCAACGGCGTGGCGGCCGCGCTTGAGCGTCTGCCTCCAACTCCTCGTGCCCTCTACCTCGCCTCTCGCCCCCGTTCTCGCGAGACGACCCGCTCCCAGCCCCCCCTCGACAGTGAATTCGCCGTCGTTCGTTCGTGTAACCGATCGCGCTCCTCGCCCTCCGCCTTACTCGCGTTCGCGAAGGACGGCGGGATGTCGGGCGCCTTCCCTGACGTGGCCGCTCCGCCCCCAGCGCCGGCTTCTCATCTCTCGCGGCGTCGCCGCACTCCCGTCGCCGCTCGCGTCCCCAGCGTCGCGATGATGACGCGTCGCGCCGCGCTCCTCGCCGTGGGCCTGGTTCCTTCGATGTCGACAGGCTTGGCACGAGCGACAGGCCAGATGAGCCTGCTGTGAACGGCCCTCGTGGGGATTTCATGCCGCTATCGCTCTATCCCGTAGGCTTCAACGCCTTCATTCTCTCTTTCTTACCCGCAGACTCATCTTTCTCCTCCTCCGTCGAAGCCCTGCTCCCTGGCGCCCGCCCGTTGGCCCCTGGTCGTTCCTCCCTTCCTGCTCCCCCACCTCCAACCCCCCTCCCCGACCCCTTCGTGCGGTCGGCCCGCGCCCTCTGCAAGGCTCTCACGACCACCCTCGAGCTCGAGGCCGATGGCGCGTCCGAGCTCGAGGTTCGGCGCAGCGGGGACGCGGCCAAGCGGCTCGTCAAGGACTACGTCGCCGCGTCACAGGGTGCCGTGGCGCTGGGAGGACCAGTCGGTGACGCCGTCGCCGACTCCGAGGCCTTCGTCGCCCTCGGCGAGGCCCTGCGGGAGCTCTCCGCGTTCTACCAGAAATCGGGGCCTCGGGCGGCGGTCGATCGGGCCACGAGTGGGCGCGTCCTTGCCGCGTTGGCCCGGGCCGAGGCGGCCCTACCCGCTGAGCGCCGTAGCGAGGTCTTTGGGGTGCCTGTCGGGAAACCGATCTGAGGGCAGTCAGTCCAGTCGACGAGACGACGACGATATCGAACAGATCCGACCATCGCCCGCACACACGACTATCCCCCCCCCGGCGCGTCGACGAACACGGTAAAACGACCCGCCACGAGCCGCGGTCGACCGTCTGCGGCCGCCGCCGGCAGCGGCCCTGGCCGGGGCGCCAGCAGCTGGAGGTGCCAGGTCCCCTCGCCCTCCCCGCCCTGGGCACCCCCTCCGCGTTTCACCACGTCGGCGACGTAGACGAATCCGGCAACGGGGCCGTCGCGGACCGAGGGGGAGACTCCGTCGCCGTCCGCGGCATGCGACACGGCGAGGAGGCGATTGCGGAGTCCCAGGGGGTCGGCCACCCGCTTGATCCGCAGCGGGTCCGGTGCACCCCCCCCCGGCCCTGCCGCCGCGCCAAGGGGCAGGGCGGCGGCGGGCAAAGCGGCGCCACCGGCCCCACCGGACGCCCCAATCTCCACGACGTCGACGCTGGCAAAAGGCACCTCGAACGAAGCGGGCGACAGCGCGGGCGCTCCGGCCCCACTCGGGTCGTCGGCACCACCGTAAAAGTACTCTCGCGCCCTCTGTCTGCGGGCGTCGCTGCGCTGCCCGGCGGTGCGGGACACGGCGCCCCCGGCGCGGGGTAGCCGGACGACAGTGACGCCGCGTCCGCCGCTTCCGCTCTTGCCTCCCCCCAGGTCACGCGACAAGCGTGCGTGGAGTCGATCGTCCCCCACGGTCGCCACGACGTCGGCCTTGAGGGTTCGCGCCGTGTCCAATAGCAATCGATATCCCTCCCCGTCGACCCACCCTCCGGTGTTGACGATACGCCCCGCCGCCCGGGCGCCCGGGTCGTCGGCGTCGCGCACGTCGAGCCGATCCGCGAGGGATCGCATCAGCCGCGTAAACAGGGCGGCGTTCTCGCCCGGCGACGTTGCGCCGTGCCACAGCACGAGAGGGGTCTCCATCGGCACGCCACCGCGCACGTCGATGGGGGCGTCGAGAGAGACGGCCGCGAGGCACCCAGGGGCGGCCAGGGCCCCCTGCCCCAGGTCGACGTCGACCAGGGTGGGGCGCCTGCCCGCCCGAACGGCCCAACTCGCCAAGGTTCGCACCAGTGTAGATTTCCCGGCGTCGACGGGGCCGCAGACGAGAACGGTGGGGCCGGGGCGGGCTTTTAGTGGGGCTGGGGGGGGGGGGGGGGGGGGGGGGGGGGGAGGGGAGGGGCGGAGGCGGAAGCGCTGCCGCCCTCCGGGGCCGCCTTGGCCGCCCGGGCCGCCGCCACCCGGGCCGCGTCGGCCCGCTTCTGGGCGGTCTCCACCAGCTCGGCGGCCTCGGCGGCGCGACTGCGTCTCCCCTCCAACGCGTCGTGGAGCTTCAAATGGGCCGCGGCCCCGGAGCCGGCGTCGTCGGCCTCGTAGCACTCGGCGCCGCCTGAGCCGAGGTCGACGTCGAGGGCGCAACCCGTCCAGGTGAAGACGGCGACCCCGGGGCCGCGGAGGGGGGTCCGTTCCCCGAGACGAAGCTGCGCGGGATGGTGGAGAATGGGGTAGTCGTGGTGGGGGAAGAACGAGAGGCGGACGGCGGCGGGGCGAGGGGCGCCCCCTCCCGGCTCTCGCCTCGGTGCCGAAGACTTCGGCGGCGCCGTCCGATAGGGTGACGTGCGCCACGGTCTTTGCCGGGATGTCGAAGCGGAGCTCCTCACGGGGTCTAAGAGTCTGAGACACCATCGCGACCCTTGAATAACGCAGTGCGACGACGAACGGCCCTGCGGGAGACCCCGCGGCGAGGCGGGCGGCGGGGCTGCCCGGGCGGTGGGGTTGCCGGCTCGAGCCGCGCCTCGGCGGAAAACCCGATCAGCGAGGGTAACTAGCCCTCCTTGACCTTCTGCGGGGATGCTGATTGGCGCTCAGCCTTGGAATTATCGACGATCTCCCACCTCGCCCGCCCCCCCGCCCCGCCCCCGTCGCGGCAGTTAAGCCCCCCCCCCCCCACCACCCCACCCAGGCCTGCCCCCGCACCCGCGGCGAGGCGGCCAGAGAGATAAGTAACACGATGGCGTCGGTGCCGCTGCGGACTCTCACGCAAGGGGCAGTCGTGGCCCTCTCGAATGCTGCCGAGCGCCTCACCTTCGGGGTCGGGTGGCGGTCCGAGGACCCCGACTACCCCGTCGACTTCGACCTCTCGGCCCTCTTGCTGGACGGCAAGGGCGGGCTCATCGACGCGGTATACCACCGCTGCCTGACGGCGAAGGGCGGTGGGGTGCGGCTAATGGGCGACCTTCGCGGCGCCGAGGTGGAGAAGGGAGGCGAGTCGGCGGAGGCTCAGTGTGCATTCCGCGGGCGGAAGGGGGGGGATGAGTCCGTTGGAACCCTGGGGAAGACGGGGGAGGGGACAGGCTGGGGCGGCCGACGCGCGCAGCTGGCCTGTGGCCCTCCTCTGCTCTCCTGAGCGCGTTCTCGGAAATTTTTCTCGGCTAGACGCCTTAATTTGCGCCATCTCTTTCGAAAACAACCAGGAATCGCCAGCCGAACTCCATCGCGTGCCGTGCCAGTGTGCCGCCTGCGCGACGAGAGAGCGCGCCCTGTGGCCGCCCTCTTCCTCAGCGACTGGACCCTCGGCGGCGTGCTTCCTTGACGACCACGCATCGAGATGACCCTTGCCTCCCCAACCGATGCCCTCACTCGTCCCCCATCCCCACCGCAGAGGACGGCGAGCACCTGTGCGTCTACCCTGAGATGGTCCCCGACGCCGTTGCGGCCATCTGCCTCCTCGTCAGCGCCCCCGACCCTAGCCCGAGCTCGGACGGCGCCCCCAGCCTGGTAGCCCCCGAGTCGATGACCTTCTCCGTCTACGCCTACGACCTCGCGCGCGCCGAGGGCAAGGGAGGACCCCTCCAAAAGGTCGTCCGTTCTGCAGACCTCCTGTCGCACGCCCGCCGGGGCATGATGGAGGCCGGGGGCGGCAAGCTGCCCCGCTCCATGTGTGTGGCTACTCTGGTGCGTATCGCCAACGGGTGGACTCTCCGCTTCGACCTGGACGTGCAGAAGGGGGACGGGACGTGCCTCCAGGGCTGGGGGGAGGCGGCGCCGGCGGCTGTGGAGCGACTCTGTGCCTTTCCCGGGTGGGCTGGGGACGCCGTCGCGGCCGCCGCGGCGACGCACGAGACCTTCGTGCCCCTCCCCAAGGTCGAGAGTGTGCCCCTCGACCTGGCGGCGGCCACCCAGCACGGTCGGGCCGCGCTCGACGTGGCGCTGCCCCCCGTCCCAAAGATCCGCCGCCCCCCGGGAGAGGAGGAGGAGGAGGAGGAGGAGGTCAACGAAGAGGACGAGGGCGACGCTCCCGAGGAGGACGTGGAAGACGCCGACGAGGACGAGGAGGACGCCGAGAAGCCCCGGCCTTGGCCCCACGCGGTCAAGCGCGTCCGCGTCGACTTTGGCTGGGCAGCCCGTCCCCACCACCCCAAGGTCCGGAGGGCTCAACTGAAGCGCATCCGCAAGCTCTGCAAGCTCCTCGACGAGCCCGAGCCCACCGGCGCCCCCGGCACTCCAGATGCGGCCCCGACGACGAAAGAGGATGCAGACGAGGCCATCACAGCCCTGCTCATCAAGAAGCGCGCCAAGGACCACGCGGCGGCGATCGAGGCTGCTCGGGTCGCCGCTGAGGAGAAGAAGCTGCGGCTGGAGGCGAGGGCTGCGGCCAAGGCGGCCAAGGCCGAGGCGAAGGCGGCCAAGGCCGAGGCGAAGGCGGCCAAGGAGAAGGCGGCCGAAGAGAGGCGGGCGGCGCGGGCGCTGCGGGCCGAGGCGGGGGAGGAGGTGAGCGAGAGCGAGGAGGAGGAAGATGCCGATGCGGGTGAGGAGGGCGAAGATGGCGAGGAGGAGGAGGAGGAAGAGGAGGAGGAGGCGGGAAGCGAGGAGGCGGGCAGTGGAGACGGAGAGGAGGACGAGGGCGAGGAGGAGGAGGGAGAGGACGGCGAGGGCGAGCCTGAGGAAGAGGAGGAAGAGGAGGAGGAGGAGGAGGAGGCGCCGGAGGACCCCGAGCTCGAGGTTGTCCTCTCCCTCCTCGACTGCCGTGGCGCCGTCGTGGCCACCGTGGGCGCCGAAGCCGAGGAAGAAGGCGTGCGGACGGTTGACGCTGACCCCTTGGGCGAGGACAAAAAGCTCCGTGACTGGGAGAGCGGAGAGAACCGTGACGCAACGGGCTTCCCTGTCAAGGCGTCCCTTCTGGTCGAGCTGGATAAGCTTGCGCCCAGTGTGCGCGCCATCGTCATGGGGATCGCGAACCCCGCGGGCCCCGGGCTCGAGGACGGGGCGGGTTTCTCGGCGGTGGGGTCGCTGCACCTGCGTGTCGTCGACGTGACGGACCCCGACCGCAGGAGGCACCGCGACTTGCTTGCCACGCGCGTCGCCGTGCCCCGCCCCGGGGCGGGCGCCGACGCTGTGCACGCAGGCTTTGCCGCCTGTCTCATGGGACGCCTCACCAAGGAGTTTGGGCCAGCGGAGGGGCGGGTGGACGACCCCGATGGGCCTGCCCAGTCCTTCTGGGCTTGGCGTTACCCAGAGATCATTCCCGAGGGCAAGGGCCTCGTGGAGTCGTCCCTCGTCGACTTTCTGCGGGCAGAGGCGCCCGGCGGCCCGGGTGCGGCCGGGTCCTCCGAGGCGCTGCTGCTTCGCTTGCTCGAGGAGGAGGGCCGCCGTCGCGCCCAGGAGCCCAAGGGCGAGGAGGAGGAGGAGGAGGAGGAGGAGGACGAGGACGAGGACGAGGACGGCAAGACGAGGCCGCCCAAGTTCCGCGAGCGCGACTGGCACTTCCGCCTGCGGCCCCTCGCGGTGTTTTGCCGGCCCGGGGACCCCGAGGAGCTCGAACGAGATCTGGCTGACGCCGCCCTGTACGAGGGGGACCGGGTCGTGTCCGAGGGAGAGGCCCCTCCCCCGGCCCCCGAGGGAGCCACCGCGGACGCTGAGGCAGCTGCCGCGGACGCTGAGGGAGGAGACGACGCCGACGCCGACGGTGGGGAGGATGGCGAGGAGCCAGCAGCCCCCCCCGTGCCCAAGGGAAAGGGCGACTGCATCCGTGACTCCTCCGCCACCGGAGGCGCGCGGTGCCGCTACCCCAACGGCGACGTCTACCTGGGCGAATTTTCCGCGGACCGCCGCGACGGCCTCGGCTGCTATCTCTTTGCCCATGGCGGTGCCTACTGCGGCGGATTCAAAGCGGGCAAGCGTGAGGGCCGCGGTCTGCTGCTGCACCCCGACGGGTCTCGGTACCTGGGCCAGCACCGGGCCGACCACTACGAGGGCAAGGGGACCTACTGGTACCCAGACGGGGCCGTCTACGTCGGGGGGTGGAAGAAGGGGCTGCGGCATGGAGAGGGGTGCTACTGGTACCCTTGCGTGGACCCCCCCGCGAAGAAGGAGGAGGAGAAGGGGGGCGCGACCGACGGGGAGGCCACGGCGGAGAACAGCGGGGACGGGGACGAGGGCGAGGGTGCCCCCGCCGATGCCGCGAGCGACGCGGCGTCGGTGCTCGACGGGTCCGAGGCGCCGCCCAGCACCCGCGGTCCGGTGCCCTACGCTTACGTTCCGCCCCCCGCCCGCGCGGGCGCCGACCCGCGCGGTCCCGCTGGCCCTCTCGGCGGCCCAGGCCGAGCCGGCGGCGCTTGCCTCCGCGGGTGGTGGGAGAAAGGGTTCCTTCACGGTCCGGGGGCCCACGAGGTGAGAGGCCTGCGCATCGAGGCGGGGTGGCGCCGCGGCCTCCCCGCCGGCCACGCCCGGGCCGTCGCCTGCGCCGGCCGCGCGGGCCTCCACCGCTTCCGCGGGCTCGCCCACACGTCGGCCCGTGCCCGTCTTCTGGCCCACGCGCCCCCGAATCTCAAGGGCACCGGGGGCGGAGAGCGCGCCCTCGCGTCATGCTGCTTCGCCTTTTTCCCCCCCGCGCCCGACGACGAGCTCGACCCCCCTGCCCCCGAGGAGGACGAGGACGGCAACCCGCCCTACCCGCCATACGACCCCTCCCATCTCCTGTCGCTGCTCGCGCCGGGGCTGCCGGGGCAGGCGCGGGGCGGGCTGGCCGTCTTCCGGCACGCGCCCCCGGGCTACGAGTACCCTCCCGAGGCTCCCGCCGAGGGCGAGGCGGACGACGCGGGGGGCGCCGAGGACGACGGCGACGGCGACGGTGAGGGCACCACCGCGGGCCCCTCGCCCGACGAAGCCGCCGCGGCGGCCGAGGCGGCGGCGGTGCGCGCGGCCGAGGTCGCCGAGCTCGAGGCGCTCGCAGCGCGGATCGGAGGGCCGACGACGGACGTCGGTTCGCTTCCTTGGCCTCCTCCGACCTCCGTCGCGCCCCCGCCGCCCCCGGGGCCTGCCGATGTCCTTGCTGAGGCTCGGGAGTGGGGCTTCGAGCTACGAGACGTGCTGCCGGACCCCCCGGAGCCCAAGGTGGCGGAGGACGAGTGAAGTGACGGAGATAAGGAACGGGGTGGGTGGGAGGACGGAGAGAGAGAGAGAGCGAGCGCATGCATGCAAGGGTTGAAGCGACGCCGCTCCGCCGTGCCTCGGCTCCCCCCCGTCTGCCAGCACTGCCTCTCCTCATCACGGGCTCGTCGGCGCCGTCACCATCGGCCTCGCCCGGCTGCCGCGCAAAGAGCCGCCCTCGGTCATCTCAGCCCGCTCGGCTCGGCTCGTCGCCGCACGGCTCGGGCTCGACCCGCCCCCGTCGTCAGCAGTCAGCGACGCCGACGGCGGCCCCGACCTTGGCACCCGGACGAGGCGACCACGTCCCGCCGCCGGCCCCATGAGCTCGACAAGAATGGCCTGAAGGACGGCCCGGCGCGCCGAGGTCGACCGTATCGGAGCGCCCATGGGGTCGTGGACGAGGAAGCCGTGAACCTCAACCCGGCCGGCGGGGGCCGGGAGAGTGACCGCGACGCCGGTCGCCCGCCCAGGCCTCGGCCCCGGCCCCGGCCCCGCCCCTTCGTCCAATCTTGGATCTCGGGGAGAGAGGGGCGCCGACTCGACCCCGGCGACCGGAGCAGAGAAGGCAGGGGGCGCCGCCGTCGGGACCTCGGGGAGCGGAGGCAGAGACGACAGTCCCGACGGTGTGGGAGGCTCGTCGTCCCAGCCCGAGGGGGCCCACCCGACGCCCGCAGCGGCCGCCGGGTCATCCCCCCCCCACTCGGCCCCCGCCCCTGCCTGGCGCTCGTCCCCCGCCCGCGTCGCCCACATGTCTCCGTGCAGACCCCCACCGTGTCCCTCGCGCCGCAACTCAGCTAGAAAGACGCCGCACGCGGGCCCCGCCGCCGCCCCGTCGGCGGACCTGCGCCCGTCGGCAACGCCCCCTCCTCCCACTGTGCGCGCCCCCCTCATCGCAGCCCCCACGCCCCGGGCGACGTCGGCGAGAACCCGTGGCCGCCCCCGGCCCGCGGCATCGACCGAGCACCGCACCACGAGTTGCGTGCATGCGCCGCCCAGCACAGAGCGCAGAAAGACGTCCATGGGCCGCCCCGCGGCTCCCGCGAGGGCCCGACGAAGGGCCTCGACGCGCGCCCGCGACCGGACGGGACCGGGGGCGACGCCGAGGCCGGCGAGGGCGCCGTCGAGGGGCACCCGCAGGCCGTCGAGGTCAAACGAGGCGTCCGACGCGGCGCCCTCGGCCCCGGCGCGGCTCGCCCCGGCGCCCACCCCACCCCCGGGCCACCCACCTCCCGAGGCGCCGCCCAGGAGGGGGGGGGGGGGGCGGCCCCCGGGGCCGGCG
>Ga0181573_10002543_pt1 | contig 16839 bp, 25 predicted proteins | sample 101ome_25_FD_148643 | JGI IMG/M metagenome (GOLD analysis project Ga0181573, IMG submission 148643) | Coastal salt marsh microbial communities from the Groves Creek Marsh, Skidaway Island, Georgia - 101409BT metaG (spades assembly) | ecosystem: Environmental > Aquatic > Marine > Intertidal zone... | reverse complement strand
CAAAGTGTTTGAGTGCTTCTAGGTTTAGTCGTTCTTTGAGGTTACGAATTTCTATCTGAACGATTAAGCTGCAATTTATCGTCGACGGACCGTAACAAAAAACTAGTTCACGTAACAAATTTTGTTGGGCGGTAGATGAGGGCGTAGAAAACGACCCTGGATCAATCAAAGTTTTTTAGCGTGAGTTTTAGCTTACGCAGCCGTCCCGATCATAACGCCAATCATTAGAAATGCTGCGCAAACGGCAGCGATGAATGGCAGCGGGTTAAATGTGCCTAAAGTTTTGGGACTTAGTGATGATCCACAACTAGTGCAGTCTTCGCTCAATGAGGTACACACGGCTTCGCAACTATAGCAAATTTTCTTTTTCATCTCATATGAGATGTGGGTGCACCTCGGGCTCAACTTTAACCCATTAGGTCACACCTGAATGCTTCCACAGTGATCTGAGCACGCGTGTCAAACTCAACACTTTCGGGACGGGCCACGTGTTCGTCCATTTTACTCATATCCGCCTCATCCATTTCTGCAGATATGATACATTGCCGATCATTTACCGCTGTGAACATCTCGTTACGTGTAAATGCATCAGTGTATTTTTTCATCTTTGTATGATGTTCAATCCAGTCAACCGAAGACATTGATGGATTATTAACTGTGATAATTGCCATAAAACGCATGTGTTAACTCCAGTTTCATATGCAGTTATTCTATCAAATCGAATGATAGACCTGCTGGATGTTAGTTAATGGGCATAGCAAGGCAGTGAAAAACAGCACAGCATTCAAATCGCCTTGCTACTCTTCATGTTCAACCAATTTTCATTAATAGACGTGATTGGGTAAGAGTCCCAATTTCGTTGGCTTTTTCGATTAGTGAAGCAAAGTCTGTATTCGCAATGAGTGCGTCCATACAATCACCCCAATGCTCCAGATCCTTAAGTCGATACACCACTCGCATCATTTGATGGTCTTCGGCAATTAATGGCACACCAACTCCTAGCTCTGCATCAAGACTATCACAAATTTTCTGTAAATCAGGCACAAATTCCATCATTTTGGGGACATCCTTGCGTTCAACAGCATAATCACGATGCACTGATATATTCCGTTCGCCGCCGAGTTGCTGATTATATAGCATCCTGCCTTAACCGGGTCCTCTCATTTGAGCGATAGGGTCTGCAGCCCTTTCTGCCTGCACTGCCAACATTTCAGGATCAGCAGAAAAACCTTTCATTGCCCGTGCACCCGCACCAACTGTTTCGTACCAATTATAAACCTCATAATCTCCTGCGCGATCACCGCCTATCACTTTGTACAAGGATGAAGCTGCTCCGTGTTTTGTCATAGCAGATATTGCACGTCTTAATCGGGGTTCTAAAACCGCGTCTTTTCCATCGTAGGGTGTGAATTCTCTTATCGAAACATAACTCATATTGAACACTCCTTAATTGATTGGGTTCGTTTAGAGAGGCCAATGCAAGCCGCCATATTTCGCAAATAATTGAAAAAGGTAATACACGAACCCAATCAACATTGCTGATATGTAAAGCGTGGTAGTTTGCACGGAAAAATCCCCTCTTCACTACTGCAAGAGTATGGGATGTGAGGAGATGGACTAGTACACAATTTGTACTGGCTTATTTAATGAATCATATAGTTTAAACAGCAAGGTGATGGATAAGTTCATATTTATTGGAGTTGTAGGATGTGGGTAAAAGCTGTTAGCCAAGCTTGGGTAAATTATGTGCTCTAGCGGGAAGAAATTATGAATGTTTTTGAGCCTAGATTCGGTTCTTATGCTGCTGCAATTCTGACTGTTACAATCTGGGCTGCATATTTGCTGGGGACACGTTATGCGGTTTCCTCAAATTTTTCTGTTGAAGAAATTTTAATCCTCAGAATAGTGCCAGCAGCGATTATTTTATCTCCAGTAATGTTGAAATTTGGTGTCGTTCCACCCAGGGGCACAAATGTAATCGGCGTGTTCATGTTGACCGTGGGCGCGAGCGCTCTGTTTCCATACTTTCTATCGAGTGCCTTACAATTCGCGCCTGCATCTGATGCTGGGATTTTGGCACCTGGTACACTCCCGTTTTGGGCGGCTCTGAGTGCTTTTTTATTGATGGGGGATCGACCCAATAAACTAAGACAGGTTGGTTTGCTTTGTATAATAGCTGGTGCACTATCTATTGCGATTTGGGAAATACTTTTGAAGTCTTCCAATGGCACTTGGCGGGGGCACTTAATGTTTATGAGTGCCGCAGCATTTTGGTCAGTGTATTCAGTGTATTTTAAAATTAGCGGGCTCAGCCCTTTGCATGCGCTATCGATTGGAACGTTCTGGGCTTCTATCGCACTCGTAGTGTTTATTTCCTTCCGAGGAAACGCTGACTTCTCAGTTATTCCAATCAATGATATTTTCACGATGGCCTTATTACAGGGCGTCTTAGTTGGATTTATATCAACACTATTATATTCTTATGCTGTAACAAACTTGGGTCCTGCAAAAACTGGGGCAATAGGAGCGCTGACACCAGTTTTAACACTATTGGGTGGATGGCTGTATTTAGGTGAAAATATCACTGCAAATAAGCTTGCAGGAATGATTTTAGTAACTTTTGGCGTTATGCTCGCATCAGGGGTTGTTAAAACCTTCAAACGCTCAGCGTAATTTCTTGCGGCAGTTGATTTCACACACGTTGATTTTCGAATGTGTAAATAATCGCAACGCTGGCTAATACAGTTTTTGTACTATTGCGGGTTGATTAAGATGTTAAATTTATTTCCCGAAAAAATGGAGTAACGGTTTCATGAAAAAATTTCTCATTCGTCGCGAAATGGACGGTGCTGGCGGTATTCCAAAACACGACTTGAACAACGCAGGTAAAGGATCGGAAGAAGTGTTGGAGGCAATGCGTTCTGAAGAAAAAAACATAATGCAGGAGCAAAGTTATTTAGTTGGTAATGCTATATTTTGCGTTTATGAGGCTGAAAACGAGGAATTAATTAGAGAGCATTCTCAGCGTTCAGGTGCGCCTGCGACTGAAATTTCAGAGATTACTACAGTGATAAAACATAACACATCATTCGTCAGTTAAAGAATACAAATGCAGTAAACAATTAAAAAGGAAACACGCTGTAAAAAAAGAGGGTCACTGGCCCTCTTGCTTAATTATTGGTATCGGGATGACTAAACCAGTCAATGGGTCAATGAATAGTTCCGTTTCAGGCCCAATTTTTGATTTATGGTATTCGACTCGTGATTTTTCATCGCTTGTAGCAGGCGGTAAGTTGCGAAACCAAAGGGTTTGGTCATCTGGTAGTTTAATAGTCATCTCAACCTCAATGGTTATCAGTGATGAAAATTGGGAGAGGCATGGAGCTAATAACAGGAAGCGCCTCTCCCAGCTTAAGAAATACTTCTCATTAAGAGAAAGAAGTGTTTCAGTATCCACCCGTGACTGTTGAATGAATAATGACATTTTGGGATTAAAATGAAGACTTCTGAAGTACACTTTCTGTACTAGTTACCTGCGCGGCCACGGTTATACTCGCTGACATAAGCAAACGTGGAGAACAAAATGAGTAATTTATTTGCAAAAAACTTTTCGGACGCAGATGAAGTAAAGACACCCCCAAAAGCGCGTGTTGAGGTTGTAAAGTTAAATAATATTAACGCCTCCAAACTGGTTTTGGAGCCAGGGTGGAAGTGGTCAACATGCATCAAGCCAACTGTCGGTGGTGATAGTTGTCAAGCTGGTCATGTAGGCGTCGTTATTTCTGGCAGCATGACTGTGAAGCATGACGATGGGTCGGAAATAACTGTTGTTGCTGGCGATGCTTATTACTTTGCACCAGGCCACGATGGCTGGGTTAATGGTGATGAACAGTGCATTGTTTATGAAATTGTAGAGGGTGGAAAAGATTTCGGACCTTGGAAGCACGCTCATTAAATTACCCCGCAAATAAAATATAGGATAATACCAATGCTTTTCATGATAACTTGCAAGCATGACTATTCTACATGTCAAGCCAATCACCCAGAAAACAATCAGCACTACCGTGATACATTTTCAAAATTAGGGGATCACGGAGTGAAGGTTCATGCGATGTATTCTAATCGCTTGGAACATACCCAATTTGTAGTTTGTGAGGCGGACAGTATGGAACAACTGGACGCTGGCTTCAATCCAATATTGGACTATGGAAATTATGAAGTTACGCCTGTCATGGAACGTAAATGATGGGAATTTAATAATGCTTTATGAAAAGTTGAAAAAGGCTTGGGACCAGGCCGATGTTGATGCTTACAAAGCGCTTCACCACGAAGATTTTACTTTCACGTTTCATTCAACTGGTCGGGTCATGACGAGAGATGACATGACTGATCAGGGCATGAAAGGTATGATGATGACTGTCAAAAATACCCATCAAAGATGTATCTATGAAAACGATGATATTCTTGTTGAACATGCTTTCAGTGAATTTCCGTCGGGTGACAAAGAAGCAGTAATGATGGTTTCGCTGAAAAAAGACGGCCTCATCTGGCGCACAGAAACTGGTGCGACACCAGTCTGAAAACACTTAAATATAAGAGGTATGAATGCTAATCGCCAAAGAACTCTTGGAAGCATTTCGTGATAGTTTCGTAAACCTTGATAGCGAGCCCTTAGAAGCAGTTACGACGCCAAAATCCACAATCACTTTCACATCGACAGGTGAAACGCTCAATCAAAGTGAAATGCTCGATTGGGCAAAAAGTGGTGCATGTTATCAATTACAAGACTTTGTTATTTTGAAAGATAGTGAAGACTGCATCGCTGGCACGCATTCTGCGAAAGGAAAAGACGCAGATGGTCATTGGCATGCTAAATGTTTTTTCTTTGCAAATATACGCAATGGAAAAATTGTTGATTGGTATGTACATGCACGGCCGCTCGAAAAGTGATGAAGAAAAATATTTGGGGTTTGCAATACTCAATAAAAATGGGGACGAGAGTGATCGTCCCCTTGCTCATGGTTAAATTTCTATGCTTCTGACGTGACGCTGTTTCCGTCCTTAACTAAATAGAATGCGATGGCGATAATCAAAAAGACTATGGCTTGCCACATAAATAAATTACCTGCGTTCAGTTGTCCGCTAGCTGTCATCATTGCTAACATTAGCACACCCCATGTGCCCCAACCAACGGCATGGTGTTGCATCATTTCAGATCTATTACTGTCAGTTGTTCCCTTGCGAAGTGCATTAAATAAGTAAGCAAGTACAAACAGACCTATTCCTGTATTCTGCAGTTGGTTAATTGCAACTGCATTTACGAGATCAGCAGGCATCATCATCAAACTAAAATAGCTCGCAGGGGCCAGGTAGAACCAAAGTCCATAAACTACTGCCGCAAAAACAGTAAATGTCATCATATTTTCTTGCATCTTCATGTGTTTCTCCTTCTGTTGGCACACAAACCATCTGAATTCGTGGTAGAGAATTCTAGTACAGTTTCTGTACTGGCTGTGGTCATGCGACTTGTTAAACTGCTTGAAACGATAAACAGGGAGTTGAAAATGAGTTTTTTTACAATTTCTCAATGGGAAGCTGATGAGTGGAATGATGAAATGGAAGCAATGGCGAGAGATCAATTTGCGCCATTGATCATGAAAGTAGGCGCGCAGAGCGTGGATTTCATCCAAACTGGTGATCTTACTTTTTCGGTGGTGACAAAATATGCAGATGAGGCCACAGGAATTGCCGCAGCACAAAAAATCGCAGAGATCAGAGGGCAGGCAGCAACTAAGTTACCTGTAAGGATGATTGGTGATGTTAAAGGTTCAACATTTGTTAGTCACTGAAACTTAGTTGCAAAATAAGCCTGAGATCACAACACGATAACAGACTGTACACGCATGTGCTGTTTTGACTATTTCGGCGGCGCTTATGCAACGGTTTTAGCCAGAAATTAGGCGGTTTTCTATGAAAATGATAATGTTTCGGTAATGCACTTCTGCACGACATGTTTCACTTGATATAGGAAAGTGTTTTTTCAAGACATCCAATAAGAACATAGCTTTATGGGTAGAATTGAAACTGGCTGTACACCTTTAAAGTGGTAAAAATATTCGGAGGAAATGAAAATGCCAAAAGGCTACTTAGTCGCCAACATACGCGTAAACGATACAGAAGTTTTCAAAAAGTTTTCGCAAACGGCTCTACCAATCATAGAACAATATGGGGGTAAAATTCTTGCACGTGGTCCACACGCTGATCGTCATGAGGGTAATGTTGCTGGCGTCGTGACTATGCTCGAATTTGAGAGCAAAGAAGCAGCAGAAAAGTTTTATTTTAGTGAAGATTATCAAGCTGCAAAGGCAATTCGCGACACTGGATGCGATACCGATTTAATGATTATTGAGGGAATGTAAAAATGACAAAGAAGCTATCAATAGTTCGTTTTAAGCCAAAGCCAGAACACTTTGATGAGTTCATCGCAGCGATTAAAGAACGCAATAACGGTGATACTGCTATGACTGAATTTAAACTGATGAAAACAGCGACTGAAGTTGTTGCGATTGGTGTAAGAGACCCCTCTGTCTTTGATGAAAGCGTTCAGTCGGGAGTAGAATGGTTGGACCAACACAGACACATGCTGCAAGAATATGACCCTATAAATCGGCACACGATACCTATGACAGGCGATCTGGTAAAATAGGACTTTAACTACGGAGACAACAAAATGATTAAGGCAAAAGTTGTTCTAACCGCGTGGGATAGAACTCTTGAAACACGCGATTTTAGTCACTTATCTGTTTTTTTATCGGACGATTTTCAATTCGAAGATACGACAGGAAAAATAGGCGATTTGGCAAACACAGAAAGTTGGTGTGTGGCAGGCGAAATCCGTATCTCTAATTTCAATACAATTCGCGAAAATGACCATTATATTGTCGCAACCCACGATGTTGAACAAGATGGAAAACCGCATTCAAATGTGATGGTCTACGCTGAGCAAACAAACGGTAAGTTTACGTATTGGAAAATTCAGCGAGCGTTTGAAGTTTAGGTGATTTTGTCAGAATAACCATTCTTGCCTGGCATCGATAGTCGACTTTGCCAGTCAGACATGCCAAGCCCTGTATTCGGTGCTATTTTAAAAACCAGCCCCGAGATTGTCTAACTTGCGGTTATGCTCTAAGTTAGTTTTTTGTGCGAAAATAGTGCCAAACACTGCGTCCCGCCATTGGTTGGAGACATAGTGTTTGTTCCATACGATGCGAAATATCAAAAACACACTTTTGCACACACCAAAATTTCAGCATTCTAAATATATGTAATCAAACAATAATATATTGCTGTCTCTATTGAAAATCCTCGTGTCGGTGGTTCGATTCCGCCCACGGGGAACCACTTTAAAAATAACATCAGTGACTTATGTTCACGTACTAACGCCCTTTGATGCTGAGAAAAACCGTTATAATACCATGTATTGATGCTTTGAATTGCTGCTTAAGCAGTTATTCTCGCAACGTCGTTACTGCTTTCTCCATCCAATTCCTCAACGCACTCTCAGCTCCTATACCTGAAGCTGTTATATTGAATGACTGCAGCTGTATTAGTTTGGTTGGATCAGCAACTTCGCCAGGGTTCCAATGACCATCGTTTTCGATGACAATTTCGCCGAATTCATCCAAAGCTGAGCGACTGTTCATGATGTGCTCATAGGCATTTTGTAATTCTATTCGATTTCTATGCTTAACGTTGGTATCTTTCGGATATTTGTGTGACTCCCAGACATTCTGACATTTACTTTTCCGGTTCTCATTGAAAACTCAGCTGATACATACAAACTGTCAAACTGTTGCGAAGATCCTGTCGCCTGCATCACCTAAACCCGGCACGATGTATCCACTTTCATTCAATTTTTCGTCTATTGAGCCAGTAACAATGGTGACATCAGTGTGATGCGTTTGCATGTTTTTTATGCCTTCGGGAGCCGCTAACAAACATAAAAACCTAATATCTTCAGCACCAGATTTCTTTAGTAAATCAATGGCGGCAATAGATGAATTGCCAGTGGCAAGCATTGGATCTACCACAATTACTGTTTTGTTTTGCAAATTCTTTGGGACTTTGTAGTAGTATTTCACCGGCTTGAGCGTTTCTTCGTCGCGATATAAGCCCACGAACCCTACGCCCGCTGTAGGTATCAGTTCCATAATACCATCAAGCAGTCCATTACCAGCTCGTAGGATTGAAATCAAAACTACCCCATCGGTAGAGAGTGTTGGAGCCTGCATTCGGACCAACGGTGTCTCAATTTCTTTTACGGTCAATGCTAGGTCTGAAGTAACCTCGTATGCAAGCAATTGGCTGATTTCTTTCAGTAATTGTCTGAATGCGTGGCAAGAGGTCGACTTGTCCCGCATTATGGACAATTTATGCTGCACAAGAGGGTGCTTTACTTCTATCAATGTTGGCATGTGTATATTCCTTTTTATTTACTCGTCAGATATCGTTGGACACTCAGAAACGTGTTCTACGCCTAGTCCTTTAAGGACTAATTTTTTTATGTCCTCTTTCACTTCACTCCACTGAGCTTCGGTTAAATCTGAGTTGTTGTTTAAAGTGCGTATTTGATGCTGGAAGTCGGCGTAATGTTGCGTGGCGCTCCAAATAAAATATAGCAGTGTCTTGGGGTTTATTGGATCCATCAAGCCTTTCGCTATCCACATTTCGATTATTTCAGCTTTACTATGTGTCCAAGCAGTAAGCTTGCTTTCTAGGTAGTCTTGAATGATAGGAGCGCCTTGGATCACTTCATTTGCCCAGACTTTTGATCCATTTGGAAAATGTCGAGAACTTTCAAGCTTCGCATCAATATAGCTCGAAAGTCCGTCTTTTGGCCCTTCAGCAGCGTCAAATATGTCCGCGGCTTCAAGCCATAAGTTGAAAATCTTGTCGATTACATTCCTGTATAGAATTTCTTTAGTCGGAAAATAGTAGTGCAAATTTGCTTTTGGAAGACCTGCTGCATCTGCTATTTGCTGCATAGTTGCTCCAGCATATCCCATATCAGCAAAAATTTTTTCTGCAGCCGTGATTATCAGGGCCTCGTTTTCTTTCCGTTTCGAACCCGATTGATTTCTTTGCGTTGATAGGATCATTCAATCTTCCAACAAAAATTTCTTGACCAAGTGGTCAAGGTTGTTAACCTAAATTTAACCAATTGGTCAAGAGTTCTCTCTGGCTTCACTAATTCAGAATAGTTGGGAGGTTATTGTGTCGTTGTCTGGAAAAAATATTCGCATTAATGGTGAGCGTTTGTGGGATAGTTTAATGGATATGGCTGAGATTGGCCCCGGTGTTGCTGGTGGCAATAATCGGCAAACGCTAACAGATGAGGATGCAAAAGGTAGGGAATTATTTCAAAAATGGTGTGTATCTGCTGGTTGTTCCATGGGGGTCGACAGCATGGGAAACATGTTTGCTACTAGACCCGGCGCCGATCCAGAAGCGCTACCTGTCTACGTTGGATCACACTTGGACACTCAACCTACCGGCGGAAAATACGACGGAGTACTTGGTGTTCTAGGCGGCTTGGAGCTGATTAGAACTTTAAATGATTTAAATATCAAGACGAAGCATCCAATTGTTGTGACTAATTGGTCTAATGAAGAGGGCACTCGTTTTGCTCCTGCAATGCTGTCATCGGGGGTATTTGCAGGTGTGCATAGTGAGGATTGGGCCAAGAGCAGAGTTGACGCGAATGGGAAACGTTTCGGGGATGAATTAGAGCGCATCGGCTGGGTCGGTGATGAAATCGTTGGGTCGCGTCAAATGCGTGCGATGTTTGAACTGCATATTGAGCAGGGGCCAATATTAGAAGCAGAAAAAGTGGATATTGGTGTTGTAACGCACGGCCAGGGATTGAGTTGGACACAGATAACAATCGTTGGAAAAGACGCCCATACCGGTTCAACCCCAATGCATATGCGCAAAAACGCGGGCCTTGGCATGGCAAAAATTCTCGCATTGGTCGATGCGATTGCTTTAGATCATGGTCCTCACGCCGTCGGCGCAGCCGGACACATCGATGTATACCCAAATTCTCGAAATGTGATCCCAGGCAAAGTAGTATTCACCGTGGATTTTCGATCTCCTGATTTGTCTGTGATTGAGAATATGGAGAATAGATTGAAGTCCGAAGGTCAGTCGGTCGCTGACAGTCTGGGTCTAGAAATCGAATTTGATAAGGTTGGTGGATTCGACCCCGTAACATTCGATGATAACTGTGTTGGTGCAGTGCGTAGTGCAGCAGAAAAACTTGGCTACTCCCATATGGATATAATCTCAGGAGCCGGGCACGACGCCTGTTGGATAAACCGGGTAGCCCCCACTGCAATGATCATGTGCCCTTGTGTAGATGGTCTTAGCCATAATGAAGCTGAAGAAATCACGAAGGACTGGGCGACTGCTGGTGCGGATGTCTTACTGCATGCAGTCCTTGAAACAGCAGTGATTGTTTCATGATCAATTCACAAAATCCAAGATAAATATTACGAATTAAGAGGTGCAAAATGGTAACAGTTATTAAAAATGGCACAGTTGTAACTGCTGACTTAAGCTATCAGGCGGATGTGTCAATTGACGCCGGAAAAATCATTGACATTGGGATGAATTTGAATGGCGACAACGAACTAGATGCAACAGGATGTTATGTGATGCCTGGTGGAATTGATCCACACACGCACCTAGAAATGCCGTTCATGGGTACTTATAGTTCCGATGATTTTGAAAGTGGTACACGAGCAAGTCTGACGGGTGGGACTACGATGGTTGTCGATTTTGCACTCCCAAATCCCGGCGAAAGTCTGCTTGATGCATTAAAGCGGTGGGATAATAAATCTACTCGGGCGAACTGCGATTATTCTTTCCACATGGCCGTTACATGGTGGGGTGAACAAGTTTTTAACGAAATGGAAACCGTTGTTAACGAAAGGGGCATTAATACTTTCAAACACTTTCTTGCATACAAGGGAGCCTTGATGGTGAACGACGATGAATTATTTTCAAGTTTCAATCGGCTTGCAGATCTCGGTGCTACTCCAATGGTACATGCTGAAAACGGAGATGTCATTGCTGAGTTAAGCGCGAAGCTTCTCTCGGAAGGTAATAGTGGCCCAGAGGCCCATGCATATTCCCGGCCAAGCCAAGTAGAGGGTGAGGCTACGAATAGAGCGATAATGATAGCTGATATGGCAGGTGTTCCGCTATATGTAGTTCATGTCTCGTGTGAAGAAGCGCATGAGGCTATTCGGCGGGCACGGATGCAAGGAAAACGAGTTTGGGGTGAGCCTCTCATCCAACACCTAACACTGGATGAGAGTGAATATTTTCACGAAGATTGGGATCATGCTGCACGACGCGTCATGTCGCCTCCATTTAGAAACAAAAAACACCAAGATAGTCTTTGGTCGGGCCTTTCATCAGGATCGCTCAGTGTAGTTGCCACAGATCATTGTGCATTTACAACAGAGCAAAAAAGATATGGGGTTGGAGATTTCACAAAAATTCCAAATGGCACAGGTGGTTTAGAAGATAGGATGCCAATGCTTTGGACACATGGTGTGTCAACGGGAAGACTAACAATTAATGAGTTTGTTGCCGTCACATCCACGAATATAGCAAAAATTATGAACTGTTATCCCCAAAAGGGTGCAATTCTTGTTGGTGCTGATGCCGATATCGTTGTGTGGGATCCAAATAAAGAAAAAACGATTACCGCGAAAACGCAGCAATCTTCAATAGATTATAATGTATTTGAAGGGCATCACGTAAAAGGATTGCCAAGGTATACATTATCTCGTGGTCAAGTCGCTGTGTTCGATGGTGAAGTAAGAACGCAGGAGGGACACGGCAAGTTTGTATCTCGCGCACCAAATGCGCCTGTGAACAGAGCGCGCTCAGTATGGAAAGAATTGACTAATCCACAACCTGTTGTGCGAGCAGGTATTCCTGTAACGGGTGTATAAGCATGAGCCGAGATTCTGTCATCGAGGCGCGATCCCTCAATTTGACATTCGCAACAAACGATGGACCTGTACATGCACTTAGCGATGTTAATCTTACAATCAACAAGGGTGATTTTGTAAGTTTTATTGGACCGTCTGGTTGTGGAAAAACTACATTTTTGAGAGCTTTAGCTGCTTTAGAAGAGCCGACTAGTGGAACCATTCTAGTGAATGGCCAAACACCTGATCAAGCAAGGCAAAAGCGATCATACGGGTATGTTTTCCAGCATGCTGGTTTATATCCTTGGCGCACCATTGCTGGAAATATTAAGCTACCATTGGAAATTATGGGATATTCAAAGAGTGAGCAGCTGCGACGAACGGGCGAAGTTCTCCGTCTAGTAGAATTGGAAGATTTTTCCAAAAAATATCCCTGGCAATTGTCCGGCGGAATGCAGCAGAGAGCCTCCATCGCGCGCGCATTGGCGTTTGACGCGGAATTGTTATTAATGGACGAACCGTTTGGGGCGCTTGATGAAATTGTGCGGGACCACCTAAATGAGCAACTCTTAGAGCTCTGGAAGCGTACGAATAAAACAATTTGCTTTGTTACTCATTCAATTCCGGAGGCAGTTTTCTTATCGACAAAAATCGTAGTAATGTCACCAAGGCCCGGACGCATCACAGATGTCATTGAAAGTTCACTGTCAGTGGACAGACCACTTGAAATAAGAGATAGCCCCGAATTCATAGAAATTGCGCAACGGGTCCGAGAGGGTCTTAGGGCAGGGCACGGTTCTGAATGAGGCGTTCGTTTCTCCCAATTGTTGTTGTGATAGCTGGCCTATTAGCGATTTGGTACGCTGCGGTAGTGCCAATGAATATAAAAATTGCTCTAACAGCAGCAGAACGTAGTGGCATTGCTGTTACACCAGTAGGGGCTAAAGAACGTCGTGACCGGTCAGCGATGCTGCTTGTGGTTCAAAATTCGTTCGCGATCAAAGACACCTTTGCGTTAGAGCGTCCACGACTTCCAGCACCACACCAAGTCGCTACTGAACTGTGGAATTCTACAGTAAATAAAAAAATTACTTCAAAAAGAAGTTTAGTTTTTCATGGGTGGATTACTTTGAGTTCTACTCTTCTGGGCTTTGCGATCGGGACAGGACTCGGGATTTTGTTGGCGATTGGGATTGTATACAATCGAGCAATGGATATGAGCGTGATGCCTTGGGCGATTGCATCGCAAACCATACCCATATTGGCAATCGCACCGATGATCATAGTGGTTTTCAACTCCGTTGGGTTGCAGGGGATCTTTCCCAAAGCAATTATAAGTGCATATTTGAGCTTTTTCCCTGTGGTGGTCGGCATGGTGAAAGGCTTGCGTAGTCCTGATCAAATGCACTTAGACCTATTGAAAACATATAACGCAAGTTCAATGGAGGGTTTTTGGAAATTACGCCTGCCGTCTTCCATGCCTTTCTTATTTGCATCTTTAAAAATTGGTATTGCGGCCAGTCTAGTCGGTGCAATTGTGGGAGAACTCCCAACCGGTGCAGTGCGTGGGCTCGGCGCGCGCCTTCTATCGGGGTCGTACTATGGACAAACTATCCAAATTTGGTCGGCTTTGCTGGCTGCTGCGCTATTAGCCGCTTCACTTGTAGCCTTGATCGGATTGGTTCAACGTTTAACGCTTAATCGAATGGGCATGTCATGACATTGGTTATTTTTGCGTTTGTTTTTTGGCTGGTATCTTGGCGATTGAATTTCGTTTTGGCAAATTCAGCAGCTTCTGAAACACGCTTGATCAAGTTGGTGGTGCCCGTAATTTTTGGCAGCACTATTTTAGTGATCTGGGAATTGGTGGTCAGAGGTCTCAATGTGCCTTTGGTCATCCTTCCTCCGCCCTCGGTAATTGCAGATACCTTTTTAGCCAAGCTGCCCATTCTTTGGAAAGATTTTGTTCAGACCTTTGTTAAAGGAGCCCTAAGCGGATATTTAATAGGCTGTACTGCGGCGATTGCTTTGGCAATTCTAGTTGACCGTTTTGACTTTCTAAGACGCGGTTTACTACCAGTTGGAAATTTTCTAGCAGCGCTACCGATCATTGGCACAGCGCCAATTTTGGTAATGTGGTTTGGATTTGAGTGGCACTCCAAAGCTGCAGTGGTTGTTGTCATGGTTTTTTTTCCAATGCTCATCAACACTGTCGCGGGATTGAGTGAAACAACTGCCATGCAACGCGATCTAATGAAAACTTATAGTGCGGATCCCTGGCAGGCTTTTATAAAGCTTCGTTTGCCTGCAGCCATGCCTTTTATTTTTAATGGTTTAAAGATCTCAACAACGTTGGCTTTAATCGGAGCCATAGTAGCCGAATTTTTTGGTTCGCCAACCTTGGGCATGGGATTTCGAATTTCCGCATCTATTGGGCAACTTGCATTGGATATGGTGTGGGCTGAGATAGTTGTCGCCGCAATCGCAGGAAGTGCGTTTTACGGTATCGTAGCAATTATAGAAAAGGGGGTCACATTCTGGCACCCCTCACAGCGAGGCTAAGCAGAACAAAGTAATGACCAAAACAACCTGGAGGTAAAAATGAAAAAACTATTAACCAGCGCGCTAGCGCTTTTGACGGCAACAGCCGCATATGCTGCTGATGAAGTACGACTGCAGTTGCAATGGGTAACTCAGGCTCAATTTGCAGGCTATTATGTAGCTTTAGATAAAGGGTATTATGACGCGGAGGACCTTGATGTTTCAATTCTGCCAGGTGGCCCTGATATTGCTCCACCGCAAGTTCTTGCTGGTGGTGGTGCAGATGCGATGTTGAACTGGATGCCCTCAGCTCTGGCAGCACGTGAAAGAGGTCTGCCTGTGGTCAACATAGCGCAGCCATTTAAATCATCGGGGCTGATGCTCACTTGTTGGAAGGATACTGGCATAACAAGCCCAGCTGATTTCAAAGGCAAAACCATTGGAGTTTGGTTCTTTGGAAACGAATATCCTTTCCTCAGCTGGATGAGCCAGGAAGGTATCTCAACAGATGGTGGCCCAGATGGTGTGACGGTTTTGCGCCAAGGCTTCAACGTTGACCCACTATTGCAAAGGCAGGCAGATTGCATCTCAACCATGACATATAATGAATATGGTCAGGTTTTGGATGCCGGTGTTTCTGAAGATGAATTGGTGACATTTAAATATGAAAACCAAGGCGTCGCGACACTGGAGGACGGTATTTATGTGCTTGAGGACAATTTGAACGACCCAGCTTTTGTGGATAAAATGGTGCGGTTTGTGAGGGCATCGATGAAAGGCTGGAAGTATGCAGAAGCCAACCCGGGTGAAGCTGCGGAAATTGTGCTTGATAACGATGAAACAGGCGCTCAGACAAAGGCGCATCAGGTGCGAATGATGGGTGAAATTGCCAAGCTGACAGCTGGATCAAACGGAAGCTTGGAACCGGCCGATTATGAGCGGACAGTTGCAACTCTTATGGCTGGTGGCTCTGACCCAGTTATAACAAAAATGCCTGAAGGAGCATGGACACATGCGATTACAGACGCAGCTTTGAAATGATAATTTTGTTTATGGGGCGGTTTCCCGCCCCATAGACTCTTATTATAAATGGAGCCTAAAATGCCAAAAGGATATTGGATTGCACATGTAACGGTTACGAACCCAGAGCAGTACGCTATTTATGCTGAGGCTACAGCTTTACCATTTAAGATGTATGGTGCAAATGTGCTCGCGCGAGGAGGCAAATACACAGCTTTAGAAGGTGAAGATCGTAGTCGAAATGTAGTTATTGAATTCGAAAGCTATCAGAAAGCATTAGATTGTTATAATTCACCTGAATATCAGAATGCGCGTAATAATCGCGTAGGTGCTGGGATTGCCCAAATCACGATCGTTGAAGGGGCCTAGGGCTTCAGTAATTTTGTGTACATATTTATCAGGTACGCTTCTGCGCTTGCTACGATTTTTTCTGGGGTTCCTGATAATACCTCTATTTGGGCTTCAAAGTCAGCGTAATGCTGTGTTGTTGCCCAAATGGAATATATTAGGTGATCTGCTGGAACTTCCGCCAATTTACCTTCTTTCATCCATTTTTCGAGAATATTTACTGTACGATCGAATAAGCCTTTAAGGTCACTATTCATACTTTCCTTCAATCGCGGTGCACCTTGTACGATTTCGTTTGCAAAAAGTCTACTTTCCCTGGGCATCTCTGCGCTCATTCTGACTTTTTTCACAATGTATTCGATAACTTGCTCCAGTGGTTCGCCATCTGGATCAATTTCACGCAGTGGGGCAAGCCACTTGTCAATATGGCTGTTTAATAATGTGACGAAGATGGCTTCTTTATTTGGAAAGTAGTAGATGACATTAGGTTTGGACATTCCGGCGTTATTTGCAATTTGCTCTAAGCGTGTGCCTCTGAAGCCATGTGCTGAAAATGTCTCTAAAGCCGCGGCCAATATTGCTGCGCGGTTTTTGTTCTGAACTGCGCTAAAGGGTTTTTCAGATGTCATTGTACTCGTAACGGATTCTTTGGCTGCGCGCACCGCATAGTATATCACTCCTTATACTACAATAATCTTCTCAAACATACTTAAAATGCTAAGCAGGGTCACTAAGAGTGTGACCCTAATTATTCTTTAGGAGTGCTCTGTGCTTTAGATTTGACCTGCTTCTAAATAGGCAACCGCCTGTGCCGCTTTGTCAATTGCGGCTTGGGTGATGGCCAAATCCTCTTCACTTAGGATCAAACTTGGGTAGGTTTTGCCGGGTGATTTAAAGATGCCATTGGCACGCAATGTGTCATTCC